>Ga0209793_1000266_pt1 | contig 76480 bp, 75 predicted proteins | sample EBPBio122009_DNA_FD_185863 | JGI IMG/M metagenome (GOLD analysis project Ga0209793, IMG submission 185863) | Wastewater treatment Type I Accumulibacter community from EBPR Bioreactor in Madison, WI, USA - Reactor 1_2/2/2009_ DNA (SPAdes) (version 2) | ecosystem: Engineered > Bioreactor > EBPR >... | reverse complement strand
GATCATTTCAATCTTCATCTCAAAGAATGCGAATGGAGGTATAATATGAGGCATGAAGATATGTATCATGAACTACTTAACTTGCTGCGAAAGGAGCGGCAGAGGCTGAGTTAACTAGTCTTGAACCATTTTTTATACATGGTTGTATCAATAATGTCAACTGCCTCTATTTCTCGACGTGTAAATTTGATTCAGCGTGCGCTATACTAGTATTCATGACCAAGCTCATCATCGGCCTCGGTAATCCCGAGCCGCGCTACAACCTAACCCGACATAACGCCGGCTATTGGACGCTGGACCGCATCGCCGATCTAGCGGGCGTGGCGTTTGCAGCCAAGCCCAAATTTAAGGCTAACATCGCCGAACTATCAATAGGTGACGAGCGAATCATCCTTGTCAAACCCACTACATACTACAATCTGTCGGGCGAGGCAGCGCGGGCGCTGGTAGATTTTTACAAGCTCGCCAGCAGCGATATCCTGATCATCCACGACGACCTAAGCCTCGATTTTGGCACCATCCGCACCCGAATAGGCGGCAGCGACGCCGGTAACAATGGCATCAAATCTATCACCGCGCACGTCGGGCCCGACACTGCCCGCATTCGCGTCGGCATCGCCAACGACAGCAGGGCACAGTACGGCGATGCCGATTTTGTGCTCGCCAAATTCACCACCGACGAAATCATCGCCCTCACACCGCTGCTAACAAAAATCACCGAATACGTCGACGCCTTCATCACGGGCAACTTCGGGCACACCACACACAAAAAATAGCTGCCGTAGCCGGCTATCCTTACACCCCCAGCAAATGTATCACCGCACCCACCAGCACAACTCCCGCGACCAGTACGCCAGCTTGCGTCATGCCCGTGCGATGTGGCTGCTCGTGAATGTCCGGAATAATATCGCTCGCCGCCACATATACAAAGAATCCGGCTGTTAGCGCCAACAGCTCGGCCTCGGGCAGCTTGACATTCGAGCCCAGAACATACACCGTCACCGCTGCCACCAGGGTGCCAATCGCCGTCAACATATTTGCCAGCATCACCTTGCGGTCGCGCCAGCCGCGCGATAGCAAAATGCCAAACGTGCCCAACTCTTTGGGAATCTCGTGGGCGCTCACCGCCAGCGTCGTCACGATTCCCGTCGCGGGATTCACCAGGAATGCCGCAGCAATGGCCAGCCCATCAATTATATTGTGCAGCAGGTCGCCAATCATCACCATTATATTTTGTGACTCGTTGCGCCGGCCCAGCTTGTGCTCGTGGTGATGGTGAAACCACGTCGAGGCCCGTTCCAGCAAGAAAAACGCCAGGAAACCTACGAGCGTCCATATCAGCAGCGTTCGCGCCTCTCCCAGCTCAAACGCCTCTGGCAGCAGGTCAAAAAACGCCGCCGCCAGCAGCGCACCCGCCCCAAATGGCAGCGTCAGCAGAATCGCCATGTTGCGCCGTTTTTTTGACAAAAATATCGCCGCGCCACCAGCAAGCGACAGCGCGCTGCCGGCCAGTATCACCGCTATCATCAGCCATAGGGTAGTGTCCATTAATGTAGTCTCCTTTTAAAAATAGCTGCTACTAGCATGGCAGAGTAGTCTACTTATTGCAAATTTGTTGCAATAAGTGATAAAGTTGCAACATGACTCTTGCAGATTTCCTCCGCCAACGCGGTTTACGTATCACCATTCCACGCCAGCACGTATTTAATATCTTGCAGCACTACGAGCGACCAATTAGCATTGCTACCATCGTTGCCGAAAAAGAAATCATCGACCGCACCAGTGTTTATCGCACACTAGAGCTGTTCGCCCAGCTTGGTATTATCACTATTGTCCCTATGGGATGGAAGAAAAAATACGAGCTCGCCGGTCCGTTCAAGCCCCACCATCACCATCTCGAATGTATTAGCTGCGGCCAGCTCGTCCCGATTAACGCGCCCGAGGTCGAGCAGCTAATCGACTCCATCGCGACCGAGCATCACTATCAGCTTAGCAGTCACCACATCGAGCTCCGTGGCACTTGCAAAAACTGCCGGCGTACTGACAATACGTAAAAAGGCCCGGGTTCCGGGCCGCCCAGCAGAACGTATCGTCCCTTAGGGCGGCCCGTCACCTGGGCCTTACTTCCGCGACATAATGCCGCGGCCGGCGGCGCCACCGATGATGACGCCAAGAACGAGGCCAAGAGCAGCTGCGCATTTCGTGCGCTTTTTCTGCTGCTCCAGCTCATCCCTTAATTCGCGGATCTCAAACTGCTTGAGGAGAATTCGGATCTCCGTGAGGCCCGCCCTCACGCGGCCGAGGCCTGCACGAATCTCAGCTAGGCCGTCGACGGGCGGACGCTCGTCGACCCATGGCTCCTCCCGCAACTGTCGCGCGCGATTTTCCGCGGCGACTTCTTGCGGGTTGGGGAAGCAGTTCCAGCCCTCGTAGAGCACACCATTACCAAAACGTCCCATAGTTTCCAACTCCTTAAGTTGTATAGCGAGGGGGACGCTTGCTATTATAGCATTTTTACACATAAAAACAACCCCCGCTCTCAAAAGAACAGGGGTTATTTCCCAAACTGACACCAGGTAAGGGTGGGCATCACCTGGCGTCAGTTTGCCCTTCGTCCCACCCTATCGGGTATACGTGATCCACCTCACAATACGAGCGATCCGCTGGACAAAGGGATTAGTATGCATGCAATGGTTTTCTAAACGGCGCCGCAGTGGAGGGTAGATTACTACGACACCCATTGCATACAACCTAACATAAGTTAGAATAGGGGGTATAAGGTGCTTGATGACCTTGCGATCAATCAATCACTTGCCATATTAGCACAGATTTGACATAATGTCAACACTTTTCTACATAAATCATGATAAAAATCAATAAAGTATCACCAGATAAGCATAAGTATCTACAGATCATCGTAGATATTGCTAATAGTCCAGAATCATTGTATTACATGGGGACGCTGCCGTTAGACCGCCGTCCTACGCTGGCTATCGTTGGCACGCGCAAGCCCACCGCCTATGGTACAGAGGTCACCAGGCAGTTCGCCGGCGAATTAGCCCGGCGTGGCATCGTAATTGTCAGCGGCCTAGCGCTTGGGGTGGATGCGCTGGCGCACGAAGCTGCACTCGATGCTGGCGGCACCACCATCGCCGTGCTGGCAAGCGGCCTACCCGACATTACGCCGCGCACCAATCGTCAGCTCGGCGAGCGCATCTTGCGCCAGGGTGGGGCAATCATCTCAGAATACGATACCGATCACCACGTCTACCGCACCGATTTCCTGGCGCGCAACCGTATCGTTAGCGGGCTTTCCGACGGTATTCTCATCACCGAGGCGTCCTCGCGAAGCGGCACGCTCAACACCGCCATGCACGCCCTCGACCAAGGCCGCGAGGTATTCGTCATTCCTGGCAACATCACCAGCCCGCTCAGTGCCGGCACCAACGCCCTGATTCGTCAGGGAGCTACCCCGGTGACGTGTGTAGGGGATATCTTGTCCGTACTGATGCCGTCGGTGCGCCCCCGTCAAACCCAAATGCCGCTGGGCGCTACGCAGCTCGAATCTGATATCCTGCAGCTCTTTAGCGCCGGAGTACGAGACGGCGACCTCATCCAACAGCAGCTGGGCATCCCCGCGCACCAGCTTTCAACCGCCCTCACTATGCTCGAAATCGCCGGTTCCATCCGCTCCCTCGGCGCCAATCAGTGGACAATTAGATAGGCTAGGCCAACTCTACCTCCATTCTATACCACAACTGCAATTTCAATTTCAATTTATATTCTCAATTACCTCTAAATAGTATATTTTTATGAACCGATCGGTCGAATAAAGTATACTGCTTCGTCCACCGTCTAACAACGCCATCCCGATCAGGGGCGCGGCTATCTAAATCTAATGGGAGTAACCAGTTGTATTTAATAGTATATTTTAATGAGCCGATCGGTCGATCTAAGTATACTAAGTGTGATGACCTACAGAGGCGGTGAGGGTAGTTCGTTAGCGATGTCTTGCATTTTGTACGCGACGTGCTACTATAAGCTACTGTTGCGTTTGCCAAAAGCGGCAAACATCGCAAAAAGTATCAAAGTTATATATAGTAGTACATAACCATGAGCAATCTAGTCATCGTCGAGTCGCCCGCAAAAGCCAAAACCATCGAGAAATACCTCGGCGGCGATTTCAAGGTGCTCTCGAGCGTTGGCCACATCCGTAGCATCGCCAAAAAAACCAAAGACGGCACCCCACCAATCGACGTCGCCAACAATTTTAAGACCGTCTACGAAGTCGATCCCGAAAAGAAAAAGGTTATTGCCGAGCTCAAAAAAGCCGTCAAAGCCGCTGGCCCTGATAATGTCTGGCTGGCCACCGATGAAGACCGCGAGGGCGAGGCCATCGCCTGGCATCTATGCGACGTGCTCAAGCTCGATCCCGCCAAGACCAAGCGAATCGTCTTTCACGAAATCACGAAATCCGCGATTGAGCAGGCCATCAAATCACCGCGCACCGTCGATATGAGCCTAGTGCGCGCCCAGCAAGCCCGCCAAATCCTCGATCGCATCGTAGGATTCGAGCTCAGCCCCGTGGTATGGCAAAAAGTCCCTGGCGGCAAATCTGCCGGCCGCGTACAAAGCCCCGCCGTACGGCTGCTGGTAGAGCGCGAGCGCGAAATTCGCGGCTTCGAAGGCTCGAGCCAATTCAAAATCACAGCAATATTCCTGCATGACAGCCAGGAGTTCAAGGCCGAGCTTGGCAAACGCTTCGATACCGAACCCGCAGCACAGGCTTTTTTGGAGAGCCTTGCCGACGCTCAGTTTACCGTTAGTGATATCACCACCACTCCCGGTACGCGCAACCCCGCGGCGCCATTTACCACCAGCACTCTACAACAAGAGGCCAATAGCAAGCTAGGCATGAGTAGCAAATCTACCATGGCTGCCGCCCAAAAACTCTACCAAGAGGGTAAGATCACGTACATGCGTACCGACAGCGTCAATCTATCTGGCCAGGCCATCGCTGCTGCCGCCGATTACATCAAGCGTCTGTATGGCCACGAGTACAGCCAAGTACGCACCTTCAAGACCAAATCTGCTGGTGCCCAGGAAGCCCACGAAGCAATTCGGCCCACCGACATCAGCCGCGAATCAGTCGGTGGCAGCGACTACGATCAACGATTATACGATCTCATCCGTCGACGTACCCTGGCAAGCCAAATGGCGCCGGCCAAGATCGAAAACACCACTGTTACGATCACCATTTCTACCGACAAGCTCACGTTTACCGCCAAGGGCCAAGTCATTACTTTCGACGGATTCCTGCGCGTTTACAATATCGCCACCAAAGACGACGCCATATTACCGCCCGTTAGCGCCGGCGAGGCCCTACGCGCCTACCAAATCGAAGCGCGCCAAGTGTTCGCAAGGCCGCCCGCACGCTACACCGAGGGCGCACTGGTCAAAAAACTCGAAGACCTCGGCATCGGCCGCCCCAGCACCTACGCCACCATCATCAGCACCATCCAAACCCGCGGCTACGTCGAGCGCGGCGAAGACGAAGGCCAGCCCCGTGATGTGATCGTGTTGACATATTATCCGGAAGATCGCGCCAACGCGAGTGACCTTTCTCCTGAGGCGCTATCCCCGTCGGCGCCGCAGGCGAAGACACGCGACTCAGGAGAAACGGTCCGAGCGGTGTCGAGCCAACAAACAGTCTCACGCGAAATCATCCAAGAAAAAACCGGCTCAACCAAAGGCAAACTAGTGCCGACTCCCGCCGGCGAACTCATCGCCGATTTCCTCGGCAATCATTTCGACCAAATCGTCGACTATGGATTCACCGCTGATGTCGAGAAAGAATTCGACGACATCGCCAGCGAAAAACTCGACCGCAACCAAATGCTCGCAGACTTTTACACGCCATTTCATCAGCTCATCGAGCAATCTGGCGGCATCGACCGCGCCAGCGTCGGCCAGGCCAGGGAAGTTGGCCTTGACCCCAAATCTGGCAAGCCCATCATCGCCCGATTCGGCCGTTTTGGGCCAATGCTGCAGCTTGGCGCCACCGAGGGCGACGAAAAACCACAGTTTGCACCCATGCCGCGCGGCGCCCGCATCGATTCTGTCACAGTCGAGCAAGCACTCGAGGCCTTCAAGCTACCGCGCATTGTCGGCCAAACTCCCGATGGCCAAGACATCCGCGCCAATGTCGGCCGTTTTGGCCCCTATATTCAGATCGGCAAATTATTCGTCTCGATCCGCGATCACGACCCACGCGACATCGATCTGGCCACGGCGCTCGAGCTGTACCAGGCCAAGCTCACCAGCGAAGCCGAGAAAAACATTGCCGACTTTGGCGATGGCATCAAGGTGCTCAACGGCCGTTTTGGCCCCTACATTACCAACGGCAAAACCAACGCCAAAATCCCCAAAGACACCGATCCTACCTCTGTCACACACGATCAAGCCAAGCAGCTCCTTACCGATGCACCTGCCAAAAAACGCCGCATCCCCCGCAAAAAATCGAAATAATTATTTACCATAAGCGTCTACTATGTGATATAATTAGGTTTATAGACATTTTGTTTGACATTATATAAAATTTGTTCTATAATGTGACAAAAGCTTATTAACACAATCTAATCTTTCAGGTGAGGCAGAGAGGATATTCCCCAACTAATGGACGACCAAGCGCAAACTGACATGGCCAGTAGCCTAAAGACGGCAGTCAACGAAATCCTAAGTGTGATCAATCAAGAACGTGAGCGAGAAATCATCACGCGCCGTTTTGGCTTGTTTGATCGCCGCGAAACCCTCGAGCAGATTGGTGAGCTCCTCGGCATCACCCGCGAACGCGTTCGCCAGCTCGAAAAAGCCATCCTGACTCGCCTCAAAACCTCTGCCGAAGCTGGCAAGATTCCCGCGCTGCACGATGTCGAGCGTACCCTTATTCGCGACCTGTCCGCCAATGGCCGCATTGGCCGTATCACGGAAGTCACCAACCGCCTCGTCGACGGGCAGGGCACACCTCACTCTCGCTCGCATGTCGCGTTTGTCGGCGAGCTCTCACCTCGTTTGGTTATCATCACCGAAAACGACAACTACCACCACGCTATTGCTATCGCCGAGCACGGCGACGAAAAATCCTACCGCGGCCGCATCGACGATGTCGTCAAGACAATCAAAAAGCATGGTCAACCGCTCAGCCTGACCGATCTCGACGCCCAGCTCAATCACGAGCATCCCTCGCATGTCGCTGCTCATGCCAGCGCCAGCAAGCTGCTCGCGCACCTCGACGACACCTGGGGCCTCGCCAAATGGCCCACCGTCAACCCCAAGAATATCCGCGACAAAATCTACGTCATCCTCGCCGCCAACGGCAAGCCAATGCACTTTAGCGACATCGCCAGCGCCATCAAAGACAGCGACTTCAAACGCAAAGACGTCACCACCCAAGCCATCCACAACGAGCTCATCAAAGACAAACGGTTTGTGCTCATCGGCCGCGGCATTTATGCCCTCGACAGCTGGGGCTTCGCCAAGGGCACCGTCAGCGACATCATCGTCGACGTACTCAAGCAAGCCGGCCAGCCACTCCATCGCGACGAAATCGTCAAGCGCGTCCTCGAGAGCCGCCAGGTCAAAGAAACGACAATCTTGCTCAACCTGCAGTCCAAGCCAGAGTTCAAGCGCGTCGCCAAAGCTACCTACGAACTCGCCAACAAATAGTTGCACCTAGGTGCTTACCCGAATCATTAGGCCGCCACCAGGCGGCCTTTTGTGCGATGGTTGCAATGCAACCAAACACCCCTTCTTTTGCCACAAAAGAAGCAAAATACCGGGATGGCCGTCACGCTGCGGGGATGTTCCGCCCTCTCATCTCGGCTGGCTGCGCGCGGAGCAAAGCTCGTGCTCGTCATACCGGGATGATTGGTTGTCACATCTCCGAGCTTGCCAGATCACCCCGAACCCCGTTAGCTACCTCGCTAGGCGAGATATCATTGCGGCTATAGCCGCACAGTTACATGGGCACTCTGCGGCCTCCAGGGAAACGACGACTGAGTGCCCTGGCAGAGCGAGCACGAGCTCTGCTCCGCGCGCAGCCACCCAAAGAATTAGTGGCAAGTGAGACGCCGTGAGGTGAAGCCCACCCCATAGTTTTGCTTCTTTTGCGCCAAAAGAAGGGGAGTTACTGCCTCGCAGTAAAAGAGTGCAGTTTTTTTATTTTTTAGCAAAAAAGAGCCTTATTAACAGAGGTACCCAATTCCGCTCACCCTTGCAATTTATCACCACCTGTGGTATAATGAAAATTACTAATTATGACAGTTATCGCCTGGCTCATCAACCTATTGCTCCAGTGGTACGTATGGCTTCCCATCGTTATCCTCCTCATATACCTGACTTGGCGCAATTATCAGCAGGTCGATGCGGTAAAATCCCTCGACAGCGTGCTGCTGGTGCTCGAAATCCCTCGGGCCAATGACAAATCCGAGCTAGCCGCCGAGCAACTATTCGCCAGCCTGCATGGCATCCTGCGTGACAAGAAAGAGCTCAAAGAGAACGGGGGAATGCAAGAGCATTTGAGCTTCGAGATTGCCTCGGTCGGCGGCATGATTCGGTTTTATGCCTGGGTGCCGCGCGCGCTGCAAAGCTTTGTCGAGGGGCAAATCTATGCCCAGTATCCTACCGTGCAGATCCACGCCGCCGAGGAAGATTACGTCACCCACGAGCGCAACCACTCTGTAGTCTACACCTCAGAGATCATCCCCGTCGAAAAAGAATTCTTGCCGATCAAGACCTTCCAAAGCTTCGAAGTTGACCCACTCGCCGGCATCACCGGCACGCTGGCCAAGCTCGAAGATACCGACGAAGAAATCTGGATCCAAATCCTGGTGCGCCCGATCGCCGACGACTGGCACAAAATGTCTGACGCCTGGATCAAATCCGTCAAAAACGGCAGCTCGTCGCTATTTGCTGGTTTTGGCGGCACCGCCTGGATAGGGCAGCTTATCGAAGCCCTCTGGAAACCGCCCGAAGCGGGCGTAGGCGGTACTGTCACTGTCAAAGAAATCTCTGAGCGCGACAAAACCCGCATCTCTGAGGCCGAGAAAAAAGCCACCAAGCTTGGCTACCAGGTCAAAATCCGCCTCGCCTACCTGGGCGAGAGCCAAACCAACGCGCGGCTGCGTATGCAAGCAATCGTCGGCACGTTTAAACAATTCAATTCGACCAACCTCAATGGTTTTAAGATGTCTAACGACAGTTTCCGCAAGGAAGACCTCGCCAAATATAAATCGCGCCTGTTTGCCGATAGGGGATTTATCCTCAATATCGAGGAGCTAGCCAGCGCTTACCACCTGCCGCACACCAACGTTGAGACCCCAAACATCGTCTGGGCCAGCAACAAAACAGCCGAGCCACCGGCCAAGCTACCGCTCATCACTGGTGATCCTGCTATCGACGAGAATATTTCGGCCTTTGGGCTGACAAATTTTCGCGGCATTAATCACCAATTCGGCATGCTGCGCACCGACCGTTCGCGTCATGTCTATATCATCGGCCAAACAGGGGCAGGGAAGTCGGGCACGCTCGAGCTATTTGCGCTGAGTGATATTTTTCATAACCAAGGCTACGCTATCATCGACCCGCACGGTGACTTCGCGGTCGACAATATGCGATTCATCCCTGGCAGTCGTCTGCAAGACGTCGTCTACTTCAACCCCGCCGACACCGCCTATCCGCTCGGCTTTAACCCTCTCGAGGTGACTGATCCCGCCCACAAAACCAACATCAGCTCCGAAGTCATCGGCGTGCTCAAGCGCATGTTTGGCGACAGTTGGGGCCCGCGTCTCGAGTACATCCTGCGCTACACCATCCTCGCGCTCCTTGATCGCCCCAACACCACCATGCTCGACATTACCCGCATGCTCACCGACAAGAAATTCCGCAAAGATACCCTAAGCTACTGCACCGACACCGTCGTGTTACAGTTCTGGAATGTCGAGTTTGCCAGCTGGACCGAGAAATTCCAGGCCGAAGCTATCGCGCCGGTGCTCAACAAGGTCGGCGCCTTTACCGCCAACCCCGTCATCCGCAACATCATTGGTCAGCCAAAAAGTACCTTTAGTATTCGCCAAATCATGGACGAGGGCAAAATTCTCGTCGTCAACCTGTCGAAAGGTCTGATCGGCGAAGACAACGCCAGCATCCTCGGCGCGTTCCTAGTCACCAAAATCCAGCTTGCTGCCATGAGCCGCAGCGACATCCCCGATATCCGCGATCGCCGCCCATTCTATCTCTACGTCGACGAGTTCCAAAACTTCGCAACCGATTCGTTCGCAACCATCCTGTCAGAGGCCCGCAAATACGGCCTCAACCTCACCGTCGCCAACCAGTACATCAGCCAGATGACCGACAGCGTACGCGATGCCGTGTTTGGTAACGTCGGCACAATGATATCTTTCCGCGTCTCGGCCGACGATGCACCGATCCTATCCAAGCAGTTCGAGCCGCAATTTGAGCCGCAAGACCTGCTGCAAATGCATAACCGCCACTTCATTATCAATATGGTCATCAACGGCGAAAAAGCCCCCGCATTTAGCGCCACCACCCTAACGCTGCCCGAGGCTCAGATAGATAATACGGGCCGCATCATCGAGCATACTCGGCTCAACTACAGCCGCCCCCGTGCCGAAGTCGAGCGCGAAATCGCAGATGCTATCCAGCCGCCGAGCAACCTGCAGCCTAGCCAAAAGCCATCTACGCCGCCACAGCAGAGCCAACCGGCTGCCAGCTCCGCCCCTAACCCCGCTAACGATAGTAGCGGTGAGCCCATGTCTGCCTCCAAAAAACGCCGTCAACGCCGCAAGCGTGCCAACGACACCGCTCCAGCAGGCGAGCAGGGAAGGCCCTCGAGCGAAACTAGCATGCCAGCCGCCGCACCAAAGTCCGAGCGGCCAGCTACTGCTACACAGACGAGCAATCATACCTCCAAGCCTGCTGCCGGCGACGAGACTATCCTATCGCTGCGCTAACCATCCGCCGCTAGCTCCCCACCCAATATATACTTCGAGTGGCTTAAGTGACCAGCATCCACCTGCCGTGCATACTATCACTGCGACAACACAATATAGAACAAAAACAGAACATTTTTCCCAAGGCTCGGCATGTATGGGTAGCAGTTAAAAAAACCCGCCGCCAAACACAGCATATCACGTGCGCGTGCCTAGCCAGCTAAAGCCCGAGCCAGCCAGGGGAAGTGCACCCAAATACCCGGGAGCAGGGTAATCCAACCACAGCACCAAACTCCAATCGAGGACCACCAACACGCCACACGCCCTTCCATGCGTCATTACAAATCTTGGGTCGCACAATGTATATTTTGCGACATTAAAATATCTATGGAAAGTTGAGTATTGATACCTCCTAGCTGGAACCGTTTTTGGCATATACCCCTATAGCGGGGCAGTTCTGCTGTTTTGGATACATGTTCGGTTGATGTTCACTGGCACTCATACGTTCCTGCCGCGCATACATACAACACAACACTATCCGCAGCGAGCGTACGCGAGTTGCCAAAGCAAAGCCTTGTAGCATTTACTACAGCGACTATCGGCATGCCCGGCGGCTAGCTCGTGGCTGATGTCGCGGCATCCAAGTTATACACATGTCGTGAATAATATTTGACTTTTTGCTATTCTATTCCCCTGCTACCTTTCTACCCTATTATTTGACTTATTGCCTATTGTGTATTATAAATATGTTTTTGATTCGTTATATAGAACATTTTTAGAACACTCCCTCGAGGCAGAGCAGTAGTCCCCTTGCCGCTTGCTACGATCGGTAAAACACTCGCCTATCAACGCGCACATCAATGTACTGGGGTGTGATGGTGTGTAGCTTCAGATACTCGATGGTGCGGGCCATATCCTCGGCCTGCTCCCCTGCTGGGCGGTCGATCGAAAATTTGATCGGGCAATCATACCCGGCAACATACCCCTGAATTTGATGGGTGGTATCGGCTGGGATGACGATCTTTTCGAGCGGATAGTGCATATCGCGCGTATATCCGACGAGCTTGCCGATAAAGCCCAAAAAACGGTTGCTGGCGACAACACCGTTGGTGTCAACCCGAATGCCCGTCTGGTCGAGCACCTGGATAGGTGGCGTGGGATAATAATTGACATCGAAGGCTATGCCGGTGTCATCGACGTAGCGATCGTGGCCCGACACTGCCCAGCTGGCGACCGGCTGGCGAATAGCAAGCCGGATCTCTGGCCGCGCAAACGAGCCTGGCGTAATCGCCAGCGACTTGACCTCTGGATGTGTCGCCTGCACCGTCGCCAATAGCTTTGGTTGGTTGAGCAGCGGCAGCAGACGCTCCACGGGATTGGCCGCCAGGTAGTGGTCGATCGCCTCGCGGTACATACCAGTGTCGCGCACCAGCGGCAGCGATACCAGCTGAATCGTCGGCGTCGCGATATACTGGCTCATCGTCCACCAAATACCACCACAGGCCGCCAGTATACTTACCAGCATTAGCCCCAGATGCCGCCGACGACGACGAAGCTGATGCGACTGCTGCCTAGGCGTAACAAGCGATGTATCGCCGTGATCAGCCGCCACGCCCAACCGCGGCGATGTGCTGCCCGTCAGCGTGCGATTACGCTGGAATCGATATGCCGTATCAGCGTCGAGCGCCAGGCGCTCACGAACTACATCGTCACTCAAACGACGACGTGGCGTAGGGGTAGCTGCGCTGGTCTTGCCAAATAATTTCATACCGTGCTCTTTGCCTTATTGTAACAGAAAATGCTTATGTGGCGGCGTCGATAATCAGCTGCGCCATGTCGCGCGCCGCCGAAGGCTTGGCAAATGTTGCAAATGTCGCTGCCATGTCGCGCGCCGCAGCTGGATGCTCAACAAGTTGGCGAATTGCACTGGCCAACGCTGCCGGGTCGTTCGCAATTGCATCATCGCGCACGCTTAGCACTGCACCGGCGGATTCATAAACAGCAGCGTTTTTGAGCTGATGCCCGCCCGTTAAGTGCGCATTTGGCACCAAAATCGTCGGCTTCTGCAGTGCTGCTAACTCCAAAATCGTCGTAGCCCCGGCCCGCGCCACCACCACATCTGCGGCGCCCATCACATCTGCCATGCCACTATCCACAAATGCCTTCAGGACAAAATGATCGCCAAGGCGAGCAGCTCGGGGCTGCAGTTCAGCGTACTGATGGACTCCCGAAATCAGCACAATAGTCATCGTCGCAAGCAACTCCGGTGCGATCGCCATCACTGCATTATTCAGCCGTACAGCACCAAGCCCCCCACCGGTAACTACCACCAGCGGCCGCACAGCATCCACACCAAGCACCGCACGTGCCGCAGCTACTTGGTCTGGCGTATACGGACGAAATTCCTCGGCAATAGGTATACCGACATACACCGTGCGGCTGGTCGGGTACGGATAATGCTCGAGCGGTGCACCAGTCGCAATCGTCGTCGCCCAGCGTGCCAAAATACGATTAGTCAACCCAGGATGTGCATCGGAGTCATGAATAACCAATGGAATACGCAGCCAGTGCGCCGCAAGGCCAATCGGCAAACATACGTATCCACCCTTCGTAAACACCACATCGGGGCGCCAAATGATGAGCTTTGCGACACTCTGCATTATGCCGCAGACAATCAGCACGCCGTCGCGTACATTCGGCCAAAATACTGCCCGCGTCGTAAAGTGTTGTATTTTTGACAAATGATAGTAGCGGCGAAACTTGCCAGATACCACCGTGTCCATGCGAATATCGAGCCCAGATCTGTCCAGCAAGCTGCGCGCCGCATTGCCAAAGCTGCGATCGCACCAAAACCGTACCTCGGCATCACGTTCGCGTCGCTTCAACTCATGCAGAACGGCGACGACGGGCGTCACGTGTCCGCCCGAGCCCCCGCCCGCTGCCAGAATACGCATACTGCACCTCCTTTTTGTCATTACTATACGATGTATATCTCGAAATTTGAAATACCAGCCCGAGTGCTGCGGCCATAAATACCATGCTCGTGCCGCCAAAGCTCAGTAGCGGCAACGTAATGCCTGTCAGCGGAAAGATACCGATCATTGACGCAATATTGAGGATAATATGCGAGCCTAGCCAGCCAAATACCCCAGCGGCGACAAGCTTCATCCAAGTGTCACTACTGCGGTCGCTCACCTTGAGTAGCCTCATCAATAGCCCGCAAAAAAGCGCAATGATTGCCACGAGCCCAACAAATCCAAACGTCTCGCCCATAATTGCAAATACCGAATCGTTGATTGATTCGGGTAAATACCCTGTCGCCTGGATGCTATTGCCAATTCCGACACCCAGCAGACCGCCGGTACCGATGGCAATCTTGGCCTGCGTAATATGATAACTCTCTGCATCTGCCGTGGTCACACTTGCCGAATCTCCCTCGAGAAACGTCGCTAGCCGCTCCATACGATGCGGCGCGGTCAGTGTCAGGCCCGCTCCTACCACCAGCAGCGCCACCAGCAATCTGACCCCCCACTGCCAGCTTATGCCCGCTACCATCAGCATCACCGCCACCAGGGATACTAGCGTGAGTCCCGTGCCCATATCTTTTTGGAGTACCACCGTACACAACATGCCCGCCGCAAGCACCAACAACAACGGCAAAATCGTCCGCCCAAAATCGTTGATCAGCCCCTGTTCGCTGCGCCGGCTCAAAAACCCTGCCGCATATAGTAGCGTCCCAAATTTCAATAGCTCCGCCGGCTGCAGCCCACCAAGCGCTCCAAAATCAAACCATCGACACGCACCATTGGTACATTGCACAAATGGCGCATCCAGCAGCCCTGCCATAAATAGCAGCGCCGATAGCCCAAGCCCTACAATCAATACAGCGTCTGCATACCGCCGGGCAAACACAAATGGAAGTATCGCAAACGCGGCAAACGCCGCCACTGCAAGCGCCAGGCTCATCGCTTGCTTCAGCACAAAATATGTATCACTAAATGCGCCCGCACCGCTCGCCTGATTGAGCGCGTTGGCCCGCAATGTGCCAATCGCATAAATCACCACCAGCCCCAACAGCATCAACAGCCCCATGTATAATACAATCCGATAATCCGGGCGATGGCTGCGGCCAAGTGTCATACTCCAGCCGCGATGAGACCCCCACCAAGTAACCCACTTGTTCAAGAAACATTACCCCCGCCGAGCGCCATCATGATGCCCACAAATGCCGCCACGCAGGCGATAACCCAAAAACGCATCGTCACTTTTACCTCTGGCCATCCGCTCGCCTCGAGGTGGTGGTGGATTGGTGCCGATATAAATACCTTGCGGTGGAATAGTCGCTTACTCGTGATCTGGATCAGGCTCGACCCGGCTTCTACCACAAACAGCACGCCGATGACCGGAAGCAAAAAGAGCGAATTGGTGAGCATCGCCACTACACCAAGGCTTGTTCCCAGCGCAAAGCTTCCGACATCCCCCATAAAGAACCGTGCAGGATAAATATTAAACCACAGGTAACTCAGCAGTGCACCCACCACAGTGAAACAGAAGCCAGACAGCATGACATGCCCCTGCAGCAGTGCAATAACGCCAAACGATCCAAATGCGATCGCCAGCAAACCGCCGGCCAGCCCATCTAGCCCGTCACTAATATTGACGGCGTTGCCTGTCGCCACCACTGCAAAGGCAAATAACGGCACAATCCACGCCCCTATCACCCAGTTGCCAATATAGGGCAAGTGCACCGAATTATATCCAAGTTTGACAAAGAAAAACCACCCTAACCCCAGTCCGAGCAACGTAATCAGCAGGAACTTCACGCTCGAACGCATCCCCGCCACACCCTCGCCGCTCCCACGAATATTGATGATATCGTCGATCAACCCCACTACCCCACCGCCAATCAGCGCCGCAAGCGGTAGCCACGTCTGAGCACGATCCAGGTTGAATCCCAGGGTCACAAACCCAATCGATGCCACCGTAATAATCCCCGCCATCGTCGGGATATGCCGTGTAAATTTGTTGGCATGGAGCTTAGTAAATATCTGGAGCAGCTCACCAGTCGTGCTAGTGTGGCGCTGTTGTTTCCAAAATTTATACCGATACGCAAAAAACGTATAGATCGGTGTCAACATCATCGCCAGCAAAAACGCCCCCACGCTTAGCAGAAATGTCCCGGTTAGTTCGTGTGCAAAGTTTTGTAGTACAGTCATATCCCTATTATCTATCCTTTTGGCTGAAGCTTCAAGTAATCAATCATCCAATTTGAAATATCAGTAAACACCGGCAACGCATCTGCGCCCCCCTGAAGGTTCTTGTCCTTGCCCCACAGTTTGACCATAATCGTATATCGCGGCGCCGGATCACCCCCGTAGCCCAGGTAGGTCGCAATCGTCTGCGTGTCAGAATAACTACCGTCAGGTTTCAGGGTTTGCGAGGTGCCCGTCTTGCCGCCGATATTATAGCCTTTTTTGTCGTGGCCCGCATAAAATTCGGCCCGGGCATCATGTACCATTTGCCGAATAGTCGTAGCGGTCTCAGGCTTGATCACCCCTGTAATTGGCGGCTGATTGGCCTGTGGCCTGAGCTGTCCATCTGTAATTGTCCCAGCCAAAATCGTCGGGTGGTAGTAGGTGCCGCCATTCATGAGCATATTAAATGCGCTGCACACCTGTATCATCGTGGGGTTCATACCCTGCCCAAACGTCATCGTGGCATACTGCACAGCATTGCCATTGGGACTATCGGGTGACAGAAGCAGGCCATCGGCTTCATTCGCCAACTCGATGCCAGTTACTTGGGCAAAATGATATTTGTTGTAATAATAGTCATACATCGTCTGGCGCGCCTGATACGTGATATTTTGCCCATCACCGAGGCGCTCGAGCACTGTCACCATGCCTGTATTAAATGACCAATTAAGGGCGTCTTGAATGGTAATAATGCCGGTTTTGCGGCCGATCGATGCGTTTTTGATTGTGCGATCTGCCACCTGGATATAATCGGTGTTGTTGTAAGTGCTTGCCGGCGTAATCACGCCCTTATCAAGCCCAATCGTCACCGTAAATGGCTTGATGACCGACCCCGCCTCGTACGGCATAGAAATAATCGGGTTGTTAAACAACGCCCCATCGGTCACCTTGCCGTACTCTGCCGGATTGTAGCCAGGCAGATTTGCCATAGCGAGCACATGGCCAGTCTGCGGATCCATCACCAACACGCTTCCATTGGTTGCACCGCTTTTTTCCATGCCTCGCTGCAGCGCTTGCTCGGCATAGCTTTGGATGTTAGTATCGAGTGTCAGCGCCAGCGTATCGCCGTTTTTGGCTGGCACCAGCGCGTTTTCCTGGCCAATCGTCAGTGGTATGTTGCGCACGTCGCGCACCGCCCGCAGCGTGCCATCAGTGCCCTTTAGCCGCGTATCTAGCGCACCTTCGACCCCATAGCTGCCCTTGCCCTCGGCATTGACAAACCCCAGCACCGATGCACCCAGCTGTCCCTCGGGGTAGACGCGCTGAGTTTCTTTTTGTAGGCCGACACCAAGAAGGTTCTCTTTTTTTAGCTCCGATGCTTGCTGCGGCGTGAGGTTTTTGGCCACGATCTGATAGCGGCTTGGTTTGGCCGCGATGAGGCTATCGATTTTTGCAAATGTCTTGTCGCCGGCAATGCGACGAATAGTACTCGCCGTCGCTTGTGGGTTACCCACCCCTGTTGGGTCGACAAATACCGTGTAGATATTCTCATTCATCACCAAACGCACTGGTACGCCGTCGTTCATGGCATAGATCTCGCCGCGATCAGCAACAATTTTGTCTTGGCCCAGATATTCGCGGCGCGCCTCCGCCATAAAATGATCATGTTGCACAATTTGCAGCCAAAACAGCCGCCCAATAAACACCGCCATAATGATCACGACCATGATGGCGAGTTTTTCGTTGCGGCTGCCAGCCAAAAAATGCAAATTCATAAATACTATTCGCTTAGGTAGTGCGTCTCGGATGGTGTGGACATTGTTTTGGCCACACTACTCGATTGCACCGTTTGCAGCGCCGTCAGACGCGCGTTCTCTACCTCTAGATCGGTCTTTTGTGTAGTGAGTTCGGCGATTTTTGCATCAACACTCGCGGCAGTATAGTCGTAGCCAGTTGCCCGTGTCGCCTGTGTTAAGTATATCAAACCCAGCACAGTAATCATAAGTGCAACAAGCACTGTATGCGTAACGGGGCCGAGTTTGACAGCCGAAGCAAATCGCGTAGTGTTCTGGTTGCGGCCGTACGAAGCGGCGCGTCTCGATGTGAATTGAGCGGTACGTGTGTTATTAGACATTGTGGTGGAATGTTTTTGATTATTGTTTATGTTTTTTGGGCTCGGTACCCGGGCGATGATAGTCACGCTATAGCGCCTATCGTATCGCCCGGGTACTACGGGCGGTTGTTACTTAACGCGGACGAGCACCTTGGTCTCGACCGATGCGTTTTGTACCGGGATGTGGATTGGCATGGTGTGTTGCCTCCTCCATTGTTGTTTATTTTTTCACTGCGACCCGCAGCTTGGCGCTACGTGCACGCGGATTGTGAACATCATAAGTGGCTCCGTCGATTGGCCTACGCGTCAGTATCTGTAGCTCGGCTTCGTAGCCAGCCTGGGATTGTTCGGCAAAATATCGTTTTACCATACGATCCTCGAGGCTATGAAAGCTAATAACACCGACTCGTCCGCCTGGTCGCAGCAGCTGAGTCATCAGCGGCAAGACCTGTTCGACTTGTCGAAGCTCGTCATTGACTGCAATACGCAGCCCCTGAAATGTGCGTGTCGCCGGGTGGGTTCGTTGCCACCTGCCGACATGAGCGCCGAGTATCACGTCACGAAGCTCCCCTGTTGTGTGGAGTGGCCTAGCGCTGATAATCGCGTCGACATATCGCCGCGCGACACCGGCAGGTTCCTCGCCATACTCACTAATAATCCGCACTAGTTCATCGCGACGCAGCGTATTGACCAATCGCTCGGCCGTCAGCTGGTTGCGATGATCCATCCTCATATCGAGGGGGCCATCGTGAGTAAAGGAAAATCCTCGGCTCGCAATATCGAGCTGCGGTGACGACACCCCCAAGTCAATGAGAATCAGGCTAAATTGCGTGCCCTGGCTTACTAATTGCCTGGCCGCAGCCAAAAAATCAGTATGCACAAGGCGAGCGCCTTGGGTAGAAAACCGCTCCAACGTGCGAATCGCACATTCGTCGCGGTCTACCAAGACAGATTCAGCGTAATTCGTGGTAATGCCAAGAATCGCATCTGCATGCCCGCCATACCCAGCCGTGAGGTCGAGATAGTTCTCCCCCAATTTAGGATCAAGCAGCTGCAGCACCGATTCGAGCAATACCGGAACATGAAGTGGTGGATGTTCTTTTATACTCATATCGTTCATTCTAGCATATATGCGAGAACCAACGCTCCCCTGGCTAGGCCAGAGGCTCGAGATCACCTAACTGATGACAAATTGGGAATGTTTGTGTTCGCAAAGGGTGTTTGTGTTTGTATATAAGTTGTCCAGAGGTACGCTATAAAGGGTTCTAGAGCAGAACTCATGTCCCAGCCGTACATCTGGCCTGAGAGACTTATGTGTGAGGTCCAGCGGAGACTGGGCCTCGTTTGTGAGGTGGAGTTTTGGGAGGTGTTGTGTGTGAGAGGAAGGTGCAATGGCTTGTTTAATGTGGGCCACATACCACGCCCCAACTCATCATCAGATAGTTGATCTCGAGGATATCGATTACTGTGGTTGGATTGTTAATGAACGGTCAACTTGGGCAGATAGTTATACTAAGCTAATTTGTCGGGTGAGCCAAGGCGCCAATACTGCCCTACCCTCACGGCGACGATTTCGCGGTCGATACTCGCATAATCAAGCAGATGCTGCTCGAGTGTCACTCGGCCTTGTTTTTGGTCGAGCGCCTGTGCGATTTTACCGCGTCGGAAACGTACGTTGAGGTCGGCCAGCTCTTCATCAAATATGCTGTCACCGGCTAGCGCTGGTTCGACTTCTTTGTCCCAGACTTGTTGCGAGTACAGATGCAGATAGTCGCCAAAGCCGCGCGAGACAACGACGCCAGTGGCAAATTCCGCACGTAGCTCAGTCGGTATGGTTAACCGACGCTTGTCATCGAGCTTGCGTTCGAAATAGTCCATCGCGTATGCCGCCGCTTCCTTCCCTGTTGGTTCCCTGCTTTTAATGTGTTTTGTTGTGGTGGTGTTTGTGTGACGGGATTATCTTCCCGCTTGTTCCACTAACCCCACTATAATACCCACATCTACCCACTGCAAGTCTTTTTTGTACGATTTGTAGTGGCTCTGGGTGGGTTTTCCACAGTTCTGTGGAAAACCCACAAAAAATAGCGTCTCCCCGCTCGAGGAGACGCTATTGTTTATTCGCCCATCTACTATACCGGGTGCATCAACAGCATATAGACTAGCCACGTTGCAAATACGACCACATTCGCTACAAATGATGTCGTGACGACTGTAGTTTTAAAGGTAGTTACGGAATCAGTGTGTGTGTTTGCATGTGCATTCATACTTTCATATTACCATAAGTGTGACGTAATGTCAATATAGTGATCAATCAAAGTATGTCTTCATCAGTTCTCGGGCTACTTTATCGGCATCATGGCGGATAAAGGTGCGTGTTGCGGCGATAGGATCACCAGCGCTCGCCCCCTGCCAGATTTCGCGCGCCACTAAATCGAGCCCTTTGGCGCGGTAATGCGCCTTGGTAAGCGTTGCATCGTCCCATTCTACGGGGTATTCACCATCGTGAGCATACTTATCGATGAGATCGGGGTTTGGTTTGACATTATTGTATATGACGTAGTCGAGCTTGGGACCATTCATAAAGCGTTCGATCTCGGCCGCGTAATCGCTCACCGTCATTCCATCGGTCTGGCCCGGCTTGGTCACGAGGTTGCAAACATACACTTTGCGCGCGGTCGCCGCTGCCAGCGCCTCGCCTACGCCATCCACTAACAGGGCTGGCGCCAAGCTAGTATACAGATTGCCTGGGGCAATCACGATCAGGCTCGCCTGCATAATCGCCTGCTTGGCAGAGGGGTTAAGACGAGCTGGTGGAGACAAACGCAGCTGCGGCCGCACACCTGCAAAATCCATATCCTGAATCACAAACTGGCTGCTTGTCACCGTGCCGTCGGGAGCCACAAGCTCGAGATGCACATCATCAAGCGTCATCGGCAGTACGCGGCCAGTGATCGCCAGGATTTCGCCCGCCCCCTCGACCGCCTCGGCGAAGCTACCTGTCATTTTCTCGAGTGCCGATAACAACAGATTGCCAAATGCGTGCCCAGCCAGCGTCCCCTCTTCGAACCGATAATTGAACAAATCTCGTACTCGGGGCGAATTGCTCAGCGCCACCAAGCATTGCCGTACATCGCCCGGCGGCAATGCGCCTAGCTCGTCACGCAGCTGGCCAGTCGAGCCGCCATCGTCGGCCATATTGACCAGCGCCGTCAGATCTTGCACATAGCGCTTGAGGTCTTTGAGTAATGTAAAACTGCCCGTACCGCCACCGATAACGACAATTCGCGGCCCACGTGGTAATTCCCTTTCGTTCATGACCGTACTATTTCTCCTTCCGTATCTTTGCAAGGGCCCGCGCATACCATAGCGCACTCGGCCGCGGCGAGCGTTTCATCGTGCGACGATCCACCGCTACCAGCCCAAAATGCGGCCAAAACCCTTTGTTCCATTCAAACGTATCAAGCAAACTCCAGTGCATATAGCCCAGCAGCTGCACGCCATTGCCCATGGCTTTTTGCATCGCAATCAGCGTGGTCATCAGCCACCACTTGCGGTAGTCGTCACGATCATCGGCAACGCCATTTTCGGTGATCATAATGGGTTTTTTGTACTTGTCGTGCCAACGCTCAAGAGCATACTGAATATCGCCCGGCGCCATATGCCAGCCTAGATCGCTCAGTGGCGACTCGGGATTGTGCACCCGATAGCCGTACACGCGTTCGCTGGTATAATAATTCATCGCCAAAAAATCACATGTTTTTACCACTCTGCGCATAAACATATCATCGCTGCGAAACTGCATGGCCTGGGCCGCCCGCACCGTCAACCGAGCATCATCCCCCGGATAGATATAGGTGCTGTTTTTTGCGATCGACACGCGGTAGCGACGATTAAGCTTGTGGATAGCATCGGCCGCTTGGTTATGGGCATAGGCGAGGTTGCCCAGCACCCGCCGTGCCAATCGTTGATCTAGCTTACCGGGTGGATACAGGCCATCCTGATAGCCTAGCTTCATATACACCTCGGGCTCGTTGATAGTGATGATATAGCGCACATTCACCCCTAGCGCACGAATAATCCGCTGGGCATATCGTGTAAAATAGCGCGTATTCGCCCGCGTTTCGAATCCACCCATCTCGGCAAACCAGATCGGCAACGTCATATGGAAAAGCGTCACCACCGGCTCTAGATCGCGCGCCTTAAGCGCCTCGACATAACGGCGGTAGTGCGCGATTTCTTGCTCATCCCACTCACCTTCGCGGGGTTCGATCCGCGACCACTCCACACTAAAACGCCACGCATTGCAGTGCATGCGGCGAGCAATCTCCATATCTTTCTCATATATGTTATAGTGGTCGGCCGCAGCTGCCGAGATATAATTCCGCGGTTTTTTGGCCTCACCCGCAATCGCATCCCAGTTGTCTAGGTCGTCATAATGGTAGCTTGCCTGCGCTGCCAGGCTGGGCGCCTGTCGCGCCTCCCACTCTGTCCATTGATTGGTCGTACCGCCCTCTACCTGATGCGCGCTTGTGGCAACGCCCCATAGGAATTTTTTCGGAAATAATAGATCGGTCTTACGCGGCATATAGCCTTATTATACTACGCAGCGCTATCTGTGTTGTCGAGGCGCAATTCTTTTTTGTTTTTGACCTCATATTTGATGCCGGTCATCTCGCTGGTCACGTAGTCGTCGTTGAGCAAATTCACGAATTTCTGCACATCCTTGGTATCCATCAGGATAATCGCGCCGGTCGCATCGTCCTGCATAAGATCCATGCCAATTTCGTCGTTGTGGTCCATCAGCTGCTGCTGCGTCACTAGCTCGGGATCGATTTTTTGCAGCTTGTTGACAAGTGGCTTGCTATCGCGCACCAGCGTATCAAGCGACGCTCCCTCGGGAAACGATAGCTTGAAATGCTCCTCAATCGCTTTGATTTTCTCTTCGGCCAGGGCAAATTTTTTGGCATCGTAGCCAAACAATCGCACAAACTTGACCTCATCGAACACAAAAATATCATTGCCGATAATCAGCACTTGGCTGTCGGGCGTAATACGCAGGCCAGCATCTGCCGCAAATGGCCGGAAGCTACCCTCGTTGAATATCCAGGCCGTAGCGCCCTTGAGCACCTGCGCCTGCGGCAGCAATTTGGTAATATAGAACGGCTCGCGACCGGCATGGCGAAACCGCGCAATGATGCCTTTGACTTTTTTGAATTCGTGATCGCCCTCGCTGAATACTTCTAGGCCTTCCTCACCATAAGCAATCTGCTCGATCACCTCCTGGGCGTGCTCGGCCTTGTCGAGTGTGGTGTATTCGAGCACATTATCCTCGGCCTCGGCAGCCTCGAATTCCCGTACCGTCAGGCCAGTCGCCGCACCCGTTTGGACCTCGCTGATCATGTCGTAAAGAAACAGCACCTTGAGCTGCTGCTTGAGCTCCTGGGTATAATTGGTGGCGTAGACAGTATAGCCCTTGGTATATAGGAATAGATCAATCTGAAGCTGATCTTTGATGCCGTCGGTGAGGTTGGCCCAGTTAAAAATATCTGTCGTCTCGGTGGGTGTGTCGGTCGTTTGCATACACTCTAGTGTACCAAAAAATCACCTCGCTGTGGGGTGATTTTTTGAGTTTTGTTACAAATATTCAAGCGGCGTGCCGTCTGGATCTACCTAGCGCGGTTGTTGGTCGATTCTATATTTGAGGCTAGCGACAAATTTCTCATCGATATCACTTAGCTTGGTCGGTTGCTTGGGGGCCTGCATCATGTTAACATCGTCGTCGGCTTTTGGCTCTGGTGCCGTCGCAAGCTCTATAGAGGATGGCATCCCAGATGCCTCTTCGTAGAGTGGCCTGGCATTTCGCGCGGACCACACGTCATCTAAGCCATGGGTGATGGTCCGGTGCGTTTGACCTTTCGCAAGTCCAGGCTGTTCGTGATTACGGCTCACACGATGCACTGTCGACCCATGAGCACCGACGCGTGCAATGACTTCCCTGCCTAGGCGGTTGGCGACCCAAGGTCGCTCAGGTGACGGCAAATGCTTGAAGTCGTCGTAGCTTTCGACGGCATAGTTGGGTGTATCTAGACTGTGGCGGCTGGGAAGTGACATGGTGGTTTAGTGTTCTCTTTTTGTTAATATATGTTTATATTATACATATATTTGCCAAAAAGTCAACATGCTTGTGCTTATTGAATCGCGTCTTCGCCAAAATGTTTTTGCAGACGCATGCGGATCGAGCCCTCGTGCCGCCCCTGCGTGACAGCGATATCCTTTAGTGCTACACCGTTGGTAAAATCCTGCTTGATTTGGGCGTCCTGCTGGGCAGTCCACGGGCGATAGGCATTGGGGTAGGTTTCGCGCATTTTTGCGATTTTTGCCTGCCACGTCGAGCCCGCAGCGGATTTTTTGGGCTTGTTGATCGGTGTCGCTAGGTCGCGCTTGCTCGCTTTTGCCGCCAGATGAGCAAATTTGTGGCTATCGGCCGCGGCACGTGCCCGCAACGTTTCGTCGATACTGCGCGCCTCGGCACTCACCTCGAGCGCCATACGATTGATGCCCGCGAGATAAAGATTGTCGAGATCTTTGACGCGCGACAGTGCCACATACCCCATGCCCTCAACAAATGCCTTGCGCAGATCAATCCGCGCCGCATCGAGCGTCATGCCTTGGCTTTTGTGCACCGTAATCGCCCAGGCGAGACGCAGCGGAATCTGACTAATACCAGCGCGCTTTTTGTCGCCATCGCGCAGCTCCCAGGTGTCGGGCATCATCGTGACAGTGCGGCCGCTACGAAAGGCTACGATTGGATAGTCGGTACCTGGCTCGAAATCTACCACTGTACCAATACTGCCGTTGGCATAGTGACGATTAGCGGCGTTCTTGACCGCCATTACTAGCGCGCCAAGCTTGAGCGTGAGGATAGCCGGTGCCAGCACAGAACGCTGGAGATTCTCGACATACGTAGCCGAACCAGTGGTGGCCTGCTCGTAGACAACCTCGTCGCCGTCGAGCTCGCGCAGCTTTGCCTCGTTGATGCGATCAACGTCGACATTAACAGTGTGCAGCTCGGTGAGCGCCAGATCGGATGGCACTGGGGCATCGGCGCGAGCAAGTAGCTGCTCGGCATGGTGGCGCCGAATACCCCCTGCTCGCAGCGCGGTCAGGATATCCAGCAGGCTGTTGTCGGTCTGACGGTATTGATCGGACAGGTAGCATATCGTAGGGTCGAGCTCGCGCCAGGCATTACTCGTAACAACAAATCCGCCAGCCCGTGACCCCTGGCGATTAATCGGCGGCAGCTGATAAAAATCACCACTCATGATCACCTGGATACCACCAAACGGCACGTCGGGCTTGCCGCGCACCAGTCGACAAGCGGTATCGACCATATCTAAACGGTAGTCGTGCAGCATACTGATCTCGTCGATAATGAGGATATCGGTTTTTTCGATGATTTCGCGCCGACCTTTGGCAATATGATCGGCAAATCCGCGCGGTAATTCGTCGAGCACACCGATGCCCGCCCATGAATGGATGGTCGTGCCACCTAAGTGCGTAGCGGCCAGGCCAGTGGTGGCCGTCACCGACACGTGTTTGCCGGCAGATTTGGCAAGTCGGATGCATTGGTTTAGCACAAATGTCTTACCCGTCCCTGCTGGGCCGGTCAGTAACACGCTCTCGCCTGAGAGCATAACCTCGAGTGCTAACCCCTGATTCATCTATGGTTAGTATATCACAGGCTACAGACGCGCACCTAGGCGAGCCTTGTTGGCCCATTCGTCGGCCAGCTCGTTGCCATCGTGGCCGTTGTGCGCCCGCACCCAGATAAGCACGGCGCCAGGATGGGCAATAAACGCACCGTAGGCGGCCTGCACTAGCTCGAGGTTTTTGATGGGGCCACCGCTTTTGCGCCAGCCTTTTGCGGCCCAGCCCGGTGCCCATTTGGTAATGACATTGATCCAAAACTCACTGTCGGTGTGGATTTCGCACGGCTGGCTGGCCGAGGCGTCAAGGGCCGCGATGATCGCCATGCCTTCCATGCGGATATTGGTGGTGTCGCCCGGCTCAGAGCCAAGCGCAACTGGCTGGCCATGTTCGATCACGGCATAGCCGCCCGGGCCAGGATTAGGGCTTGCACTACCATCGGTATAGAATATTCTCATTGCTATCTATCATAGCGCGTCTCGGCCAAAAAGAAAAACTGTGGCGGTAAGGTGCAGGAGGATGTTACAGACCCAGAAACCACCCCTATACTACGCTATATATAGCGTGCCCACATGTAGCGTACGTGGGAAGTGGAAAAATTGCGAATATATTGCGACCACCACTACATATAGTGCCACCCCTGGGTGGGCGAATCTCACGATGCCGTGTCTGGTAGTGCCGCTGGATCGGGCTTGCTGACTGGGACGAGCGCTAGTGAAGCAGGGGGAATCTGTTTAGCTCGCAGCTCGGCATTGAAGCGCGAGGTAAATACTAACGCTGCATCGCCGGGCACATGATGGAAGCGTGGATGTTCGTGACGAGTAAATACTTTGATCTCGGTGCCAGGCACAGCTGCACCATTTGCCAACTGACGACCTAGCGGCGTTTCGAGTAGCTCCTCGATATGCGTCATAAGCGGGCGCGCACCCATACCCGGCTTGGCGGCCGCAAGCGATACAAGGTATTCGCGCGCGCCAGCGCTCAATGTAATATGGATGCCGCGTTTTGACTCATACTCTGTATTGCGCTGGGCGATTTTGCTATCAAGCACGCGACCCAAACCATCTGGAGTGAGTGGGTGGAAGACGATTTTTTTGGTGATGCGGTTAACAAACTCGGGAGTAAAAAACTGATCAAATTGATCAACCGCTGTGCTTGCAAGGCGCTGCCGCTCATGAACAGGCTGGACGGGGGCAAATCCTACGCCCTTGCCGGATAGTTGCTCCATCATTTGCTTGGCGCCTAGATTGCTAGTGAAGACGACGAAAGCATCACGAAAGCTGACGGTCTCGCCGTTGTTGAGGTGAAGCCGACCATCTGAGGTAATCTGTAGCAAAAGGTTATACAGCTCCGGAGAGCCCTTCTCGATCTCGTCAAATAGAATGACGGTGCCAAATGGCTCGACGTCTTTTTTGTTGAGCAATGGTTTTTGCTCACGGCTAACGTAACCTGGGGGAGACCCGGTAAGTTTTGAGATTTCGTGACCACGCGAGAAATCGGAACAATCGATACGTATCATCTTTGCACCTGATACGTTGCCCATGACTTCGGCGAGGGCTTTTGCGGTCTCGGTTTTGCCAACGCCGGTGGGACCGAGAAACGCATATGTCGCAATTGGCTTGGTATCGTCAGCCGTGCGAACATCGAGCCGGTCGAGCGCACCAATGATGGCGTCTATGGCTGGATCCTGATCGATAACTCGCGCACGCATGTCCTCCCCCTCCTGAGCGTAACGAGTCTCGACTTCTGGCATGATCCCAAATCCCCCTAGCTCCCCTATTGCGGCCGCTCCGACAGCGCGCGCTGCACGCCGCGCACGACGAGTATCGGGTAGTGGTTCGAGAATTGGTATTGGTTCGGTCGGTACTGGGTATTCGTTTGCCATGGTATCCTCTGGCTAAGCCTGCACATGCGCCCCACCCCGCACTGCTCTCACTACAGTTGTCATAATATGGTTATACAGAACCGCAACGCGGCTGTCAATAGCGGAAAAGTAGCACTACAGTAGTTCTGTAATCGGTAGGCGCGTCTGCTGGGTAGTATCGCGGTCGCGGATGGTGACGGTGGCGTCCTCGAGAGTCTGGAAATCGATTACGACACAGTGTGGAGTACCGATTTCATCCTGGCGACGGTAGCGTTTGCCAATATTGCCGTTGTCATCCCACTCGCAGGGAAATTTTTGGCGTAGTTGGTCAAACACTTCGCGCGCTTTGGCGACCAATTCGGGCTTGTTCTTGAGTAGCGGAAATACAGCGTATTGTACTGGTGCCAGCTCGGGCTTGAGCTTGAGCACAGTGCGACTGTCGCCGTTTTCCATTGTCTCGACCGTGTAGGCATCACTGATGACCGCCATAAACATCCGCCCCATGCCCACAGAGGTCTCGAGGATCCATGGAATGTATTTTTCGCCCGTGGCTGGATCCTGATAGCTGAGGTCTTTGCCGCTAAACTTGGCATGCTGCGACAGATCGTAATCGGTGCGATCGTGTACGCCCTCGAGCTCGTCAAACCCAAGACTTGGGAACTTATATTCGATATCCCACGCGTCACTCGCATAGAATACGAGGTTTTCGTGCTGATGCCAGCGCAGGTTTTCGGGCTTGATGCCCAGCTCGTTAATATACCAATCCCAGCGCGCCTGCTTGATGGCGTCGTAGGCTTCTTTGTTCTGATGCGGCGGCACAAAATACTGCGTGTCGGCCTGCTCCATTTCGCGCGTGCGAAACAGAAAATTGCGCGGGCTAATCTCGTTGCGGAATGCCTTGCCAATTTGCGCAATCCCGAAGGGGATTTTCATACGTGTAGTGTCGACGACATTCTTGAAATTCAGATAAATCCCCTGGCAAGCCTCGCCCGGCAAATACACGGGGCGCTCGTCGTGACCGGTGAAATCACCGAGGTTACTTTTGACTAGCAGGTTAAATGCACGGGCTTCGGTGAAATCTTTTTTGCCACAGGTGGGGCACTTGATTTTGTCGCGGTGTTCATCAAATATTGCGTTGAGCTCGTCTTCGCTCATTTTTTCGTCGGCGAACACGTCGATCGCGCCAAGCTCTTTGTCGACGCGAATGCGAGTGTGGCAATTGCGACACTCGGCCAGTGGGTCGGCGAAGCCGCTTGTGTGGCCGCTGGCGTCCCAAACACGAGGGTTTTTGAACATCGCACTATCGAGCCCGACGTAGTTCTCGCGCTGAGTGACATTGCTGCGCCACCAGGTGCGCTTGATATTATTGAGGAGTTCTACACCGTAGGGGCCATAGTCGTAAAGGCCGGCTTCTCCGCCATAAATTTCGCTACCGGGATAGACAAATCCGCGGCGTTTGCATAAGCTAACGATATCTTCTAGTTTGATGTCTGGCATAGAGCAGGCTCCTTTTTGCGGTGCATGTTGGCAACATGCCCGGTTGTGTTATCTTGGGTATAGTATACCACACCTCTGTAACTGCGCTAGATACTGGCGTGCTGACGCGTGATAAGCCAGCAGTCTGGCAGAAGCTGATCTATCCCGTTAATCTGGGTGGCCGTCTGGATGGGTCGCTGCATCAAAATACGCAGTAGCTTGATGTGATCGGCCGTTACGTCACCCTGCTCGGCGGGGCGAAAGCCACGTTCGTTGGGATCATACATATAGGTACGATCGGCCTCGAGGCGATTGCCCAAGATATCTGTCGTAAGGCCCAGCTCGTAGCCAGTCAGCTCGGCATAATGCAGGTAGAACCACGCCTGCACCAGCTGCAGCGGAATCGATAGAACATCGAGCCCCATGTACACCTCGCTAAGCACGCCGTACCATTCAGGCTCGTCGATCATATCGCTAGCCTTCGAGACAAGGTTGATGGCCTCGTAACCAAACTGCAAGCGGTCGTAATCCTCAAGGATATGACGATAAAAATGCACCAGCTGCGCCGATGTCAGGACACCCAGGTCGCCGCGTCCCTGCCCAATCACGACGTCGCTAATAGCAAACAGCTCGATACCCCCGGCTAGTTTTGATTTTTCGCGGCGTACCCCACGCGCCATCACCGAACGCTGACCTTCGGGCGTGAGCAGGCGAAGCACGCGGTCTGCCTCACCGTAATTAGTGCGGCGCAAGATAATCGCTCGCGTGTGCTCGGTTTTCATGCCAGCACTCCCTTAAGCACTCGTGTAAACTCCGCCCTATCAAGGGTGGTTTTGTCGAGAATATAGCGCACGCCGTAAGCGCGCATGTCGATCCCGCGCAGCTCCCGCGCACTCGACGTGCACAGCACGATTGGCAGCTGCGCGGTATCTTGATAGGATTGCAGCTCGTGCAGCAGTGTCAGCGCATTTGGCCCCGGTAGAAACATATCTAGCACAATCGCTCTGGGCAACTGTGTATTGATTTCGTCAATAGCGCCAAGCGCGTGTTCGGCGGTAGCAGTGCGCCATCCAGACCGTTCGCACCAGCTGGCATATTGGTCGCTCACCCAGCGGTCGTCATCGACAATCAGGACGTCTATCATAGCAAGCTCATCTGCATAGATGCAGCTAGATCGATATAAAACGTCGCGCCATCGGTATGACGAATCGCACCTACGCGCGCTTGCATTGCAGTGGCAAATTGCTCTGCGATCCGCAGGCCCAGCCCGCTACCCAGCGGTCGGCTAGAGAGTGGCTGTGGACGCTTGCCCAGGTGCGCCTCGAGGTCACGCCAAATATGGGGCGAAATCGCTGGCCCATAATCGCGCACAGCTAGCCGTATACTGCCCCGCGATGGCGAAGCTGTAGCTACGAGCCGCACCGGATGGTCGGTCTCGCTATAATGCAGCGCGTTGTCGCAAAACTGCAACATCACTCGCCGCAACAGATCACGATTCGCCACCACCAGCAGCGGCCACGCATGCGGCTGCACCTCTATCTGGCGCTGACGTGCGGCATAGAGCGGCGTGATCTCGCGCGCCACATCATCGAGCAACTCAAGCGGATTGAGCGGCTCGAGTGCAAACAAGCTATCATCAAGGCGTGCGCTACGCGTCAGATCACCCGTCAGCCGCAGGGCTCGCTCAGATGTCAGCGTGATACGCTCCACCAAACGCTCGCGTGATCGATGGTCGCAGTCGGGATCGGCCAGCTCAAGCGCGAGCTGACGAATCAGCGCAAGGGGTGATTTGAGCTCATGCGCGGCCGCCATCAAATATGGCAGCGGCTCGTCTGCTCGGTGACCCCTCTCTGCTCTAGCTGTATTCCCTCGCATGGTACTACTCCCAGTATAGCACGGGTGCAGCGCAGGCAGTCTAGCTATTGGTTGAAGCTAATCGTCGTGATGACTTGCTCAAAATCGGGCTTGAAGGTGTCGGCGTCGGTACGAATCGTTAGGGTTTTGTCGCGAATCTTGTAGATGACTGCCGCACCGCGGAAATTGCGATCAAACGATCCGTCGACACGCGTCCCACTGAAGCCTTTTGATGAGGTCGGTGCGCTTTTTAGGTCGCCTTTTTTGAGCTGGTTATCATAGGACTTAAGGACATCTTCGTAACTTTTGTTCTCTATAGTGACGCGCAGCGCAAACTTCTGAACCGGATCGGTGATCGGTAATACTGTGATGGGATTAAGATAGGCGCTGTAGGGGCCACCCTGTGTGTTGTCGCTCGACACATATACACTCCAGGTTTTTGGGTACATGAATGTCACCCGACCATAATCATCGGGCCCAATAAATTGTCGATTTGGCTCTTTTTCGCGCTCGGCGAATTTTTTGTCATCGGCATCCGATTGGGCTTTTTGGGCATTGGCGACAGCAACTTTTATCTGACTGTCAACAGTCGTGCGTTCACGATCGTAGTTGATATACGCCCAAATCGCAAGCGATCCCGCACCGATAAACAGCACAATCATCGCGATTAATGCAATCATCATACCGTTGACTGCGCCGTGTTCGTAGCGAGAAGATGTCGTCATAGCGTCTATTATACTTATGTCTAGGCCGGGTGTAAAGGTGGAATTTGATACAGATGGTGCGCACCGATACTCCGCACTAGTGGATAATCGCGCAGCATGAAACCATAGCTTATCAGCGCCACCGGTCGACCAGCACGTGTAGCGGCCTGCTGCACCCGTGTCGCCATCCGATTAATATCTCGCGATTCTGCAAAAATATAGCATACGGTAACCTCGAGCGGCAGTGGCGTACGCCAAAAATCACAGCAGCGCGTGCTGATACGATTATTCGCTCGAGACAGCCAGCGGCTGATGCTCACCAGTATCGGATTGAGCTCGTAGCCTATCGCCCGAGCGCCGTAGCGCGCTGCATACCGCAAAACCACGCCGTCCCCGCTGCCGATGTCTACTAGCACATCATTGGCGCCAAGTGGGTATAGCTCGGTGAATACCGTTGGCAAATCGCGAGGCTTGCTTGGCACATACGGTGCACCTATCAGTGCAACGCCACCAAATAGCACAAGGAGAATGCCGCCAATCACCAGTAACGATATCATGCAGCTTGATCAAATTTTTGCTTGAGTACGGTAATGTCGTTTTTGGCATGGGCAAGATCTTGCTCGATATCGCGTGCGAGCTTTTCGGCCTCGGCGAATTTGCCTGTTGCCTGTTCGATCACAAATTCATCGCTATCAAACCACGCGGTGATGTCGCGCAGCATGGCCATTTTTTCGGTGATAGTTGGGTTATTTTTGGTCGACATGGGTTACCTCCGCAGTAATAATAGTATCTATTGTTTCGACGACAATGGCCGCGCCTGGCGTCGCCTCGCCACGCATGATCGCATAGCCGCGCACCAATACCTGGGCCGGATTGAGCTCGGCAATGTAGCGCTGCATGACGGCGAGTTGATCGATTGCCGTAGTAATGCGGATCTCTGCCTGATCGATTGCCTGCGCCATCAGTAGCCGCACCTGAACGCGGGAGTCGTCGAGCACCCGCTCCATCCGCGGCAACAGCGCTGCCACCAGCTGCCGCGACATCGCTATCAGCTGACGTCGGTCTGGCACTAGCAGTTGGGCAGCATTACTAGGCGTCGCAGCGCGCACATCAGCCGCAAGATCAGCTAGCGATTCATCGGTCTCGTGCCCTACCCCTACTAGGGTCGGGATACGACTGGCGGCGATTTCGCGTACTAGCAGCTCATCATTAAATGCCGCAAGGTCGTCCGCACTACCGCCGCCACGAATAATCACGATGACTTCGGGTAGCTCGGCTTGCTCGTTAAAATAGTTGATCGCTCGAATCATCTGATCGGGCGCATCCCTGCCCTGCACCTGCACCTGTGCCACATCCACGCGAATCCCGCCCCAGCGATCGCCCAGAATCTTGATAAAATCAGCATACCCCGCGGCCTGCGTGCTACTAATGACGCCAATATGCTGCGGCATCTCTGGCAACGGGCGCTTACGCTCAGGCGCAAACAAGCCCTCTAGCTCGAGTTTGCGCTTTAGCAGCTCGAAACTTTTGCGCAAATCCCCCTCGCCACTGGGGCGCACCGATTGCACCGTCAGGCTAAACTTACCCCACTGTGTCAGCTTCGGCGTAGCCTGTACCACTACGCGCATGCCGTCCTCGATAGGCACCCTCAGCTGCCATACCATCATAAAGCACCCTACGCTACCGCCCGCATCTTTGAGGTCAAAAAACACAAATTTGCCCTGATTTACCTTAAAACTCGCTACTTCGCCCGTGACTTCAAGTGTCGGGTATGCGTACTCAAACGTCTGATTGACACTGGCAATCAGGTCGCTAACGCTAAATGTCGGTAGGTTCGGTAGTTCGTTTTCCATAGCGCAAAATCGCGTGTTGATAGAATACATAGCCGCCCAGAATTGTGATCGTCAGGATAATCATGCGCGCCAGCAAAATGCCAGCAATCGCCTTGTCGGTCGGCACACCTGCCACCTGGAGCACACCCACCATCAGCGCCTCGTACGCCCCGGCACCACCAGGAGTAGCTACCAAAAATCCCGCAATCGTCGCAACCCCATACGCAATCAGTATTGGCGCAGGATTCGCTGGTGTCCCCAGTGCCCAAAATGTGATCCAAAATATCGATACGTCGGCAAGCGTAAATAATATTCCCCACAAATAGGGCCATTTGAGCACACTAACGTCACGCTCGAGCACCACATAGTCCTCGTGCATCTCTAACAATGCTTGCCGCACCCTGGCAGGGCTCAATACTGTCCGCTTGCGCCCCCCAGTGATCCGGCAAATCGCCGAATTGATGAACCTGACAATGACGCCGCCAATCTTCTCGGTGCGCGCACGGCTACGAATCATATATACTCCGCCAATCGTCGCCGCAATCATACTGCCAGTCAGGATACTGCTCAGCAAAATCAGCCAGCGATTAATCGAGCCGTCAATCGTGACCATCAGTACCGCTATGATTAGCAGTGTAATGAACGAGGCGAACTGCGCAAATAGCTTAACCACCTGCGCCATGGTAGATTTGCTGGTAGGCACACCTAGCTTACCCAGTCGCCACCCCATGTAAGAGATGCCGCTTAGGCCGCCACTCGGCAGCACATGGCTTACAAAGTTCATCTCGAGCGACATGCGCATTAGCGTGATCGGGGAAGTCTCGCCCAAGTAGCCCTTGCGTCGCAAATACGAAAACACCATCTGCCCTGCTGCGTACAGGCTGGCAAACATGCCGACCATCGTCAGCAACAACGCCCAAATGTTTACCGTTGCCAGCAGTTCCCACGCCCGAGCCAGCTCGTGTCGCGCCAGGTAAACAACCAGCGCAACCAGCCCTAGCGTTAGCACGCTCAACCATGTTTTGATAGACATATCCCTAGTATACCATTATCATCATCCCGGCCGCTATTTCTCGACAAGTCGCTCGTGGTATATACTAATAGCATGTATGTGGCGATTCTAGGACGACAGCCGGCGCTCGGCATGGCAGAGCTTGAACAACTTTTTGGCTCAAAGCATACCGCATGGTTTGGCGATGCGGCGGCACGAGTCGCAACCGATACTCTTTCGGTAGACCGCCTTGGTGGCAGCCAAAAAACTGGGCGGATCGTCGCCGAGCTTACTGGCGATTGGCGCCGCGCGAGCCAACACATTATCAAATCATATACCCAGGCCTGGATGGCGCACGAGGGCAAACTGACGCTCGGTATCAGCGCCTATGGATTCTCGGTGAGCCCGCGCGAGGTGCAAAAAACCGCCATTATCCTCAAACAAAAACTCCGCGAGCACGGCGTCAGCCTACGCGTTATCCCTAATGCCGAACCGGCGCTCAATACGGCGACTTCTCATCATAACAAGCTTGGCCTCGCAGACAACAAGGTCGAGCTATTAGTCGTCAGTGACGGCCGCACGATCATCATCGCCGAAAGTGTGGGCGCCCAAAACATCACCGCACTGGCCGCGCGCGACCAAGCCCGGCCACGTACCGATGCATTCGTCGGCATGCTGCCGCCCAAACTCGCCCGGATGATGATAAACATGCTTGCTATGCCACCCGGATCACGAGGCACTGGCGATGATCCTGACATACTACGCCAGCGCATCCTCGACCCATTCTGCGGCACCGGCACCTTGCTGCAAGAGGCCGCCCTGCTTGGCTTTGCGGTGTACGGCACAGATCTCTCCGAAAAAATGATCCGATACAGCCGCGACAACCTCAACTGGCTCGAGGAGTCGCATCGCATTCATTTCGACTGGTATCTCCATGAGGGCGATGCTATGACCACCACCTGGCAACAGCCTATTGATGCGGTCGCCTGCGAGACATACTTGGGTCAGCCATTTAGCGCCCCACCATCTGCGGCCAAGCTGCGTGAGGTCAGGGGCAACTGCAATCATATTGTGAGCGATTTCCTAGTGAATATCCACCCACAGCTATCGTCCGGCACGCCACTCTGTCTGGCCGTTCCCGCGTGGCGTGATGCGCGCGGACTGTTCACTCATCTACCACTTATCTCGGGCCTCGAACGCCTTGGCTATCAACGCCGCATGCTCACACACGTCACCCCAGCTCAGCTGCTATATTATCGCGAAAACCAAGTCGTTGCCCGAGAATTATTACTCCTCGAAAAGGCTTGACGAAATTCGTTATTCAGCGTACAATAGAACAGATTATTTATAACAACTACTAAGGAGTTTGTATGTCACACGTCAAAGCCGGCGGTACTAGCAAGAACATCCACAACAATGCGGGCGCCCGCCTTGGTGTCAAACGTTTTGGTGGCCAAAAAGTCTCTGCGGGCGAAGTACTTGTCCGCCAAACAGGCAGCACCAAAATCGCTGGTCCTGGCACGTACCTCAGCCGCAACTACACCATCCATGCCGCCAAGCCAGGCATCGTAAGCTTCAAAAAAGTCAAAAAAGGCTCGTTCACCGGCCACACTGTTCCTCGCACTCAAGTTTGCGTCGATTAAGCCCCAGCCTAGGCTGCCTCTACTATTAGTATTTCACTCCGCTCATTGATTATGAGAGCGGAGTGTTTTTATAGGGTAATTACCCCCTACTATCGCTTATCTTTGTTCGGCAGCGTTCATGCCCAAATGATGACGAATACGATCAACAACATCGCCAATGACTACTTGCGACTTCACAAGATACTCATCTGCCCCCAACTCTTCGGCACGTGTACGGTCTTTCTGCTGGCTAAGCGCAGTCAGCATAATCACACGCATATTTGTGGTCTCGGGGGTGTTGCGTATGATATCAAGCACATCAAAGCCACTAATTTTTGGCATCATTACATCCAGTACAATCAGATCTGGGCGGTATTCGATCGCTGCCGACAAAGCATCCTCGCCATTGTCGACTTGGCGCACGTCAAAACCCTCTAGCTCTAGTCGCGATTTGTATACGGCGGCTAGCGCCATGTCGTCTTCTACCAAAAGAATTTTCTTTTTTGACATATCTACTCCTATCGTACTATTGTATGGCCCTAAACACAAGCGTTGCGGCAGCTATTTCAGCGCCTGTATGGCAGCATCCATCTGGGGATCATTGCCGGCATCAACATCAGTTACCGTCAGCGGCACGGTTTGATTTGGTTGGATGCCTTCTTTAGTGATGTTTTTTCCTTGAGGGGTAAACCATCTGGCCATCGTCACCTTCAGTAGAGCGCCGCCCGGCAGCTTGATCTGCTCCTGCACCGTGCCCTTGCCAAATGTTTTCTCACCAATGAGCGTGGCGACACCATACTCCTTAAGCGCCCCCGATACAATCTCGCTGGCACTGGCCGTACTACCATTGACGAGCACAATGGTTTTGATGCCCTTAAGGATAGGGTCGCCGGTAGCATTAAGGCTATCGACCACCTTGTCGGCAGTTTTTTCGGTGACAACCAGCTTGTCTGAGGCAAGCCACAGCCCGGCGACTGCCTGGGCGGCATCGACATACCCGCCACCATTATCTCGCAGATCAAGGATAACACCCCTGACATGCTGTGCGGTGCACGAGAGCGCCGCTTGGCGCGCTAGTTCACCCGTCTGCTGATCAAACCGGCTGATTTTTATCGTGCCGATGCCCCCCGCGACACTACTTGTGACGCTAGGATTGCTGACCACTTGGCGCGTAATGGTGAATTCTTTGGTATCTACGCCCCGCTTGACCGTAATTGTAACCGTACTGCCAGCCGCACCACGCACTAACGAGGCCGCCTTGTCTGCCGAGTAATCGTTGGTCGACTCGCCGCCTACTGCCATCAGCACATCGCCCGCCTTGATGCCAGCGGCCTCTGCGGGGTTGCCCGCTAAGATACGTACAATAGTCGGCTGACCGCTCCGCACGCCAATCTCTGCACCGATTCCGCCGCCAACATCGCCCGAGAGCTCTTTGTTAAATTCGTCTGCCTCGTTCTTGTCCATATACACTGTATAGGGGTCGCCAGCTGCCGCCACCATGCCGCGACTTGCGCCATTGATCAGTGCGTTGATATCGAGATTACCATCGTAGTTAGCCTTTAGTTGACGGTACGTCTGCTGAACATTTGATAGATCGAGCGTGCCTGTCTCGACCTTGGCGCCAAACACAGGCGCAACCGCCGCAATAATTTGATCGCTGCGCATGCCGATTATCACCCCAATAATCATCATGATGGCGCTCACCGCCACCAAAGTAGACTGCGAAAACGTTTTTTTGGGCTGATACCCGGCCTGATGCTGCATAGACTCCACGTGAGCTCCCTCTATTGGTGTTAGTTACTGTTTATGATTATAGCGCACCAATTGGTAGCTGCACCATAGATTACGCGACACTCGGCTGATTATTTATTTGGGAATCGCAGGAAAATCACGCCGCTCGTACGAATGTCCATTGTGCTGTACTCGCCCGTCCCGCCAAAATTATATTGGCTCACATGTACCCAGCCATTCGATACGCCCTCGACTACCATTAGGTGGCCAACGGGCGCAAAGCCACTCATAATAGGCAGCACGACCGCGTCGCCAGGCTGCGGATCAGTCACACGCCAGGCGCCGATTGCCGAACCCTGCCCCCACTGGTAGGCATTACCAGCGCCGCCAAAAGGTTGCACGCGCCTACCATACACCTGATCAATGCGCCACGCTGCATAGCTGACACATTCGCGGTTATATAGCTGCCACGGATCCACCGAAGTATCCTGGGGCCCGCAGTACGGATACCCACCACTACAGCCCATATTACCGCTAAAATTATCAAACACGAACGAGCCAACTACACCGCTATTAAACGATCCGCCATTCTGGCGCCGCAAGGCTGCGAAATACGCCTGCTGCTGGGCGGCAACGCTCTGCAGCTGCGCCCGCGAATCATTCACCAGCTGCTGATACGCCGCCTCATCATTACGAGTGCGCGCCACCAGGTCGGCCTGCTCGGCTTCTTTCGCCTCAATAGCTGCTTTTTGGGTTTTTTGCTCCTCCAGGACTTTTTGCACTTCGTCCTGGGATTTTTTGAGCTTTGCTTGCAAGTCCTGGATGTCCTTGATTGTTTTGTCGAGGTTGTTGCGCACCGCAGTACGGTATTCCTGCTTGTCGACATAGTCACCGATGTTCTTGCTGCTTGCTAGCATTTCGAGCGACGAGATCGAATCATCAGCATACATGTCGACAATTGTATCGCCCAGTGCATCTTTATTCTGCTGGATCTTGACCTTCGTATCGGCGATTTGCTGGGTTAGCAGGTCGTATTTTTGCTGGGTTAGGTCGAGCTGCGCAATAAGGGCATTTTTTTCGTTGGTGATTCGAGTCAATTCGGCCTGTAGCGAGCTTGCTTTTGCACTCAGCTCGTTAGCTTGCTGTTGGTACTGCTGCATTTTTTGGTTGATGGCATACATCTGGTCGTCAAACTGGTCGGCTCGCGCTACAGGCATACCACTAAGGGCGCCCGACATACTGATCATGACGGCAGCGGCGACTAATGCTGATTTAGTCGCTAACCCTTTGGAAACCGGTGTGGTGGACCATAGTTTCATTACTTATACTGTAGCATAAGCACAAGCGCTATGTCAAACATCCGGCATTACCGTAGCTTTAGGTATTTGCGCGTGGCGAGGAGTGACGAAATTGTGCCAATGAGTGCGCCGGCTGCACACATAGCCAGCACCACAAATGGCAAGTACATGACGATGACGTCAGAGGTGTGCCCCACCGCTACGCCGTAGCCTTCAAGTGCCGGGCCAGCCGCCACCATACCCAAGAACCCGATCAATGTCGCGATGAGCGCTGCAATAACCCCGTATATCATAGCCTCTACCACAAATGGCCCACGAATAAAGCCCTTGTTGGCACCGATTAGCTTCATCATTTCGATCTCGTCGCGGCGGTTAAATATTGCCATGCGAATGGTGTTGAACACGATGAGTGATGATATTGCAACGAATATAATGCTGGCACCAAGGCCGATTTTTTGCGCAAAATCTGTCCATTTCGCAAGGTTTTTGATAGCATCACGACGCGTACCGGCAAATGATGGCGGATGGTTTGGATCGAGGTACTTCTTGACTTCGGCATCGTTTTTGACATATTCGTCCAGGCTACTGGTGTCGTTGATGTCCTTCAGATTGACGCGCAGCTTCGAGAAGAATTTGTTGGTGGCATTATTGATAGCATTGAGCGCGCTGGCATCAGATTTGTTGTTTTCGATAAAATCCGCTCGGGCATCGTCGGCACTGACGTACGCAACACTTGTCACATTTGGGAGTGTACGGATCTTGCTCATCATTGCATCGATGTCACGCTGCGATGTATCGCCTTTTAGGTAGATCGACATGTCCACTTTTTTGCTGATCGCCTGCACAGAATCATCGAGGACATTGCGCGCAACTACTGTTGTAAATATTACAAGTAAGGTGATGGTCATGACCGCAGTGGCAGCAATGGTGAGCCACATATTGCGGCTGAGGTTGTTTACGCCATAGCGACACATACGAAGGAACGTCAGCCACTGGCGCCGGTTGCGTTTTTGGTGCGTGAGCACGCGAGTGTTAGGCTTTTTGGTCATTGTCGGTAGCTCCCCTGCGCTTGGTCGCTAGTGACCTTGCCATGCTCAATTGTTACCACTCGCCGCTTTAGCTTGTTGACGATTTCGACGTTGTGGGTGGTAAGCAGTACAGTGGTGCCGTAACGATTGATCTTTTCGAGCAGGCGCACAATATCCCAGCTGTGTTTTGGATCAAGGTTGCCCGTTGGCTCATCGGCAATCAGGATTTTTGGCTGACGCACCACGGCACGGGCAATCGCCACACGCTGTCGCTCACCACCCGACAACTGATGTGGGAATTGCTTTTCTTTGCCCGATAGCCCCACCAGCTCGATGACTTTTGGCACTGTATTCTTGATCTCGCGGTTAGTCATGCCGGCAATCTCGAGGGCAAAAGCGACGTTTTCGAACACGGTACGCTGGGGCAGCAGCTTGAAATCCTGGAACACTACGCCAATTTTGCGGCGAAGAAGTGGGATATGCTTGTCTTTGAGTGTGTCGTAGTCGATACCGCCAACGACAATTTTGCCACTAGTGGGCTTTTCTTCGCGGGTGAGCAGCTTAAGTAACGTCGACTTGCCCGCGCCGCTGGTACCAACCAGAATCACAAATTCGTTAGGCTCAATATGCAAGCTCACGCGATTAAGCGCCGGCTTGCTTGTCTTGCCGTATGTTTTGGTAACTCTATCTAACAAGATCATTGATTTGATTATAGCATAAACTTATTGCGCGCCAATGCCCTGGCCACTATCCCACTCGAGGTAGCTCGTCATAAAATCGTCAAGCTTGCCATCGAGCACACCGGCGGCATCGTGATCTTCGTGTTTGGTACGAGTGTCTTTGACGAGGGTATAGGGATGTAGCACGTAGTTGCGTATCTGCGTGCCCCAACTAGCAGACTCACCGGTGCGCAGATCGGCGACAGATTCGGCATGTTGCTCCATTTGCAACTGGACGAGCTTGGAGCGCAAGATTTTGAGGGCAGTTTCTTTGTTTTGTAGCTGGCTGCGCTCGTTCTGGATGGCCACGACGATACCCGTGGGAATATGTGTGATACGTACGGCACTGTCCGTGGTGTTAACGCTTTGACCGCCTTTACCGCCACTCCGGTAGACATCGATTTTGAGGTCTTTGTCGTCAATATCAACCTCGTCGGGTGCACTGATTTCGGGCATCACCTCGACGAGCGCGAAGCTCGTCTGGCGCAAATTATCGGCATTGAACGGGCTCAGCCGCACCAAGCGGTGGACACCGTGCTCGGATCTCAGGCGACCATATGCGTGCACGCCCGACATGCTGTAGGTAACACTTTTTATGCCGGCTTCCTCGCCAGCCGAGCGCTCGATCAGCTCGGTATGCATAGTGTGTTTTTCGGCCCAGCGTAAATACATGCGCTCTAGCATACTCGCCCAATCCTGAGCGTCGGTACCGCCTGCACCAGCACTAATTTTGATGATAGCCGCGCGATTGTCGTACTCGCCGGCGTACAGCAGATCTTGGCGCCGCTTGGCGAGCTCGGCATCAAACGCATCAAGCTGGCCGGCAAACTCTGCTGCCATCGATTCATCACCAATCTCCATCAGCTCAATAATGTCGTTTACCTGGGTGCGTAGCATCAGCCATGGGTCGATCTGAGCGGTTAGTTGGGCAGATTTCTTGCTTAGCAATTGAGCGCGAGACGGGTTGGCCCATACATTTGGATCGGCTAACTGCCTATCGACCGCTGTCCGCTCTTGCACCAGTGCCTCAATCTGAAGCTGTGCGATGTATGTCGCAATGTCATCCCGAAGAGTGCCGGCGCGTTTTTTAAGTGGCTGCATGTATCCCTATTATACCCCAGTACCGGACTAGGGTATAATCATCGTATGCATATTGGTGTATTTGATTCGGGCAAAGGCGGCGCGATTGTTGCAAGCCATCTGCAGCAGACCTTTCCTGATCTAACATTTGTAGTGGTCGATGATCATGATCATGTGCCGTATGGCAACCGGTCACTTGAGCAAATCATCAGTTTGACCACCCAGGCGATTCAGCCGCTGCTCGCCACCTGCCCCATTATTATTATTGCGTGCAACACAGCCACCGCTATCGCAATCGAACACCTACGCCAGGGCTATCCCAGCACGCAGTTCATCGGTTTTGAACCAATGCTAAAAACCGCTGCATCGCTTGCCCAGCATATTACCGTGCTCGCAACGCCGGCTACTATCACGAGTAAGCGGTATCAATTACTCAAGCAAACCCACTGCCAAGACGTACAGGTGGACGAGCCAGATGTTTCATCATGGGCGTCACTTATCGAGCTCGGCCAAGCCGACCGGCTATCATACGACAGCCTACAAAAGAGCGTCGAGACTGGCAGCCAAGTGATTATCCTGGCCTGCACGCACTACTTGGCTGTCGAGCAAAAGCTAGCGGCGACATTCCCTAGCACCACTGTACTGCAGCCGGTACCAGCTATCGCCGCAAGGCTACGGGCGCTGATTAGCTAGCGCTCGAGCGCCTGCACCGCCCGAATAAATTCATCACCGCGCGCTGCATAGCTCTTGTATTGATCGAGGCTTGCGCTAGCGGGGCTCAGGATAACCGTCTCGCCCGGGTGCGCCAGTCCAGCAGCTACTTCTACGGCCTCGTTCATCCTGCCCTTTATCTTGACGTGCGCTACTCCATATTGTTCACAGAGCGCAGCAATTTGGTCGCCTGTCGTACCGACCGCAATCACGCGAGCCTTGGTACGCTTGCATTCGGCGATTACTTCGTCATATGATGCACCCTTGTCTGAGCCTCCCAAGATAATAATGCTTGCGCCATCAAACGACCCAAGGGCAGCTATGGCCGAGCCTGGTGTAGTCGCAATACTGTCGTCGTAATAGCGTACACCCGCAAACTCGCGCACAAACCTTAACCGATGTGGCAGCCCCTGGAATTCCCCAAGCCCAACCTGCATACGATCATAGTCACGCGTAAACTGCAGGCAGGCCGTCAGCGCAGCGCAGGCGTTATCAAGATTGTGCGACCCCGGCAGCTGAAGCACCGATGTATCGCAAATCATTTCTTCCCGAACAAAAAATGTGTTCGATTTTATATATACCCCATCATCATCAGGGGTGGCGTAGCGAATTTTGATCCCCGCCGATTGCTCGGCGATTTGCCGTGACAGTGCATTTGTAGGATGATATACACAAATATCATCAGGTTTCTGGTGCTTCACAATGTGGACCTTTGAGCCGACATATTCGACCATATCACGATGAACATCCAGGTGGTCTGGCTCGATCATCAGCACGACAGCCACCTGTGGGCTGCGTTCGAGATCCCACAGCTGAAAACTGCTCAGCTCGTAGACGACAATATGATCTGCCTCAATCTCTGGCAATACAGCAAGCGCAGGTAGTCCAATATTGCCCACCAGGTGGACGGTGTAGCCAGCGGCACGCAGCACGCTCGTGATTAGGCTACAGGTGGTACCTTTGCCTTTGGTGCCAGTCACACCGATGATAGGTGCTGGGCACTGGGCAAAAAACTCATTCGTTGCCGACCATATCTTGCCATCGGTATGCAGGCTGTCGGGCCGTACGCTAGCGCTACGCACTACAAGGTCATAGCCATCGAGATGATCAAATACATCATCACCAGTAATAACCTTGGTGTCCTGCGGAATGGCAAATTGCGGTGATAGCTGCGGCGTGACAATAGTGACGTTATGCCCACGCTCAAGATAGTACTTGTAGCTCGCCTCACCCTCTGCCCCGTACCAGGCAATCGCTATGTTCACAGTTATTCTCCCTTGCTCAGAAACAGCGTGTTTAGCTTGTCACCAATCGCTACGATATCTTGTTTCTCGCCACTACTCACACCCGCAAGCGCCCAGGTGTCGCTCAGGATAAATTCATGCGCAGTCGTCAGGATACGCTCGCGAGTAATGGTGCGGATCTCGTCAGGCACTCGGTCGTATTCCTTGACAACGCCGTCGCTAAAATATCTGCCCGAGTAAAAATTACTAATTTGCGCCACCGTCTGCGCCCCCATCTGATGTCGTCCCAGCGCATACGATTTGGCTGCATCGATCTCGGTCTCGGTGAGCTTGCCATCAATCACCGCCCGCACCTCGCGCACAATAATATCAAATAGTCGCCCGATCGTATCATGATTGGCCGCGCCACCGAAGTCCCAGCTGCTATCGTGCACGCCGACGGACGTATCAGAGAAAATATCATACGTTAGACCTTTTTTGCGAGCGGCACCAAATATTCGCGAATGGAGCGTACCGGTCAAAATATGATTCAGACAGTCCATGGCACTCGACTCATCGTCAGTAAGATTGCGTGGCAGCGTCAGCGACCATCCAAACGTGATATTCGAGGCCTCTTTGCGCCGAATCAGCGCGGGATTTGCTCGCTCGAGCGCATCGCGTGGCACATCAAATCGCTCCCCGCGCGGCAACTCCCACTCTTCAAGCATTGCCTGGATCTGGGTTTTTCGCCCATGCAATTGCCCTGCGATAACAAACCTCATATTATCACTGGTGTGCGTGCGCTTGTGATGATGTTTGATATCACGCAGCGACACATTCGGGATCGTCTGCAGGCGCTGCCAATACGTGTAGACTTCCTCGCCGATTAGTTGCTGAATTTTGGGCCAAAGCACCCGGTTGTGGTTGTTTAGGTAGCCGGTGAGCTCGCTTTTGACATTACCCTTCTCTGCCTCAAGCTCCTCATTGTTGAATCGAGGCTGACAAATCGCCACGCGTTGCAGCTCAAATATTCGCTCCCACTCAAAATCCGCACAATCGGCAACATACACCATCGACAAATCACTAGTGTAGGCGTTGTGATAGGCACCGTTTTTGGTAAATTGCGCCTCAAACTCATCCTGATTACGAAATTTTGCATTGGCACCAAACGCCATATGCTCCATAATGTGCGCGGTTTCGTAGATATCCTTTGCCGCGACGTAGCGATTGCCCGCGCGAAACTGAAACTGAAAACTCATAACAGAGGCGCCGGGCACGTCAACCAGTAGCCCGCGCGCGCCGTTTTTTAGTCGTACTTCGGTAGTGGTGTGCTGCATAATCGGCCTTTCTGGGCGTTACTTGTGGTGATTTTTCTTGCGGTTTTGGCGCGAAGCCTTTTTCTTTTTGCGGGCATCGCTGCGCTGTTTGTTGATAGCCTGGGTCGATTTTGCTCGTCGGGCGGTAGTGCCATCGAAGTCGTGGTCCCGGTTAAGCTCGCCGCCGGTCACTTCGTTGACGCCACGTTCGACAGCGTGTTCGGCCAACCGCGTGAGCTCAGTCTCATATTCATCACTGCTCGCGTCCTGGACGATTGCATCGGTCTTTTGTACGTGCATGATAGCCCGTAGAACCTCTTGCGTTAGCATATCTTGCAGGCTGTCAAAAAGCTTTTGAGACTCCGAACGATACTCAACCAATGGGTCGCGCTGACCGACGCTGCGCCAGTGGATTCCCTCGCGCAAATGCTGCATATTTTCGAGGTGCTGCATCCACAGCGTATCGAGCACCTGCAAGTATACGTCGCGCTCCACGCTGCGAATCAACTCGGCACCTAGCTCTTTTTCTTTGCGCGCGTAGAGTTTTTTGACCTCCTCATGAGCGCGCTCACGACGCTGTTTGTCGCGTTTGATCGCACCGATTTCTTCGATTACCTCTACGTCTAGCGGAAACAGCGTCCGGACTTCTTCGACAAACTTTGGATTGTTCTTGGCGGGCAGCTCAATCATCTCGGTGATTTTGCGCTCGAGCAAGCGCTGGATCTCGGGCTTAATGGTATCGCCCTCGAGGATACGTCGACGCATAGTGTAGACGACTTTTCGGTGGCGATTAATGACGTTGTCGTACTGAACAACGTTTTTGCGTGTGTCAAAGTTATAGCCTTCGACGCGTTTTTGGGCGTTCTCGAGGGTTTTCGACACGGCCTTGTTTTGGATTGGCGTGTCTTCGTCTACGCCAAGGCGATCCATCAGGCCAGCAATGCGCTCACCCTGGAATATACGCATCAGATCGTCCTCGGTGCTAACATAGAACTGCGTGTCACCATGATCACCCTGGCGGCCACCGCGACCACGAAGCTGATTATCGATACGGCGCGATTCGTGACGCTCGCTGCCAATCACCACAAGCCCACCGAGCTCTTTCACTCCCTTACCGAGCTTGATGTCGGTGCCACGACCAGCGATGTTGGTAGCCAAGGTAATAGCACCCTTTTCGCCAGCTTTTTCGATAATTGCCGCCTCGCGCTCGTTGTTTTTTGCATTAAGGATTTCGTATTCGATGCCTTCGCGGTCGAGATAGGCAGCAATCAACTCGTTTTTGGCGATACTGCCAGAGCCGACGAGCACTGGGCGACCAGCTTCGTGGTATGTTTTGATGGCTGCAGCCACTGCCTTTAGCTTGGCTTTTTCGGTTTTGTAGATCAAATCCTCGTGATCGACGCGCGCGATCTGCTTGTTTGGCGGCACAACAACGACGTCGAGGCTATAAATCTGCTGGAACTCCTCGGCCTCGGTAAAGGCGGTACCAGTCATACCAGAGAGTTTTTTGTACAGGCGGAAATAGTTCTGAAAACTAATCGTAGCCAGCGTCATTGATTCTTGCAAGACAGGCACGTTCTCTTTGGCCTCGATCGCCTGGTGAAGGCCTTCGTTGTAGCGGTTGCCTTGCTTGAGGCGACCAGTGTGCTCATCGACAATAATCACTTCGCCCTCATTGGTCACTACGTAATCTTTATCGCGTTTGAACAGTGTCTGCGCACGCAGCGCCTGATCCATGTGGTATACGCTGCGGATATATTCTGGGGTGTAAAGGTTTTTGACACCAAGCATTTTTTGGACTTTTTCGACACCAATATCGCTCAGGGCAACCGTACGGTGTTTTTCTTCAAGTACATAGTCATCAGGGGTGAGCTTGGCGGCAATCTTGGCAAATTGGTAGTACGACTCTGGATTTTCGGCGGCTGGTGCACTAATAATGAGCGGCGTGCGTGCCTCGTCGATAAGGATAGAGTCTACCTCGTCCACGATCGCAAAGTTCAGCTGGCGCTGCCGCACTAGATCGAGCTCGTTCACCATGTTGTCACGCAGGTAGTCAAACCCAAACTCATTGTTAGTACCATAAGTAATATCGGCAGCGTAGGCCTCCTTGCGCGTTACTGGGCGCAGCTTGCGCATACGCGGATCGGTGTGGTGCTCGTTGTCGTACTTGGCATCGTATACATACGATGCCTCGTTAATGATCACGCCCACCGTAATACCGAGGGCGGCATGCACCTCGCCCATCCAGCCGGCATCGCGCTGAGCTAGATAATCATTAACCGTGACAATATGCACACTGTTGCCCTCGAGGGCGTTCAGATAGCTCGGCAATGTTGCCATCAGCGTCTTGCCCTCGCCCGTTTTGAGCTCGGCTACATTGCCCTCATGTAGCACAATTCCCCCCATTAGCTGCACGTCAAAATGGCGCATGCCAAGCGTACGATCGCTCATTTCTCGCACGAGTGCAAATGCATCCGGCAGGATACTGTCAAGAGTGGTGCCTTTTTTTGCTAGGCGTTTACGCAGCACGTCAGTCTGAGCTTTGAGCTCGGGCTTGGTCATTTTTGCGTATTTGTCGGATAATTTGTTGATTTCGGCGACTTTCTTTTCGAGTCGCTTGATGATTTTCTTTTGTGGATCGCCGAAGACTTTTGTCAGTGCGGTGTTTCGATTTACCATTATTCCCTCGCTATTAGTCAGAATTTCTGCAAAATACTACGTACTATTATACGCGTTCACGGCCTATTCGCAAAGGAAATAACAGATGGAATTACTGCGGATTATTGTTCGCGGGCATAGCTACGTTTAAATCGGCCCAGTAAGCCACGATGAGCGATGTGCGGCAGCGAGGTCTCTTTGTATTTTTTGAGCTGAGTTCGCAGCTTTGCCTCGACGATATCTATCGCAGCGAGGAGGTTCAGCGTAGAATCTTTGGCGGCGATTGTTTTGTCGGGCAACATCATGATCACTTCTACCTCGTATTTATTACCAGCTGGCCGATTGACTTCGGCGATTTTTACTGCTGCACGCAGAGACTTGCGTGCATGCCGCGGCGCTAGCTTGTCGAGTGTGCCAATTTTGCGGCGGACGTATTTTTTGGTTGAGTCATCAACCTGATAGTTGATGCCGGTTAGTTCGATATTTGCGATCATAGAGAGACCCCTTTCGTGTAACCGTTGCTATGTATACATTATACGCTACTACGATGATCGGCGCCAATCGCCTCGCTAATGTGATGGTAGCCGTCGCGGGCAAGCAGCCGGGCGAGATCGTGATTAATCTGCCCCACTATCTGAGGGCCACCAAATATCACGCCAGTGATCAGCTCGACAAGACTGGCGCCAGCGCGGATTTTTTGGTAGGCATCATCAGCCGCAAAAATCCCACCCACTCCAATAATCGTCAGCTGATCACCGTACGCGGCGTAAGTGCGGCGAATCAGTTCGGTAGACAGTTCGCGTGTTGGCGCACCACTCAGGCCGCCGCGCATGTCGTCGGTTAGTGTATCTTCGAGATTAAGGTTTTCGCGATTCTTGCGCAGATTACCGATCGTCACGCCCTGTACATTGTGGGCGCAAATTACCTCGAGCAGCTTGCGGAATTGCCCCCATGTCAGATCGATAGGCATCTTGATATACACTGGTCGCGCGAGTCGAAGCTCGTCAATCGCAGCCAAAAGTGCGTTAAGCTTTGCCGGTGTCGTAAATGGCTCACCTCCAAATGCATTCGGGCACGAAATATTAATTTCGTACTGACTCACCCGCGATGAACCCTCTAACTCGACCAAACTGCCCACATAATCATCGATTGCCTCCTGATCCGAAATCGTTTCGCGCGAATTCGTCTTGGCCACCGATAGCACGAGCGGAAAATCGACAAACAGCACAGCCGGATATTGCTCGAGGCGCGCATAAATCCGCCGCACGCCATGATTTGGCAGGCCCGCACGCACCACAATAGACTGCGAGTGCGCCAGGCGATAGAACCATGGTCGCGTGTTGCCCGCGCATTCATGAAATGTCACCGACCCGCCCGTCATAAACCCAAATCCCACTCGCCGCATCAGGGGCACAAGCTCGATGTTTTTGTCAAACCCCGCCGACAATCCTATGGGATTTTGATACGATATGCCGTGAATCTGCTGCGCCAGCATGTCAGGCTGTCGATGGCTCCACAGCCCCGGCAACAGCGATACAATGGGAATCCGCTGCACAATACTACCCAAACTCAGCAGCCCGCTATGCACGTGATCCGGCGTACGGCGAAACAGCATTGGTTTGGCCAGATATTTATACACAGTATTAGTAATTGCACGAATTGCTTGTTTCATACTAAATCTGCTCGCGACCACCCATAAATGGTCGCAACACCTCTGGAATTACCACATTGCCATCGGCGGTTTGGTAGTTCTCGATAATCGCTACCATACAGCGGCCAAGGGCAAATGCAGTCGCGTCATTGGTATGAACCAACGCAACTCCATCGTCGATACGCACGCGAGTTTGTAAACGACGCGCTTGGTAGTCTGTCATGTAGTCGGCAGTGTGTGTCTCGCGATATTTACCTTGCCCCGGCAACCAGACCTCCATGTCGACGCCGCGCGCGTTGGGCTTGCCGATATCAGCGGTGCATTTCATCAGCAAGTGGTACGGCAATTTCAATTGCTGGAGTAGCCATTCCTGTATAGCAATAAATAGGAGATGTTCATTATAGCTATCTTTAGCCTCTGTAAAGCTCTCCATTTCCAGCTTATCAAATTGATGCATACGAATAAGGCCCTCCATGTCCTTTCCGTACGTACCTGCTTCTTTGCGGAAACTCGTTGCAAATCCTAGATAGCGGAGTGGTAGCTGCGATGCCTCAAAAATCTCGCCCGCGTGCATGCTACCAAGCACATGCTCGGCGCTGCCCTGTAGCCACAGCTCTTCGCCCTCGATTTTGTAGCGGTCGTCACTGGGCTGCAAGCGGTCCATCTGGTCGTAGGGTTCAGTGCGAATCATCAGCGGTGGCAAAACTGGTACAAATGGCTTAGTGTCTACATCAAGCTTCGCACCAGCCGCGATTTGCTCGATCACTGCTGAATTTGTGAGCGAACTCATAACAAATTGGATAATCGCCTGCTGCAACAATACAAGATCACCCATGACGTACGCGAAGCGCGCACCAGCAACTTTGGCGGCACGCTCTTTGTTGAGCCACCCCTTTGCTTCGGCGATTTCATAGTGATTCTTGGGTGTAAAATCAAACGCCGGAATCTCGCCCACTACCTTCACTTCGACATTTTCGTCCTCGCTGGCCCCAACCGGCACATCGTTGTGTGGCATATTTGGCACGGATTTAAGTAGCCGTAGATATTCCTCATCAACACCACGCAGGCGATCCTCTACCTCTGCTAATTCAGCCTTCAGACGTTTGCCTTCCTCCACCAATTCTGGCGCCGGCTTGCCGCCCTTCATCTGCCCAGCAATTTCGTTGCGGCGAGTACGCAAACCATCAGCCTTGGTTTGTAGTTCACGACGCGATTCATCAGACGACAATAGCTCACGGATGTTTACGTTGTAGCCTTTTTGCCGCGCCGCTTCCTGCACACGGTCGGGATTGTCCCTGATGTATCGTATATCTAACATAAATCTTATTATAACACCGGTAAGATCAAAAAGCCCGTATTGCGAACTGGGCTTTTCGATGATACATTATCTACTATTCTGTCCTGAGCGCCTCAATGGGGTCAAGCCTTGCGGCTTTTCGCGCTGGAAACCAGCCTGCGACTATCGCGATGATCACGAGCGCCGCGATGAGTCCAATCATATGGAGTGGTTCAAATTTGAGTATCGCATTATCACCAATGTCTAACCATTTACTAATTTGTGGATTCATAAGCGTACCTACTGTGTACGCGACGAGGGCCCCGATCGCGCCGCCAAGGAACCCGATCCATGCCGCTTCATAGCGGAATAGCGCAGCGATTGATCGACGCGACATCCCAAGTGCTTTCATCAAGCCTATTTGGCTTGTGCGCTCAAGTACACTGATATACTGCGTGTTGATGATCCCAAACACACTCGCAAACAGCGTGAGCAACCCGAATCCTACTACAATTCCCTGAAGCGTGTTTGCGATAGTAAATAGAAGTGCCTGTGCGTCTTTGGCGGTCTGAGCGGCATATCCTTTTGCCTCAAGTTGCTTTTTGATTTCATCAGGATTTTTACCAGGCTTAGCTACCGCAGACACGCCAGTGTACTTACCGGCAGCATCACTTCCGGCCGTCTGGTAGTCATTGATCATTTTTGCTGCGTTGGCAGATACTAGCATCCTAGGCGTCGACCCAAACGACATCGTGCTTGTTTTGGCAGCTGCTTTAACTACAAATTCAAATTCTTTTTCGGCAGGCTTAACTAGCTTCGCCGCCTCGTCGACACCGCCGCGCATTAATGCCGCTTGTAGTTCTTGCTGATTTACCTGAGCCCCCTGCTGGGCGAACAATACTTTTACCCGCTTACCTAGTGCGTTATCCGGCGTGATACCTAGAGTCTCAATGTATTTTTCTGGCAATACGATGTCGGAATCTGCAATTTGCTGACCAATCGGCGGGAGCGTACCAGATTTTGTCTCATTTAGGATTGTCGCGTCGTAGTAGTCAATCGACCCTATGTATTTTTTGTCGTTGCCCTCAATAGTGACCCATTTTGGATTTAGCGTATAAACAGGGACAATTTGGGCAAGGTCGCCTCGACTCTCTAGATACTCTACATCCTGTTGATTCATCTGCTTCAGCGTGGCTCCGGGACGACCAGTTGCCGTCGTAGAAACGTCTGGGTCATATTCGCGTAGCCCAGTCTGCCCACCCTGTTCAAATAATGATTTGTCTTTTACTACAAAAATTGCTTGTGGATCGACATTATTTTGCAGCAATTTGGCGGCATAATCTCTCGTGCCTTGGCCAGCGGCAAGCGCTGCCGTGAGAGTAAAAGCACCGACTGCGATGGCAAGACTTGTGAGAATCGTGCGGCCTTTTGCCTGCCGCAAATTGCGACCTGCGCGCTTTATAATATCTGCTCGTCTCATGACTTCACCCCTCCTTCAATCGATTCGATTTTGCCATCTTTGATATGAATCTGCATGTCACACTTCTTGGCCATTTCGTGATCGTGCGTCACGATAATCAGTGTCGTGCCATGTTTACGATTATAGCTAAACAGCAATTCCTCGATCTGCATACCGGTCACGCTATCTAGATTGCCGGTTGGCTCATCGGCAAATAGGATTGTCGGCTCATTTACGATTGCTCGCGCAATTGCCAGGCGCTGCTTTTGGCCACCAGATAAATCGCGGGCACGAGATTTAGCCTTGTCGGTCAAGCCAACAGCCTCGAGCGCCCTCAAAATTTTTGTCCGACGACGGCGCGTTGGTACCTGAGCAATCTCGAGCGGCAGGCTGACATTGTTGTAGCAGCTTTCATTTGCCTGCACAAAAAAACTCTGGAAAATAAACGCCATCTTGTTGCTGCGAAATTTGTCTACGTCTTTTTGCTTGAACGTTAGAATATTATTTCCATCAATCACCACTTCGCCAGCTTCCGGACGATCGAGCCCGCTCATGGCATGCATCAGCGTACTTTTGCCACTACCCGAGCGCCCCACCACGGCGACAGATGCCCCATCGGGAATCGTGAAACTCACGTCGTTGAGTGCGGTAAATGCGTTCTTCTTTTTGCCGTAGGTTTTGGTAATATGGCTGATTTCGATCATCGGTCCTCCTTTTTGATAGGCGTCTTGTGATATTAGTTGGCTATGATTTATGACGGCGCGGTTTGGCATGTTCGGCTCGCACCGCATAGACAATCATGCCTGCACCAAATACGATTGTGCTTATCATCACGAGCGTATTAATCACCGGCACCAGCCCGATGATTGCCAGCACCAACGCTCCACACATGGTCGCGACTACTGGCTTAAGGCCACGCGAAGCAAAAAGCCGCTGGCCCATATAATACGCCACAACTGGCCAGCTCACTGCCACCAGCGCCAACCATGCCACTGCGCCAATACAAGCCAGCGGAATACCGACCACCGTAAACGCCAGTACTAGACACACAACCGGCGCGACAAACACCGCCAATACACCGATGCCCAGTGCGGCAAGCATGTCTTGGCCGCTGCGTAAGGTGGTAATTGCCCGCAGCTTGCGCGGCGCTACCACCGCAACTACTACTGCAGCCACGACGCACCCGAGCATCCATACGGCGAGCTGTTCGGCATCACGTAGTGGCGATGACCTCTCTTCTGCTGGTACGGCGTGTCTAACCACCGCGCCCGCTACGTGGCCGGCGATATCCGCATCCTTATCGCTCGTGTAGTCGAGCACCCCACCAATCGTCGCGTCTTTCGTGATACGTGATGTCTCATATCGCCCGGTCACGTCACGCGCTACCTGGCCGGTTAGTATAAATGACGAGCTACTCATCACAACATCACGGCCGACAACGCCCGCAATACTAATATCACTGGCGCCACCCGTCAGGTCGCCCGCAATCCGCGCCGAGCTCTCCATGTCTACCGATTGGGCTACCGCCGAAACACTCCCCGCGTAGCTACCGCGCACATGGACGTATTGTCCAGCGACACGCACATTGTGGGCTTTTCCGGCTAGGGTAATGGTTTTGCCGGCACATAATATATCACCCTCTACCGTGCCGGTTACCGTCACATCTTGCGCAGCACAGTACAGATCGCCCTTTATGGTACCATCAACCGTTACAGACTCCCCTGCCAGGAAAGCACTGCCATCGACCACCTCATCAGCCTTGATATAATTGCTATTCTGGCCCCCGATTAGCCCCATTGCCGAGACTGATGGCTGCGATGCTACCACCGCACCCGTGATACCGAGCCCTACAACGAGCAGTGCAAGTAGTTTTTTCACGTGTTCCCCTTACGTTAATTGTCTATTACCATTATAGCAGGCATTGGCATCATGGCACTTTTTCTAGGTAGTCTGCTAGTAATGTTCCACTAGCATGAGGCGATTGATAAGCCAATCGCGGGGCAATATGCTCAAAAACCAGCCGGCGCGGGGCCCGGATTGTTGGCCGATTATCAGTCGATACAGGCTAGTAAATAGGTCTTTTGGCGCAAGGCCCGCCGTATCTTTAAAATCGTAGATTGCATTATGAAACCACGCACCATCAGCATCTGCCGGCGCGGCGCGAATTTTGTCGGCCAGCTGAGCAAAATAGCGCTTCTCTTCATCGCTAAATTGCTTCGCCTCAACACGCTCTATTAGGCTAAACTTGAGCTCATCTGGCGCCCACGTGTCAAGCCAGGTATCAATCAGCGCCAGTTCACGGCGAATGATATCAGCCTGCGCCTCGGCCACATCAGCATATTCGGTGCGCTTGATAATTGCGAGGGTATCGTCGACATTGCGCAGCGCTGCCTGGTAGCTCGCCACCAAATGCGAGAATGGCACATTACTGACCGTGCGCTCATTCACACGATCAAGGCATAACTCCACGAGTTGCCGTTCCCACGGTTCTTTGTCGGGTGTTTCGAGTAGCAGCGCAAACTCGTCAAACAGCCGCAATAATGTCTCACCCTCACCAAAAAATAATTGCTTGTCGGGGCTCGATTTGAACAAGAAGAATTTTACGATTTCGGGTGGCAAAATCGTCAATAACTCCGCCGCGGTGATAGCATTGCCGGCAGATTTGCTCATTTTTTTTGTTTCGCCGACGCGATTAATAAAATGATACGGCACCGGCAGCGGCGGCTCTATGCCAAATACCTGGCGTGCGATTTCGACGCCAGTATCATATGATCCGCCCTTTGTCGCATGATCGCGGCCAAATGGTTCGGCGTCCACCCCAAATAGCGACCACCGCGCCGGCCAATCAATCCGCCAATTCAGCTTGACCGAGCCATCATCATAGCGCACAGTCGCCTCGGCGCCGGTAGCATTGATATATCGTAACTCTTTACTTTCGGTGTTCATCGACACAAACTGACGGTTCTTTATGCGCCCCTGCTCTAGCACCTGAATCGGCGACCACGATTCGTCTAGCTCACGGCCCGACACCTCAGCCAGTACCTGGCGCACCGTATCGATATGCGATAGTGCGGTCTCAATCACGCCGGTGTATGCGCCCCCGCGATAGCGTTCATGCGCACGTACCACTTCCATTACTAGGTTCATTTTGTCACCAGCATCGATCAAGTCTGCCAAAAAATAATCCGCATAGCTACGCTCGCTACCGTCTGGGGCTGGCACGTCACACAGCGGCATGCCCAGGTATTGCTGCCACTCGCTTGGCACATTTACTGGCACTTTGCGAAACACATCCAGGTCATCCACTATATGAATGTGTCGAGCTTGTTTACCCCTTCGCAGCAATTCGACTACTATCACTTCGGCGGTCATCACCTCGCGCAGCGTACCCAAGTGGTACGTGCCGCTGGGCGACACGCCCGAAGACACCACGATCTCTTCGTCGCCATGAAGCTCGATCAACCGATCAACAATTGTATTCAGCCACTGCATAGTCACCCTGTATTATAACAGAGGTAAACTTTCCTGGGCAAGATATATTAACGATTTGGGTTTTCTAGATAGCCAGTTCGCGCTGCAGAGTACGCCGCACGATCACCGAGAAGCAATACGAGTTTTTGTAGCGCACTCTTTGGCTTCTCACGGCTCGTATACAGACCATGTCGATATGGATCAAAGTCCGCATCAGTTGTTAATCCATATCTCTCGCCTATCTCACGATCGCTAAATGGACCTTTTTTGATTGTGTGCTTGATAAGCGTGCCTTCACTTGCAAAATCAATTTGGGGCGGTAATCCTCCTCCTAAATTGATAGTAGACGTAGATATGACAGGACGCAGACCATATTCATATTCAAATCCAGTGATGCCCGCGAGAGACCCAGCTCCCATGAATAACTTGCCACTACCAAGCACGTATGATGGATGGTGGTAATGTCCAAAAATACCTACATGAACATCTTTCTTGAGGTCACCCAAAGCAACTGCACTCTTGAGACCTAGCATGGCTGGTGGTTGACCGCCTGTACCCCCACCTTTTCCAAAGAAGTGACGGAGTTCGATGCCGACCGCACCGAGGTGCATAACTGTCGAGAACGTTTTGAAAGGCTGACCATTCCGAGTCTCAAGCGTATCATGAAACTGCACACACTTTTCGGCCTCTTCCCTACTATAGCCTTTATTCATATATCCTGATACAAATGCATAGTATATAGGTGATGCAAATGAATAGCCGTGCCACTTCAAAGTTCCGCTATTCCATTCATGATTGCCGGTCGTGATATTGACTTTTAGGTTATCAAACTGAGATCTCGATAGTGAATCCAGCCATAAATACAGAATGTTGAGCGATAGATCATCTTGCTGGTCCATACCCATCAATCCTGTACGCCCACTCTCTCTAGGGAAATCACTGTAATTGCGACCGTGTAGCCTATCGCCACCAAAATTCAGTACCACTCTTTGCGTCTTCAGCAGCTCCGAGACACTATCAAGGTGCTTGAGTAGATAATCAATACGCGCACTGAGACTTCCTATCTGCTCATCACAGATTTCGACGACGGCAACACGGTCCTCGAGACTCTCGCTCACCTCCATGAGTTTGCGTTCGTAGAATGTTACGACTTGTCTGTCGTCGGCTGTACGCTCAATCGAAGTAGCACTCGGATCATGGAAGCGGCCCCTCCCAAGGATAGGATTGGTTGCCTTATTAGCGGTCGATGTAAAGATATCACCATCTTCTTTTAGCGCGACGTGCGGATCCTGCAACGAACCGATTGAGTGTATACCGGTATTTCCATCGCCCAACACCCCCGCCGCCTCGTGCTGGCTAGTGATAATAATATTATCATAGTCATCAGCATCATTAGCACCTAAAGTGCCCCTGATACTCCTCGGTTTGCCAAAATAAGCAGATAGAGGTCCGGCGGTCTTATTGAATTTGTGACGGACAAGATCCGTATATTCACTGTTGCGCGTATTGATATGGTGTTCAAAATCTCCCACGATAACTAGATCCTTGTCATCACGCAGTGCATCAATGTCCAGGACTGCCATGTGCTTTGCGAGGAGAGGACGCCCCTGAGAGACACGACGATACGCATCAAACAATATTTCACGCTCCGGCTCGTCGTACTCGCCATCGGTGGCTTTAGCGATTTCTTCAGCAGTGCGAAGCATATGTCCAGTGCGTACACAGTATGGGAACGCAACGTATTTTGTAAAACGATAGTACTCAGGCCAATTAGGGTTCGCTTTAAATTTCTCACGCGCCGACCACTGTCGTACAACATCGTCATCGTCCTTGTTGACACGAGCGTGCTGCTTGCCCAGTGCCTCTAGCTGTCGAAATCCCTCATACGTCATTTCTTCAATAATATCGGTATCATTATCACTCCGTGCATACACGATAGGTACATCTAGTTGCCTCAGCTTATCCAGCTCTTCTTTACCGGCAGCAAATTGATCTTCGAGCGTACGCAGACCGGGTTTGAGCATCCATTTTGAGTTCTTGTGGCGTCCACCGAAATCACCCATGTACAGCCCTGTCACTACCACCTCATCGGGCTTCATCCCTGCAGGCAATCCGTGCACGCGCTCTATCAGCTCATTGAAAAATTTATTATCACTATATTTGCTTCCTACGAGAAGATCTGCAATATACAATACGTTGTGATCATTATAATTGCCCCGTCGTCGCTCTACCCTGCGCATACCGTCCAGATTCTCATCTGTAGCCATTTTCTGGTCGTACGTTAGGCCATCATAGTCGACATTTCCGGTCAAGAAACCAAATGCAGCCACGGCACGCGGATCTAGTTTTTCTTCATCAGTCTGTATAGCATCATGTGATACGCGCGGTTGACGTTCGGACATCTACAACTCCCTACTAGAAAATATGATACAGCTATATGCATAACCGTATATCGTATCTATATTTTATATTGTTAGCACCCTCCGAGTACTTATTTTTATAGTACCACGCTCAAGCGCTATTGCTAGCGTTATTTAGATGTAAAATAAACAATGCGCCACTATATGTGGCGCATTGAGGGTATCTGCGGCGCTATCTACGAAATCTGCTTGATCGTATAGACGACTTCGCCCTTTGGTGTCATTACCGTAGCCGTATCGCCAACGACTTTGCCCATTAGGGCGACACCCAGGGGTGATTCGTTGCTCACTTTGCCCTCGAGTGGGTCTGCCTCAACGGGGCCCACTACCATATAGCTCACTGATTTGCCGCCATTGTCTAGCTCGACCGTAGCACCAAGTGCAACTTTACCACCCTTAGCTCCCTTAATAATAGAGGCATTCATGAGGATATCCTCGATCTCGGCAATCCGCGTCTCTACAATACCCTGCTCTTCGCGGGCACTATCATACTCAGCATTCTCACTCAGGTCACCAAAATCACGCGCTTCGGCAATCTTGTCGGCAATTTCACCACGACGGCCTTTTAGTTCATCAAGCTCGACTTCAAGCTCCTTGCGGCCCTCTACGGTAATCTGATAGGTTTTTTTCATAATATCTTATTCCTTACAATTGTTATTTATGGGCCGTTCGGAGGACCAATCTGCAAGTAGATTGTGTTGAAGCCCCTCCAGAAGTCGTAGCTCAATTGTGCTCTAGTGTACCAAAAAGCTCATCGCGGGTCAATAGAGTTGTTTCACTGGTGGCCCGATCGGTTACCTCGTATCTTTGCTGCTCAAGCAGACGATCGCTTATGGTAACGCGCGTCGGAATGCCCATCAGCTCTGCATCGGCAAATTTAGCGCCGGGTCGCTCATCACGATCATCATATATCACCCGTATTCCTTGCGCGCGCAGCTCATCATATAGCTCATCGGCGTGGCGTACCGCCCTATCGCCACCAATCCGTACCAGATACACCTGCGCCGGAGCAATGGCGTGCGGCCATACGATACCCCTATCATCAGCAAATTTCTCTACAATCACGCCCATCACGCGGCTAATACCAATACCATAGCAGCCCATCACGATTGATTGTCGCTGCCCATGTTCATCATGATAATATAGGTCGAGCGCATCGCTATACTTGCTCTCGAGCGGGAAAATATTACCCACCTCAACCGCTCGCTTCTCTACCAAATCTTCGCGCCGCAGCCCAAGTTTTTGGAGAGTGTCGTCATTGTACACCTCTTTGTTCACCGCGATACGTTTGGCCTCATCGACATAAATAGTGTCCTCGCCCACATCGCTCAGTGTCTGGAATTCATCGCTAAATTTGTCGGTAAAATACCCGCCGTCTGCCGCGCAACGATAGGTATCAGCACCAATTCCTAAGCGGTCATAGACGCGTAGGTAAGCGGCCGCCAAGCGTTCGTATATCTCGCCGTGCTCCTGCTGTGTGCGGGCGAAGCTATAAAGGTCCTTCATGATAAATTCTCGGCCACGCAGCAAGCCACTTTTGGCGCGCAGTTCGTTGCGGAATTTCGTCTGAATCTGGTATACATTCAGCGGTAAGTCTTTGTACGAGGTAACAAACGGCCGTAGCGAATCAACAATTGGCTCCTCGTGCGACAGCCCTACGCCTAGCTCGGTGCCATTTTTGAGCGTCGTCTTAAACCAGTTGTCGACTTTTTTGTCATCCCAGCGATCGGTCCGCTCCCACAGCTCACGCGGCTGCAACGCAGTCATCTGCACCTCTTGCCCACCAGCGGCATTCATTTCTTCGCGTACTATCTGCGTGATGTTGTCGAGCACCATCTTGCCCAGCGGTAAATACGCATACACCCCCGCCATCATTTTGTGAATATAGCCAGCTCGAATCAGCAGCTGTGCATTTTTTGCTACCTCGTCGGCAGGGATCGTTTTGCGGGTTTTGGTAAAATTCTGACTTAATCTCATAACTACTTACCTATTGTAGGCAAAACGATCGGATTTATAAAGAGGAAATAAAACGCCACACCGTTTTTGATCATATGCACCAGCACGCCAGCCCAGATGCTACCGGTAAATTCTCGCAGTGCGCACAGCACCAGACTCAGCGCAAATACATTGATGCCGACATTGACCTGGCCGTGCGCCAACGCAAACATCAGGCTCGTCACCACGATTGCGAGCGGCATGGCGATACCCCGCGTGCGTAGCTTGCCATACAGATACCCCCGAAAAATCAGCTCCTCAGCCATCGGCGCCACCACCACTAAGGTCACAAATGCCAGAATTTTGTCGGCTTGCCCCGCCGCACCCTCGAATCCCGTGGTTTGTACCTGCGACCAATCAAGGCCTGGCCACAACTGCGCCGCCACTACTGCCAGCACTAGCCCCAGTATTGTCGCCACAACAAACCCAAGTATGCTAAGGCCTATGTCGCGCCACGTCAGCCATGGCCGCACGCCCAGCTCGGCCCGCGTCGTCGGCGAATGCATTAGCCAGCGCGGCAGCACAACCGCAATTGCCAGCGTCACGACATACATCACTGCTCCCACCACGGCCACAATTACGGTACCGTTGGCGTGGCTGAGTAGTGGAAACAATGCCCCAAAAAGCCCGCGTGCAATCGTTGCTGCTGCCACAAAGGCCACTACCAGCCATAGCGGATACAGCACGAGCGCCGAAATAGTGCTGCCGCGCCACTTGTCGAATCTAGTGGAAAAACTTGCCGACATCGCCAAATGTAATTATTACTGTTAGTGCTAATAATACCATCATGCCCGTGCCGTGAATGCGTTCCTCCATCTCGGCAGACAGGGGCTTGCGCCGCAGCCGGTACAGCGCCATCACAAACCACCGACCACCGTCGAGCGCCGGGATTGGCAATACATTGAGCGCTGCCAATCCCACCGAAATAATCGCCGCCAGCATCATAATCGCAGTCAGTCCGCCCTTTGTAGCGTTCGGAAACAGCACACCGAATATCCCCACCGGCCCCGTTACGCCCTGTCCGGCCGAAGCAAGCTTTTGGTCGGCCTGCTGCTGGGTAGCATGGTTCGGGTTGAGTTTCATTATGAGTCCATTTACGCCATTACTTACCATATCGCCCAAGCCCTGAAATGTAGCACCAACAAATTGCACCGTCGTACCCACGCCGACAATCGGCGCCGACCACGTCGAAAAGAGCCTTTCCTCGTTGCTAAATGATGCACCCAGATATCCCCGATGGTCGTCGTTAGTGGTGCGCAAGGTCACCTGCTTGGTTATCGCTGCATCACCGCGACGTAGCATCATCTGGACCTGCCGGCCTTTGTGGTTGGCAATCCAGGTCGTGGCTTGCTCTGGTGTTGTGATTTTGACATCGTCTATCTGCTCTACTACATCATCGTGCTGAAGCCCTGCGGCTGCAGCTGGCATATCAGCCACAATCCTCGCAACTCTCACTTCGGTCCCTGTGCTACGCGTATCCCCCGGCATCGCAAATTGCCCAGGCAGGATTTTTGGCATCCCCATCCAGGCAAGTATAGTGAGCAGCACAGCAGCCACGATAAGGTTCATGCCCACTCCCATGAGCAAAATCAGAGTTTTTTGCCAAAATGTCACCGCGCCGTAATCACCGGGGGCGCGATCGGCGTCGTGCTCACCCTGCAGCTTCACGAATCCACCTAACGGCAGCCAGTTGAGTGTATACTCAACATTCTTGCCCAGCAAACTACGATGCCGCTTCCAGCCCTTTGCCCGTGGCGGAAACCCAATGCCAAATTCTTCGACCACCACACCAAAGTGTCGCGCAACCATCGCATGGCCCAGCTCGTGTGCCACTACCAGGATGGTGAGCACAATAATGCCGACTACAATTCCGAATAAGATATCCATTTAGCCTCCAAATCTCCGATTACGCGCTTCATATTCATCTATTATATACGCTACGTCCTCGGCCCGCATATCCGGCCAGTGCTTATCGATAAATATCAGCTCACTGTACGCCGCGCGCCACAGCATAAAATTACTCAGACGCTGCTCGCCGCTCGTCCGCACAATTACGTCGCATGGCGGCACGTCAGGCGCATAGAGATGCACGCCAATCAGCTCAGGGGTAACCTCGTGCGGCGCAATGCCACTTGCAATAATCTGCCGGCACGCCTCGGCAATCTCTAGCCGTCCACCATAATTAATGCAGAGTAGTAGCTCGCCACCGTTTAAGTGTTCCGTATCTTGCTCGGCTTTTTGGATTGCGTCGATTAGCTTAGCATTAAGGCCCTGGCGGGTGCCTATAATCCTAAGCCGCACGTTGTTGTCGACAAATAGATGCGCGTCATCGGTAAGGATCCGCAGCAGCAGCGTCATGAGCTTGTTCACTTCTTCGGCGCTACGCTTCCAGTTCTCGGTACTAAACAAATACGCGGTAGCATATTTCACCCCGCGATGGAGCGTCTCGAGCAAGATGTCCTTGGTGGTTTCGTAGCCAGCAAGATGCCCCTCGTACGCAGGCAGCCCGTGCTGTTTAGCCCACCGACGGTTGCCATCGACGATATAGCCAATGTGCACGGGTAAGTTGCTGGTATTGCTCTGTGGCATGGTCATCCCCTATTGTATGGTTGGTCTAGATCGTCAGGATATCTTTTTCTTTTTGTTTGAATAGCCCATCGATGGCAGCCTGCTGTTCGCTCATTAGCCGATCAATCTCTTTTTCGACCGCTTTTACATCATCTTCGGACAATTCTTTTGCGTCTTTTTTGCGCCTAACGTCTTTTTGGGCGTCCTGCCGTATGTTGCGCAAGGCAATCCGGGCCTCCTCGACTTTTTCGCCCGCCTGACGCACCAGCATTTTGCGGCGCTCCTCGGTCAATGCCGGCACTGGTACGCGCACCACTCGCCCATCGTCGCTAGGATTTAGCCCTAGGGTCTGATCATTACGGATCGCGGCAGCGATCGCCTGGATTGTACCCGGATCAAATGGCGTCACCTGCAGCAGCTGCGCTTCGGGTGCGGTTACGTTCGCTACTTGGTTAAGTGGCATTTCGGTGCCATAGGCCTCGACCTTGATGCCATCAAGCATGCCCGGATGCGCCCGCCCGGTGCGGATTTTGCCTAGGTCTTCGCTAAAGTGCTCCACGGCACTTGTCATTTTTAGTTCATACGGATCAGTGTCAAACATTAGTATTCCTCTCTTATATCTAGTAGCTAGTATAGCAAAAAATAGCCCAAATTACTTCAGGCTATTTAATTATCAGAGGTACGGCGCTATTCGTTAACGCCCAGTTCGATACGTTTAAACTGGCTAATACGAATATTTTCGCCACTTTTTGCAATCTGTTCTTTGATGCGATCAGCGACTTTCATGCTGTCGTCGAGCACGTATGGCTGCTCAGACAACACTTGTTCTTCGAAGTATTTCTTCAGTTGTCCTTCGACGATTTGCTCGCGCATCGCCTCGGGCTTCTTCTGCAGATCTTCGCTCGCCAGCAGTTCTTGCTTCTTGGCTTCGTAGACATCACTCGGGATATCTTCCGTGGTAGAATACTTCGGGCTCATCGCAGCAATTTGCATAGCAATTTGGTGGGCAAATTCTTTGAATTCTGGCAGGCGGGCCACAAAGTCTGTCTCGCAGTTGACCTCTACTACTACACCGATGCGATTTGAGTGCACGTAGCTTTCGATAATGCCCTCGCGAGTCTCGCGGTCGCCTTTTTTCTCGGCCTTTGTCAGGCCTTTTTTGCGCATTGCCTCGAGCGCTTTGTCAAAATCACCTTCTGCTTCGACAAGTGCCTGTTTGGCGTCGGTCAGCCCTACGCCAGTCAGCTCTTTGAGTTTTTTGATGTCGTCGATAGTTACGTCCATCTTATTTCTCCTCTTTTTTCACTTCTTTTTTGGCGTTTCCGGCCTCGCGAACAGCTGCCACAAAATAATCAAGCATCAGCTGCAGGCCCTGAATTGCATCATCGTTAGCCGGGATCACATAATCGATCTCGGTAGGGTTGGCGTTCGTGTCCACGAGGCCAATCACTGGAACGCCCAGGTTCTTCGCCTCGCGTACGGCATTTACGTCAACAATCGTATCGAGCACAATTACCACACCAGGACGACCGTTGAGGTCTTTGATGCCGCCATATTTCAGGTTGAGGGCTTCGATCTCTTCCTGAAAACGCTGTACTTCGAGCTTGTTGTAACGCTTTTCTAGGTCACCATTTGCCATGCGACGCTCTAGATCACGAAGTTTCTTGATCTGGGCGTTCACCGTAGCGACATTCGTAAGCATGCCACCAATCCAGCGCTCGGTCACGTAGGGCTGACCCGCTTGCTCGGCGGCGGCTTTGACAATATCTTTTGCTTGCTTTTTGGTGCCAACAAACAGCACCTGCTTGCCACTGGCGGCAATCTTGGTAATAAACGGCAACGCCGTCTCGAGTGCCTCTACCGTCTTTGTTAGATCGATGATGTGGCTGTCCTGACGTTTGCTATGAATGTATGGTGCCATTTTTGGGTGCCAACGGCTCGTTTTGTGTCCAAAATGAACACCCGCTTCAAGTAAAGCTTTAATATCTACCTCTACGGCCATGATGTGGTTACTCCTTTTGCCCCGCGTATCGCCCTAGTGTACCAGGAGTTATGCGAATACGCTGTGTCATTACTATTAGTATGGTTCTTATCTTATCACCCCTGTCGCTATCCGTCAAGCGGAAAAGCCCCGCATGATACCACGGGGCCGACAGGGATTAGGAACGAGACTGCTTAGACGCCGTACGGAGCCGCACCGTATGCAAAATCAGTCGCGGATTTGCCAGCTAGTGCGCCCTTGCTCTTTGAGCTACTTGCGACCGTAGTGGCAACTTGGTTGATGTTTTTGGCTACTGCGCCAACACCAGTCATGACAAGTACTGCCATGCCAGTGTATTTGAGAAAGTCCTTTCGGTCCATCTCGGTGTTCATGAGTTGTGTGGTGTTTAGTTTGATCATTTTTGTTTCCCTGTTATGGTTTCATCTAGCATTATGCATGATAAGCATATGCTTTGTCAACATATTTCTGCAATATTTTGGCAGATTATTGACTTACGATACGTCGCGGCGTAATGCCATCGATCGCGAAGGTAGTTGTAGAGCTTTTTAGCATGCCTCCCCGCACCGGTGCGGCCACTGCCATGCGGGCTCGCTGCTCGGCATATCCAGCCAATGGTGTCGCTCGTTCGTGGTGGCGCGGCACTACATATTTACTAGGGGCAAAGTCCATATAGGTTCGTTTCGCGGGCGTCACGGTCGGCAATGCGGGCGGGCTGACAATATGGGCGGCAACCGCAGTACTACTGCTGTCGATACTGGGTAGGCTGGGCACCTCGGGCTCGCTAGACATAGCAAGCGTATCTGGGGCGACGGGCGCAGCTACAGTGATAGTCGCGCCAGGCTGCAGCTGAGCGCGTTTTTGCTGCCGGTATTTCACAAATTCTCCCCTCTTGCCGCGTTGGCTGGCTGGCGGGGTAACGATCGTTGCCGACTTTGCGGCTTTTAGGGCAGCTTTTTGGGCTTTTTTGTCGCGACGCTTAGCTCGATACACGCTAATACAGATGAGGATCAAGCCAACTTGATACATCACGATGAGCGGTGCGGCAAATAGCATTTGATTCATGAGGTCTGGTGTTGGTGTTACGATCGCCGCAACGATGACCGAACCAAGCACGGCCCAGCGCTCACCCTTCAGTAGCTTGCTAGGCTTCAGCGGCTTAATCCAGTGAATAAGCAAAAATATCAGCGGTAGCTGAAAAAGAACACTAAGCCCGATTGTATACGCCAGTACAAACCCAAGATAGGCGTCTGCAGTCAGCGAGGTATTGATATACTCTGATGCAATCGTGCCCAGAAATCTCATCGCACCAGGAATAGCAATGTAATACCCGAATAACGTACCACTAATCATAAGGCCAAGCGAGGCCAAACTCATACTTACAGAGAGGTTACGCACTTTGCGCGGCAAGGTAGGCGAAATAAATCGAAATAGGTTATACACAGCAACTGGAATTGCGCACGCAATACCAACGTCCATTGTCACCTGAAAAATAAAATGAAACCCACCTCCGGGCGTGAGATACATGAGTTTTTGTCCACCTAGTGGCGCCAGCAACCAATCGATAATTTCTTTTTGGTAATTGTACGCCACACTAGATGCGATAATGCCGACCGCGACGACTACGATAATGCGTCGGATCAGCTCACGTATATGATCCCGGAGGACGGTAGGCCCCTTGGCTGTTCTCTTACGTACCATCTATAGAGAGCCCACCGAATCTAAACTATTGAACCTTCGTATCAGTAGTGTTGTCTTTTTTGCCTTCGTCAAACCCGCGGCGCAGCTCTTTGGCTGAACTTGAAAGGTTTTTCGCAAGCTTTGGAAGTTGACTACCACCAAATAATACGAGGACCAAAACGGTAATAAGAATGAGTTCAGGAGTACCCATACCGAAAAGTTCACCGAAATGATTCAAAAACATTTACTATTCTCCCTTTATGTTGTTATACTTAAATAGTAATGCTTATGCACTAAAAAAACAAGACGAAAAGGGGAACATATGACAACTCTACAACACTATCTACTCGCAAACGCGTTTGCATCGGTTTACGGCGAGGGTGTATACAACTGTACGGACTACAACAACGCCACCAACTGTACCACTACAGCAGGCACTAATGCGGGCGGCAGTACAACACTGGCCAACACCGGTATGGATGTCTTCCTAATCGGCGGTATCGCACTCGTCGTACTGGTTGCCGGTATCTTGCTACTGGTCAAACGCATGCGTCACCAGCCTGCAAAAGCCGAATAATCCACGATTTGGTGCACGACCTTTGACTAATGTGCCTATCTGCGGTACAATAGTCAGGTTATGAAAAGCAGTATTCACCCACAAGACTACCGCCTGGTCGTATTTAGCGACGAATTAGCAGGCTTTTCGTTTCTGACTAAATCGACTGCCCAGTCGACAGAAACAATCAAATGGGAAGATGGTAATCAATACCCTCTCGTCAAGGTGCACATTTCGAGCGCCTCTCACCCATTCTTCACCGGCGAAGAAAAAATCATCGACACCGAAGGCCGTGTCGATCGCTTCAAGGCCCGCGCACGTGCCGCCGAAGAGCGTCGCAGTGCGCTGGCGAGCAAAGCCAAAAAAGCTGCTGCGCGCAATACCAAGAAGTCGGCCGGCGGTAAATAACCTCCTCCCAGGCAAAACTCCTCGGCATATGCGAGGAGTTTTTTGTATAGCCACCCCTATAAAATGATATACTAGGAGTAGTATGCCACGAATCGAACTAAATCTCGCCGAGCTCATGGATGAAAAACAGTCGCTGACTGATTTTTTGGCGCGGCCAGATGCATTTAGCGATCCAGAGTTTGCCCGCAAAAACCGACGGCTGATTGAGCTAGAAGAGCTTATTACTACTGGCAAGCGCCAAGCAAGCCTGCACGAGCAGATCAAAGAGGCTCGCGAACTAGCAGCTGGCAATGACGAGCTCGCCCAGCTTGCTAGCGAAGAATTATCGCTGCTAGAGACCGAATTAGCAGAGCTTGACGACAAGCTATTTACGATGCTTGCGCCGCGCGATGCCAATGACGAAAAGAACATCATCGTCGAAATTCGAGCGGGAGCGGGCGGCGACGAAGCCAGCCTATTTGCCGCCGAACTATATCGGATGTACCTGCGCTACTGCGAAACCCACAGCCTCAAAACGGAGCTCCTAAGCGAGAGCGCCAACGATGCGGGTGGATACAAAGAAGTGATATTCGGCGTCCGTGGTGATGCGCCATATAGCCAACTAAAATTCGAATCGGGCGTGCACCGCGTCCAGCGCGTACCTGCCACCGAATCCCAGGGGCGGATTCACACCAGTACGGTCACCGTAGCAGTTATGCCCGAGGCCGAAGAAACCGATATCGAAATCAACCCCAGCGACCTACGCATCGATATTTATCGCGCTAGCGGCCATGGCGGCCAAAGTGTCAACACCACCGACAGCGCCGTTCGTATCACTCACCTGCCCACGGGTATGGTCGTGTCTAACCAAGACGAAAAGTCCCAGCTAAAAAACAAAGCTAAGGCCCTCAGCGTACTGCGCAGCCGCCTTCTTCAGATCAAAATCGACGAAGAACAAGCCAAGTTGTCGGCCGAACGCCGCGGGCTGATCGGCTCTGGTGATCGTAGCGAAAAAATCCGCACCTATAATTTCCCGCAAGACCGCATCACCGATCATCGCATTGGCTATAGTCGCAGCAATATCACCGGCGCCATGAACGGCTCTATCGATGATCTCATCGAGCACCTACAGGCCGCCGAACGAGAGCTCAAAGCCGTCGGCATCGAGCAACACACCGCATGACCTCGATCGCCCACTGGCTGTCGGCTACCCAGCAGCGACTTGCTGACGCTGGCATCTCCTCTGCACGCTTAGATGCCGAGCTATTGCTCACGCATACGCTATCGCGGCCACACACCTATTTGCACGCCCACCCCGACGAACAGATTACTCCGCAGCTGGCTGCTATCGCCGACGCCCGGCGAACGCTACGCGAGCAGCGTGTGCCACTAGCATATATCATCGGACATCGAGAGTTTTATGGCTGCCAATTTGAGGTCACGCCAGCAACGCTTATCCCTCGGCCAGAAACCGAAACGCTCGTCGAATTATTCCTCGAGCTCACGCCCAGCGACAGCTCGCTAACAGTGGTTGATATCGGCACTGGCACTGGCTGTATCGGCATTACGCTGGCACTTGAGCGACCGGCATGTCAAACTACTCTGTGCGATACCAGCCTAGAGGCATTGGCGGTGGCGCGCCGAAACGCCGCAGCACATCACGCCAATGTGGCATTTTTGCAGAGCGACTTACTACAGTCGTACAGTGATATGGCAGATTGCATCGTCGCCAACCTCCCCTATGTCGATCCCAGCTGGGAATGTTCACCCGAAACAGCCCACGAGCCCGCGCCAGCACTGTTTGCTAGCCACGATGGGCTCTACCTTATCTATCGGCTGATCGACGAATCTACAGGCCACTTGCAGCCTCGTGGGCTGCTGTTTCTTGAGTCAGACCCACGCCAGCACGCCGCCATCCGCATCTACGCCACCAAACATGGTCTGCGACACCATACAACGCGCGGTTTTATTCAGGTATTTAGGCGCGACTAGCGATCAAACGCATTGTACGAACCAAGCGTCAGCTGTACGGTTAGCTCGCGGCCATCTCGCAGTAATGTCAATGTAATGACATCGCCTGGCTGATATTCCGCCACAAGGCTCGACACCCCACCACGTGGACCAACCTCTAATCCGTTCACTTTTGTGATAATATCCTTTGGCCTAAGCCCCGCTTTTTCGGCAGGGCCACCACTCTGTATGACGCTGCTGCCATCTTCGCTGTATACATAGGCGCCGGCATTCACTGCAAGTGTATATTTTTTTGCTATTTCGGCCGTAATAGGGAGATAACGTACCCCTAGAAACGCTCGGTCTACACCCTTGCCGGCCAATACGCCCTTGAGTATGCCCTTTGTGGCATTGATCGGGATCGCAAAGCCAATACCCTGAGCATCCTGAGCAATGGCGGTATTGATGCCAACCACCTGGCCCGCCAAATTCAGCAATGGTCCGCCCGAGTTGCCCGGGTTAATCGCCGCATCTGTTTGAAGCAAATCCGTAAGATTCTCTACCGAATTACCTGCTTGGGCCGATATCGGTCGGCCAGTGCCAGAAATAATGCCGCTAGTCACGGTGTTTTGGTATTGACCTAGCGAGTTGCCGATTGCCACAACTTTTTGGCCGACTCGGACCGTCGACGAGTCACCCATCTGGGCGGCAACGAAGTTCTTTGCGCCCTCGACTTTTATATATGCGACGTCGTTAAGTGGATCAGAGCCAATTACCTTGACATTATTATAGGTAGTGCCATCGGCAGTAATAACATTTACGCTATTTGTACCACTCACCACATGCCGATTCGTTACAATGTATCCATCGCTACCAATAATAATACCCGTGCCAGCACTCTGGCTGTGCGTTGGTCCTACAAACGAGCCCGAAGTAGATTGTGTTGTGATTGATACAACACTTGGCGAAACTGTGGCCGCTACTTTTGCAATTGCGTCTTCTTCAGATGTCACAGTAGTATTGCCGTCATTGGCCAGTGATTGATGCGAGGTGATATTTTTTTGGCTACTTCCAATCAGCAGTCCGCCGTAGCCCGCGGCAATAAGCAACCCGACTGCGATTATTCCCCAGCCAAGCCACGTAATCCTAAGCGCACGCCCCGACGATGACCCATCCACCACCCTCGTCTCAACCGGTCGTGCTTCATCTGCTACTGGTGCTGCGCTACGCTCTGGCATAGCCCTACCCTCCTATGGTTGTTACGCTATTAAAGAATACAACCAATAGTATAATGATGCTAGCTGAAAACACAATTGGCGCAATTACATCGCCGACTTTTCTCTCTTCAGGACTTTCGGGTAGCGAGTACATACGCTCTACGACAAAACTCATGAGGGTCAGAATAATCGCCCCCTGCACTAGCTTCACTCCACCCAGCCCCGGCACGGCATAGGCAAATGTCCAGTGGTACATCAGCCACCCGTACTCTACAAATACCAGCGACCACACCAGGCTATAAATATTGATCAGTGGCTCATGATCATACGACCCCAAGTAGTGCTTGCTAGCGCTATAGCCTATCACCCATATCAATGCTACATACAGGCCCGCATCGATCGAATACCCTACCGTTGCCAGCGCCGTCACACCCAAAAATATCGCTGTGCCCGCCTGAAGAGCAATATAGGCGCGCTTCGAACGAGGCTTGATCAGCAGCAACCACACAATGTATAGCACCGTCAGCCCAATCTGGGTCATCGTCGCGTCGTGAGCGCTCCACAGCAACGTCACCACGCTAATGCCAACAATTATATCTACCAAATTAGTCAGGATATTAACTGCCCAAAACCGCGGACGAACTGCCAGCATGCGCCACTTACTTAGGATAATGATCGAAACAGCAAGTGGCAGCGAATTAACAATTACAATTGCGGCGTATACCGCAATGGCAAATGCGATGTTGAGAGTAATGTAGATCACTTCACTTAGCCGCGTCTTGCGATGGGCTGTTCTTAGTAGTTCCATATACGAGTATTATAGCACCTTAGTTAGCGGGCGTCACTTTGCCCAGTACCAATACAAAGTCGGCATCACTGCCATACTCAAACGTCGGCTTCGCTACTTGACCCTTGATGCCATAAATTTCTTCCAGCTTGAGACGCGAGGCGGGTTTTTTGTCATTGAGCACATACAGTACTTTTGCGTCGTACTTGCCAGCTGGGGCATTATCTGCCGAGGCCAACATGCCCAAGCCCAGCAGCGTGTCCGCTTCTTTTTGGGCCGCGCCAGCTACGCCGCTGGCGTTATATATCTCGACCATGGGCTCTTCTTTGGCGATCGGGTCGTTGGTCAGCTTTTTCTTTAGGTAAGTACGTAGCGCTGCAAAATTATATTTGCCCGCTACCGGCTGCCCAGTGCCATCCATAATGCCATCTTTCATCAGATCCGAAGTCTGGATACTGCTGCTCGGCATATCCTTAGCTAAACTGATCAGTGTTCCTACCTCACTGGTATCAAAGTTCGTACGTAAGTTTTTGCCCATCGCCTCTATAATTCCCATCACCGTTGCGGGATTAACAAGTGTGCCGGTGCTAGTAGCTTTTTCCTTGATCGCGATCAGAATCTTTTGCTGATTTTGCTCGCGATCAGGATTTGAACGGCCAAACCCATAAGTCGGCTCCATGTCACCGCGCGCCATCGCAAGATATAGCGCATGTTCTGCATCTAGATCTACCGGACCATTTGGATAGTCTATAAAATGCCCGTTTGGTGGACAGCGCCGTTTGCGCTCCGCCGCCGACACCTTTGGATCACCTAGTCCACATTTCCAGTCAAAATTACTATCCATCTGGCCGCGCGGATCTGTGCTTTCGATCGTCACCCTAATGCCGCCTAGCGCCGCCACAAGATCGCGCATCACGCTGTAATTAATATGCGCACTATATTGGATATCTAGCCCCACGATATCGCCAAAGAACTTGCGCGCCTCTGTCTGACGCTGTTCTTCGGCCTGCTCGCTCGTCCAGTCGGTGTTTACGCAGTTAAAGAACTCGTTGATCTTGCCAGCGGTGCCGGTGTTACACACCCTACCATACTGCACCTCCATATCACGGGGAATACTAATCATCTGGGCATTTTTGTTTTTTTGGTCAATACTGACAATCATGATCGAATCGGTCAAATATGCCCCGCCGTGTCCTGGGTCGTCTTCTGAGGTGCCAAGCACTAGGATATTAGAACGGCCGTTAACGTCCTGTTTTAGTGGCTTGCTCTGTACAAGGCCAAACAAGTTTCCCTTAAATATATTCGAGCTCGCCAGGAATGCCTTTGCAGCTAGGCCGATTGCCGCCACAATGAGCAGCGCCACAATCCCTAATACGATGCGCTTGATGCGCTGGCGCCGTGCTCGCGCAGGCTGCTGGGGCTTAGCAGCCGCTAAGCCAGGGCGCGACGTATCAATCTCTCGTAACGAATCATCAATTTCGGCGCGACTCACGGGGCTAGGACGCAGCGAGGCTGGCTCGCCACTATGCATTACTCCATTGTCACGTCGTATACCTGTCTCGCCATGAGTGTTTGCTCGTTCGAGCCCTGGATAATCTGGGGCGGCATTAGAGGTATTGTTGGTACGACGCGGCACAAAACCGTCGATCATGTTGTTCTGTTTCGTCATAAGCTCTCTCTACTATACGCTACGTTGCTGGTTTTTTAAACCACTTACGGCTATGGTTTGTCGAAACAATCTATCCCGTGTATAGTAGGTATCCATGGAATTATATCGAACATATTTTGATCGCCACCGTACCCAGCGTGACATTATCAACATTGGGCTATTCCTTTTGGCCGTATTTATCGGCACCATGCTGGTGAATACATTTTTTATGCAATCGTTTCGTGTCGAGGGTCGCAGCATGGAGAGCACCCTGTTCACCGGTGACCGACTCGTGGTAAATCGTATCCCTGTCACTTTGTCTAAAATTCAAAACAAAGACTACGTACCCGACCGCGGCCAGGTTATCGTGTTCAAAAATCCCCTTTATCAACAGGGTGCGAGCGAAGAGTATATTGTCAAACGCGTTATTGCCTTTCCTGGCGAACGTGTAGTGGTCAGCGATGGCACCCTCACTGTCTACAATGCGGCGCACCCCCAGGGCTTTCACCCCGACGATCAGGTTAAAGGCCCCGGCTCGCCCACCTCTGGCAATAGCGATATCACCGTAACAGATGGCTCACTCTACGTAGCGGGCGATCATCGCGAGGGCAGTTATTCGCTCGATTCACGCAACCAACTTGGGCTTATCCCTTACTACGATGTCATTGGCCCAGTTGGCGCCCGAATTTACCCATTCAACCAGATCCGCACTTTCTAATTGGCCAGGAGCTTGTGAATGCGATGAAAGTCTTTGTCATCCTTGAATGCAATTGTAATCCTGCCGGCACCCTTGGCATTAGTACGGACCGCGACACTACTGCCGAGCCGCTTCTCTAAGGTTTTTAGCTGATCTGCGTAGGATGGTGCAGCGATATCCTTCTGTGTTTTCTTAGGTAGATCGACCTTGCCCGATTTTACCTGAGCTGCAAACTGCTCGATGCGTCGTGCGCTCCAACCCTCTGCAATAATAGTCGGCAGCATCTCGAGTACGAACTTTGAATCAATGTTGATCAGAGGTCGAGCCTGCCCTTCACTCAATTTACCATCAACAATTGCTCGCTTTAGTGTATCCGACAGCCGCAAAAGCTGCATAGTGTTACTAATAGAACTAATCGATCGGCCACCCATCCGCTTACCGATCTGTTCTAGCGTCATACCAAACTGATCACGCAGTTTTAGGTACGCCGTCGCGGTCTCAATAGCATTGAGGTTGCGACGCTGTAGGTTCTCTATAAGTGACAGCTCTAGCTTATGCTGATCACTGACCGTACGCACCAATGCCGGAATACGATCTAGCTCTGCCATCTGTGCAGCACGATATCGTCGCTCTCCCGCTACAATTTGGTAGCCACCCTTATGCGGCGTCACCACAATTGGCTGCAAAATCCCATGCTGCCGGATTGACTCTGCCAGCTCATCCAGATGCGATTCATCAAATTTGCGACGCGGCTGGTCGGGGTCGTTCATGATCTCATCGAGTTTAATATGACGAAGGTCGCTCACTCGCTCGTCTTGATCGGCAGTCGGGTCAAACGACTCATCCAGTAGCTCTGTGGGGATTAGTGAATCAAACCCTCGTCCTAGTCCTCGTTTAGCCGACACGTTCTATAATCTCCTTTGTTACTGCTTTATATGCGCGTGCTCCCTTTGAGAATCGGTCATATACGCCGATTGGCACCCCATGGCTTGGCGCTTCAGCCAGCCGAACATTGCGCGGTATGGTCTGCTTAAACACTTTGCCTGGAAAGTATTTTTTGATCTCTTCATACACCTGTCCGCTCAGTGATGTCCGGCCATCTACCATTGTTGGCAGCACGCCAACAAGATCGAGTGCCGGGTTGGTGCCCTTGCGAATGATTTTTACTGTTTCAAGCAGCTGGCCCAGCCCCTCGAGCGCATAAAATTCGGCCTGTACCGGCAGCAAGATGTACCGTGCAGCAATCAGCGCATTGACCGTCAGCAAGCTTAGGCTCGGCGGGCAATCAATAATAATAAATTCGAATTCTGGGCAGCTGCTCACCGCATCGCGCAGCCGCGAGAATCGATGCTGAGCCTGCGCTAACTCTACCTCTACATTGGCTAGCTCGGGAATCGTAGGCGCAAGATAAAGGTTTGGATACGGCGTACCAAGGATAGCGTCAGCAAGCGTGTGCGTCTGGGTCACGACGTCTTTCATGGTAACATCCAGAGCTTGCTTGTCGAGCCCAAGCCCGCTTGATGCATTACCCTGGGGATCAAAGTCGATCAAAAGTGTCTTATGGCCCATTTTTGCGAGATAATAAGCAACGTTAACGGCCGTGGTTGTTTTGCCCACGCCCCCTTTTTGATTTGTCACTGCGATGATAGTCGACACGCTACGTAGTTACCTCTCTTATTGATCCATTATAGCATGCGTGAATACAAAAAATCCTCCGTTTGATGGAGGATTTTGGATCAATCTGGCTACTTGATTGATGTAATGCTAATCAGCGAGTACTTTTGGCGGTGACCCGTCTCGGTGTGGACGCGCTTCTTGCTCTTATAGCGAATGATGCGAATTTTGTCGCCCGCGATTTTCTCTTCGACCACTTTGGCGGTCACTTTCACACCCTTGACCAGTGGTGTGCCGACTGTTACTTTGTCGCCATCAATCACCATCAAGGCGTCGAGAGTGAGCTCTTTTGTGCCTTCTGGGAGGAGGTCCACCCGAAGGGTCTCTTTTTCGGCGGTGATATATTGCTTGCCGCCTACTTTCACGACTGCTTTCATGTATATGATCCTTACTTTTATTTACAATCAAGTATCGATTATAACAGATGTAGCAACGGTTTTCAATAGCTAGTGCGCCACGTCATCGTCTTCGTTTGCAAACGAGAACCACTCAGGATCGTTCACCAAATCTTGCTGCACTCCCGACCAAAAATTCTCGAGGCCGGGTACATCTGGCACATCAGACAGCTCCCAGTTATTGTCAGCATCCTGGTGGTCGTTATTGATCGCCGCGAGCAGTTCATCGTCATTGTCATCACCTACCGGTAGCATCACCGGTGCTAATGTTTGGCGCGGAACAAATCCTAGTTTGTGAGATATTTTTAGCATATGTGTGTGTTTATGTTATGTACCTATAGACACATTTAAGCATAAACGCTAACAAAAGTCAATATCGCTTTGACGCAGCCTATCCGGCTCCCATACATCTTGGACACATTCACTAAACTAGAAAGGAGTGAAAGTGAGAACAAGAACTATGACTGGAAAACAACTCCAGGTGTACGGAGCTCGTATCCGTCTGGCCTGGTTTCGGGC
>Ga0209793_1000265_pt1 | contig 76587 bp, 72 predicted proteins | sample EBPBio122009_DNA_FD_185863 | JGI IMG/M metagenome (GOLD analysis project Ga0209793, IMG submission 185863) | Wastewater treatment Type I Accumulibacter community from EBPR Bioreactor in Madison, WI, USA - Reactor 1_2/2/2009_ DNA (SPAdes) (version 2) | ecosystem: Engineered > Bioreactor > EBPR >... | reverse complement strand
ACCTGTCGCCGTCGCGGAGCATCCGCCTGGCAGTACCTCGGCACCGTCATCGCCGCCGCCCGCAAAGGCTTGCAGCTCCCCACGATCCCCGCCATCCCGGCAACCGCGTAGGGGAGTGAATGATTACAGTTCTGCAGACGCTGGCCCGACATTCGGCAAAGTGAACTTGATGATGTCGTCAAGGCCGGCGCGTTGACAAGACTCCTCCGGGAAGCTCATTGTCTGTGCGGAAATAATCAAAATACTCAACGAGAACCTGGTTGAACTTCGTCAGGTGGCCCAGGATGCGTTGGAAAACGGAATTCTGATGGGGTGTTGCGGACGGCAATTGCGTGAGGCGCTCGCTGACGTAATCGGGCATTTGGTGAAACCGTATTCGGCAACGCTTGCTAACGACAATGTAATTTGCAAGTCACCTTGTTGACGGCGACAGAAGCATAAACTGCATTTGTCCATGCGATTCGGACCATTGAATTCCCCAAAACCCAGAAGCCACGATCATGAAAATCTCTTCCCTCATCGCCGCTGTTCTGTTCGCTGGAGCAGCCACGACGGGTGCCGTCTACGCCGATGACAAGGCCGCGGCCCCGAAGGCTGCCGAAGCACAGGCTGACAAGGCGGCTGACAAGCCCGCATTCTCATCTCCAGGAGAAGACCGGTATCCCGCAAAGCATGCCGGATGCGAAGGCCGATAAGCCCAACGCAGCCAAGTACAAGAGCAAGCACTACCATCCACGAGATATGAAGTAACTTGCCTGTAAGGCCCCGACTTTTCAGCTATGGACATCCGCAAACCGGCAGAGCACGGCAATCGATGTGTGTGTCGCAATCTAGCACTCGCGGTCGGGTGTGACCCGAAGATGCTGAATTACAACTATTGTCGGACGGTGCTTCAGAAACGCTGGATCGTCGAATGCAACCATGGCTGCCTGGCAGAGATTCCTATGGCGGACATTGGTCTGAAATGGCATGACGTCGGCCAAATTGATCCAGTGAAGGCCATCCTGATCATGAACGGGTAGTCGCCGTCATGGCAGGAGTTCCATCCATTTCCCCAGCTGCAAACACCCCGTCGCCACCGGTGCAAGGCGGACATGAGGAACATGGAGGGGGGACGGCTATCACCGACAACGGAGCATTTTCCCAAGCCTTGAATCAGGCGATTGCCCAAAAATCCAACAATCGCGGAGGCGGCCACGGTACTCATGGCAGAGAATTTTCTGGGACGGCATCCAGTACGACATCGGCCCATCCCAAGGACCTCTCAATCGGGCAAGGTGGTCATGCCGGCCATGATTTTCAGCAGAAAATGCTTGGGGTTCGGGCGTATCGGCAGCAACTTCTGGCCTCGAATATCGCCAATGCCGATACGCCTGGCTACAAGGCGGTCGATATCGACATCAATGAGGCCGCCCGAGTCGTCACGAGCACGGCGGCATCGCTATCGTTGGCCACTACCGCTAATGGCCATCTGTCAGGGGGAACGCAGGCACCACCGTTCCCGCTGAAGTTCCATGTACCGTATCAAGCCGCAGCCGATGGTAATACGGTGGAGATGGATGTTGAGCGACAGAAGTTTTCCGAAAACTCACTGATGTACCAATTTTCCCTTGATCGGGTCAGCGGGCATTTCAAGCATCTCATGGAATTACTACAGAATTTGAAATGAAAACCATTGAACTCCCTGAAACTCCCCGGCAATTGCACCACCTGTTGGCACGACGCCTTGGCATCGGTGCGCTTCTGGTTGGCAGTCTCGCGGGAGGTCTTGCCTACTGGGTCGAATCGTATCGCGTCGAGCAGCGTACTCTTGAGCGCGCTATTACGGGGGTCAGGCATTTCGAGTCGCCTGCAATGCAGTTGGCGGTCGGCGGTGAGAAAGGAGATGGTCATTCCGCGATTTCGCAGTTGCTGACCGACGAGTTTGTCGGGATTCGAGTTTTTGCATCCAATGCCGAGATGCTGTTCGACGTCTGGCGACCACTGCCCGAAACATTGAAAGAGTTTGCCCGACAGCAGCGCCATCCATGGCCAATCCCGCCCAATAGCCATAGCAAGCGAATCCCCGTGGCAGGAGAAGAACTGGTCCAGGTCATTCTGCCGATGACCACGAATGATGGCCGTCTTGTGGGCTATGTTGAGGGGATCAGCCTGGTTTCCCAGTCAGCCTTGCATGAGAGAAAACTTCAGACTCGTGGGGCTGCGCTAACAGCCACGATTTCGGTACTCGCCGCGGCACTGCTGCTCTATCCATTGATGTCAGGATTGCTGGGGCGTACGGTGGCATTGTCGTCTCGACTCCTGGACGCCAATCTCTCACTGCTGCGATCTCTCGGAAACGCCATCGCCAAGCGTGACGCGGACACCGACGCCCATAACTACCGGGTTACCTGCTATGCGGTCACACTTGCTGAAGCGGTGGGCGTTGACAAGGAAACCGTTACCGAACTGGTGCTGGGCGCCTTTCTCCACGACGTTGGAAAAATCGGTATCCCGAATCAGATTTTGTTGAAACCGGGACGGCTGACCAGCGAAGAATTCCAGGTCATGCAGACCCACGCAGTGCTGGGCATCGAGATTGTCGCTGGCAATCCCTGGCTGTCCGGTGCCGAGAAGACCATCCGGCATCATCACGAACGCTTTGACGGGAAAGGCTATCCAGACGGACTTTCAGGAAAGGCGATACCGCTCGCTGCAAGAATCTTTGCCCTGGTGGACGTGTTCGATGCATTGACCTCCGTTCGTCCCTACAAACCAGCTTTGTCATTGGACGAGACGCTGAGCATCATGGAACGGGAGGCTGGGCAGCATTTCGACCCGGCGATCTATGCCGTCTTCCGCCAGATTGCTCCGATGCTATACGAGCAAGGCCAGTCCAGAGATCACACCCAATGGATACTGGAACTGAAGGTGATGCTTGAACGGTGCTTCAAAATGAAAACGGCCCCCGAAGGAGCCGTCGAATTTGCGTGATGCGGGAAATCAAGGACCGCGATGCCCTTCGCGTAGCAGTGGGTTGAGGCGCATGACTTCGTCGCCGTGCATGATGATCTTCTGACCATCCTTGGTTTCCATCACCATGCCTTTCTCCATGCGAATCGCACGACCGAGTTTGTCCTCCATGCCCATTTTCCCATCCTTGAAAATGTAGACCGTCGAGCCATCCTTCAGCTCAATCACTTGCTTTGCAGCAGCGCGAGCAGCATCGGATGCGAATGCGGTCACTGAGACCGCGCTCATCAGGGCAACCATCAGCATTTTTTTCATCATTTCAATCTCCTCAAGAAGTTGTACTGCAGTATGAATAGTAGGGTGTTGATCCTGACATTTTCCCAGCTGCCGGGTGACAATTCCGTCATCCGGCAGTCAGGTTGTTCAGCCCCCCTGGTAGGCGGGGTTTTCTCTTACATAAACGGTGATGCCATCGGCTCCCGGTACGATCGTGGAGAGCGGAAAGGCCGCCGTGCCGAGCGTATCGAAGGTCCAGACAACACTCTTGCCATCGACATTGAGCTTGAGAGTTTCCAGGCGCGTGACGTTGAGATACTTGCCACCGCTGGGCAGGCTGACCTCGCGGTCGGCATTTTTCGTGGCGGCGTAGCCGAACGGAGCCAGTTGATTGGCCGTCGGAGCGCTCTGGCTTTCCGAAACGTGGCGCAGCCAGTGGTCGATGCGGGCTTCGGAATAATCTTCGTGCGCGTAGCTCGTTCCGGCGGCAGCGAGGCCGATCGCAGCGATCAGGGCAAGTTTGGAAAAATTCGTTTTCATGGTTCTCTCCTTGTGACATCGGGTTAATCGTGTCGGACTCATTTCGTCCAACCGCGATGCCATCTTACGAGTCCGATACCAACAGGACGCTGACCCACGCGTTACGTTTTTGAAAGGTTTCGTACGCAAATTGTCAGGAAGCGAACCGCAGATTTCGTACCGCAGCGTTTATCCTAAGGTTTAGGCTTTTCCCAAGGCTGCGCTTGGGAAAAGAGGTTCTCCTTCTGAGAACAGCCGAAAACCGAGTGGTCGGGATGGTGTGATGCCCTGGCCCCCTTACCGCATTGGCTGGGCAGCTGACCCCCCTACGGTCGCGACAGGGGTAGCTCAGGGCGAGCAGCCGTTCTCACGCCGGGTGAGGGGAAAGAATCCGTTGGCGCTACAGCGGTCAAAGGATCAACGGGATTTTCCGGTGTGCGCGGAGGCTCTTCCGATGAAACAACCCGATGACTTGTCGGCGTATTACGAGGAACTTCTCGAAGGCCGCCTATGATTGTGTCGATCGCATCGTGCTCAACGGCTACTTTCCGCTTGGCCAGCAAGGTGGCGCTTTCCGTACCTGGTGGCGAGTACTGACCGGATCGGACGCCACCCTGGATGCGGACCACCTGATGCAAATGGCTGGCCGTTTCAGCCACCGGGTTCATGCTTGGGCCAAGGGACACGGCATTCCCCTGATCCATTGCCCGCCCGATCAGCGCAAGCACGAGTTGGCCGAGAAGTACCTGCCCGCGGATCTACAGTTTCGCGGTCTGTTCCTGATCCTCGTCGCCAGGGCGCCCGCCCTGGTCTGGAAGGTCACGACCTGCAAGAGCGGTGCCCCCACCTGGAGCGCAAGAAGCCCTGGCCCTACGTCAATCATTACCACTTTCCCCTCATCGACCCCGAGTGGGGTCACCTCACCATCAAAATGAGCGGACACCCGCCTTTCGGTGTCCAACTCATGCTCAACGGTCACGAATGGGTCGAACGGCAGGCCCGCGCGCAGGCCATCTCCTTGGAGAAGGAGGGTAACTGCTTCGTCGGGGGTTCGTTCCAGGCTTTGGATCAGCTCGCAGATACCTTGTGCGATGAGCACGCCATAGGGCGACTGGCCGAGGTCTGTGACCGTTGGGTGTACTCAAGCTGCCTGTGCTTCGCGCTGACGATCGAGGAGCAAGAGCGCAGCCGCTTCCGGCACCGCTACTCGGTCTATCAAATCGAGTACAGCCGCAATCTCTTGTTCGTCCGTGGCACCACCCTGGATGCGATCTTCCAGGGCTTGATTGATCGTACCCAGCGCCTGCTCGACGTGCCGATCCTGCGCACGCTGTTCGGCCGCCAACAACGACCCCGCTGGCGTGGCGACACACGCCATCCTGCATCCAGTGACTGCTTTCCGTAGCGTAGCGGTCGGTCAGGCGAGAAGATCGACATCCCCAGCCGAATGACCGCTTACGGTTGATCGCCCCCAGGTCACCGTCGCCTTTGGGGACAAGTCCCTACCGTCCGCTTAAGGCCGGCCCCCGACGGACGCCATCCTGCACGCAGCGACCGCTGCTCCTTCAAACCTGCCGATCACGCAAGAGTAGCACTGCTGAGTATCGAACGGCGGCTTTCGATTTGTCGCGGCGTGCGGTGAATGGCCGCTTTCAAGAGCCTCCACTGGCGGCTATCGGCCGTGGCCTCTCATCGACACATTGAGACAGGGGAAAGCCTAATCCCGATTACGACCCGGAACCGACAGTCGCCGTTTTTGAAAGCGTCCATCCACCACAAGGGGCTGCCGAGCAACGAACAAGCGGCATCGCGGTACAACTTGCGATGCCGCCGTAGGTATCATCCGACCTTCGCTACCCGACGCACTGCCTGCTCCTGCCTTTCCCCGCGCGCCCGCCCCTCGACACTGCGCCCCCGCTGCCACTCGATCACGTCATCAACCACCGACCGAACCTGCCGCGCAATCCCTTCCTGCCCGAGCACGCTCTTGGTAGCCAGGTCATTGAAGTCGGTGAAGCCCTTGGGGTTCGCGGCTTGCTCGCCGGGCGCGAAGATCGGCAGTAGCAGCTTGCCGCCGACCGCCCGGGCGGCTTCCTCGGCCTTGCTGCGGCCGGGGTTCACGCCCTGGGTGGCTTCCAGGTGCTTGTCGTCGTCGCCGGCGATCACGATCGGTTTGTCCGGGTACTTCTCGTGCAGGGCCTTGGCGACGGGCACCAGATTCCCCGAGTCGAAGGCGGCGACGGTCGCGAAGCCCAGCGTTTGTGACAGGCTGCCGGCGGTGGCGTAGCCTTCTCCGATGACCAGGACGGGTGCCTTGGCCAGCGCGTCCAGGCCGCCGATCGCATGGAAGCAGACCTCCTTGCGGCTGTCCTTGGCGAAGCGCTTGCTGCCGTCCTCGCGGATGTACTGCATCGTCCATTGCTTGCCGTCGACGTCGGTGGCCGGGATGTAGGTTTTCTGGCCTTCGCGGTCGGTGAAGACGCCGGGCTGTGGTTCGATGCCCTTGGCGTTCATGTACGCGGTCGGCTCGATGACCGGCAGCAGCTTCGCCATCTGCCGGGCGACACGCTGCGCGGTCTGCTCGTGCAGCCGCTCTTGTTCGGCGGTTCTGGCTTGCAGCTTCTCGGCCGCCTCGGCGAGCATCCGGGCTTTCTGCTCGGGTTCGAACGTGTAGCCCTTCGATTTCCACTTCAGGTCGATGCCGATCTTGTTGTTCTTCATGTAGCCAGCCGGGTGGCCGTCCAGGTGGCCGACATAGAAGCCCGACCCGGATTTCTCGCTGTGTTTCTCGCCTTCGACGCTGATGCGGTGCTTCTGGCCGTCCATGATCGGGTGGTCGCCGCTCACCACGCAGCCGATCGAGCGCAGTGCTTCGGCGAACTCGTCCCTCGGCGTCATCGCCGGGCCTTGCTGAGTGGGCACGTTCTCGGGCTTCCAGCGCTTGAGCTTGGCCAGGTCGGCTTTTGGCCCGGCGTACCAGGACTTCGCGGCTTTGTCCCACACGGCGCCGGCCGCCTTGGCGGCGACGCGTTCGCCGTAGGGAACGGCAAGATACTGGCGCGGCGGGGTGGCTGGCGACTGCTTGGGTCGGGCCTGGGGAGCAGCCGCCGGCGTCCACCGGGCAAAGGGGGCTGGATCCACACCGGCCGGGACATACCAGGACTGTTCCTGACGATCCCACCGCGCACCCAGCGCTTTCGCCTCGTCCTTCTGCGGGTAGGGAACGTCGATCCAGATCTTGCTGGACTGGCTGGCCTGGTCTACCTGACCGGCCTGGGTAGTCTGCTGCTCGCGTTCGTGTTCAGCGATCTGCCGTTGCAGGTCCTTGTCATTGAGGAGCGCGGCGACGTCGGCCGACTTGCGCGCTTCTCGGGCGGCGGCAATGTCCTCATCGGTGCTGTTGGGGTCGCGGCGCACCCGTTCTTCCTCGATTCGTGCCAACCGGGCCGCTTGCTCGTGCGGGTTGATCGGGTCGAGGCGGGGGTCGGCAACTGCCGCTTCGCCATCGGTCGAGTTGAGCGCCGCGCTCGCGAGCACGGGGGTCTGCGTGAAGCTCTTCATGGCCGCCTCCTGATTCTCTGTGTTGTCGTGGTTCTCTGCGCTACCCTGATTCTGTGCACTGTCCTGGGTCTGTGCCTGCTGGCTGGTCTGTTCTTGAACCTGCTGTTGTTCGAGAGCCAGCACGTAGCCGTGGATCTTCTCGGCGTCGGCCGCGGCCCGGAAAATCTCCAGCGGATCGTCCCGCAGGACATTGATCCACGTGCCGACGTAGGCCGCGTGCTGGCCGGGATCGTGGCCGATTCCGAGTTCGTCGCCCAGGATCATGCTGGCGATTTCGGCCCGCAGTTCCTCCTTCGCGTAGCCCTCGCTGCCAAAAGGATGCGCCAGGTCGCGATCCAGGCGTGATGGGTGGCCAGTCCAGTGCCCGAGTTCGTGCAGTGCGATCGCGTAATAGTTGTCGGCGCTAGGAAACTGGCCCTTGTCGGGAAGGTGGATGCTGTCGGTCCGCAAGCGGTAGAAGGCGCGGTTCTGCCCCCCGTGCTGGATCACGGCCCGGGACGCCTGCAGGATGGCTTCGGCGCGCTCGACGGCGTCCCAGGTCTGTTCCCTGCGTTGCATCGCCGGCAGGCCGTCGATCTGCTCGGCGTTGAAGACGGTGGCGAAGAACACCCGCGGCCGCTCCAGCCGCACTTCCGCTTTGACCGGCTGGCCCTGGGCATCGAGGACGGGCTTGCCGCTCTCGTCGGTCCGGGTTTGTTCCTCGCTGAACTTCCAGTACTGGATGGCCGTGCCGTGCTCGCCCTTGCGCACCTGCGCACCGGCAGCAGCGGCCTGCTTGTAGGTCAGCCAGCGTCGATCGACACGGCCCTGGCTCAGCAACTGGATGGCGTTGATGCCGCGATAGCGCTTGCCGGTAGTCGGGTTGATCGGGAGCAGGGAAGCCGCCTCGCCCGCTTCCCACGGCCGCTGCCATGGCGCGGTGCCCTGCCGCAGTTGCTCGATCAGCTTCTCGGCCACCTGTTCGTGAAAGGCTTTCTTGGTGTCGGCCATCCTTCTCACCTCCTCGCCTTGGTGGTGGTCGTGGCGACCGCCGCGGTGGTATCCACCAGGTCGATGTCGCTCTCGGCGGCATCCTGCTCGCTCAAGGCGTCTTCGATGAAGGCGCCGGCCTTTTCGGCCTCGTCGGGGTCGAACTCGGCCTGATAGCCGGGCGTCATCGCGTCGAGCAGCTTCTCGCGCAGCGCGTCGGCGGCGTTGGGCTGGTCGTCGGCTGCGTTGGCCTGATCGTCGGCCCTCTCGGCGAAGGTCACGTCGTTCTTGGGAAGTGTGTTTGGGTCATTCATGGCCTTTCTCCTTGCGGTTGCTGTGATGGGGCTTGCCAACTCTTTACCAGGTAAAAACAGCGCGGATCACGCCCTTGATCTGCGAACGGTGGATCGGGCCGAAGTAGCGGCCATCGAAGGACGTGCCGCTGACATCCGACATCAGCAGCAGTTCGGAACCGTCCAGCGTGAAGCGCCCGGCCGGAAAGCGCAGCAGGGGCCGGCCGTTGCTGTCGGCCCGGATCGGGGTACTGTGCGGCAGCAGCTCGCCGTTCACGCGCACACCTTCATCGCTGATGGTGACGGCGTCGCCTTTGGCGGCCAGGACGCGCTTCATCAGGTAACCGTACCCGCCCGGACAGAAGCCGGCCCCAACGTAACCCCTGGCCCTGGCGTCCTCGAAGACGCCGATGGGCGGTGGGCAGAACATCACGTAAGCGCCCTTCTCCACCGGCTCGCTGCTCAGCCAGTACAGCCCAACCGGGATGCTCTTGGTGCTGTTGATGCGGGCACCACTGGCATAGGCGAGCGCACCCAGCGCCAGGATCGCGGCGCCGGCGATGGCGGTACCCACGGCAAGGCGTCGCAGCAGGCGGTTCATAGAGTGATGCCCTCCCCTGCCGGCACGTCGTGGACGTGGATCAGCTTGTCGCTGTCCTGCGGTGCCGGGATCGCGGCGCGGGCCTGGAATATCGGGTCCTTGAAGTAGAGCGGCTGCTTGCCGTAGATCGCGGGATAGCCGGCAACGTACACGACCATGTCGCCGGCTTCTTCGATGTCGCCGTGGGCGTTCTTGATCGGGCCCGGCATGCGCAGACACTCGTCCGGGGTCAGCAGCGGGCGCTGCACCTCCTGGATGGTGCGCGACACCTGCCCCAGCAAGGCGCTCGCGCGCCGGCCGCTGGTGGTGATCTGCTCCTTGGCGACGGTGGTTTGCCCGGTCAGTTTGGAAAGGTGCTCGGCGGTCTCTACCCGGTTCGGCGGGTAGGCGTTCTGCACGTGGCAGTTCGAGGTGATGCTTTCGTCGTGGCCGTAGCCGGTTTCGCGGCTCTTGAGCTGGTTGATGTCCTGGCAGACCAGGTAGCACTTGATCCCGTAGCCGGCGACGAAGGCCAGCGACTCCTGCAGGATTTCGAGTTTCCCCAGGCTGGGGAACTCGTCGAGCATCATCAGCAGGCGGTGCCGGTAGTGGGCGACCGGCCGGCCGTTCTCGAAGTGCAGCTTATCGGCCAGGAGGTGGACGATCATGCTGACCATGACGCGCACCAGCGGCCGCAGACGGGTCTTGTCGTTCGGCTGGGTGAGGATGTACAGGCTGACCGGCTGCGCGTGGTGCATCAGGTCCCGGATCCTGAATTCGGACTTGCTGACGTTGCGCGCGACGACGGGATCGCGGTACACCGCCAGGTACGACTTGGCCGTGGACAGGACCGACCCGGCTTCTTCGTCGGGGCGATCCATCATGTCGCGGGCGGCCGATCCGACGGCCGGATGGTTCTGGCCGTCAAGGTGGCCGTAGGTGCGCATCTCCATCCAGAGCTCGGCGACATCGCGGTCTGGATCGGCCAGCAGGGCATCGACGGCCGGCAGGGTGGCCGCCGTGCCCTCGTTGGCGGCCTTGTAGAGCGCGTGCAGGATGACGCCGACCAGCAGCGCCTGGCTGGTTTTCTGCCAGTGTGATTCCAGGCCGCGGCCGTCCGGGTCGACGATCAGCGTGGCGAGATTCTGCACGTCGCCAACCTCGTGCTCGGTGCCGATGCGGATTTCGTCCAGAGGGTTCCAGCAGACGCTGCCGCTGGCCGCGGCGGGCTCGAAGCGCAGCACCTGGTTTTTCGCGTGCTGCCGGCGCCAGCCGGCGGTCAAGGCCCAGAGCTCGCCCTTCAGGTCGGTGATGACGGCGCTCTCGCCCCACGACAGGAGGGTCGGCACCACCAGGCCGACGCCCTTGCCGGAACGGGTCGGCGCGTAGCACAGGACATGCTCCGGGCCGTTGTGGCGCAGGTAATGCGAATGACCCCGCGGGTCCAGCCAGGCACCGACATAGACGCCGGCACTGGCCGCCGGCCGGGCGCCGGTGAGCGCCTGCCAGAACGTTCGCGGCCGGGGCAGCAGGCCAGACGCCTGGATGTCCTTCAGGTTGGCCCAGCGGGCCGAACCGTGCAGGTAAGGGTTCAGCCGGGACGAGTTGGCCAGGACCATCCGGCTAACCGCCAGGCCGAGCAGGCCCAGGGTGGTGACGATCATGCCGACGCTGCCGGCGCGCATGATCGCCTCCGGGTACTGCCCGTACCACTGGCCAGCCCATTGCAGGATCGACCACGGCACATACAGGTGCTCGAAGTGACGGCCCAGTGCCGCCTGGTAGCCGAAATCGTGCGCGAAGAACTGGGTGGCGGATTGCAGGCCGGCCGCCAGGGAAACCACGACCAACGCCGGGATGAGCTTGCCGGCCTTCGGCGTCGATCCTCGCACCTGGGGTCCGACGGCGTTGTTGAACTGGTCTTTCATCGGCTCCTTCCTGGCATCTTGATCGAGCCCTGGGTGACGGTGACCGGATCACCCAGGGCAAGACGCTGCATGCGTCTGGCGGTCGCTTCGTTTATCGGCAGCACGATGACTTCCTCGCCGCGTTTCAGCAGGGCCAGCGAGTGGCCATCGATCTGACGGCTGCCGGCGTAAATTGCCGCGCCCGAGTCATTCTCATTATATCGTCTATGTTTCGGTATATCGAATATTGCAAGGCGTTTTTCTTCGCGTTCGGCAATGTACTTGTCGACTGCTGCCAGCGCTGAGGAGGCTGGGGCTGGCCCGGCTCTTCCGGCCACCGCCGCTACTCCTGGCCGAGCAAGGCCCCGTCGCAAGCCGTCATCTGGTTGGGCTCCTGGGTGCTCCAGGTGATCAGGAACATGACCCGGCAATAGCACTTCACTTCCGCTGGCGATGCGAACCAGACCGAGTTGGGACAGACTTCGCAGACGGTTCTGAGCTTCGGGCGGCGGCTGGCGTCCAACCCGGCCAACGTTGGGCTTGCGGGTAGCTCGAGGGGCTGCGGCGCTGCCGACGCGGCGGCCGGCGCCGGTGGGGTGGGTTGCGTTTGGTCCAGGATGGCGAATGCGGCCTCGATCTGCTCGTCCTCGGTCAGTGCGTGCGCTTGCATCATGGCGGTTCTCCTTCGCGGTGATTTCGTTCAAGAGGGTCTGGCGGCGTTGCTCCAGGGCAGCGTCGTCAAAGGTGATCGGCAGGTCCGCGGTCGCCGCGGCGTGAGCGATGCTTTCCTTGAATTCGGCGCTGCCCTTGACCGTGATGCGGTCGCCGTAGCGCGCCATGGCCATGCGCAAGGCGGCTTCCAGACCGTCTGGGGTGGCGCCACGGGACACCTGCAGCTTGTCGCCATCGTCCCGGATGGCGGATGCGCCGACGCGGTAGATGAGGGTGCCCTTCTTGGTGACGCCGTCCTGCTGCGCTTCGACGCCCTGCCCTTTTTGCTGACCACCGTTGCCGGCAATGGTGTTCCCCTGCAGGCCGAGGGCGGCCTCGCGGGCGCGCAGGGCTGCCAGCGCCTCGCTGTCGCCTTCGGTGGCCTTGCGGCGTAGCCAGTCGGCCCATGCCTGGCGCCGGTACTTGTCGTGGATGGCTTGCCGTTCTTTGCGGTACTGCTGGTGGATCTGGTTGAGCTCGTCCTTGAGCGTCCGGCTGGTCAGGGCGTAGAGCGCCTTCCTGCTCAAACCCGGGCCACCCATCAGTTTGATCGCCGCCCGCTTCAGGCGCCCGCTGCGCTTGGCGGCTTCGATCAGGCGGCTCTTGCGGTCACGGGCCTGTGTCCACTCGACCGTGCGCGCAGCGCCGTGGCCTTGCTGCTCGGCGCGGTACCTGGCGTAAAGCTCGACCGTATCGACGCGCATCCGGAAGGGGCGCGGCTGGTACTGCCGGGTCGGCTGGTCGGCCTGGTTCGCCAGCCGCTCGGGTGAAGGCTCGAAGCGGCCGAAGCGGGCCTCGAGCTTGGCCAGGGACAGTTCGCGAGCAACGGAACTCGCCTTGACCATCGTGCCGGCCGCGTCGGCGATGACCAGACCATTGCCCCGCTCGCGGATTTCGAGGCCGTTGTCGCGCAGGGCCTGGTGCAGCTCGGCCCAGCTTTGCGCGCCCTGGATCTGTTCCAGGCATTCGCGTCGGATCCAGCCGAGCAGGCTCTCGATGCCCGCGTGCCGCTCCATGTCGTCTGCCCGGTTCTCGGCCCCGCGCTTCTGTGCCTGGTGGTTGTCGCGTTGCAGCCCGTATTCGCTTTCCAGCTTCTCGCACAACTCGCCCAGCGTCTTGTGGTCGCGGTACGGGTCGTGGATCGTGTAGCGGGTCGGGTGAATCTTGTTGATGGCGATGTGCAGGTGCAGGTTGTCGGTGTCCTGGTGCACGGTACTGACCCGCTGATGCTCGCCGTAGCCTAGTCCTTCGCAGATTCGCCACTCGATCGCCTGCAGCGTCGCCGCGTCGGGCTGCTCGCCGGCGCGAAAGCTGACGATCAGGTGATAGGTCTTGTCGGACTCGGCGCGCCTGTTCTGCGCCTGGGTATTGAGCACTTCGAGGATCGCTGCATCGGGCCGCTCGGCGTGGCAGTTGGTGACCGAGACGCCCGTCACCCGCTCGCGCTTCTGCTGCTCATCGATGAGGTACTTCACCAAGCCGGCGAAGTCGCTCTTCCTGACCGACTTCATGGGGACGTGCTTGGCGATCATCCCGGACTTCCGGGAATTTCAGCGGCTAAAGTTCTCATCGGTCGGATCTCGGTCTGACCACGTTCTGCATGACGCTGATCATCTGGCCCTGCGTCGCCTCGATCCGGGAGAGCACCGCCCGGATGGTGGACTCGCCGAACTGCGCCGTGCGGGCGTCGTTAGTCAGCCAGAGTTTCAGGAGGCCACCCAGCCGGCCGAGGTCGCCATTGATCCGCGCCAGCTCCTCGACCTGCTTGTGGTCCACGATGCCGCGCACCTGGTAGCCGACGCCGACGTTCAGCAGGTAGGTCGACAGGCTCAGGCCGACGGCTCTGGCGTTCGCCGCGACCTGTTGCCGTTCTTCGGGAAGGCAGTACACCTTGATCGGTGGGCTGCCTTTGCGGGTGGTCTTGTCGGTGTTCTCCATCGCGCTGTTCTCCATCGTTTTCTCCTTGCTTGTGACGGCGGTAGCCGTCCGGCCTCGCAGAGCAGGACGCCCGTTGAGCACGCAGTGCGAATAAGGCGCAGTGAAGAAGGACAAGCCGCTTGCGGGTGGGCCTACTTCACCTATCCTGCCCCGATATATGCCTTTCATACGCCAAGGGTAGCATGTCTCTGCCCTTGCTTGTAGCTTTTTATTCGTTATATCCTTTGTTGTGTGAAGACAGAAACGGGCTGACAACGATCAAACAACGGTGGAGAACAGGTAAGCCTGCTGCAACGAGGACGAAACAATGACGGAACAACGGCAACAGCAACGCCGGGGGATCGATGGCCAAGAGCTTGTCGGCGCGCATCGCTGAACGGATCGCGCGCAAGAAGCCGGCCGGCAATGTGCGCAACCGGGCGGCGTTCCTGGCTCTGCGTGGCGAGGTGAAGCAGGCCATCGACGATGGCTGGCCGGTCAAGACGATCTGGGAAACGCTGCACGACGAAGAGAAGGTCGCCTTCAGCTACCAGGCGTTTCGCGGCTACGTGAATCGCTTGATTCTGTCGCCGCCGGCAGACGGACAAGCTGCGCCGGTGCCGGTGGTGGCCGATCAGCCCAGGCAGGTGGCCTCGAGGTTGGCCCCGCAGTCAGCCACAAACCCGGCCGAAAGGAAAGCAGAGAAGCCAACCGCGACCGGCTTCACATTCAACCGAACACCGAAGAAGGAGGATTTACTCTGATGGCCAAGATTCACATGGTTCTGCAAGGCAAGGGCGGCGTCGGCAAGTCGTTCATCGCGACGGTGATTGCGCAGTACAAGATCAGCAAGGGGCAACAGCCCCTGTGCATCGACACTGACCCGGTGAACGCCACCTTCCACGGCTTCAAGGCGCTCAACGTCCGGCTCCTGGAAATCATGCAGGGCGACGAGATCCAGACCCGCAACTTCGACACCCTGGTCGAACTGATTGCCCCGTCGAAAGACGACGTGATAATCGACAACGGCGCCAGTTCCTTCGTACCGCTGACGCACTACCTGATCAGCAACCAGGTGCCGGCGCTGCTGCAGGAGATGGGGCACGAGATGGTGGTGCACACCGTGATCACGGGCAGCCAGGCCCTCCTCGACACGGTCAGCGGCTTCGCCCAGCTCGCCAGCCAGTTCCCGGCCGAAGCGCTCTTCGTGGTCTGGCTCAATCCGTTCTGGGGATCGATCGAGCACGAGGGCAAGGGCTTTGAGCAGATGAAAGCCTACACGGCCAACAAGGCGCGGGTGTCGGCGATCGTGACGATCCCGGCTCTCAAGGAAGACACCTACGGCCGCGATCTGAGCGACATGCTGCTGGAACGTCTGACCTTCGACGAAGCCCTGGCGATGGACTCCCTGACGATCATGACGCGGCAGCGCCTCAAGATCGTCAAAGGGCAGCTGTTCAGCCAACTGGACAGCGCGGCGGTGTTGTGATGGCCGACCCGGTCGAAGAACTGATCAAGGAAATCGCCGCCAAGCACGGCATAGCCGTCAGCCGCGACGACCCGATCCTGATCCTGCAAACGATCAACACCCGCTTGCTACAGGACAGCGCCAAGGCCCAGCAGGTGATGCTGGATCAGTACAAGGAAGAACTGGAAGCCCTGGCGCTGCGCTGGGGTAATGATGCCAGGGACAAGGCGGAGAGGATTCTGAATGCGTCGCTGACGGCGAGCAAGGGGGCGATGGTGATGGTCATGCAGGAGGGTGCGAGGGAAGCGGCGGGGGTGGTGCGTGGGGAAGTCGACGCGGCGCTGGGGCGGGTCCGCGGCGCGATGCGTGATGCTCGACGGGTTGCTGCTTTGAATGTGGTGGCGTCGTGCATCACGTGCCTGGCGGCAGCGGTTGCGCTGTGGGCGGCGGTGCACTGAAGAGAGCTCGGCCCGCAGCAAACCGTCTAGCAGCCTTACATGGGCGCCCCTGGGTTTTTGCCAAGCATTCAATTGGGACGGTTCGCAGGGTAAAGATTGCAGCCATACATTCGGACTTTGAGCGAGGCGATGCCTCTGCCCCTGATGGAATTCGCTGATCGATGCCTCATCAGTCGGACGCGCTAGGTGCGTGACGGCCTTCGCAGCAGTAGTGCAAAACCGCGTCTGCAATGCATGCAAGAGGGGGCGCTTTCGACCCAGAAGTGCCATCCGGATTCTCAAGCTGTTAATTCGCGCCTCAATAAGGCCATTCGAGTGGCGGCACAATGAGGCCACTGGAATCGCGGCACAATGAGGCCAGTGCAATCGCGGCGTAATGAGGCCAGGTAGAAGGTAAGTAAAGCCGGTTTCGGACTTCCAATTGCGTAACCTCTGGCAATTTTGCCGGGGGCAGGCGCAATGGCTAACAGGAAGTTCGAAATGTACGAGATACGACAAATCATCCAGCGCTTGAGACTGGGCGAGAGCAATCGCGCGGTCGCCCGATCGCAAGGGGTCGGGCGCGACACGGTCGCGCAGCTACGAAACCTCGCAGCCAGCCAGAACTGGCTAGACGCGACGGGCCCGATGCCTGACGATGCCACCATTGCCCTGCATTACCGGAGCACTGGCAAAGGGGCAACCGAGGGTCCGATCAAGAATCCGAGCCATGTGTCGACGGTGGAGCCCTTTCGCGAGGACGTTCTGGCGTGGCACAGACAGGGCATCCAGGTCAGTAGCATCCGCCAGGCGTTGGCTCGCCAGCATGGCTACGACGGGAGCGTTCACGCCCTCTACCGGTTCATTCGGCGGGAAGCGCCCGACGCTCCCGTGGCGACGGTGATGCTCGACTTTGCCGTCGGCGAACAGGCCCAAGTGGACTTTGGCTCAGGGCCGCTGATCACCGACCGGCACTCCGACGAAGTCTTCAAGACCTGGTTCTTCGTCATGACCCTGGCCTGGAGCCGACACCAGTACGCCGAGCTCGTTCGGAATCAGAGCGTCGAAACCTGGCTGGCCTGTCACCGTCACGCCTTCGAGTGGTTCAACGGGGTGCCGCGCAAGGTTCGCATCGATAACCCGAAATGCGCCATCACGCGCGCCTGCTACTACGAGCCGACCGTGCAGCGGGCCTACGGGGAACTCGCTCTTGGCTACACCTTCGTGATCGACCCCTGTCCGGTCGCGGACCCCGCCAAGAAGGGCCGCGTCGAGGCGGGCGTCAAATATGTCAAGCGCAACTTCATGCCGCTACGCGAGTTCCATAGCCTGGCGCACGCCAATGAGCAGTTGCAGACCTGGGTCCGGGACGAGGCGGGAAACCGGATACACGGTAGCACGCGCGAGCGGCCACTCAAGCGGTTCAATGAAACCGAGCAGGCCCTCTTGCAGCCGCTGCCGGCCATCGCCCCGGCATGCCCGACCTGGGCCAAGGCGAAACTGCATGGCAACTGTCATGTCCAGCACGAGTACTGCCAGTATTCCGCGCCGTTTCGCCTGATCCACCAGACGCTCTGGCTGGAGATCACGCCGGATGCACTGCGCATCTATCAGGAGCATGAGCTGGTCGCGATCCATCCGCGCCTGTTCAAGCGCGGGGACCATTCCACCGTACAGGATCACCTGCCGCCCCATGCCCAGGCCTACTTCATGCGCGATCCGCAGTGGTGCCTGGCGCAGGCCATGACCATCGGGCCGGCCTGTCTGGCGGTGGTCGAGAGCCTGTTCGCCAACCGCGTGCTCGACCACCTGCGCGCCGCTCAGGGGCTCCTTCGACTCGGCGACCAGTTCGGACGCGGCCGGCTGGACGCGGCCTGTAGCCGTGCGCTGAACTTTGGCACGCCAAGCTATCGCACGATCAAGCAGATCCTCAATACCGGGCTCGATCAGCAACCCGAGCTGATCGAGTCACCCGCGCTGGACGCGCCTTATCTGGACGGGGGCCGTTTCAGCCGTAGTCCCAACGACTCTCTCCATTGAGCCGACACGCGGCACCTCAATCCTCGCACCTTCATTCCCTGACGGAGTTCCCTCATGAATCCCGTGCCTCAACTCGAACCTCTCCTCAAGCAACTGCGCCTGTCCGGCATCCTCGATTCACTCGACGCCAGAAATCGCCAGGCCATCGAGGCCAAACTGGCTTACACCGATTTCCTCGCGCTCCTGGTGCAAGACGAAATCGCCCGTCGCGATCAGCGCCAGTTCGCCCAGCGCCTGCGCAAGGCGCAGGTGATCGGTGACAAGACCCTGGAACGTTTTGATTACACCCACAGTCCGTCGGTCAATCATGCCCTGATCGCCGAACTGGCGACCTGCCGATTCGTCACCGAACATTCATCCGTTCTGATCGCCGGCCCCACCGGGACCGGCAAGTCACATCTCGTTCAGTCGCTCTGTCATTGTGCGCTGCGCGCCGGCCATGAGGTGTTGTTCATTTCGCACACCAAACTGCTGGCGCAGCTCCAGGCTGCCCGAGCCACCGACACGTTTGAGCGCAAGCTACGGCAACTGGCGCGCATCGATGTCCTCGCCATCGATGACTTCGGTTTGCGTCCCATGCGCTCACCGCAGGATGAGGATTTCCACGATCTCATCGACGCACGCTACGAGCGGACCACCAGCTTGCTCACTAGCAATCTTCACTTCGACGAGTGGGGTGCGGCATTTCCCAACAAGTTGATGGGGGCAGCAACGCTTGATCGCTTGCGCGACGGGGCCTATCGCATCGTCCTCGACGGGGAGACGCGGCGCAAGCCACGGCCGATGCCGGAATCGACCTCGGCCGCACGCATCCCGCCTGCAACCCTCCAGGCTGCCCGCTAGCACCCTCTCGCCCATCACACCCTGGGGCGCTGCCCCAGACCCCGCACTCGCCGTGAGGCAGCCGCCGGGGATGAAAAAACTCCTCCCCGACAACTGCCTCCAGTGTCACCGCCCTCCAGGCTGTCAAGGGGCTTTCGCGGCATAAACGCGAGAAGCACGCATTTATTCCACGGTCCCCTGGACATCCTTCCGGACGCCAGTCTACGGTTTGCTAAAAACCAAAAAACGGCGTAAAAACTCACCCGTCCGAAACCGTAAAACGACCACTTCTACTGGCCGCATTACGCCGCGATTCGGTGGCCGCATTAGGCCGCGATTTGACACAAGCTAACCGACAGCTACGAAGCGGCACCAGTCACTGGCTGCAGGATGGCGTCCGTCGGCAACCGGCCAGGAAGAGATGGTGAAGCAGTCCAATCAAGGCAGCCATTTTGAAGCGGTCTGGGTATATGCTATCCACCTAGCCTGGGAAACGCTGCTTTTCACGATTCCTTTATACAGTACAGAATTCCCATGGATACGGCGCGAAGCCTTCTAATGTAAGGCTTCCACCGTTCTGAGCGACGCCGAGTTAGGGAGCAGGCGGCGGAGTTGTGGCGCGAGACTGTCTCCCGATAACAAAGTTAGCCATCCCAAGATGACCCTTCCAGCTCACAAGACTACAGACGGCGCCGCCGCTGCCCGTTACGCAGCAGGCCTTCTCGGGGTTGCCACCTGTGCCGAGACTACGGCCACCACGATGGCCGAGGATGCCGGCAAGGTCGACGTGAAGTTCTCGTTTCGTCACATAGTGGCGACGGGAAAGCTAATCACCGCCCATGCTCAAGTAAAGGCTGGGCCGTCGTATCGCCGAGACTCATCGAATACGCAGTTTTTAACACTTCGAATTGACAAGGCAACACTTCAAGCCCTTTCAGGGACTGGCATGCCCGGTCTGGTTATTTGGGTTCCGCCGCCTCCCATGGACCGGCTCTACTGGTATGCAACCGACCCTCGAAGACCACTCAGGACGCCTGCAAAAGTTCGAAGAACGCAATACCTACGTCCATCGCTTCGCTACGACCTTTCCCGGCTGTACGACTACGCCTCATGGTCACGTCGCTATACAAAACAAACCGTCGCAGCGTTGTCTAGCGCACAGGTAATGCCAAGAGCAAAGGAAGCCTACAAGGCACTAAAGGCACAGCAGTGGCACAACCCACTTGTTGGGCCTCTTCAAATCACCCGATTTGCTTGGCGCCACATTACAAGACGGTCAAAGTCGGTAGCGAGACGCACAATGTCATTGAGAATTCTTCCCTACCTGAAAGCATTTCTTGCTAGCCCACCTGACCGCTACACCAGCAACTTCGTAGGGCTAAAGGCGAATGGCTCGATAACAACCGAAACCCGATACCTGATGTGTTGGTACCGCCAAGCACTCACGGTTGACGGAGAGAGTCACTCGCTCTTGGTCAGAATCCGCGAGGAGATCACTTACCCAACAGAATGGGCTAAACGACCGCTTAGCGACACGGAAGTTCAGCAGGTAGCGACATTGGCGGCTTGGTGGTGCAAGAGGGACAAGTGACGTATCCACCTCGGATTTCCGTACTGACACATCGTTGGAACAACGAGTCGTCCCACTTCCGTGTCATCTTACCGGGATGGTTGAGATGGATACGTCAAGGCGTATGGTACAGCCTTGCCAGCAAACCCCACAACTATGAGCTAAGCGTGCCCTACGGTGTTGGTAACCTATCGGTCAAGAGGGACACTCCGCCGGCAAGCCGGCTCCGCGCACCTTACCTCAAACGTTGAGCGGCAGCTTTTCAGATCGGGCTACTTCCGCTTTGGGTCGGTGGCTGCTAGTGGGCTGAAACATTTGAACGACTACTTCCAGTCTGATCCGGCCGTTGATTCTCGGCCTCGGAGGTTTCCCATCGAGCTGGCCGCTCCAGGACCACAAGCGGCCGCTGAGTTTTCGTGGTTTGCTGTCGGCACCCGACCCAAGGGGGCCGGCCGCGAGCCCAGTGTACTCTCCTGGAAGCAGTCATTTGACGACCTTTTGCCAACCGGATCCTGTCGGGGTTGCGTCTACGCAAGTACTCTTGCGCTGAAGAATGGCGCCTGTGATTGCCGCAGTTTGTGGTTATCGCAACAGCTATTTTCCTTGGACCCTAGAACCACGAGCCAATCGCGTCTTCGATGATGCGACGCCTTTGACTAGAAAAGTCGTGGGAGTTCTTGAACTCCCGCCTCACACCCCGCAGATACCCACGTCCGTCCCATTCCTTGGCAGCAGCCGACACAATGCAGTTGAAATCGGAAGTGTCGCGTCCAAGGCGCCCGAACGAATCGACTGCAAGGTTTTTCCGAACATATAGCTGACCGACTCCGGCAAGCAAACGCTGGTAGCGATCCCAAGACTGCCAGTCATGCGATTCCGGAAAACGAGGCGCAAGTAATTGCCATGCGCTTTGGGTAAGAACATTCGACGCCGCTGCCGAACTGACAGTATTGAGGGCAAGTTCTACCAGCTCAGCAATCCTCCGCGATCGCGGTCCGAAAGCGCGAGCCAGCAAGTAGCTGCAAAGGTATACGTCATCGTCTGGAATCGCGTCTGCATCGGTCGGTTGGACTGCAATCACCCAGGGGTCATCGCCGAAATCGTTTGGCACGAGATCGGGATGACTCGCGCGAGCGATAGCCGCCAGTGCCGAGCGATCCAGACCGTGCGTAGATGCCAATACTTGCGCAACCGTCTCCGGATACTTCATACCCGACTGTAGCCAATCAGGCAATGCAGGCGCATGTTGCTCTCGAGAAGTCAAAGCCGTAGCGAGATGCCGCCAAACATTCTCATTCCCAAATGCCTCAAATGCGGTCGGTATCAACGCAGATGACTGTGAGGCGATCAACTGATCGAGCGAGCGCGGCGCAATCTCGACGTTGCTCGCCGCTGCGCGGATGGCTCGCGTTGCGAGCACTGGATCGGCACGCCAAATCGCAGCGCTCGTGAGCAGATCAGGACGCAGTTTGAATGCAGTATCGGCAAACTCTCCTGTGAGCGGCAGGCCTTCAAGCAACAAGTCCAGATCAATCGCATTCAGTCCGGAACTCGCTACATCACGACCCGGCCCACCGGATTCCCAGAGCTGCGCCAGACGAAGGGGCGACAAGCGCCATACGGCGACACCAAGCGCGCGCGCGTTCGCGACCAGCTGCTGCTGGTCAACAAGCGCGAGATTGTTCAGCACGAAGTCCAGGCTAGGAGCATCGAGATCTGAGGCACTGCTAATAGCCGCTGTAAGTACCAGCTGGGCGGCAGTTGACGGCTCGCCACTCGATACCTCGCTAACCAAGCTAAGAGCATCATTCCACCTGTCGCGACCAGAGGTGCGATTGGTTAGCGCCATGTGCAAGCGCGTTAGCGGAACGAAGGCACGCCGCCCTGTTGTTAGGTCAGCTCCGGCTTGCTGCAGAAAGTCGCGCAGTCCCGTCACCCCTGGACTCTTCGAGTCAAGAACAAGATGGTCGAGCCAATCGGCCGCGACTACTGCTGTGTCTTGGGCAAACGTCGTGGAGGGAAATTTGCTGCGCATTCCGCGCTCGGAGTCCGGGACTACTTGTAGATCAAACGCGCTCTTTGGGGCCGAGCGATCGGCAGTTGTCAGTGTGCAGAATCGCATCGCACGGCGTAGACGCGGCCATTGCTGTGACCAGAGCGTCAACACGTTCCGTTCAATGCGCGCTGCGTCGTCACTACCGCAGACAGCGACGACCTTCGCATCCGGTGACCCATAGAGTGCAACGAGCAGCTGCCGATACCAGATTTCGTCGCTTTCGGTGGCGAAGTCGAGTGGCTCTGATTCAGTGACGGAGAGTTCAAGTGCCTCTTCTCTAGTCGATTCACTCTTCGAGCCCTGCATGCCCTCAGGGCGCCGGAATAGCCTCAACAAGGCTGTCGCATCCCGTAGCCTAGCAACGTCAGCGAACTCAATGAATAGCGTATGAGTCCATACCGCGCCGGGACGCTGCATTTCGGGCGCCGGCCAAGTGCGGGCGAACGCGTAGTAGCCAGACTCCGGTAGTGGGTAGCCAGTCAGATAGCCGCCTTCGCCTATCGGCAGTCCCGAGCTTGAAGTGTCGCTGTAAATCAGAACGGTCTTGCTGTCCCGCTGCTTCAGCTGAGCAGAGCTCCACAATTCCCGGTGTCCTTCGACATAGCCGTGAACAGCCTGTCGTATGACGATCTGCTGCTGCGCCATCACTGCATCAACCACTCAAGAGGGACGGTGAGGTCGTGGGACGTGCTAACGCCATCCGTCAGTTGGATGCGCCTCGAAGGTTCGTCAGCCGCGCGGAGGTCCTGCGCTTCTTGCTTCGCTTGCGCTCCGGGCTGCGTGTCATCGTATTCGCCGCCCTGCGCGCTAACGCCGTAGACCGTCTGTTAGTGGCTGCGAAGAACCGCGGATATCTGGCGCGCAAAGATGGCGGAGAATGGTTGACTGTTGGAGTTGACATAGAAAGGGGCCGACTGAGGCCCCTTGAAGTCTGAGCGATCGGCGATGTTTAGAACGGCGGTTCGTCAGGCCAGTCTTCGGCTGTGCTGTGGTCGCCAGGAAGTGGCTCGCCCGGACCGCCGCGTTCCTCGCGCAGCAAGTCGAAGAGCGCCAACTCGTAGTGGGCCCAGATGCGGTCACGCAGATCTTCGAGCAGTTCGACGACGGCCAGCGCCTGATCCGGCGTCCAGTCGGCACAGATCAGGAAATCGAGGCCACCGCCCAGCCCGGAAGGCAGGTGATAAGGCTTCATGCGGCAGCTCCGACGGTGGATCGACGTTTGCGGGCCCGCTGCTCCGCCCGCTCCTGAGCCTCCTTGCGACGATAGGATTCCCCCTTGATGGCGATGATCTCGGCGTGATGAACGAGACGATCGATCAGGGCGACGGTACAGGCCGCATTGGGGAAGACCTCCGACCACTCGGAGAACGAACGGTTGGTTGTAATCAGCGTGCTGCGGCACTCGTGGCGCCGGTTGATCAGCTCGAAGAGCAGGTCGGCGTGGCGGTTCGAATACGACAGATAGCCGACCTCGTCGATCACCAGCAGCGCCGGCGCCGCATAGTGACGCAATCGCCGGCGCAGAACCGAATCGCTGTCGATCGCTGCCAGGTCGCCGAGGAGCTGACCGGCGGTGGTGAACAGCACCGTATGCCCGGACAGGACCGCTCGGTGCGCAATGTTGCGGGCGATCGTCGACTTGCCCAGCCCACTCGCCCCGACCAGGATGGCATTGCTCGCGCTCTTCAGGAACTCCAGGCTCATCAACTCGCTGATCGCTGTCCGATCGCACTGCTCCGGCCAGTCCCAATCGAAATCCGCGAGCGGCTTGAAGCGACCGATGTGCGCCTCGGCGAGACGGCGCTCCAGACTGCGCCTGGCCCGTTCGGTCTCCTCCCAGGTCAGCAAGGGCTCGACCCAAACGCACTCGGCCAGCTCCGACCAATGCGCCAGCAAGCCGTGCAGATGCAGGGCTTCCGCCCGTTTGCGCAAGGCCTCACTCGGGATCATCGGTCCCCCCCGTCAGCCGGTCGTAGGGTTCCAGCCGGTGCGGCCGGACCGGCGTATCGCGGCGCTGCAGGTGCTCGGGCAAGGGGATCTCGACCGGTGGCGGCCGGTCGGTCGCTTCGCGCCGGCGCTCCAGCGCCAGGCGCACCGCATTCGGGTGCGGCACCTGACGGGCCAGAGCCTCCTCGATGCCCGCCCGCAACTCGCTCGCCCCATAGCGATCGAGCAAACGCAACAGCGCCGCCGTGATCGTCCCCAGATTCGCCCCCCGGCCGGCCGCCTGGACGAGCAACTCCCGGCTTTCCGGCACCGCCCGCGTCAGCCGGTCGGTTCCCCGGTGCAGACTGGCCTGGTGCTTCTGTTCGACCAGGGTCGCGAGATGCGCCGGTTCCTCGATGCACTGCCCCCGGTCATAACTGCGCCGGTGCGTCGCCAGTACCGTCTGCCCATCGACGATGCGCACTCGCAGCGGGTCGGCGACCACCGTCAGCGTCTGCTGCACCTGCTCCGGAGGCACCGAATAGTCATTCAGGTCGAAGCGCACATAGGGCGTCTTGCCGACCTTCACCGCCACCTGTTCATCGGTCGGATACGGATGCTCCGGTAACGCCAGAAGATGTGCCGCTTCCAGGGCGAAGGCTTCGCGCACGCTCAGCGAAGGGTCCTCGGGGCAACGCCGGTCAGCCGCCTCTCCCGAACACCAGGCCTCGGCCTGCGCATTGAGGTCCGCCAGATCGAGGAAGGTGCGACCGGCGAAGAAGGCTTCGCGAGCATAGCGAATGGCCCTTTCCACGCGCCCCTTCACATGAGCAGCCAACTGCAGATGATGCAGTCGATCAGCAACAAGTTTTTCGGGTCACCCACCCGTTTCATCCCCTCTTTGGGCGCGAGTTCGTTCTGATCGAACGGCGCAATGCCTGGGGCGAGGAGCGCGTCTACTTTCACGATGACAGCGGCCGGGTGAGGCGCCTGACAGCCGCCTGGACCAGTGCAGTGGCGCCGGATCCGTTCGCCAGCGTGTCGGCCGGCCGCTCGCACTTCCGGGTCGACGACCTCTTGCACCTGGTGGCGCTGATTGTCCGCCAAAGCGCAGCACAGGGGTCGGCCGGGGCAAGCTCCCGGCAGCGCAAAGTGTCAAGAGAATAATGCCGGCAGTGTTAAGTGAATTCTGCCCTGCTGGGAGAACTGACGGAGGACTCGATGCCATGACTCCGTTTCCGATATGGCAAGACCATTACCAATCAGTGCGTTACGGCTCCAACTCAAAAATGGGTCTTTGCATCGGCCTTTGTGTGGCAGAATTATGCTTACAATGATCCCGCCCTCGAAGCCCGACCCCAAACTCCTCGCTCTCGCCGAGAGCGGAACCGTGAATCCGCACGCGCAGGACGTTCAGGATGCCGCCTTTCTCGACAGCGAGTTCTTCGATCCGCGGGACTTGGTACAGGTGCGTTACGAGATGCTGCGTCGTGTACGCACCGAAGGTCAGACCGTTGTCGATGCCGCCAGCAGCTTCGGCGTCTCCCGGCCGACCTTCTACAAGGCCCAGGCAGATTTCGAACGCGCGGGTCTCGCCGGACTGTTGCCGGTCAAGCGAGGGCCGCACGGACCGCACAAGATCACCGACGAGGTCATGGCCTTCATCGAGGCGGCACGTGCCCAGGAAGAAGGACTGGACGCACAGGAGTTGGTGGAGCGGATCGCAGAGCACTTCGGACTGGCCGTCCATCGGCGCACGGTCGACCGCGCGCTGGCACGGAGCAAAAAAAAACGCCGATGAAGCCGACGCTGATGACCGATGGCCAGACCTTGGCCGAGGGTTACGAGTCCTTGCGGCAAGAGACCGCCGAGAGGCCCGGCGGCCGTCACCGCTCGCCCGGGCGTGCACTCTTCCTGTTCAAAGGGATGGCGGCCTGGATGCGTGGCGTCAGCGAAACGGCCCCGAGTCCGGCCGCCGCCGCTCTGCGCAATGAGTCGAGGTTACCGGCGGGGATGGAACAGCACCTGATCAATCTGGTCGCCAGCATGGCGCTGGCGACGGCACGGGAGAGTAGGCCATGATGGGTGAGCAGCACGCAAAAATACAGGCGCGACACCTGAAGAGAAATGCCTATCTCTACGTGCGGCAGTCGACGTTGCGCCAGGTGCTCGAGAACAGCGAGAGTACCAAGCGCCAGTACGATTTGCGCGAGCGGGCCCTGGCACTGGGCTGGCGTCTCGATCAAGTCGTCGTCATTGACTCCGATCTCGGCCAGTCCGGGGCGAGTGCGGTGGATCGCGAAGGCTTCCAGCGACTGGTCAGCGAGGTCGGTCTGGGGCGGGCGGGGATCGTCATGGGCCTGGAAGTGTCGCGTCTGGCGCGCAACTCGACGGACTGGCACCGCCTGCTGGAGATCTGCGCTTTGGCGGACACGCTGATCCTCGACGAAGACGGTGTGTACGACCCGGCGCACTTCAATGATCGCTTGCTGCTCGGCCTGAAGGGTACGATGAGCGAGGCCGAACTGCACGTTTTGCAGGCCCGGCTGCGCGGTGGCATCCTCAACAAGGCTCGCCGCGGCGAACTCGAGATTCGGCTGCCGATCGGATTTGATTACGATCCGGCCGGGCGCGTGCGGCTGGATCCCGATGTCCGCGTTCAGGAAAGCCTGCGGCAGTTCTTCCGCACCTTCCGGCGTACGGGTTCGGCAACGGCGACGGTCAAGGCCTTTCGTGCCGAAGGGCTGAGCTTCCCGCACCGGATTTACCGCGGACCGCAGACTGGCGAGCTGTTGTGGACTGATCTCGAACACTCGCGCGCGCTCTGGCTCCTGCATCATCCGCGCTATACCGGTGCCTTTTGCTTTGGGCGGACGCGCGTGCGCAAGCAGCCCGATGGTTCTCATCGCCATCAACGGCTGCCATCCGAGGAATGGATCGCGCTGATTCGTGATGCCCATGCTGGATACATTACTTGGGACGAGTACGAAGAGAACCTCCGGATCCTGCGCGACAATGCGCAGGCACCTGCCACCGGGCGTGATCGGGGCACGCCGCGTGAAGGCCCGGCGTTGCTGCAAGGATTGGCCCTCTGCGCCAAATGTGGTGATCGCATGACCGTTCGCTATCATGTGAACGGCACACGGCGCGTGCCGGATTATGTTTGTCAGCGCGAGGGGGTCGAGCATGCGCAGCCGATCTGCCAGCAGATTGTCGGTGGCGAACTCGACGCGGCCATTGGCCGCTTGCTGGTGGAGGTCGTGACTCCGATCACCCTGGGGGTGGCGCTGGCGGTGCAGAAAGAACTGGAGAGCCGAAGCGAAGACAGTGACCGCTTGCGCCGTCAAGCCGTCGAGCGGGCGCGCTACGAGTCCGATCTGGCACGCCGCCGTTATATGCGTTGTGATCCCGACAACCGTCTGGTCGCCGATTCGCTGGAAGTGGAATGGAACCAGGCGCTGCGCAACCAGACGGCGGCCCAGGAGCACTACGACAAACAGCGCGAGAGCGAGACCGGGCTCGATGACCAGCAGCGCGCCGCCATCCTTGCGCTGGCGAAAGACTTCCCACGCCTGTGGAACGATCCCCATACGGCTGACCGGGAGCGCAAGCGGATGGCCCGGTTGCTGATCGCGGATGTCACCTTGCTCAAAGAGGCCGACATCAGGGCGCAAGTACGCTTCAGCGGTGGTGCGACGCACACGCTGCACCTCCCGCTGCCCAAGCCAGCCTGGATGCTGCGCCAGACGCCAGGCACCGTGGTCGCCGAGATTGACCGACTCCTCGAAGATCACACCGATAGTGAAATCGCGGACTGGCTCAACGACCAAGGCTTGATCTCCGGCGACGGCAAGCCCTTCCACCGCCCGATGGTTCGTCGTATCCGGATCGACTATGCGCTGCCCAGTCGCCACGATCGGCTGCGCGCGCGTGGCTTGCTGACCCTGCATGAAATGGCACAGCGTCTCAACATCTGTCCGGACAGCCTCAAGCGTTGGCGGCGCGCCGGCCTGCTCAAGGCCCACAAGTATGACGACAGGGGCGGCTACCTCTTCGAACCGCCTGGTCCTGACACGCCGGTCAAGCATCAACATCAAGGCAAAACCACAGGCAAATCAACCACCCGCGAGGGAAGTTTCCCCGCACATACCGCATGAGGTGCAATATGCAGCACACTCCTTCTCATTCCCCCGCGCGATCGCCACCGGGCGAGGCTCGTAGCGATAATGACCGGCGAACTGCAGCAAGGTGGGATTGAAGCGGATCGCCTGCCCTTGTCGCTCGAGGACGGCGCTCTTCAGGTTGTCGTACAGCAGCACTCTCGCCAGCCCCCCCCAAGCGCCAAACGCCCCGACATGGCCGCGCAGGAAGTTCTCCATGCGCGCATCGAGAAAGAAGCGCAGGTAAATCATGCGCGACCACGCCAGCACCATCACGAAGGCCATCAGTGCCCGGCGGGCGCGGCCGATTTCCAGGTGGCCGAAGTGCCCCCAATCGACCTGTGCCTGTTCGCCGGGCAGCGTCGAGAGCCGCAGGTAGGCTTCCGCCTTCGGTCGCGGACGATGCAAGGCGACCAGATGACGAAAGTGATCGGGACGGCCGGGATAGCCGCGTTCCTTGACCATGACGTACAGCCGGCTGGCCGTCAGCGTCGGAAACTGCGCCAGGGTCGCGCGGATGAAGGTCAGATAGGGGTCGATGCGGGAAGGGCGCGGCGAAATACCCGTACGTGGCAGACCCGCCTGCGTCAGGACACGCCGGACGGTGCCATGATGGACGCCCAGTTGGGTGGCGATGGTGCCGATGCGCCAGCGCTCGGCATGGTAGTAGCGCAGAATCTGCGCTTCCGTTTCAGGGGAAATGCTCAAATCGGGTTCCTCTTCGATCAGGTGAGATGGCGGATGGAACCCGGCAGCTACCCAGGAAGCCCTGCCTGAGCAAACCCGAACAGCGCATCCCGCAGAAATGGCAGCGCGCCGTCCGGGAATGGGCGCTCGAACCGACTGCCGCCGGTTCCCGGCCCACTGCCGAGTTCGCCAGCAGTAGATCATCTTGTGCCGGCGGCATAGAACCCTGATGCGTCACATTCTGCTGACGCAGCCGGTAACGGCGGTTTCTTTCGGCATGCTTGAGGCGGCCTCTTCGGCTCTTCTGGTAGCGGCGGCCGGCTTCCTGGACGCAAGCGCGGCGTGCCGCCTGCGCGCAGCCAGCGGCGCAATAGATCTGGCCCCGGTCGCAGCGGCTGCAGACGACGACCTGGGTTCGACAGCGATGGCACAGGAAGAATCGGCCGGTGGCTTCCATTGGCGGTTCCGCTTACGCCAACGAGCTATCGACAGGAAGAGGCCGCTCGTGAAATACTCTCCCTGCACCCGTGCCCAGCACGGTGTGGGGCACGACATCGGTGTGGACTTTGCGGGTTTGGCCGGTGTCGTGCCCGTTCTCCTCGGCGGGTCCTTTTTACCGCATCGCGAACGGGCTTGTCATCCCCGCCTGGCCCCCTTGGCCGCATCCGCGGCAGGTTTCCCCGATGGCCACCGCGCGGCAGGAGGGCGCGTCTCCAGTCGCCCTTCGGGCTCCTTCCGACGCGCCCTCCTGCCGCACCATCGGTCGCCCAGACGCCCCAAAACCCCCATCCGTCTCGACCACGGACCGTCCCTCCCCGGTCACATCCTCCACCGCTCGCAGCCAGTTATCGGCGCTTCTTGACCGCCATTGACACCGTCCACTGCCAAAGCTTCGGATTCGTATCTAGGTACTGCGAGAGCAAGGGCAGCTTTGCGCGAAGAAACTCACGTGGCGCAAGACGTTCGCCCTTCGCTTTATCCCAAGCGGAAAGCATCACAACAAGGCGCCGTGGCCCAATGTCCAGCGGTGCTGCGCCGAGGAGGCTCAGCAGTCCCACCAACTGCACTTGTGTGGGCGCCAGACGAGGTTGCCATGGCACGGGCTGTGCAACTTCGTCCGGCGGCAAGTCCAGCGCGAGCGCCATGGCGGCAACATCCATGATCCACAGCGGACGCTTGATGTCGTCTGCGTGAACGAAGAGCAACACGCTGCCTTGCGTCAGCGTCTCGGCAACCACTTTCTCGCACTCGCGCTCTTCCCACATCTGCCGATATGACTCCCCTGCGATGTCCGGGAACGTGATGGTGACCGCTTGGCTGTCATCCGTCACCAAGTTGATGCTGACGAACTGATTGCCCGCGAGCAGCGTTCGCTCTTGCATCTGTGCACTCCGCCACCGCGCTGCTATGGCGTTCAAATGCTTGACGTTGCCGCTCTTCAGGCTGCCAAAGCGCAGTTTGGTCTCGGTTTCACGACTGAATACGAGGTGCCACAACGCCGCTAAGAAGGTGGTCTTGCCACTCCCAGGAAGGCCGAGGACCACAACGGATTGCTGCATCATGGCTAGACTCCAACCTCCGCAAGACGCGCAATGACTCGCTCCGGCAATACTTGCAATGTATGCGGCAGAGATGTCGGCGACACGTCCGCAAGCCAAAAGCACAGCAATTCAGCGACCCCGGTACCTCGCGCCACCCCGTGTTCAGTTGGTGATGCGGCAACTCGAAAGACCTCAATCTTCGCAAAGCAATCAGCGAAATACGCGTTAAGGCGGGCAACTGCTGTCGCAAGATCAGCCCCCACACGCTTCGCATTCGGTGAAGCCATCACCGCATCAAACTTGGTCAGCACAATGGCTAGGCGTGCACCATTAGGGAGGATCTCCGCATCCTTGAGCGCTTGCACAATCAGCAGCAGTTCCTCACGCGCGTTATGCCGGTGGCCGTCTTGAGCCAAGCGCTTGCCGTCAACCAAGAGCGTCAGAACATCCGACCGCTCGACTTCGATGAACTCCGCGGCCAATGTCATGTCATCGCCGGCCTCGCGATACTCCTCTCCTGCCCGATCGCCGAGCAGCAGATTCAGTGCCTCGCCCGACTCTTGATGCAGCAATCCAAGATGGAAGAAGCGCACCTCGCCTCGCCTGGTGCGCTCGCTGTGCGGAGTCCCACGCTGGGATGCCGCTCGCGCATCATGACAAGCTTGCTCAAAGGCATGCAGGGTTTGCGAACCACGAAATGCGAACGGCACGATTGGCCCCTCCTGCAATTGATCGTACAGGCTGGCTATCAGGCTTGTCTTGCCTGAGTCATGCGGCCCCACAATCGCAATGACGCGCGCACGGGCTTCCGGAAGTAGGTCGCGTGCTTCACCGGGCGCGAGGCGATCCGCGTGCGGCAACGAGACCATCTGTGGACCTGCACCCTCTTCCGCCTCCGGTGCAATATCCAGGACCCGCAACGGCTTGCCATAGTTGCCGCATGCCGAGGGATCAAGACCCTCAACGCACTTGCCCGTTTCGGCGATCTTGCAGTCCGGGTTGCTGCATTGAATGACTTGACTCGGGTCGTCCATGATGCTCACCCAAGCAGGCGAGTGAGCAAGCGCTCGCGATAGAACAGCTCAGCGAGTATTAAGGGTGACAGGGAAAGATCCTTGGGTAGATCCGTCGTCGCTGCCCAGCCTGCAACCCAAGCGTTGCCTGGGCCAGTTTCTAACTGACGCAGAACCGCGAAGTGCAGCGGCTGCGTAACCGGCGATGCCTCTGGCGGAGCTACGTGCGATCTCAACCACTCAAACGGAGCGGCTGCCAAGGCATCGACCAATGCTACTTTCCCCCGGTCTGCCAGTTTCGCCCGCGACAGGAGGGCGCGCACCGTCGGCGGCCCGGGCGGCAGAAGCGTATGGTCAGCTAGCTCTTTGGCCAGCACCAAGGGACGCGCGGCATCTGGCACGTCACCGAAGCTGCAAGCAAGATCCTCGCTGCGCTCACCGATCAACCACCACAGCATCTGCAGTTCTTCATCCTGCTGATCAAGACGTTTTGCCAGAGCTTGAAGAGTCAGCTGCGTCTTATTTACCACCGATGTCACGGTCGTACCGGCTTGCGCCATCGCCTCAATGAGAATGCCGACATCTGGCTGCGCTTTGGCCTTTTGAACAGCCGCTTCAAACGCTTCAAACAACTTCTTGTATTGGCTCGCCGCCGCAAGCTTGGGGCGCCGCGCGACACCCAAGGACTGCGATCGCAGTGCCTCGTTGGCCGCTTGAGGTAAGTCTCCGGGCAACGAGAACTTGCGCTGCCCAGAGACCGACGCGGCGGTAATGGCCAGTGCCGGGAGACTGGCTGATTCATGGTCTGGATCTTGACACATCTGTAGGAGGCAGCACGCCGAGAGTACCTTCAACTCGCGTGCGCTGCTGCTCGCTGTGAACGCTGGGTACGCTTCACGAAAGGACTCCTCCAGGGTAGCGATCCATCCCGGCGACGGCGCGTGTCGGCTACCAACCGCCAAGCGCACCAGGGATTCGACATCTGCACCATTGGCGTTGTACGCAAAGTTGCTGCTCGCCTGCCAACGCTGGTTAAGCATTTCGCTGCCCTCACCGAGCTGAAACTCCTTCGTCCATGAACAGAACCACGAGCTTGGCTTGACCTCTTCGGTGTCCTCTTTCATCACTACGTCGGCCACTTGTTTATCTCCTCAGCTACTTGTTCAAGTTGATTGCGTTCCTTTGCCCGCAGGAGGGCGCGTGCATAGCGCTCGGGCTCAGGCAGGCTGACTTCATCTTCAGAAATCAGCCCGAGGCGCAGTGCGATTTCACGGCGCGCGGCCATGGGCAAGCCCCACCAACGGATGACAAGATGGCGCGTGGATGTTTCGCCCATAGCTGCCTCCACATCAGGTGCTTGCGCAGCAACCGCCGCCACCCCCTCCAGCGCCGGACCTGCGCTTGGCGCAGCGGGGGCGGGGGGCGTCGGGTGCTCGTCGCCAGGACAGTGGATCAAATGCTGAAAGATCGCCTGCCCTTGGGAGTCTTGGCGAGCCCGGTAACGCTCCGGATTGGTCTGCCATTCAAGGAGGTGCGCGGTCACATGCAGCGCGCGTGCTGGCCCAGAACCTTGCACGGAAAGTTCGATGAGGTTGTAGGCTGGGTGCCACCCCGGCTCACCGGCGTCCGGATTAACCGCGCCAGCAGCCAAGCGAATGTACTGGTCGTCCTTGTTGATCCGCTGCCGATGCTTGTGACCCCACAAGTGAATGGCAGCGCGTCCATGGACGGCATCCTCGACTTCATCCTGGTCCATGAGCCAGTCGGGCGGGTGATGCCCCATTACCAAGTTCACGACATTGGGGTCAGGATCAAGCAGGCCGGTTTGCCATGGGCTGAGATAGAGCGAAAGCTGCTTGTCATCCTGCCCATCCTGGGTCACCGCTCCCGATAGCAAAGTGGAGGTGAATCCGTGGATACGCAGTGTCATGCCCGGCGCCAAGTCAAGGTCCTGCTTCCACGCGAGCCGCTCGTGAAAGACCTGACAGTTGAAGTGGGCCGCGAACTCGTTGTATGCAGCAAGTGGTTCAAACAGCGCGCGGCCCGTCGCGGCATCGGTCAATTGCGCTTGCAGTTCGCGATAGCGGTACGCGGGGGCCGCGTCCTTGATGGCCTTGTGGATGTTGCGTATCTGGCGGCTTCCATCAATACGGCTCCGGTCAATGTCGTGGTTGCCCGGTACGACGAAGATACGTTCGAGTGGGCAACCTGACTCGCGTGCTAACTGTTCGAGCCACATCGAGGCAGCCGCGTATTCGCTCTGCACGCCGCGAAACGCGATATCACCACTGACCAGGATTGCATCAACGCCGCCTAACGCGCGAGCCCGACCCTTTGCGTCCTGGATCATGCGCGTGCGATAAGCCCGGCTCGGGTCGTTCTCTTGCGTGCACTCAGGAGCACGAAAGTGAATATCAGAGATGTGCAGCAGCAGCATGGTCTCGCATGGCTAATGGATTAGCGTGCAATGGCGTCACCGTGACCTACTCCGAAATGGCCGTGTCGGAGGGATAGTAGCAGAGAGTGCTTGACTTACAGGAAGCTGCCGGTCACGACCGGCAGGTGGTGGCCGGTAGCCGACCGACGTCATGCTACACCCACTGACTGCTTCCCGACGCGTAGCGGTCGGCCAAGCGAGGAAATTGATATCCCCAGCCGTATGACTGATTACGGTTGATCGCCCAGGTCAACGTCGGCTTTGGAGAAGAATCTTCACCGTTTGGTTCTATGGCCGACTGCCGACCGACGGCAGGTAAGAGATCAGGAATCGGCCACTCCGGCAACGGATGTTTAGCGGCTAAATTCGGTTCATCGGGACACGCCACGGCTCAACGCATGCGAGGCGACGGAAACCGTGGCTTTGCCCTGGTCATAAGTGATCCTGGATTGGCTGCCGATTGCAGGTGCTTTAACGAAATCCACCCGGTCATGTTTGACGACACTCTTGCCCACCTGCTGAAAAACACTGTCTCGGTCGACGTGCAGGATCACGCCATCATGGGTCTTGGTTTTGTCGGCCTGGCTGGCTAGATACAGGTTGTAGATGCCGGGCTTCACGACTCCGGCTTTCTCCACCTTGTCGTTCTGCCAGCGGCCTTCGTGCTCGTGTTGAATGATCTTCTGACCGTTCATCACAAGGAGGCGTTGTTTCATGCCTTGCTCCTGTCCGAGCGCATGGTCACATCCAGTTCCAATATCACAGCAGCGTATTCAAGGATGTCCATTGCCTTGTCGCATGGAGTAGAAAGCCAGCGAAGTTTATCGCAAGGCTTTTCGGTTGATCAGTTTTTTTCGGACGTCACTCCCCTGCCCTGCTCGGCTTCTTGCCGGTTTTGATCGCCTCCAGAAAGCCCATCTGCTGCTCCTTCAACGCCTCGACCTGACCACGCCAATGGGCGGTTTCCTCGCGGGCCTTGGCAGCTTCCTTGCGAGACTCGTCGCGCTCGGCCTGCGTGGCAGTGAGGCGTTCGGCGGCGCGGAGAGCCTCCTGGGCGGCGGTCTTGCGTTGCTCTTGCTGGGCCTGACGGAGGTCAGCCAGTTCTGTTCGCGTCTGGGTAGCATCCTGATGCGCGAGGTCAAGTTCGGCCCGCAAGTCGGCGGCGCGGCGTTCGATCTCGACGGCACGCTGCTCGGCAATGGCCGCCCGGTTCTCGGCGACCAGTGTGGCCTTCCGCGTTTCCTCGATGTGTTGCACGAGTTCGGTGCTTCGCTGCTGCTCGTGCTGGCACTTGGCGGTCAGTTCGTCGATTCGGCGATTGGCGGCCTCCAGTTCGACCCCCTGGGCGTCGTAGGCGTCGCCAAGTTGCTTGTTGATGGTGTCGGCCTCGGCGCGTTCGGCCTCCCAGCCGGCTTGCGCGGCGCGCAGTGACTCGTTTGCGGTGTTCTGGGCGGACTGCCACAAGGCGGCCAGCGCCTGACTATGGAGTTGGTGGACGGCTTCCGGAACAGTGATGGCTACCGGCGCCGCCTGGGCGGTCTGCGCACGTCGCCATTCCTTCATGGTAGCGGCGGCATCGTTCATGTTGACTTTGGCCACCTTGCGAACCGAGTCCACCGTCGGAAAGGAGGTGCGACCTGCCTGCTCATAGAGCGCATCGGCCGCAGAGAGAATGCGATCGCGGATGTCCTTGTTCAATTCCATGTTCGCTGTTCCTACGGCAAAAGATAAGAAGAATAGTAATATTGGTGTTATTACGTGTCAATCGTTATCACGGGACGACGGCTACTTGCCGGCGCTATCTGAAAAACCCGCACAAGGCGGGTTTCTGGGGTGACGCTGGCGAGGTTGGCCGGCCCGTTATCCTTCCAGAAGAGCGACAAGCTGCACCTGGGCGAGATCGGCAGCGAGCTCGTGGCCGTCATCGTCGTACTTCAACCAGGCGTGGCCCTCGACCGGTGGCCGGCGATTCAGAATCAGGCGAGCCGGACGGCCGTCATGCTGCACATGCACGATGGCCCTTCTCAACCTGTCCGGGTCGGCTTCCTTCGGGTTCCTCCTGGAGTGGGTAGCTTGCTCGCCCGCCCCTGCTTCTGCGCGGGCGCTTGCGGTACTCTCGGCCGTGCCGGAATTGCGCTCGTCGTCCTCGTGCTGGCGCTTGTCGTCGAGGTACTCGCGCAGCAGCTTGACCGATCCGCGCGTGATCTCCTGGGTATCGTCGGCCAACCAGAGACCGACTTCGTTGCGCGCTTTTTTGTGTGCAGTGACGAGCTCGTTGATCACGGTCACGTCACGGCAGCGGCCGGAGTTGAAGGCTTCGGCAATCGGATCGGGGAGGTCCAGCAAGGTGACGTGCTGCGATACGAAGGCCGGGGACTTGCCGAGCTCCTTCGCAATGTCACCCTTCTTCTTGCCCTTCGCCAGTTCGCGGCCGATGAAGTCGGCGATCTCGCGCGGGATCAGTTCGTTGCGTTGCAGATTTTCGATGACCTGGTCGGCCTCGTTGTAATCGTTGTCGACGAAGGCAGGGATGGTTGTCTTGTAGACGAGCCTGGATGCACGGGCGCGGCGGGCACCGTGGTTGATGAGGTAGCGGCCGGCGGCATCCGGGTTGTCACGCACCGAAATGGGGGTCTTGACGCCACGCAAGCGGATGGTTCGAGCCAGTTCTTCAAGGCTTTCCGGCAAGAAGCCAGGGTTGTCCTTTGTTCGAGGCTGATGCGGATCTTCGTCAATCAGGTCCAGGGGCAGTTCCAGCGGCCGGAAACTTCGCGCGACGGTCTCTGGCTGGTTGAGAAGGTCAGAGAGATCGCCGATGCTCTCCAGATCCAGACCGGACGCCGGTGGCCCCGCCTCGGGCTTCTTCTTAGCGGTGGTGGCGGGATGCGTGGCGGTGGTCATTGTGTCATCTCCATTTTCTCGAAAACATGGGCGGCCAGTGCGCGGATTTCCTGCGTGGCCTTGCGGGCGGCGGTCTTCCTGATCTTCCACACCGGCACGCGGGACGCCAGCGCGTCGGCAATGCTGCTGCGCAGCCCGACCCCGGTCGGGATCATCAGTTGCGGGTAGGCACGTTCGAGCTCTTCCAGGTGGCGAGCGTGACGCGGGTTGCGAGCATCGACCTTGCTGGGGACCATGCCAAGGAACTTGAGCTTGTGATTGGCTTTGCGAAGATGGGCAATGGTCGTGACCATCTGCTTGATGCCCTGGATACTGTAAGCCTCAAGTTCGATCGGCGAGAGAACGTAGTCGGCCGCGAGCAGAGCGGCGGCCATCGTAACGCCAAGAGAAGGAGCGGTGTCGATCAGGCAGACGTCGAAGCCCTGCCCTTCTACGGTCTTGATAGCCTCGCGGAAGTTCGCGCCGGCCTCGGCCAGGGACATCTTCTTCTCCAGGTTCGCCAAGCCGATGTCGGACCCGATCAGGGTCATGCGCTGGGTATTGGGATCGGTGAAGTCGGTTGCAGTCTGCGGCCACGCGCTGGATGGTACGGCGGCAAACAGTTCGCTGGCGACGAGGTTGGATCGGAAGGATTGAAGCGTGTATGAGGCGTTGGCCTGGGTGTCGAGATCGATGACGACCACCTTCAGACCTCGCTCCAGGAAGTCGAACGCGAGGTGAACGAGGGTCGAAGTCTTGCCAACCCCGCCCTTCTGGTTCGCGACAACCAGTGTTTTCATTGTTTCATTTCTTGTGTTGCCGCTTTTTCGTGGCGTCCTCAGCCCATTTTTTTACGATGAATGCCCGATGTTCCGGCAGGATTGCCGAGACCCGCACGTAGCCCGCCGGGAGATTCCTTTCGTCGTGTGCCGCCCAGACCCGATTGACCGCCTGCGAAATCGCGCCGCGGGACAAGCCGAGCGCCGTGGCAAACTCCTTTTGCGGCTTGCCATCGATCAGGACACCGCGCGCGATCTCCAGGGTTTGCGCTCCCACATCCAGCCCTTTGATGGCTTCCTGGAATTGGCGTTCGGTTAGCCGTTTCTTCATGGAACGTATGCGTCCATTTCGTAGTCCGCACCCATATCGCAAAGAGGCGCCGACAGCCGCCAGACAACAATAGTAGTTCAGCTAAACGTCATGAGCAAGCAAGCGCTTTAGCGGCTAAAGGTCTCTTTCGGTTGCGTTGCGCAAAACGTAGTCGTTGGAGGCGAGTGGGAGAGTCCTAGCCACGGGGCGATTGGTGCGCGAGAGGTCGAGCTGGCTAAATCCCTCTTGGCTTGTATAGCGATACGAAACAGGTGAGTAGAACCAACGCGGAGAAGTGGAGGAAGAACGTCCAGGTGGCGTACACCCCTGGCGTGCTCCAGTGGTAAAGCATGCGGAAAAACTGGAACAAGACGTCGAAAGACAAGACCCACTTCATCACTGGCCACATCAGCACGGTGGCAACCCAAACGACTTTGACGAGGTTGGAGAGAATCCGCCCTCCTCCAGGGCCATCTATCGGTCTGGCTTGGAGCTTCAGGGGAGCCAGATCGTGAGCAGAAGAATCGCTCTTGGGAAACTGAATGATGTTCGTCATCTTTTCCTCCTGGTTTTCGTTGCAGCTTCGATCTTGTCCGAAAGCCTACTCTAGCCGAACGCGAGCACATCACTCCGCGGTGCTGCCGCTTATCCGCCTTCCAGTTCTTTCTACCGGCAGGCGCTAGTTGGCCGGCGGCGCGTTAACTTGTTGGGAAAGTTCGCGGGCAAAACCGGGTTCCGATGTGATCGTACCTTAGCGGGAGATCGTTCAATACAGTTTAGATAAAGTTGGAATAGTTTTTGGCAAAACTTCGCTTCTTTTCTGTTCCTGGCGTAACGAGGCATTTGAATGGTTCTTCACGTTATGAGATTGAGCAGGAATTTGGTCAGTAACGAGAGATCAGACGTAGCAACGGCCGAGCGCGTCGGGGGAAAAAGCGGAAGGCGTCTGCGTTGGGTAATGAGCGCAAGCTCCCTAGGCCTTCGGATGGCCAGAAATAGCTGTTTCGATGATCTCCGGTACCTGCCAACGGCCCCGAGGGGTTATCCCCAGTTTCGGTGGACAAAGGCCGCCAAGTTTAGGAGATTCGGTGTTGGCACAAGGGGTTGGGGCGCTGCTGCTTTTGAAAGCGGCTGGGTTGTGGTATCTGCGGAGTGTAAGGGGGATGGGTGTTAAGGAACGGCGCGCTCGTGCAACGCTTCCCGATGTCCGCAGGCTGAGGCAAGAGGCGGTAGGCTTTAAGCGAAAAACGGAATCCGGAAAGTGGCATTTGCACGCGTGCAAGCACATTGACTAACCGTGGAGGGTTACGGAGTTTTATCAAAGATTAGATGGACGCTCTGCGTTTATTAGTCGTTTCACAAATATTTCGTCCGTCAATTTGTACAGTACGTTAAACTACAGTTCGTTGTGAGGTGACAATTTCTGGGAAGTTCCAGCGGGACCCGTAGATCTTGAGCCCAAGGCGGAAGTCGCGGGAATGATGGTGCAACAACGTAACGAGGTGATGTGTTGGTGCGATGGCGTTCGGCTCGTGGTGTTGTCGGTTCAACTTGCACGCGTGCAAATGCGGGAGGCTGTGGATGGCAAAGATTCTTACGGTGTTCAATCAGAAGGGTGGTTGTGGCAAGACAATGACTGCGATGCAGCTTGCTGGCACGTGCGCCATGCGCGGGTATTCGACGCTGGTGGTTGACATGGATTCCCAGGGAACGGCATTGGTGTGGTCGACCGTTAAGCCCGATCCGCAATTGAGGCTCAAGGCGACAGGGTTTCCGGCAAAGGTGGAATCGTTCGCGCCGCTTGGGCGTGGAATGGTTCGCCCGGTGGCTGACTTGGCACCCCTCTACGATCTCATCATCATTGATACGCCCCCGGCGGTGGCTTCGGAGGCACCATGGGCCGCTCTACAGATTTCCGATTTGGCACTGATCCCGTTCGTTCCAACGGCTGCGGACATGTGGGCGAAGGAAGCCCGTGTACTCGCCAGGAAGGCTATGGAGCAGAACCCGGATATCCGCGGAGTCCATCATCTGCCGTCGATGGTCCGGCGGGGAAACACGATCGCTGGCGTGCTCGATCAGTTTCGAAGTGACCCGGAGGTCGCCCTGCTCAGTTCGACCGTCAGCCTTCTCAATGCCTACCTGGACTCGCAGATGCTTGGTTTGTGTGTGGGACAGCTGTCGAGTTCGTCGACCGCGGCGAAGGAAATGTCGGCGCTTTCTGACGAAGTCCTCGGCCTGCTCGGCTTATCGAAGTCGGTGGAAGGTAAACGAAAGGGTAAGCGATGAGAAAAATTGATATGGCTGGGCAGGCGCGTAAGGCTGCAGAGGCTGGCGACCGGTTCTCCCGGGCTGAAGCTGTTCTGGATCAACGGCCCACGGCGTTCCACCAGCCGTCGCGGGATCCGGCGATGGTCGTGTCGTCGAAGGTCGCTGCGGCAGGGGACAAGAGGAGCGGGCGTTTCGAGCGTATCCCGGTTGATCTGATCGACGCCAACCCGTACAACGCCCGGAGGATTTATCGACCGCAGCGAATAGGCGAGCTGTCGGAGAGCATCGTTGCCAATGGCCAGATGCAGCCTGGAATAGCTACGATGCGGGATGGTGGAAGATACGTGCTGGTGGCCGGTCACTACCGCCTGGCCGCGATTCGGCAAGCCGGCCTGCCAACGATGGATGTGATGGTGCACGATGGCCTCTCGGATCGGGATCTCTTTGAGTACAGCTATCGGGAGAACTCGGAGCGTGATAGCCAGTCGGCCCTCGATGATGCGATGGCCTGGCGAGAGATGCTGGACCGGAACGTGTATCCCAATGAAACTGCCCTCGCCGGTGTGGTCAGAAAATCGCTGGCAAACGTAAACCGGACGCTCTCGATCCTGAAGCTCTCGGGAACAGTCCTCGATTTGGTCGGACAGAATCCGGAGACGTTCCCGATGTCATGTCTGTCGGAATTGGTTCTGCTTGAAGCAGTTGCCGGAACGAAAACAGCTCTTGTTTTTGCGGAAAAGGTTGGACAGGGCGAGATCGGACGAAAGGAAATCATCGAAGCCAGGATGAGAATCGAAACGCCGAAAAGCCGCAAGAGGAAGGAAATTTCCCGACAATACAAAATTCACGTTTCGGACGGAACACAGATTGGGGCGTTGAAAGAGTGGGATTCTGGACGGGTGTCGCTGGACGTCGTGGTGTCGTCGGCTGCCGATCGCGTTGCACTGATCAACGAGCTGAAAAAGCGATTCTCGATTGGTGATGCTTGAGCAAGTTTCTTGCTGAGGATTGGTCTTCCTGTCGCGGTTGCTTTGAGTGGGAAAGCTCGTCTTATCGGTGATAGCGCTTTGGGTTGTGTTGGTTGTGAAAAACGCTTCGTTCGTCTATTGCGCGTGATCTGCCTACGGCGCTAGGGTTTGCAAGGGTTCTGCTATAGACGCTTTTTGGAACGTGTTGCTTGCTGCTGAGGTTCACGGTAAGGACGAAGGTTTGTGTTGTGTGCTTTGTTGAACCGATGGCGTGTTCTTCGAAGAGTGAAGCAGGGGTTTTCTGCCATTCGACGACCGAGGCGTGGTTGGCTGGTGCGTGAACGGGGAAACGTCGTGTTTTGGGTGACAGTGGGTGCTGTATTAAAGACGATTAAAGAAGATTACCTGGCTGTGGATAAGATGCGCTATCGCAGTACTGGCAACGGTTGCAGCGGGTTAGCTGTTCACCGTTCGGACGAGGTTTGTTCACTCTTGTGACGACGTTTGTTCACCGTTGCGACGACGTTTGTTCACCCATAGGTCGAGCTCTGACACTCAAAAGACGAGCTTTGGTTCACTCATTGGACGACGTAGCCTGGGCTCGTTTCTCCTGGTGTAAGCGCGAGATAGTGGGTTGGAAGGGTTTTGGCTATGGCCTCCGGTTGTGCGGGCAGGACATGACTGCCGGTGGAGCAAGGCGGCGGTATCACCGTTGGAACGTCGTTTGGCAGGGAGACACCGCTACCGAGTGAGAGCAGGGGAGGGCGTTGCGGGTGTGTTCACTCATACACCGACGTTTGCCACCCATAAGACGACGTTTGGCGCTTGCAAGACAGTTAAACTTCGTAAAGTTTTTCGATGAGGAGGACGGTATGGCGCTCCGCAAAATCCAGGGCCTCTCCCGTGGTTGATGAAACCGTGGAAGATGGCATGTCGCCCGTACCCGAAGTGATCAAGGTCGCCGAGAGGTTGAGGGAAAGCGCCAGGGCAAAGAACGCCGGCCGGGATGTGTCTTCCGTTTTCCAGGAGGTGGTCCAGCTTCCGCTTTGGGAGGAGCGCGTTCGCGGGCTGCCGAATTCGTTTGCCCGCTCCGCGCTCTTTACGTCGGCCAATCGGAGTGTCGAGCGCGAGAATTTCAAGCGCCGCAAGATAGCGACCCTTCGCGGGGCCGAGATTTTCTACACCGGCGAAGAGTTACGCCAGGACGACGGCGATGTGTTCCTGCAGATCGTCCATCTCGCGCGCCAGCAGCCGTTGGGGGATGTCGTCGAGTTCTCGGGCTACGCCCTGCTCAAAGATCTTGAATGGACAACGTCAAAAGGCTCGTACGAACGTCTTCGAGACAGCATCAACCGACTTTCCTCTACAACCGTACTTGTCAAGACCGATGGTTCAGCAGGCCATCCGGAGAAGGGATTCGGCGGATCGCTCGTGCGCAAGTTCGAATGGAATGCCGACGCGGAACGGGGTACGTCCCAGTGCTGGCGCATCTGGCTGGAACCTGAGATCGTTGTCCTCTTCGGCCGTGATACCTATACCAGGATCGACTGGGCTCAGCGTCTGCAGTTGCCACCGCTTGCCAAGTGGCTGCACCAGTTCTACTTCACGCATGAGAAGCCGATCGGATATAAAGTCGAGACGATCAAGACGCTGTGCGGGTCTCGCATTGGCGTTCTGGCGAAGTTTCGCTACAAACTTCGTGAGGCCCTCGCTCTGCTCGTCGAGGTCGGATTCATTGTCTCGTACGACATCGACTCCCGTACCGACATCCTGAACGTCGTCCGCGCTCCGCGCCGGATCGCAGTGACCGACGTGATCGAAGGCAAGTGCACCAAGCACTGAACGACGTCTTATCGGTGATACCGCCGCAGTTTCGCAGATGTCCCGGGGCTGCACCAGAGCGTGGTCACGAGGACGTATCGGTCAGCGTGTGTTTCTCGGTTTCCTGATGCTGCTGATCGCGATCCTTGTGGATGTAGCCTTCGGTTGTTGAGAAGCTCGCGTGCCGCAGGTTGCGCTCGACGATGAAGGGATCGACGCCGCGGTCGATCTGGTGGCTCGCCGAGGTGTGCCTCAGCCAGTGCGTCGATCCGGAATCAATCTGCCTGGCCAGATAGGGTTGATCGGCCGCGACACTGTTCGCCGCCTGACGACATACCTCTCTTGACGATCGCGTAGATCGCCCGATCAGAGAGCGGACGGCCGACGCCGGTGAGGTCCATCAGCAGCGGTTCATCCGTGCCGCTGGGGGGTAGGGCAGGGCTGCCGGTACTGTCCCGATAGGACTTGATCGCTTCCAGTGCGTCCGCGGGTAGGGGCCTCAGGCTTGCTGAGTTGTGGGCCGGTTTGCTACCTTAAAACTGGTCTTCGACCCAGAGCGCAAATTCCTGAAGTTCATCCAGGAGACGCTGGGCGTGGATGACCGACGCGCTGCGTGCGCCGTACTGGGATTCATCCTTGTGACCCAGTATGCGGCGATAGCGGTTTTCCTGCGCGGTCGGTAAGGTCGCCCCAAGCACGTCGCGCAGCAGTTTGGGTGCGGCTGCGTGGCTTTGCTGGTTGATGACGTTGGCTCGTCTTGCCGTCAAACAGTCGCCGTAGGCAATGGCTGCCAGGACCATTTGACTGATCGCCGGATTGGCATTGGATCCCGGTTCAGCCAGGGTGATGGCGTCCTCGGCTGCTTTGTGAAAGGCGCGAGCCGCTTCAAGTCGCCCACGCCAATAGTCGACATCGACGGACTTTCTTGTACTGATGCGCGCCATCACGCCTTCATACGCTGGCGGATGAGTGTCGCGGCATACGGCTCCGGACCGACGCCTTTGAGAACCTTGGCATCGCGAGCCATGTTCTGCCACCAGTCGTCGCCGCTGGACAGCCTCATGACGTCGGATGGCGACAAGCCTACAATCGAACAACTGATGTACAGCCGGTCCTCGACTTCGCGCAACGCTTGCCGCACGGATTCCACCGTCTCGTCTACCCGGCCATCCGGCGCGATAACCGCGATATCCAGATCGCTATGGGGCTCGTCCTCGCCCCGTGCCACACTGCCGTAGTACCAGGCGGCATGAATGTCTTTGTTGGTCTGGAACGTATCGCGCAGCACCTGAAGAAGTTCGTCCCATCGGCATTGCTCATGGCCGAACAGCTCCTTCAATCCGGGTGACAGGGGATGATTGGTATCCATCGTGAATAGTTGGGAACGTGCCTGCCCGAGTACGCGCACGAGTCGCTGGCTTACCAGAGAATTGAGTGTCTGGTAGGTTCCTTGGCGCGACAAGCAGCACTCATGCGCCAATTGCGATACGCTGAGCGGGCCGCCATAGGCAATCAAAGCACGCAAAACTCGAACAGACCCACCGTTCCCAAGCAAACGGGTGAGTGGAAATCGAAGCTGGCTCTGGGATGCTGAAGGGCGCATGAAGTAGAGTGTAATAAAGTCACTTACACTTGTCACTAGTCAACTCTAATTGACTATCGAGAGCGAAAACGGGTATAAGGTCGAGACGACGCGGATGTCCCGAGGCTGCACGAGAGCGTGGTCACGATGGCGCATCGATCATCGTGTGTTTTTCGGTTTCCCGATGCTGTTGGTCGCGGTCCTTGTGGATGTAACCTTCAGTCGTTGAGAAGCTCGCGTGGCGCAGGTTGCGCTGGACGATGAAGGGATCCACACCCCGGTCGATCTGGTGGCTCGCCGAGGTATGCCGCAGCCAGTGCGTCGACCCAGAATCAATTTGCCTGGCCAAGTCTGGCTGAGCGGCCGCGACGCTGCTGGCCGCCTGGCGACACACCTCTTTGACGATCGCGTAGATCGCCCGATCGGAGAGCGGACGGCCAGCGCCGGTTAGGTCCATCAGCAGCGGTTCATCCGTGCCGCTGGGGGGCAGGGCAGGGCGGCCGGTACTCTCCCGATACGACTTGATCGCTTCCAGAGCGTCCGCGGGCAGCGGGACTACGCCCTCGACGCTTCCCTTGCCGAGCACCTCAAGCCACCATTGGCCGCGTTTGAAACGAAGATCAGACGTGCGTGCCCTGGCCATTTCGAAGCGCCGCAGGCCGGTCAGATAGAGGAAGGAAAAAAGGAACCGGGTGCGGTGGTAGTGTGCCGCCTCCCGCGCAGTCTCCTTGGGCATCGCCTCGATGCACTCCGTCAGCGCCGCCCAGGCTGCCGCGTCGAAGTAACGTTCCTGTCCTTGCCGCTGGCCTTTCCGGGTACGCTTTGCTGCCGCCCGCAACAGATTGGCGTGGACATAGCCGATGGCTGCCAGGTGCTCGAAGAGACCAAAGAGAATCGTCGTGGTCTGCTTTACGGCCGACGCTGACAATCCCGAGACGAAAGGACGCCAGGTGGGATTTGCCGAACCATCGGGCAGCCGGCGCGTCACCCGTCGCACTTGCCGACACAAGGGGTTCGGCGAACCGTCAGGCAGCGTCCGCGGCTCGGTCTGCTGGCACCACAAATCCACCGGCTGCGGGTCGCTCAGGAAAGCCTTGTAGGCCAGCACGTCCTCGACCATCAGCCCGGGCAGATCCTTGCCGTGCCAAGTGGCCCAGAGCATCAACCGCTCGGCCTCCCGGCGATAGCTGTCAAGCGTGTGGCGGTTATCCGTGTACTTTGCCAGCCAGGTGGCGACCGCTTCATGATCGGTACTGGCTGCCGTCAGCCGCGGCCCGGAAAGTGCTTGGTTCCGGGCAGGCTCGACGGGGAAGGGCAGGGGGGTCGGCAAGGTCACTGTTGTCCCCCTCCCTTCTCAATCAGGATCGCCGCTTTGGCCAGCAGCCGGGAGTGTGGATATTGCCGGTAAACCTCAGCGACCAGAGCGGCATGGCGATCGGCGTCGAACGGTGATTCCAGTTGTTGCTGCAGGATCCGGTGCAGCAAGGCGCTAGCGTGTTTCGAGTAGGTCACGAGGCGCATGCCCTTCACCAGTCCGCTTTCGGCTTCGACGAGGACCAGCGACAGAGCCTGGTGGGTACCCGGGACGTGCGGCAGGAGTTCACGGTCTTCCGGTGTCACCAGATGGAGGGTGAAAGCCTGGTCGGACCAGTCCATCAGATGCTCGATCTTGAACAGGATGAACAACACCGCCTGTCGGAGGTAGAAGCCGACATGCACCTGACCCCGGACGAAAGCAGCGATGTCCCGCTCGCTCAGTTTGCCCAGGCACAGTTGCAGCATGTGGTGGCCCCCGAAGTAGCGGTATTCGAAGCGCCCATCGGGCCAGTTGGCAATGCCCTCCATAAAGGGCTGATCGAGTGCCAGTACCCAGGGCTTTGCAGACTCCTGCACGCACAACCTCCTCTTCGTGAAACAAACCGGCCCGTGGAACATTTGACCGAAATTCAGCGCCACACCTATCTATCTGTTTTATAGACGGTTCCAGACAGTTCCTGGAAGTTGTTCCACGGCGCCGCCGGCCTCGCTGCAGGCGATTTTGGCCAACCGCTGGTGGATGCCGTCTGACGTAGTCATTATAGAAATAATGACTAAACATAGCAATATTACGTCCGGTGTGCAACGGTGAACGTCCGTTACCCAATGGTATCTTCAACATCGCCGGGTTGCCTCCGCAAGCGTGCCGCGGCAGCGAACAGGTGCCAACGCACGAAGGGCAAGAAAGCGACCACGCCTATCAGGTATTTGTCGAACCGAGCGATACAAACAATTATTGTTTGTGAAGCGTTAGAGCGCATACTACAATCAGGCTGTTATACGATGAGATCACTTATGCAAAATATGACACTAGAGCAGTTCCGCGCCACGGTTGAATCCGGCGGAATCCTGTCAGTTGTCCTCAAGGCACAGGGCGCGGCCTTCGCCATCCAGGCAGAAACTCAGCGCGGCGATGCGGTGCTGGTCGATACGCGCAGGAAATTGCCGCGCCTGTTCGGTGATCCGCGCAAGGCGCTGGCCCTGCTGAGCGAGATGGGCATCAAAAAGGCGGCTGTCGATACCGAAGCTTGGCGACCAGAGCAGGCCGATTCCTTGCATCCGCCCCGGCCAGACAAGTCGGTGAAGCTGAAAGCCGCGCACGAAGCTGCTGAGCTCAAGCGCGTCCTCGACGAACGGATAGCGATGGCCGACGCGCAAGGGGCCATCTGGCATGAAGCTGAGGACGTCTTTGACGAATTGGTAGCGGCTCATGCGGGTTAGGTTGCTCGACCAGGCCAAGAACGACTTGGTGGCGCTTGGGCAATACTATCGGGACGTTGGCGGTGATGTGCTGGCGCGCAAGATGGTGGCACGGATCAAGACGCCAGTGCTGTCGCTCAAGGACAATCCAGACATTGCTCCATCGTATGAACTCGCGCCAGGCATTCGCCGCTTGGTTGTCGCGAAAGGCGCGTTCCTGGTGTTCTACCGCGTGCGTGTCGATGTCGAAGTACTGCACATTCGGCGCGCCGCGCGGGATTCGGCAACAGGAGATGAGTTGGGGCAGATCGCCACCAAGGAATAAAACGTCCTGTTTAAACCGCTATACGTCTTTTATTTGACGCTATACTTCCGTCAGACTATCCTCGGTGAGGAACCGGGCAAGTACCGCTGCCCGAGCGTTGGGCACTGCTATTCAAGGAGACGGGATATGGATACGCCGCAAGCACAGATCATCGAGCAGGAAATTCACGACCTCAGTGGCTTGCTGTGCGATCTGTACCGTCGCGTTGCCGAGAATGCCCCGGAGCGTGCTGGCGAGATCGCCGGGGCGCTACAGGCCAACGCCCGGCAGTTTGCCGAGATCCCCAGTGGCACGCACTAGCGCAGTCGAGTACGAGCGGGTCGCCGAGGCCTGCTCCAGTCTCTTTCTCGAAGGCAAGAGTCCCTCGTTCGAATCGGTCTACGAGCTGATTGGCCGCAAGGGTGGCGCCAAGGTCGTCCAGGGGATGATCGCCGACTGGCGCAAGGAGATGGCCAACCGTTTCATGGCCGGCCGTACCAACCCCGATCTCCCGGAAGAGTTGATCACTGAGAGCGACAAGGTCCTCACCGTCGTCTGGCACCTGGCGCTGGAAAAGTCCGATGCCGCGTACGCCGATGAACGAAGCAGACTCGGCCAGGCTCGCGTCGACATGGCTGCAGCGGTGACGCAAGCCCAGGAACGCGCTGCCGAGTTCGAGCGCGAAGCCCTTTCCTTGCAGGGAGAGCGGCAAGCCCTTCAGGCGAGACTCCAGGGAAGCCAGGCCGAGATCGAAGACTTGCGGCAACGCCTGTCCGATACCACCACCCTCCTTCGGGCCCGTGACGAGCAGATCGGCCAGATGCGCGAAGATGGCGCCCGGCTTGCCAACACCCTGGAGAGTGAGCGACGTAATCACGAGGCGGAACTTCTCGCCGAACGTGACCGACACGAGCAAGCGGTGAACGCCGAACGGCAGCGGGCGCACGAATCGGTCGAGCGCGAGCGGGAAATTGCCGCCGGCGAACGTCAGTACCTGATGCGCCAGACCGATGAGATCCGGCAAGCCGCAAAGGCGAATGAAGCCGTGCTCAAGGAACAACTGCAGGAGGCCAAATCCTTCGCCGAGAGTTTCCAGGCGCGAGCCGGCCGGGCAGAAAGCGAAGCGGCGTTCTGGCGCGGCAAGGCCGAAGCGGCGGCGGAAGAGTCCGGCCGCTGGCAGCGGGCGTCAGAGGAAGCGGCCGGGAAAATCGATGGCTTGCAGGGGCGCATACGGATCCTGGAGCACGAACTCGCCCAACGAGCACCAGAGGAGTCTCCGACGGAAAAGCCGGCGAACTGAGCGGCGACTATTATGACTGTCCAGTTTGCCCTGGAATCGGTGTTCAGTTTGCCGTGGAATACGCATAAGGCGACAAGACCATCTGGGTAGCGTGACTACCTGCCTTCTGCCCGGTGAACACTGGCCAGGCAGCGCCCGCGCCGGTGGAACCGGCGTGGGCTTGCTCGTCCCTGCCCGTTGCTATCAAGTTCAAAAAAAGGGGCTACCCGAAGGCAGCCCCTTCTTCACCAGCTTCCCGGAAATCAGGAAACGCACTCGTACAGCGAAAGCAGATTGTTCGGCTGTTCACCGTCCGCTTCCGTCTTCAGATACTTGTTTCCGAACCGGCTGACCGCTACGATGACATTGACGATATGTCCCCGAACAGCCACGTAGAAGCTCCACTTCCCGGCCTCAATGCCTCGAATGGCTTCCTCCTGCGTGAGCTTCCAGTTCGTCCCGTTGGGATTGACGCCGCCTATTGCGCGGATGCGCTCATGGGCGTTGTAACGGTCAGTCTTGTTGATGCACTTCACTTCATGACGGGATGTCATAGTCGATTTCTTTCTACACGAAGGCCAGCCCGGCTACTGGCCATTGACGAAAGAAGGGGAGACCGCGTAGACTATCCACGCTAAGAAGCAGTCCAAGCGGGGTTCCGGCCCCTACAAGAAGTCAGTCGTTCCCGCGACTGGCTTTTTGTTTTTTGCGCCTTGGTGGCGCGAATTCGCTCTATTCCTTCACTTTCCAAACGCCTTTGCGTTTCGGTACGCCTTCAAGATGCCCAGCTCTGGTCATCCGGTACAGCTTGCCTGCCAATGTCCGTCTGTCTTCCGTCACGTACTGGAAGTCCCTGAACAGACCGACCAATATTTCGTCAATCGTCGCGATTCCGTCGTAGCGTTGTCTCATCGTCTTGAGGATTTTTTCCTCAATGTCGCCCATCTTGCCAGTGTTTATCTGCTTGCGCAGTGCTTCCGGCAGGTCGCTCAGGTCGCCAAGCCGTTTTCCAACCTTGTCAAGAACGTCGTTGCTCATCATTGGCCCCTTTGCATCGCATTTTACAGCACATCCGCCGCGTCGCGCAAATGCTGCGCACCGCATAGTTTTTCACAGAATTTAATTCTATGTACAAAAAATTCAAACACTATGCGCGACATAGTTAGCTAATTTCATATCTTACACAATCCGTTTAACTTGTATCTTATTTGGCTCTTTGTATACGCTAATTTATATTTTGGTTGCTTCAGGTTCTTTCCATATACATTTTTCTATTCTTACCCAACAGTCTGCGGTAAACCCGCAGCCCGTGCCGGACTGCGGGCCGGGCGCGACTGGCCGCGCTAAACGCTCCGCTTTGACGAGCTGACCGGGTGCGGCAATGGCTTGCCCAGTGCTTCCTTTTCGGGCCGGGAAGGAGCCCCCACGGGCTTTCGGTGTCCTAAGCCCCCTGGCGGTACCGATCAAGCACGAACGGCTGACTCCCCGGCCTGCGCGCGAACTGGAAAGGAACCAGAAACATGAGCAACCATCCCACCCACCGTCTGCACTTCGCGCAGACCCACAACCGCCACTGACATGAGGAAAAGACCCATTGAACAGACTGGGCCCTGGTTCCTGAACAGACTTCTTTTCCTACCAAACCCGCACTGGAGAAAGATCATTTTTCTGAACAATATTGCTGATCATCTGTATTTCTCACAACACCTCCCGGTTGATCTTCGCCCTGGACTCGCTGGCATCGGCCAGACTCTTTTCATGGCGACAGATCCACCGCCCACTCACGTAGCTGCTTGACATCCAACTGCGCTTGGTCCAGCAGCGTGAGCAGCTCGTCCTGCCGCGGTTGCCCGAACACCACACGGTAGGCTGCAAGTTGTCGCTTCAGACGCTTGAAGGCTTCGACTTCTTGCGTGTACGGAAGCATGGGTACGTGCCGTTGCACCCTCACCGGCCCTGGGGCGATCCAGTTCGGTACTAGGTCACTTTCCCCTGTTGCGCGCGCTTTGTCGTTCGCGAATTGGAAGGCAATTTGCCACAGGTCCTCACCAGGTTTCCAGACGGCAAGCGTCTCCGTAGCGTGTGAAAGCGCCACGTTTTTTCGTACAGCATGGCCCTTGTATCGGTGCACCCGCCCTTCCCGCTGTTCGAGATCCACTGGATTTCCTGGGAGGTTCCAGTGAACCAAGCGATGGCACCAGGGGTGGAAGTCGAGCCCCTCCTGCCCGACCGAGGTGCTCGCTAGCACGAATGGTCGGAAGGGGCTGTTGAACTCCGCGCGGACGGTATCCTGCGTGACCTTGCCTTCCTCTGTCCTCACATCGCCGAAGCGCAGGGCGAAGTCTGTTCTCACTCGAATTTCGGTGGAGAGAATGTTGCCAGTGTCCGCATCCACGGACCAGAACGAAGTGTGAACACGCGAGGGGGTTGGCTCAACGACCTTGATGAGCTGCGCGATGACCTTCTCTGCAGTAGTTTCGGCTGTCTGGTCGACTGCCCATGTGTGCTGTTCACGCTCCAGATGCCACGCTTCGTCAACCACTGCCTGGAGGTTCCCGTCGCGGCAATACCGCAGCACCAGACGCCAATACACGCCCTCGTTGTGTGTGAGGTCCGGCGCTTCTTGCGCAAGCTGGAGTAGGAGCGAGATCACGGTGGGCCGGTTGAACATCCGCCAGAACGACTCGCCGAGCCGAAGGCTGAGGCGCCGGCGAACGTCGTCGTCCACTCCGGCACCAGCCAGTGTGCGCGCAACCACCACAGCCGGGGATGCCAGGGCCAGATCGGAGAGCAGATCGACAAGCCCCTCGGGCCGGCGGCCCAGTGTCGTGAGGTCGAGTTGCAACAAGTCGTCGAGGTACGAGGGAAACTGCTCCGGGTTCGGTCGATCGGGACTGTTCTCAGCGCGTAATTCCTCTATGAACGAGCGGAGGCCGGGATCGAGTAGCATCGGCGCCGCCCACTCCCAGCGCTCGTCGACGTCACCGGTCGTCGCATTTGGTTGGATTGCCAGCAGACTTTCTACCCGCGAGCGAACCCAATCCCGCCGGTTGATCCCCGCTGGCGCGGTGAGCGGATGCGCCTGGTCGGCCAATGAAAGGCATGGAAGGAGGAGCAGCAGCAGACGGTGCCGGGAACGAGCGCCGTTCGCCGATGCGGTCAGCCGGAGAAGCGGAACCTGCTGCTTGGCGGGATCCGAGTAGGAGGCAAGGTGCGAACCGACCATTCGCCGTTCTGCCTCGTAGCTAAGGATCGCACTGACCACGTCGGGAACAACGTTCCACGAGGAGAAGACTAGCGCCTTGGTCTTGCCCTCCTGCCCGGCGAATGGGCCTGCGAGCGGCCAATACGGAAAGGTAGGAGGCATCCACAGCAGTCGCCACAGGCCGCCGTCGAGAAAGTCTTCCACCATCTCGCGGAGCTTTCCGTTCGCCGGGTCGATCGCCTGCCATGCCGTTACCTTGTCGGCTTCGAGGAACGCCGCCGCGTGTTCCCGCAGGACCTTTGCGAGCCTCTCAGGTGATTGCTCGAGCGTCTCCTGGATGCGGGTATGCACCGTGTAGCCTCGCATGAAGTGCATCAGATACGGGGCTGACTTCCAGAACACCATCGGATCCCTATCGCCGACAGCTTTGAACAAGGCATCAGCAGCCATGTACTGTTTGACGTCTGCGCCTTTCACTGTGATCTTGACGCACGGCTCCTCCACCATCGCGTCGCGGTCCTCGCTGGCCGAAATACGCTCAGTGCGCGCCATGATCGAGCGAAGCACCTTCTCGACCGCCTTCTTCGCCGGCACGACGGCTACGGTGTTTCCCGAGGCTGCATGCTTCAGCGCAAGCCCGAACTCTGACAAGCATCGCTGCAGGCTGGTGACCCGCTCCTCGTCATTCCCCATGAGGAATCGGCTTGTGGCCAGGAAGTCTTCATAGTGATCCTCGTCCTGGATTTCGGCATCGGCCGTGTAGAGCTTGTAGGGAGTGGCCGACAGCAAGAGCGTTCGAACGGGTTGGCCTTCCGGCGTTTGAGCGCCGAACAGCGTTTGGGCGAGGATGGCGGCTTCATCACGTACATCCTCTCGTGTTTCGAGAAGATTCTTGAAGCGCTGGAATTCGTCGAGGATGACGAGGTCGGGCTCCAGCGCGAGCACACAGACCTTCGCCAGCATCTGCCGGAGCTGGCTGATGACGTAGTTTCGGGGCTGTCGGGCCTCGAGTGGCCAGCGGTCCCGATGGTAGTGATACCACTGTTCGATGACGTCGTTGATCGATGTCAGCAGCGCAGTGTCGGCATTCAGAGCCGTTCGAAAGTTGGTGGCGATCGATGGGTCGAGCGCGATATCCGAGTTTTTTAACCGCCAGCGCCAGTTGTCTCGGTTTGAGATTCCAGCTTGCAGCAGATTCATCAGGCCGGTGCGCGCTTTGACCACCGGCTCGAGCAGCCGGAACAGCACGACTCGCTCCTCCGACTGCCCGGTTGCCTTACCCATGTCGAAGGAGGTCCCTGGGGTGAAGCTGACGAAGTTCACCTTGCTCGCCGCCAGCCCAGGCTTGCCTGCTCGCGGCGCGAGCTCGGTGGCGAGCATCGTAAGACGCGTTGCGAGGGCGAAGGAGCGGTCACTCGTTGCGCCGACGTGAAGCTTCGGGAGGTTCGCCCGCGCGATGCTCCCGTTGCTGCAGATATACACGATGTCAATGCGCTTAGCCGTGTCCCATAGATGCTCGATCGTCCGAGCAATGAGTCCCCGGGCAACAAGTGTTTTACCCAGTCCAACCTCGTCGGCGACCAGAAACCGACTCGTGCTGTCCTTGGCCAGGAACAGTCGATCGAATGCATGGTCGACTGTTCGGCGCTGAAAAGGCTTGAGCGATGCGAGGACAACCTCAATGTCGGAGCGGTTCATGCGGTCTCCTGTGTGATTAAGGCCTGGTCGACGACTGTCCAGATCTCGTAGAGCGCGTCGGGCACGATGAGGCGTCCTTCTTCGGTGGCGCGGAGGTCCGCAATCAGGTTTCGGATAGGGGTCAGGCGTGACGGATCGCGCGAGGCTGCGCGTACGAGATCTTCGAGCAAGGTCTCGCCGCCAAGCCCCTCCGCCCACCAACTGCCTCCAGTTCCGCTTCCATTGCCCGCCGGCAGTTCGGTCAGACCTTCCAAGCCACCGAGCAACGCGCGCAGGAAACGCAGGAAGCGCTCCGGGCTGTCGATCAGACTGCGCAGGACGTGCGCTACGCGACCGTCCGGCATGCCCTCAGTCGGCAGCTTGAGCGTGATTCGAACGTCGTCCACCGCCGCTACCGTGCAGGAAATCTTGAATGCGACAAACGCGGTCAACCTTGGGAGCGGGACAATCCATATCGACGGAGAAACAAGCTGGCGGGCTTGATCTTCGCCTAAGGTGATGGGCCAGGTCTCGACTTCGATGCCGGGCGGTGGCACGAAGTCGCCCACCACCGTCCACGTCCAGCTGTCCTGACTGCCGGCGGCACACACCACGCGAAGAGGTGCTGCAGCCAGGGCCTTTCGCGTTACCTCCAGTGACGCATGAGCGTCCTTCGCCAGTTCGTCGAGCAACGGCTTGCCGGGCACGTACGGCTTGCAAATAGCCATAAAGCCATCTTCCATGAACCTGTCGATACCGCCAGCTTCTCGGCGGCTCTTTTTGCCGGTCAGCGAGACCATCATCTCCACGTTTGTCCCGGTGAACGCGGCGGAGGTGAGGTTCGCCGAACCAACGAACCACGTCACGTCCCAGCCATGCTCAATCGCGATCGCCTTGGCGTGCAGGCCAGAGGGCCGGGGACCCGTTCCATCTTCGGGCTCTTCCGCAGCAGCGTCTGCGAGGACGAGGACAGACTGCCACGCATCCAACGCGCCGTTCGGCAGGTCGTCAAGAGTCTCCTGACGACTGACCAGCGTCCGATCCGCAGCGGTGATAGCAGTGAGGACGTCGAGAGCGGTTTTGTTGGCAAACGGAGCGATGGCGAGGAGTCTGCCGCCATCGTCGCGTGGCTGCCATGGCTTGCGACGATGGGGCCCGAGTCCTAGCGGGTGAAAGTGAACTGCGCCGTTGAAACCGGCCGGACTCGCAAAATTGGTTCGTTCTGCTTCGTCCGCCAGCGCCAGAAGGTCGGCGGTCAACTGTTCAGATACGCCCTGGGTCGAAACGCGCGGCAGCGAGCGGAGCAACTCGCCGAGGCCACGACTCGCGGCAGACATCTGCTTTCCGCGGGGCGATCCGTCCGTCGCGAGGGCGATGTCCCAACATCGGTCAAATGTAAGGTTCCTCGACAGCACGGCGACACGGAGGACGGGAGCCCCGGCCGGGCCCAGAAACCGGGCGACCCACACCTTCGGATGAAACGCGCCGCCGTGCGGTGCGCGAACGGGATGGACGCTCGCCTCCAGCATGGCGTAGAGCGGCCGGGCACCCGCCGGGATGGCGATGGCGCCTTCGTCCACGAATACTTGAACCTTCTCTCCGGATTGTCGAAGTGCCGTGAGCAGGGTGAGGGGGTCGGCGAGCATTTCCTCCAAACCGCCGTCGCTATGCGTGAGCACGGCGAACGGAAGCGCGAGCAAGGTTTCGAGGTCGAGGCTGTAGGTGGTCAGCACCACGCGATCGAGAGTGTGCTCGGGGGGTGGCCGGAGGAGGTCGACCGCGACGGTACGAGCATCCGGTGCGAGCATCAGGACTTCAGGCCGCCATGAAGGTCCGTGAGAAGTTGGCGGACACGAAACCAGCGAAAGCCCATTCGACCGACGCCCACGCTGCCGCTCCAGTCGAGCAACCGGTTGGCGTTGGCCAAGCGGGCGCGTCGTCCTTTGAGCTTGAGCTCGCGCTGCTCGATGAGGTTGCGAAGGAACGGGTCGTCGGGGACAGCAGATGCACCACTGGAGCTGATCCGGTCCGACCAAGCCTCGACGAAACGGCGCTGGGGGTCGGAAAGACTGGCCCCTCGTTCAGCGAGGAAGGCCCAGAGCGGGGGCGATTCGTACGCTGCCTCGGCGGATTCCTCGGCTGCCCATCGGGCCAACTCGGACCGATACGCGTCGACCCGGGCATCGTCGCCACCGCCGTTGCGCCGCTCGGCCAGTAGCAGGTTGTACAGGAGCGGCGCCCCTTCCACGTGTAGCGAGAAGCGTCGCGCCAACTCGACGATGCGGCGTACCGCCGAAGGCGCCGAACAGGTGCCGGGGTCGTCCCAGAACTGTGCTGCGGGCGTGGACGACCCTGCGCGTGCGAGCCAGGCCAACAACGTGCCCGTACATCGCTCCTCGAATCGTCCCTGTAGAAATGTCGCTTCTTCCTTCGTCAGTCGAAATGAGGCACATCCCGGAAAGTCAGCGGGCGCCGTGGGTAGCCGCGGATGCCACGTCGGCTCCCGCGTCCACACCACACCGGGATCGTCAGCGCGAAGCACCTCGCTCTTGCGACGGGCGAGCCCGGCAAAGTGGGTGTGGTACCAGGACTGGCTCTGTCCAGGCACGAAGATACCCCAGCGATTCAAACTTGCCCAATAGACCGAGCTGGGCAGGCGGGAAAGCGTCTTGCGTGCGGAGATCCCGATCACGCCGAAGGTGTCGTCGCTGGTCGCGAGAGGCTCGATCAATCCGGTCTCGGCCTCATGTGCCGCCGTGCGGACATCGTCTACGGGTCTGGCTTCCAGCCGCTGGTAGAGCCACGGGACGAACAGCGCGTATCGAAGCCGCGTCTGGATTGATGAGGTGCCCGGAAACAGCGCGTCCGACAGCGCATCGCGTAGGCTCCCGAGCCCCATTTCGTCGACCGTCCCCTGCTCACTGAACAGGTCGAGCACGCCGCGCATCTTGTCGCGGTCGCGGGAGGTGAGGTCGAGCCACGTAAGCGTTGCCATCAGATTGAACTTCTTTGATTCTCGAGTTTGCTCATCAACCGGTTTGTCAGCCTGTGCGCTAAACAAATCCGCGGCCCACAGTACTCCCTCCAGCTTACCGCAGTCAGATGCCCCGAAAGCTCGCGTTATCGCTGTGTACAGAAGCCTCCGCGGCGAGTCCTTCAAGGGACGCCCCAGTCGCCGAGAATTCCGCGGGGCAACTTCTTGTATGTTACTCGCCTAATCTGCCCATAACCTGCTTTCCTTACGGCCAGGATACGCGGGTGATCCCGTATGACTTCAGCCGCCGCGACCACCACCACCCTACCAGCGACACCGGGCTGGCGTCGGACTGCTTTAAGAATTCTTGAAGCGATTGCGCATCGTGCGAGTTGAGGGAGTCTTTGGTGGTTTGGGCGAACCCGTCAGGTGGGAATGTCATCAAATACATTTTCTTGATACATTTACGCACCTACAGACAATCAGGCACGCCATGACCGACAATCTGTTCTCCATCTGTGAGCCGCGACCTGATGTTCTGCAAGGTGCGTTGCGTGAAAGCGACTTTGCTGCGGACCTCTCGCAGGTGTTGCGGGGAGACGCTCCCGACGAATACAAGCGCCCGGAGCTGTTCTTTGCCAACACCTACCCGACCAAAGGCATCAAGAACGTCCTCAAGCTGGTTGCGCTGCGGGTCAGTGGCCATTCCGACCAGATTGGCGCCATCTTTCGTCTTGACACCCAGTTTGGCGGCGGCAAGACGCATGCCCTGATTGCGCTCGCCCACGCCATGCGCAGCCTCTCCGAGGTGGCGAACGCCGACGAGTTTCTCGATGCCTCCCTGCGCCCCTCGGCACCGGTGCGCATTGCCGCCTTTGATGGCGAAAATGCCGATCCGGCCAACGGGCACCGAATTGGCGACACCCTGCGCGCCTACACACCCTGGGGCGAACTGGCGTATGCGCTGCGTGGTGAGGCCGGTTATCGCCTCGTCGAAGCGAGCGACCGCGAAGGAATCGCGCCGGGTGCCGACACCTTGCGCGAACTGATCGGCAGCGAGCCGGCGGTGATCCTCATCGACGAAATCGCCCCTTACTTGCGCAAGGTGGCCGGTCGGAATGCTCAGCGAGCAGGCGAACAGCTCCTGGCGTTCATGACTTCGCTGATGAAGGCGGTGGAAAGCTCGCCCTATGCAGCGCTGGTTTTCACGCTCGCGGTCGGCCGTGACGGCAAAGCCTCGGACGCCTACAGCCGCGAAACCCAGGACATCGCTGCCTTCTTCGCCGAGGCCGAAAGCGTCGCCGCCCGCAAGGCGACGGTGATCGACCCCACCGAGGACGACGAGACCGTCAAGGTCATCTGCCGACGGCTGTTCACCCGCATCGACCGCGACAAGGCACGGTTGGTCATCTCCGCGTACAAGTCACTGTGGGACGCCAACCGGGAGCTGCTTCCGCCGGCCCCGGCCGAGGACCGGCGCCTGGACGAGTTTGCTGCCGGCTATCCGCTGCACCCTGAACTGGTGAATGTGCTGACGCAGAAAACCGGCACCCTGGGCAACTTCCAGCGCGTGCGCGGCATGCTGCGTCTGCTCGCGCGTACGGTTGCACGCGTCTGGCAGACGCACCCCGCCGACGCCTACGCGATTCACACGCATCACATCGACCTCGGGTTCGAGCCGATACGCCTCGAACTCGTCACCCGCCTCAAGCAGGACATCTACGTGCCGGCCATCAAGACCGAGATTGCCGCCGTCGAAACCACGCCGGCCTTGGCTGAACAACTCGACGCAGGGCCGTTCAGGGGCCTTCCGAAGTATGGATCGTACGTCGCCCGCTGCGCCTTCATGCACACCCTGGCGTTCAACGAGACCTTGCGCGGACTCAACGCCGAGGAACTGCGCTACGCCATCCTGAGCCCGGGAACGGATGTCGCATTCATTGACGACGCACGCAAACGCTTCGCGACCGACTCGGCGTATCTCGACGACAAACCCGGTGCGCCGCTACGTTTTCTGGCCGAGGCCAATCTCACCCAGATCATTCGGCGCGAAGAAACCAACACCGACCGCGACGAGGCGCGCACCCGCCTGAACAGCTTCATCCGCGATCTCTTCGCCGGTCCCAATCTCAATCTCATCCCCTTCGCTTCCGGCCCTCACGACGTTCCCGATGACGATGGCAGCGGACGCCCCTACCTGGTGATGCTCGGCTACGAAGCCACCCAGGTCTTCAGCGACGCGGTCACCGTCGACAACCTGGTCGAGAAAGTCTTTCTGCACAAGGGGGGTGGAAGCGACTGGCGCCACAACCGGAACAATATCGTCTTCCTGCTGGCAGACGCTGCCGGGGTGCCCAACATGAAGGCCAAGATGCTGCGCAACATCGCGCTGGAGTCGCTGCGGCAACCCGGCAAGCTCAAGGACCTGGCGGACTATCAGGTGGCCAAGCTGCAGGAACTGCACGAACGCTCCAAGCAGGAACTCGCACTCGCCGTGCAGCAGTGTTTCCGACACATCTTCTACCCATCCCGCAATCGACTCGACGGGGCCAACTGCGACCTCGCGCACACCGTGGTTGACATTCAAACCGCCTCGGATCGGCCGGGTGATGGCCAACGCCAGGTCGTCACCCAGCTCCAGAACGCCGGCAAACTGCGCCTGCCGACCGACAAACCAGACTCGCCGGTCTACGTGCGTGACCGCACTCCCCTCAAGAAAGGCCAGATCACCACCGCCGCTCTGCGCACCGAATTCCGCCAGGACCCGTCCCTGCCGATGCTCGTCGGTGACGAGGTGTTCATCAAAGGCATTCGTCTGGGTATTGAGCAGGATGACTACGTCTACCAGTCAGGCGACCTCCTGCGTGGCAAGGGGGACCCGCATGCCGAAATCAAGGTCGACGAGCAGTCGTTCATTTATACGACTTCGTATGCCCAGGAGCACGGCATCTGGCCGCGACAGGAGCCAAAGAGCGAAACCAGCAAGACCGACTCAGGCGCTCGCCCGACGAATGACCAGGCGGATCAGCGCCCGGTAGATTACGCTGCGACCAGCGACCGAACGATGCCCAAGGCGAAGTCCCCCCCGCTACTTGAGGCAGAGGACGTTCTCAAGGCAGCGCTCACCCGTCTTCTGGAACAAGCGCGGCTCAATGGCATCCGCAGCCTGGCGACGCTGACCATTCGACCATTCGACAAATCGGACGCGTTGAAACTGATGCCGCTGGTCAAGTCGATTCCGAACGCCAGCAAGCGGGTCGAGATGACCGCTTCTTTCGAAACCGCCAGCGGTTCCAGCGCTGAACTCAGCTTCAAGGGCGACATCGAAGATGCGATTGCTCTCAAGGACTACCTCGAACCGCAGTTCCGCGCAGCCAGCGACAGCGACGCCGCTGTTTCCTTTTCGCTCCGCTTCGAGCCGCCGCTGGCCGTTCAGGGGCCTTCGGCCGAAGGCCTGATTCAGCGGCTGACACGACTGGTTTCGCCCTCGGCACACGTGCTGGCCACGGCCGCAGAGCAGGATTGAGAAGGATCAACCAGGATCGCCAATGAGCAAAGTGACCCACCTGAGTGCCGCAAAGCACGCTTCTGCCTTGCCCCAGTACGAGATGCGCGCGCGCCGGCTCGCTGGCTCGGATATCGAGGTCGAAATCTGGCAACTCCCTGCCGGCGCGACGCCGCACATTCGGCAGCCGACCTACATTGCCGGGCTGCGCGGTCGCAACCTGTCGCTGATCGAGCACCGTCTGTTGCGGCGCCTGAAACAGTTGCGCATCGACCTGAGCAACCTGCCCGCCTTCGATGCGCTCAGGCTAGCGGTCGATGAAGAAATGGCGATCAGTCTCGGGCTGCTGTTTCGCGCCCTGGCGCCGATGCGCAACCGCGAGCATATCGCTGCGGTCGCCGAAGGCATCGAAGCGATGAGCAAGGAAGAAGCTGGCTACTGGCTCGGCATGGCCATGCACCGCAAGCACCCGCGGCGTGTACTGATGGCGCTGCGCTTCCTGCTCATCGAGCCGAAGCCCTGACGGATGCGCGAACTGACCGAGATCCGCAGCCTGCTCGATCGCCTGGACGAAGTCGAAGCCGATGCCCTGGAAACCCAGGACCTTGACTTCAAGGAGTGGCCGGCCGAACCCAGGCAGGCGATCAAGCTGGCTGTCGATATCGCGATCTGCATGGCCAACGGCGGTGGCGGAAGCGTCGTGCTCGGGGTGCGCGACCGTGTCGTCGGGCGGGCCAAAGCGATCCTCGGCGTGCCGCCAGAGACAGAGATTCACCAACTGAAACGCGACATCTACGAGCGCACCGCGCCGAAGCTGACGCCCGATATTCACGAACTGCACGTGCTGGAAGGCAGCGGGCGTTTGCTGGTCATGCAGGTGCACGGCGGCCTGTCGCCCTACACCAACACGGCTGGCGCGGGGACGGTACGCAAAGGCAACGCCTGCGTACCGCTGACCGGCGACCTGCGCGAAAAGCTGATGGTCGAACGGGGCGACGCCGACTTCACCGCGGCGATCGTCCCCGAGCCGGCCCAGTCGCTGATTTCGGCCGCCGCGATGGAGCGCCTGCGTGACCAGGCGCGACAGGAGCAGGCGCCGACCGACCTGCTGCGCAAAAGTGACCTCGACCTGCTGGGTGCCATTGGCGTGCTGCGCGATGGCCAGCTCACGCGGGCGGGCTTGCTGATTGCCGGTCAGGCCGAAGCCATTGGCCGTCACCTGCCGAACTTTGGCTGGACGCACGAGCGCATGAAGAGCGCCACCGCCTACGACAACCGCGCCGACGGTCGCGACGAAAATGCCCTGGCGCTGCCGCTCGCGCTGGCGGCGATCGAAGCGCGCATCAACGCCGACAACCCGATCAGCACCATCGAACACGGGCTTTATCACTTCGAATACCGCGCCTATCCGACCATCGCGCTGCGCGAAGCGCTGCTCAACGCATTGACCCACCTTGACCTGCGTCTGGCGAGCCCGGTGCTGGTCAAGCAATACCCCCGCCGGCTCGAAATCACCAACCCTGGCGGACTGGTCGGCGGCATCACCTCAGCCAACATCCTGCACCACCCGCCGCTGGCCCGGAACCTGCAGCTCGTGCAGGCGCTCGCCCGGCTGCGCCTGGTCAATCGCAGCAACCTCGGCATCGGGCGGATGTTCGAGGCGATGCTGGTCGAGGGCAAGGAACCGCCGCTGATCATCGACGAGGAAAGTGCGGTTCGCGTGGTTTTCAAACGGCAGGAAACCGCCCGCCCATTTCGCGAATTCATTGCCGAGGAAGGCAAGACCGGCCGCACCCTCGACGTCGACCACTTGCTGGTGCTGCGCTACCTGCTCTCGCATCCCGAGATCGACACGTCAACCGCTGCCGAGCTGTGCCAGCGCCGTGATGCGGAAATGCGCGACATCCTCGACGAGATGGTGCAGATCTTCGACTACCTCGAACGAGGCGGTGCCGGCCGCGGTAGCTGGTGGCGCATGAAGCCCGCCCTGCATCGCCGGCTCGAAGGGCTCGGTCACGCCGAGCGAGACCAGCGCATCGACTGGGATGTCGCCAAGACGCGGGTGCTCAACATGCTCAAGCAGCGCGCTCGCCGCGGCGAACCCGGACTGACGAACGCCGGTATCCGCGAAGTCACCGCCTACGACCGGCAGCAGGTCAACCGTCTGATTCACGAACTCGAAGCCGAAGGCGTCAGGATGCAGGGCCATGGCCGTGGCTCGTGCTACACCTACATTGGTCGGACACATAATGAACAGGGATGAGCAAATGACAGCACTCGACAGGCGGTTTGAGCTGGTTTGCGAGGCACAGCGAGGGCTTGGTGCGCTGATTTCCGAAGCGGGTGTGCGATGACCCGCCGTCTGATTGAAACCTGGTTACCAATTGCCGCGCTTGGCATCGAAAGTCTGCGCGAGCGGACGCCGATGACGCCATTTCCCGCACCCAACCGTCTGCACGTGTGGTGGGCACGTCGACCCTTGGTGGCTTCTCGGGCGGCCGTCCTCGCATCACTGCTGCCGGTGGATGCGGACCATGGCAAGTTCCTGCATATGTTGGGAATACATGGCGACGCGGCAGCTTCACGCCGTCGTATTGATGCTGCCCGCCGCAAAGGTGAGCGATTCGAAGGCCAGGCCTACAGCTACTCCCGTGCATTTACCTATGCTCCGAGCGACGCAGACAGGAGTTGGGCTCGAACGGGATACGGTCGATTGGGACTCGACCAGATTGCAGTCCTTGATCCAACCGCGGGAGGCGGGGCGATCCCTTTTGAGTCAGCGCGTCTTGGGTTTGACACTTTCGGTAACGACCTCAATCCGGTCGCAGCCCTGATTGAACGCGCCACAATTGAGTTGCCGCTCAAGCACGGGCTTGCAGTGCTGCGCCAGTTCGAGCGTATTGCATCTGAGTACATCGAGAGGCGGGAGAAGCGCTTGTTGCCGTTTTTCCCGCCCGAACCTGCGGAAAACGCGATCCCGACCAATTTCATCTGGGCGCGAACGATCCGCTGTCCTCATTGCGAGGGTCTTGTCCCGCTCTCGCCCAACTGGCGACTCGCCCCGGATGGTACGGGGGTCCGCCTGCTGCCGGACAAGGGCAAGGGACCTGGAGACAAGACCAGACATCTGCACTTCGAAATCGTCAGCACCGCCAAGGAGCATTCGACAAGCACAGTCTCCGGTGGTGACGCCACCTGCCCTTTTGACGACTGCGGGCGATTGATCGCTGGCGACCATATCAAAGCCGAAGCTCAGGCGGGGCGAATGGGTCAACAGCTTTACACCGTGGTCTTCAAGAAAAAGCTGATCACCGGCCACACGAAAGCTGGCAAGCCCAAGGAAAAGTGGGTACGGGGTTACCGTGCGCCTCGTCCGGAAGACGATGTCTCGGAGGCAGTAGCCGATGCCTTGACAGAGAAGCTCCCCGACTGGGAGGCTCTGGACATGGTTCCTACCGAAAGAGTGCCGGAAGACATTAACGATGACCGTCCGATACAGTACGGTATGCCACTGTGGCGTGACCTGTTCTCGCCGCGGCAACTCCTTGGCCACTGCACTGCCGTCGAAGTGTTCCGGGAACTGATTGTTGAGGAAAAGTCATTTGGTCGGTGGAACGAATGCACGGCGGCGGCGTTCTGCTATCTCTCTTTCTCACTCGACAAGCTTCGCGACTACAACTCGCGCATGTCCCGTTGGCACGTCAATCGCGAGGTGATGGTCAACACTTTCGATCGTCACGACTTTGCTTTCAAATGGTCCTATGCGGAGATGCCCCCCCTAATTGAAGGCCTCGGCTATGACTGGGCGATCGAGCAAACGGCAAAATGCATCGGTGAGCTGGTCGCGCTCACTCGTCCCGATGCCGGCGCCACGGCGAGTCCTCAAAGCAAGTTCAACTTTGACGGCGCACCGGCTTTCACCCCTCCTCCCGTCACCCTCACCTGCAAATCCGGCGACAGTCTCGACCATATCGCCGATGCCAGCATCGACGCGGTGGTGATGGACCCGCCGTACTACGACAACGTGATGTATGCCGAGCTGTCGGATTTCTTCTACGTCTGGCTCAAACGCACCGCCGGTTACATCTACCCGGAATTGTTCCGCCGCGCGCTGACCGACAAGGAAAACGAAGCGGTCGCCAACCCGGCCAAGTTCAAGGGCGAAAAGGGCGCCAAGGCTTTGGCCGGACGCGACTACCAGCAGCGCATGGCGGCCATCTTCACCGAGATGCGCCGGGTACTGAAGCCGGACGGCATCATGACGCTGATGTTCACCCACAAGGCGACGGGCGCCTGGGATGCCCTGACCAAGGGACTGATGGAAGCGGGTTTCGCGATCACTGCCTCGTGGCCGATCAATACCGAGGCCGAAGGCAGCCTGCACATCAAGGACAAATCGGCTGCCAATTCGACCGTGTTCCTGGTCTGCCGCCCACTGGCGCAGCCGGGTGCCGACACCCGCTACTGGGAAGACGTGGAGCCCAAGGTCCGTGCCGCCGTACGCGAACGCATCGGCGTTTTTCAGACCGCCGGGATTCGCGGCGTCGATCTTTATCTCTCCTGCTTCGGTCCGGCGCTCGAAGTGTTCTCGCAGGCCTGGCCGCTGGTTCGCGGCACCCCTCGGCAGGACATCGAGCAGTCGCGCCGCAAGCGCCGGCAGGCGGAGATGTTCGACGAGGCCTACGACCCCTTCGCCGTCACGCCGGAAGACGCACTCGTCGCTGCACGCACCGAGGTGAAGCAATGGCGGCTCTCGCAGCTTGCGCACGTTCGCCGCAATGTCGAACTGGACAACCTGACGAGCTGGTTCGTGCTCGCCTGGGACGCTTTCGAAGCACCGATCTTCCCGTTCGATGAGGCCAACAAACTCGCCAAGGTGTGCGGCGTGGACCTCGACCGTGACGTGGTCGGCCGACTGGCCGAGAAAAAGGGGGCCGACCTCGTGCTCTGGGACAGCGTCACCCGTGCCGCCAAGGGTTCGCTCGGCCTGCCCGATGGTCGCGACTCGATGATGGACGCCCTGCACCAGTTGGCCAGGACCGCCCGCACGGCATCGCTCGAATCTGCCAACGAACTGCTCGCGAAACACGGACTCGCCGTGGAACCGGCCTTCCTCACCGCGCTCGAAGCGGTGCTAGAAGTCCTCCCGGTGGGGTCGATCTGGAGCGGCTTCGATCTTCCCGACGCTGCCAAGGGGGCCGGGGCCGACTTCGATGCCCTGGAAAACCTGCGCCGCCTGGCGCTTGCCGAGAAGGTGGCCGAACCCGAGCAGTTGAAGATCTGGCAGCAGGAAGAATTGACGGTCTGAGCGAAGACGACCATGCCCTTGCTGACCGACTTCGACTGGCAAAGCAAATACGACCACGACCATGGCTCGCTGATCGAGCAGTTCTATCTGCGCGCACTCGCCTGCGCTCAGCGCTACGATCGGACCACCGGCTATTTCACGGCGACCGCGCTGGCGATAGCGGCGCGCGGCCTGGAAGGCCTGGTGCTGAACAACGGCCGGATGCGCCTGGTGGTCGGTTGCACGCTCGATGAGCCCGAGGTGGCGGCCATCGAGCACGGCCAGTCACTGAAGGACACCGTCGAAGGCCGGTTATTGAAGATGCCGCTCGCCGGCAGTTCGCCAAGGGAACAACAGGCGCTGGAACTGTTGGCGTGGATGGTGGCCAGGGGCTACCTCGAAATCAAGGTCGCCGTTCCCTGCGACGACGATCGCAACCCGGTAGCCACGCAGGCCATTTTCCACGAGAAGGCCGGCATCCTCGAAGACAAGACCGGCGCCAGGCTGGCTTTCGCCGGCAGCGTGAACGAAACCGCCTACGGCTGGCTGCACAACTGGGAGAGTTTCCATGTCTTCTGCGACTGGGACGGCGGCGCCGGGCACGTGGACGCGGAAGAGAAGAGTTTTGCCCTGCTCTGGGCAGACCGGGCCAGGCGCGCACGGGTACTCGATGTACCCGCCGCGGTGCGCGAAGAGTTGCTACGCTTTCTCCCGCGCGAAGCCGATGAACCGGAACGGGTCAAGCGCGCTCGAAATGGCGACGCTGTTCGAGATTCAACCGCCGATGACGAAACGGACCAACGGAGAAGCACGCCGCAGGCCACTTCCGTCGACGAGCGACGGAAGGCGGTGTGGCAACTGATCTGGTCTGCACCGCGGCAGCCCGGTGGCGAGCGTATTGCCGAAGCAACCAGCGCCGTGACCCCCTGGCCGCATCAGATTCTGACCTTTCAGCGCATGCTCGACCACTGGCCGCCCCGTCTGCTGATTGCCGATGAAGTGGGGCTGGGCAAGACCATCGAGGCCGGACTCGTGTTGCGCTACGCGTGGCTTTCCGGGCGCGCGCAGCGCATCCTGATCATGGCACCCAAGGCGGTGATGACGCAGTGGCAAGCCGAGTTGCGCGAGAAGTTCAACCTCAACTGGCCGATCTATGACGGCAAGCGCCTGAGCTGGTATCCCTCGCCGCTGCTGCGGGGGAAATCGGAAAAGGAAGTCGCGCGCGACGAGTGGCATCGCGAGCCTTTCGTCATTGTCTCCAGCCACCTGATGCGCCGGCGCGACCGCCAGAACGAACTGCTCGAAGTGGCCGACCCGTGGGATCTCATCGTTCTCGACGAGTCGCATCATGCGCGCCGCAAGAGCCCGGGCGCCGCGCAGGAAGGCCCGCCCAATCTTCTGCTGAAGCTGATGCAGCGTCTCAAGGAGCGCACCGACGGCTTGCTCCTGCTGACCGCGACACCGATGCAGGTGCATCCGGTCGAGGTCTGGGACCTGCTTTCGTTGCTGGCCATGCCGCCGGCCTGGTCCCGGCAGGGCTTCCTCGAATTTTTCCGGAAGTCGGGCAGCGGCAATCCGTCGCACGAGGATTTCGAGTTTCTCGCTGCCCTCTTTCGCGCGGCCGAAGCCGCTTTTGGCGAGGTGTCGATCGAGTCAGCCGTGCGCCGAGCGCCTGAGCGCAGTCTGCTCAAGGCGAAACGCATCCTGCGCTCGCTGCGCGACGCCGCCGCGACACCCAGGCGGCAGCTTTCCGCAGAAGAGCGCCGCAGTGCGGTGGCCATCATGCGCGCACACACGCCGGTGGCTGGTCTGGTATCACGGCACACGCGCGGCCTTCTGCGCGAGTATCACCGGCGCGGCCTGCTCAGCACCCCGATCGCCACGCGCGAGGTCGTCGACGAGTTCCTCGACATGGCGCCGGCCGAGGCTGCGGTCTACGATGCGCTGGAAGCCTACATCTCGACGACCTACAACAATGCCCAGGAGGAGCGGCGCACGGCGGTCGGCTTCGTCATGACGACGTATCGCAAACGCCTCTCCTCCAGCTTTCATGCCCTGAAGATGACTCTTGAAGAGCGTCTTGCGGTGGTGCGAGGACAGGCCGGCCTGCCCTTCGACGAACTACGTTCAAGCGAGGACGCCGAAGACGACATCGACGAGTCCGGCGACGCGGCCGACGAGGAGGCCGTCGACCGGCAGAAACAGGCTGCGTTGCAACTCGAAGAACAGGGCGACATCGAGACTTTGCTTGAGCAGGCGCGCAGACTACCGGTGGACACGAAAGCCGTGCGGCTCGCCGAGGTGCTCCAGGCCCTGCAAAGAGGCAGCTATCACGCCATGGACGATTCGCTGCTGCCCGCCTTTCCGCAGGCGATCGTGTTCACCCAATACACCGACACGCTCGATTACCTGCGCGATTTTCTCAAGACACAGGGATTCTCGGTTCTCTGCTACTCGGGGCGTGGCGGCGAATGGCTACAACCCGACGGCAGTTGGAAAAGGCTGACCCGCGAGGAGACGAAACGGCGCTTCAAGCGACAGGATGCGCAGGTCCTGGTGTGCACCGATGCTGCCGCAGAGGGTCTGAACTTCCAGTTCTGCGGCGCGCTCGTCAATTTCGATTCGCCCTGGAACCCGATGCGCATCGAGCAACGCATCGGACGCGTCGACCGCCTTGGCCAGCAGTTCCCGCGCATCGCGATCGTGAACCTGATGTACGAGGACACCGTCGAGACCGACGTCTACCGTGCGCTGAGATCGCGCATCAGTCTCTTCACCTCGGTCGTCGGCCCGTTGCAACCGATTCTCTCGGCGATGCCTGCCCGGATCGCCGAAGTCGCCCTGATGAGACCTGAGAACCAGCAACAGGCCAGGGCGAATCTTGTCAGTGAGCTTCAGCAGGCGGCCAGCCAGACCCCGGCAGACTCCTTCAACATCGACGAAGCCATCGAAGCGGCGCTTGAAGAGCCGGAACGTGCGCCAGCCCCGTACGGGCTCGAAGAACTCGGCCATCTGCTCGACCACCCGAAGCTTCTGCCACCCGGCGTCGAAGCCCAACGGGTCGGCACGAAGGAGGTCTTCTGGACGCAGCCCGGAGCGCCGCGTATCAGCGTCACCACCGACCCGGACTTTTTCGAGGAACATCCGGAATCGGTCGAGTTCTGGACGCCGGGCAGCCCGGCGTTTCCGGAAGACAGTGGATCGGGGGTTCAATCGGCTGATGGGGAGACACTGGCTACCCTGATTCGCGCGACACGGGATCTTTCAAGTCGCTTGAGCAACCGTACGACAGAGTGTGCGCTGCAATCGGTCAATGCGGTACTCTGAGGAAACTCAAAAAAGTCAATGAAACTCGTGGGCGGCAAGCCCGGTTCTTCGGGCTATCCCCCGGACCGCTGGCTAGCTGAGGCGCTAACGTCGGAAACGCGGCGTCCAGCTTTCGGTTGGGGCGGTACTCGTATCCGTGTCGGAGGCAGTGGCCAAAGGCGAGTTGCGTCCCCTGCGTGACCCCTTCAATGGCGATTAGGACAAACGCCTAGCTGCTTCTTCCGTTCCACTGCACCCCAAACACCAATTTCCGGTCAATGGTTCCGATGAAGGCGTCCGCGTTGCCCTCGCTGTCTTCGGCGATGTACTCCCATATTTCGCCAAGTTCGATTCTGGCGCGTGGGCGTTTGAGGATGACCGGCATTTACGTATCTTGGCCGGCAGGAACGCGCGCGGTTCTTCTCTTGCGGCCTTCGCGTTTGATTTCCTCGGGGTCCCATGGCGTTGGCTCGCCGCTATCGAGGCCGTCGCGGAGATCCTGCCGCAACTGTTCGAGCTTGGCTGCCCGCACGCGGCCCTGTTCGTCCATGACGCGCAGCGCCTCGCGGACAACCTCGCTCGCGGAGGTGTAGAGGCCGGATGCCACCTTCCGTCGGACCATTTCCTCAATCTGAGGGGTGAGATTGACGTTCATTGTCTAGCAACCCCTTGTCTGTCGTAATGATTTTTGACCGTAGCATAGTTGTCATGGCACAGCAAAGCTTGACAAGAAATTGGTGAGGCGGCCCGGCTATTTCCTGGAATGGAAAGGCGTCAACGTATCGGAAAGCTTGACAATCGAATCATGAATAGGCACAATCGTTTCATGAATACCGATATCCGTTTCATTAATGAGCTTGTTCGTATCGTCAACGGCGCACTTCGTCTTGACGTGGACAAGGTTCGCAATTACACTGCGTTCCTCGCCGAAAAGCTTGAAACCGCCGGCGAGAAAAGCTCGGCCGATCGGCTGCGAAAGCTGCTCGAAGAGACCGACAATCAGTTACGCCCAGCCGATGTCCGCTTCTCCACAACACTGCCCGTCGATGCGGAAAGCCGGTTTCCCCTCATCGAGCACATCAAGCTGAAGACGCTGCAGGAGCCGCCCGTTCAACTCTTGCAGTCACAGTGGGATGTGGTCAATGAATTCGTCAGCGTAGCGAAAAGCTACGCCTTGCTTGATACGACCGAGCTGTCCGGCGCGCTGAGCTTTCTCATGTATGGCCCTCCGGGCACGGGAAAAAGCCGCGTGGCGCGCCATATCGCCAAGGAGATCGGACTAGAACTCTACGTCGCCCGCCTGGACGGCCTGATCTCGTCCTACCTCGGCAGCACGTCGAAAAACATCCGCGCACTGTTCGACTTCGCCGCGAAAACGCCCTGCGTGCTATTTCTGGATGAGTTCGATGCGATTGCCAAGCTGCGTGGCGACAGTCAAGAATTGGGTGAGCTGAAGCGGGTGGTCAACAGCTTCCTACAGAACCTTGACACGCTTGGTCGGCAATCAATCGTCCTGGCTGCAACCAATCATGAAACGCTGCTGGACACCGCCGTGTGGCGCCGCTTCACCTACCGTTTGGCGTTGCAGCTCCCTTCATCGGAACAGCGGGAACACATGTGGGCCGATTTCATCGAGCCCATCCACTTCTCGCCGCGGGACCTTACGGTCCTGGCAGATCTGTCCGAAGGTTTTTCGGGTTCGGATATCCGCGAAGTCTGCGCTCGCCTGAAGCGTCGGCACTTCTCTACGGGCAAACCGATCTATCTCAAAGACGCATTCCCGGTCTTGCAGAACCTGGCGATTGGGGCGGAAGACGGCGCGCGGTTCATTGCGCGGCTCGCCAACAAAGAGGCGCCGGACATTGTGGAAGCGCTAAGGGAACGGGATCAACGCTTGTACAGCTTCGCCATGCTTGGAGAGCTGCTGGGGCTGTCGAAGGCAACTGTACACAGAGTGTCGAAGCTTGAGGGCGAAGAGCGTGGCTGACGAGACCCAACGGAATGCGCGCAACGATCGCCTGCCGATCAAACTGATCATGCCCAAGCAGGGAACCGAGCGTCGCGTGCTGGGGGGTGGCACGCCGCCGGCGCCGTTTCGTGATGTTGACCTGCAGTACCGCAATCGGCTTTCCAACCAGATCGGCGCCATTCAAGAAGCCCTCTTGCCGCAACTCAAGATGACGCGGGCGGCGCCGGTACGCGTCAAGATCATGTCGAAGGCGGCGGCGAAGAGCCACCGACCGGAAAAGCTGTTCTCCGACAAGTCGTGTCCCATCATCGGCGCGGGCCGCCTTGGCGAGCTGTTCATCAAGGCAACGCCGACGGGACTGGAACAGCTAACTCAAATCATCCAGAACAACACATCGGATCAGATCACCAAGGAACTCTCCTGTATCGAAAGCATTGAAGCGGTGACGCCGGCGTCGCGTCGCCATGGCCTGGGTGCCGAGGACATCCTCTGTCGCAGCCCGCGCCGTCGCAACGGGTTCATCACCCGCGTCCGCTTGTTCAGTTTCGGCGCCGATGATGATCACCCGGCGCTGGTCGCCAATTTCGAGTCCGTGTGTAGGGAACGCGGTATCAAGCTCGATCAGCGCGGATATTCAGAACGTAGCTTCATCTACGCGGCGGAGTGCCAAACCGTCGCCGATGTCGAAGCGCTGTCGCGTATCATCGGCGTGCGCTCCATCTCCCACATGCCGTTGGTACGCACGATCCGGCCGCGCATGATGAACCAGCAGGCCCTTCCGGCATTGCCAACACGGGATGCCGCCGATGCGGATGTTCCGGTCGTTGTCGTAGTGGACGGCGGCATTTCGGATCAGATTCCGGCGCTCAACTCATGGGTGGTTGGCCGTGTTCGGGACGTGTCGCCCCCCTATGATCAAAACACGGATCACGGAACCTTCGTTGCCGGCCTTGTCTGCTGGGGCCGCGAGCTAAATCCGACAGTTGGTGGCCTTGATTCGGGTGCCTGCGCCGTGTTCGATCTGCAGGTAATTCCGAACGACGATCCATCGCGGGGCGAGACATCTGCGTTGCTTGAATCGGAGCTGCTGTCCTCGCTGGAGTCGGCGCTCCAGGAGCATGCCAACAAGTACAGGGTCTGGAACCTCTCTTTGGGAACCGACGCCATTTGCTCGCTGGATGAATTTTCTGAGTTGGCTGAGGAGCTGGACAATCTGCAGGAGAAGTACCAGGTTTCTTTTGTCATCAGCGCCGGCAACTACGCCACGCTGCCGCTCCTGGACTTTCCTCGCACTCCGGGGCAGATCGAGGTCGGCCGCATTACATCGCCGGCCGACAGCGTATTGGGCATCACGGTCGGATCAGTATCCCATGTCGATTACAAAACCAACGGGCCAAGACAGCATCACCCTTCGGCCTTCTCGCGTCATGGTGCTGGCCCCAATTACATCATCAAGCCCGACCTGGTGCACTACGGCGGATCGTGTTCGACCGACGCCGCGCATGTGCATGGTATTCGGTCCGTCACGGATTCCGGCCTGGCGGAAGACCTTGGCACGAGCTTCGCCACGCCCTTGGTTTCGCGGACGCTGGCGCAGATTTATCACCAGATCACGCCGACCCCGTCACCGGTGTTGGCTCGGGCATTGCTGACCCACCATGCGCGCGACCCCCGTTCGGGCACTCGCGTCCCGGACGGCGAGGAAAATTTCCTTGGATTTGGTCTGCCGGCGGCAGTGCCGTATTGCCTTGAATGCACGCCGCACACAGCGACGCTGGTGTTCGAAGACACGCTTCGGCCCGGCTATTTCCTGGAGTGGGATGATTTCCCTTATCCGCCATCGCTGAAGCGGAACGACAAGTATTTCGGGGAAGTTTGGATGACGCTCGCTTTCGTGCCAACACGGGGCGCGCGCTGGGGTTCCGAGTATTGCGAGACCCATATCGACGCTCACCTCGGCGTCTACCGTGACCGTGTATCGCGCACCACCGGCGAGATTAAACGGATGTTCGCGGGGCTTGTGCCTCCTGAACACCGCAACCCCGGCCTGCTCTATGAGGCATACCAAGTCGAAAAGATGCGGAAGTGGGCGCCGGTGCGCACCTATCACGGGCGTCTAAACGAAAATGGCGAGCGAGGCAACCGCTGGCGTTTGATGTTGAAACTGCTGACACGACACGGGATCGAGAAGGATGAAGCTGCGTTCAAGCCGCAACCGTTTTCGCTGATCATCACGATCGCCGACCCAGAGAAAAAGGCGTCGGTCTACGACGAGGTAGCGCAGATCGTCCGAAACAGGTTCCAGGCCCAGAATCTAACGATCAGGGCGCGCGCGCGCGTGCAGGGCAAGGCGTGATGCGCGCCGGCAGGAGTTCGCGCCGAAGATGGCGCTGTAGATCAAAATGAAAAGCCGCTCTTAGGACTGGACTTCCTGAGAGCGGCTGAGACAGGCCACCGATCCCGGAGAAACCTGTCGCCTAACGTTGGACGTAGACGCTCGCACGATACAACTTTGGTGCGGGTTGGCCAATAGCGGTTTTCGATGTACCGGGTTGTACCACTGCCTTTTTCTCGAAAGGAGATTGATATGGCAGCAGCGAAGAAGCCCGGTCAGAGCACCGGCAATCAGGGTGGGATTTACCAAGAGGTTGGGCCCAAGGGCGGCAAACAGCCGAACTACACAACGGTAGCGGACAACCGCCCGTTGCCGCCCACAACCAAGCCAGGTCATGGCTGGGCACCCGTGAAAGTGACCCCGAACAGCAGCCGCTGATCGGTTTCAGGGGGGCGATTTCGATCGCTCCCATTTGATGTCCTGAGCATCACACGCAAGACGGTATTCATGGAGCGGCCGCTCACGCATTTCAAAAAATCTGGTCATCCGCCCCCCGGCGCTCAGCGAAAAACGTCGCGGTGTTCATGGCCGCCCGCTTCTCGGCGACGCACGGTTTGGTCGAGCCATGCCTTTCAGTAAAGAGCTTTTGCATGGGTTCGATACGCCGCCTTGGCCAAGCTCAAACGAATGGTGCTCGGTCGTCACCGTGGACCGTCCACGGCATCGCCAGAAATGTCGCCGGCGTCACGATGGCAATGCCCCTGAACGGATGCAACGACAGGAGGTCCTTGTCGCCCGTAACCAACACGTTGGCTGAAGCGGCGATCGCACAGCCAAGCACGTGATCGTCATCGGGGTCGCGCGAGGCTTGAACGGCAACCGGCTCGCACCAGATAGCCCCTCCCCACAAGTGTGCGCAGGCATGTGCCACCCGAGAAGAAGGCCAGGCAAATTTGCGCTCAAGCGTTTCGACAAGTTCGGCCTTCAGCGCGTGGGAGATCGCGACGCGGAAGGGGGTGGTGATCGCTTTAATGAGGGCGGCCTGCGGCACACCACCGAACACGAGCGCCGAAACATAGACGCTCGTATCGGCAACGACGACCGTCACACCTTGGTCTCGGGACCGCGGCCAGCGCGCTCGCGACGCACTTCGTGCACAGCCTGGTCAACATCGGCCTCGGTCAGGCCAAGTTCGGCAGCTTTCGCCTGGCCGAAGGCATTCATTTCAGACCACCAATTCTTGCGCTCATAGTCACGCAGGGCTTCGCGCACCAGCTCGCTCATCGTGCGGTGTTCGCGCCGGGCGATCTCCGCGGCTCGGGCGAGCATTTCCGGCGGCAGAGTGATCGAGAGAGTTTTGGTCGTTCGCATGGCCCTAAACTATCGATCTTGCTTAGTCGTGTCAAGCACGATTGGACAATATCCAAGGTTCCAGTGGTTGGGAGCGAGCCGCACGCGAAAGCCCGGTGATCGGTGTGGCGGGTCGCTGATGCCAGGGGCCAAGCATCTATAGTTCACCCGGACAGCCGATCTCCGTCTCCATCGGCAGACTGGCGCGATGTACGGCGCAGTCGTTCTTCGCGCGTCGTATCATGCCGGCTGGCCGACCTTGGGGAGGCGTGCCGGGTCGATCCCGATATGCGCGGGCTTTCCCCTCGCAACATGAAGTACATGCCGGCGTTCGCCGAGGCCTGGCCGGAAAGCGAGTGGTACATCCGCAAGACCACCGAAAACGGCTGGAGCCGGTCGGTGCTCGAACTCCAGATCGAGACTGCAGCGCACCGGCGCGTTGGCGCCGCGCAAACCAACTTCGATCGTGCGCTGCCGTCGCCACAGTCCGACTTGGCACGCGACATCCTCAAGGACTCGTACACCTTCGACTTCCTCGGGATCACGGACGCGTCAAACGAGCGCACCATCGAAAAGGCACTCGTGCTGCGCCTGCGAGACTTCCTGATCGAGCTCGGCGTCGGTTCTGCGTTTGTGGGAAGTCAGAACCGTCTTGAGGTGGACGGTCGTAACGGATGCGCGCGCCTTGTTGTTCTGCCTTACTCTATTTCGCACGGATCGCCGATCTCCATCCTCGGCAGCAGCCTCTGCGCGATGTATGGCGAAGCCGTTCTTCGCGCTTCGTGCCATGCCGGCTGGCCGACCTTGGGAGGCGTGCCGGGTCGATCTTTGGGGTATGGAAAATTCCCCCGGGCGCTGCCGTAAACCCGGAATGCGCAGCCCGACGGCGCTACCGTCGCTCAACCGAGCGGCCGCCTGGTGGACAATTCCAGATCAAGTGACTCGCCGCAAACCATGACCCCCCAAGCAAGACAAACCTCATCCCTACCGACTACGTCGCATGGCTTGCGGAGTTGAAGGCCACCATCCGCACGGAGAGGCTCAAGGCCGGTCTCGCCGTTAACCTGGAACTGGTCCTGCCCTATTGGGGGTCGCTTCAGAAAACGGAAAGTAAAGCACGATAAGCCGGTTGCCTGCTCCATTGGACCTGATACCCGCTTGCCGCGGTATACAAAACTTTGTATAGTATGAGCACGACCGATCCCAGACCTGTCGAGTTCCGGGGCAGTTCCCTTGATGAGCTTCGCGCTTTTCCGCTTCCGGCCAGGCGCGAGGCTGGTCATCAGCTCGATCAGGTTCAGAACGGCCAGGAGCCTGACGACTGGAAGCCCATGAACACCGTCGGCCAAGGTGCGAAGGAAATTCGGATTCGTGACGCAGCCGGGACGTTCCGGGTCATCTACGTTGCCAAGTTCGCTGATGCCGTCTATGTGCTTCACTGCTTCCAGAAGAAGACAGAGAAGACCAGCAAAGCCGATTTGGATTTGGCCTCGAAACGTTACCGCGACTTGTTGAAGGAGCTAGGCTAATGAGCAACCAACGATTTGCTAGCGTCTGGGATGCCATCGAGGACACCCCGGAAGAAGCGGAAAACATGAAGCTACGTTCCGTTCTGATGACGGCGCTGAAGAACCACCTTACCCGCACCGAAATGAGCCAGGCGCAAGCCGCCAAGCTCTTGGGCGTGACTCAACCGCGTGTTTCTGACCTGATGCGCGGCAAGATCAACCTGTTCGGCCTTGATGCACTGGTGAATATGGCGACGGCTGCCGGACTTCACATCGAGATGCGGGTACTCGAAGCCGCCTGACCTTCGCTAAACTCGCCGTTCTGCACCGCTTCGAGCGAGAACGGTTTTCGAGCACTCCCCAACCACACTCAACCGGCTTTGCCATCAGACTTTTGGGGGCGTGGGAATTTTCCAGGGCTCTGCCGGAAACCCGGAATGCGCCGCCCGACGGAGCTACCGCCGCGCAACAGTGCAGCAGCCCGGTGGACAATTGCAGATCAAGTGACTTGCCGAAAACCATAACCGCCAAAGCATGACAACCCTTGTATGCTTTCTTTCGTGGCTTTTGGCTCATCTGGGAGAGGGCGGGAAGGAATGGCTGGAAGGGGGTCAAGAGAACCGTGGAATAAATGCGAGAGAGGTTTTTTCTCTCGCGTTTATGCCGCGAAAGTCTCTTGACGCCCTGTAAGCCAAGTAC
>Ga0209793_1000263_pt1 | contig 76821 bp, 69 predicted proteins | sample EBPBio122009_DNA_FD_185863 | JGI IMG/M metagenome (GOLD analysis project Ga0209793, IMG submission 185863) | Wastewater treatment Type I Accumulibacter community from EBPR Bioreactor in Madison, WI, USA - Reactor 1_2/2/2009_ DNA (SPAdes) (version 2) | ecosystem: Engineered > Bioreactor > EBPR >... | reverse complement strand
GTGGGTGTCGGTGTGCTTCGCACGTTGTGTTGCCGCCATCCGAGATCGAACAACGGGCTAAGCATGTAGTGCCGGGCATGGAGTGCCTTCGGACGGCGGTTCGATTCCGCCCACCTCCACCATATTCGATGGGACTGACGCGACAAGGCGGGGCCGGGATGCCGGAAAAGCATCCCGGCCCCGCCCGCTTTGAGAGGAATGCTCACCCTCCTGCCCGCCACCCCGGCACGCATGGATGCGGCCAAAAAAACACCCGGAGGCTTGCGCGCTCCGGGTGGGATAAAGTGGCGTCCCCACGGGGATTCGAACCCCGGTCGCATCCGTGAAAGGGATGTGTCCTAGGCCTCTAGACGATGGGGACGTCGAACTTGCCGGCGATCCGGAGAGACATCCGTGATCGCCCGAAATTTGGTGGAGCCAAGCGGGATCGAACCGCTGACCTCCTGCATGCCATGCAGGCGCTCTCCCAGCTGAGCTATGGCCCCACATCGTGGAGCGCGGAATATTAGAGGCCGATCGGCGCAGCGTCAATACCCTGCGGCAGGACGCGTCGTGCGGCCGGCGGGTGAGCACGCAACGTCGCCACACCGTGCCCCTGCCCGGCCAGGTAGTCCAGCCATTTGCCGAGAAACGTATTCATCCGCAGGCGGTGGCCGACCAGCTCGGCGGGCGGCGGATACATGCCGATCGCATCCTGCCAGCGCCGCCCGACGTAGCAATGCGTGGCCTCGGCCTGCCGCGCATCGCGGTACAGGCGGACGTGTGCGGAAGGGTCGGGCTCGCCGGTGACCGGGTCGCGCACGTCGTAGGTCAGTCGAAGCTCGGTCGTGAACTTGTGCTGTTCGACCACTTCCAGCCAGAGCGGCAGGCCGATGGCCGCCGACGAAACGTACAGGCCGGCCTGCAGGCGTCCCGGCGCAAACAGGCGATCCAGCTTGCGATGGTTTTCCGCGTACAGCCCCATCAGCCACCCGAAGCGGCTCAATTGGGGCAGACGGGTCAACGGCAGCAAGGCGGAACTCATGACCCCGATCGTACAGCCTGTGCCGCCGTCCGGTCACCCGCCTCAGTACATCTCCCGGTTGATCCCCAATGTTTCCAGCACGCGGCTGGAGATTTCCTCGATCGAAGCGTGCGTCGTCGACAGCACCGGGATGCTTTCGGAACGGAAGATCGACTCGGCGGCCGCCACTTCGCGCTTGCACGTCTCCAGGTCGGCATAGCGCGAATTGGGGCGTCGCTCCTGGCGAATCTGCCGCAGCCGCATCGGATCGATGGTCAGCCCGAATATCTTGTGCTTGTAGGGACGCAGCTTGGCCGGCAGCCGATCGCTTTCCAGATCCTCTTCGGTCAGCGGGTAGTTCGCCGCGCGGACGCCATGATGGAGGGCCAGATAGACACAGGTCGGGGTCTTGCCCGCGCGCGACACACCGACCAGGATCAGGTCCGCATCGCTGTAGTCGATCCGCATCCCGTCGTCGTGGGTCAACGCGTAGTTCATCGCGTTGATGCGTTGGTGATAGCTGTCGAAATCCACGATGCCGTGGGCCTGGCCGACACGCGACTGTCGGGTCTGCCCCAGCGCCTCCTCGAGCGGCGCAATGAACGGCGCGAACACGTCGAGCATGAGCGCCCCGCTCCCGGTCAGGATGGCCGTCAGCTCGCCGTCGACGCAGGTGTTCACCACGAGCGGCTGCATGCCGCTGCGCTCGCCGGCCCTGCGGATCGTCTCGGCGGCAAGCCGCGCCTTTTCCGGACTGTCGACGAACGGCAGGCGGTCCTTCTGGAAATCGATGCCTTGGAACTGGGTCAGCAGGCTGTGGCCGATGGTCTCGGCGGTAATGCCGGTGCCATCTGAGACGTAGAAGACCGGGCGGGAATCGGGCATGGCGGACACCGAGTGAGCTGGGGAGGCTAAAATAGCGCGACGAGCCCCCTGCTGCCGTCCCCTCGCCTTCCGGAGTCTGCCTTGAGCGCCAATATCCTGTGGCTGAAAGACCTTCGCCTGACCGATCTCGCCCAGGTGGGCGGCAAGAATTCCTCGCTGGGCGAGATGATCGGCCAGCTGTCCGAACTGGGCGTCTCGGTGCCCGGCGGCTTCGCCACCACCGCGGATGCCTTCAAGGTCTTCATCGCCCACAACGACTTGCACGCACGCATCTACGACAAGCTGGGCAAGGTGGATGTGGAGGACGTCGCCGTCCTTACCCAGGCCGGCGCCGAGATCCGCGGCTGGGTGATGGACGCCCCGTTGCAACCGGACCTGGATGCCGACATCCGCACCGCCTACAAGCAGATGTGCGATGACAACGGCGTGCCGGACATGGCCGTGGCCGTGCGCTCCTCCGCCACCGCCGAAGACCTGCCCGACGCCTCTTTCGCCGGCCAGCAGGAGACCTTCCTCAACGTCACCGGCGCGGACGACGTGGTGCGCAAGGTGAAGGAAGTCTTCGCTTCGCTCTACAACGATCGCGCGATCGCCTACCGCGTGCATCACGGCTTCGCGCATGAAGACGTGTTCCTGTCCGCCGGCGTGCAGCAGATGGTGCGCTCGGACGTGGGTGCGTCGGGCGTGCTGTTCACGCTGGACACCGAATCCGGTTTCCGCGATGTCGTCTTCGTGACCTCCAGCCTCGGGCTGGGCGAAATGGTCGTGCAGGGCGCGGTGAACCCGGACGAGTTCTACGTCTACAAACCCACGATGAAAGCCGGCAAGCCGGCGATCCTGCGCCGTGCTTTGGGCAGCAAGCAGCTGCGCATGGTGTATTCGGATGTGCCGGGCGAACGCGTGCGCACGGAGGACACGCCGGCCGAGCTGCGCAACCAGTTCTCCATATCCGACGCCGACGTGCAGGAACTCGCCAAGCAAGCGCTGGTGATCGAGCAGCATTACGGCCGCCCGATGGACATCGAATGGGCGAAGGACGGCATCAGCGGCAAACTCTTCATCGTGCAGGCGCGCCCGGAAACGGTGAAGTCGCGCGCCAAGGCGACGCAGATCGAGCGCTATGCGCTGCAGCAGCGCGGCGAAGTGATCGCCGAGGGTCGCGCCATCGGCCAGAAGATCGGCAGCGGCGTGGCCCGCGTGGTGCGCTCGCTGGCCGACATGGAACGCGTGCAGCCCGGCGACGTGCTGGTCGCCGACATGACCGATCCCGACTGGGAGCCGGTGATGAAGCGGTCTGCCGCCATCGTCACCAACCGCGGTGGCCGCACCTGCCACGCCGCGATCATCGCGCGCGAGCTGGGCGTGCCGGCCGTGGTCGGCACCGGGAATGCGCTTGACACCATCGTCGACGGCCAGGAAGTCACCGTCAGCTGCGCCGAAGGCGACACCGGCTTCATCTACAAGGGTGCCCTGCCCTTCGAGCGCACCACGACCGACCTCGGCAACATGCCGCCGGCGCCGCTCAAGATCATGATGAACGTGGCCAATCCGGACCGCGCGTTCGACTTCGGTCAGTTGCCTAATGCAGGCATTGGTCTCGCGCGTCTGGAGATGATCATCGCCAGCCACATCGGCGTGCATCCGAAGGCGCTGCTGGAATACGACAGGCAGGATGCCGCGACGAAGGCCAAGATCGACGCCAAGATCGCCGGTTATGCCTCGCCGGTGGATTTCTACGTGGATCGCCTGGCCGAAGGCATCGCCACCATCACCGCGTCGGTGGCGCCGAATCCGGTGATCGTGCGCCTGTCCGACTTCAAGTCAAACGAGTACGCCAATCTCATCGGCGGTGCGCGTTACGAGCCACACGAAGAAAACCCGATGATCGGCTTCCGTGGCGCCAGCCGCTACATCGACCCGTCCTTCAGCGAGGCCTTCGCACTGGAATGCCACGCAGTCAAGCGCGTGCGCGAGCAGATGGGGCTGGACAACCTTTGGGTGATGATTCCATTCGTGCGCACGCTGGACGAAGGCCGCAAGGTCATCGACGTGCTGGCCAGGAACGGCCTCAAGCAGGGCGAGAATGGCCTGAAGGTCATCATGATGTGCGAAGTGCCGTCCAATGCGCTGATGGCCGACGAGTTCCTCGACATCTTCGACGGCTTCTCCATCGGCTCCAACGACATGACCCAGCTCACCCTGGGCCTGGACCGCGATTCGTCCATCGTCGCCAACCTGTTCGACGAGCGGGATCCGGCGGTGAAGAAGATGTTGGCGATGGCGATCGCGGCGGCCAAGAAGAAGGGCAAGTACGTCGGCATCTGCGGCCAGGGGCCTAGCGATCATCCGGACCTGGCGCTGTGGCTGATGGAACAGGGGATCGAGTCGGTCTCGCTGAATCCCGACACCGTGGTCGATACCTGGCTGCAGCTGGCCAAAGCCAAGGCGGGCTGAGCCCCGGCGGCAACACGACCCAACGAAGCCCCGGCACATCCGGGGCTTTTCCTTGTCGAATAGTTAGACTGACGGGCCTTCCACAACGGCACGAGACACGCATGGGCGCATGGCTGGCATGGGTGCAAGGCATCGCGGGACCGGTGTTCGGCTGGTTGCTGTTCATCGTGCATTTGCTGGTCATCGCACGCGCAATCACCCGCCCCAATCGCATCCCTGCCTCGCGCGTCGCCTGGGTCGCGGTGATCGCAATGTTGCCGCTGGCCGGCGTGATCGCCTACCTGCTGCTCGGCGAAACCAGCATCGGCAACGGCCGCTATGCGCGCATGCGCGAAGTCGAAAAGCGCCTGTCCGTGCCCGGCACTAATGCCACGCCTGCAGCGGACATCGCACCCCGGGCGGCGATGCTGTTCGACCTGTGCCACACGATCGGCGGCCTGCGTCCGGTCGACGGCAACCGCATCGTGCTGCTCGGCGATCCCGAAGCCCCCGCAGACGCGCCGATGCGCAACTCCGAAGCCGCCATCGCCACCCTGATCGCCGACATCGAACAGGCCCGGGAGAGCGTGCATATCGCGTTCTACATCTGGCTGGACGACGACATCGGCCAGCGCGTCGCCGATGCCGTGTGCGCCGCGGCACGGCGCGGCGTGCAATGCCGGGTGATGGTGGACGCGCTGGGGTCGCGCGCGCTGCTGGGCAGCCCGCTGTGGCGGCAGCTCGGCGACGCCGGGGTGCGGCAGCTGGCGACGCTGGACGATATCTCGCGCTTCAAGCACATGATCTTCAGCCGCGTCGACCTGCGCGACCACCGCAAGATTGTCGTCATCGACAACCGCATCGGTTATTGCGGCAGCCAGAACTGCGCCTCGCCGCACTTCCGGGTCAAGCCGAAATTCGCGCCATGGATCGACATCCTGCTGCGTTTCGAGGGGCCGCTTGTGCGCCAGCAGCAGTTCCTGTTCCTGGCCGGCTGGATCCCGGAAACCGGCGAAACCGGGCTGGACGCTTTGCCGACAGCCACGCCGCTGCCGGAGCGCATCGGATCCGGCGGCATGGCGCAGCTGTTCGATACCGGGCCGGTGCCGCCGCACAACGGCATGTCCGACATGTTCGTGGCGGCGATGTACGCGGCGCATCGCGAGCTGCTGATCACTTCGCCCTACTTCGTGCCCGACGAGGCGCTGATGCGTGCGCTGTGCGCGGCGCCGCGACGCGGAGTCAACACGACCATCGTCTTCCCCGCCCGCAACGACTCCTGGCTGGTCGGCAACTGCTGCCGCAGCGCGTGGCCCGATCTGCTGGCCGCCGGGGTGAAAGTCATGGAATACCCGCTGGGGCTGCTGCACACCAAATCGATGACCATCGACGGCGAGATCGCGCTGGTTGGCTCGGCCAACATGGACCGGCGCAGCCTGGAACTCAATTTCGAGAACAACCTGCTGATCGCGGATGCAGCGACCGTGCAGGCGATCCGCGGGCGCCAGCTCGGCTACCGGTCGGTATCGCGCCGGGTCCTGCAGGACGAAGTCGAGGCGTGGCCTTTCGCGGTCCGGCTCATCCAGAACGCGGTAGGGATGATGTCGCCGGTACTGTGACCCCGGCGGGTAGCATTTCCTTTACGCAGTCCCGTTTACCATGGCGGGCGTGTCCATCGACCACGCCCCGCACGGGGCGTTCGCGCTTTCAGGAGTCCCGATGTTTCCGCCCTTCGCATCCTCGTTCGTCTTCGCCACCGACACGGCCGGAGCCACCGCCCACGCGGATGCCGCCTGGCTGCTCGGCCAGTTCCGGGGAATCGACTGGCTTGATCTGCTCGAGACCTGGGGCCTGAAAATTCTCGCGGCGCTGGCGATCTTCATCATCGGCCGCTGGCTGTCCAAGCGGCTCTCCATTGGTCTTGACCGCGTGATGGGACGCGCCGGGATGGACGTCACCCTGGGAGGCTTCCTGCGCAACATCGCCTACGCGGTGATGCTGGTGCTGGTGATCATGACCGCGCTGACCGCGCTGGGGGTGCCCACCACCTCGATGTTCGCCATCCTCGGTGCCGCAGGCCTTGCCGTGGGCCTCGCCCTGAAGGACTCGCTGTCCAATATCGCCTCCGGCGTGATGCTGATCGTGTTGCGCCCGTTCCGCGCCGGCGACCACGTGGTCGCCGCCGGACAGGAAGGCACCGTGCTCGAGATCCGGGTATTCCAGACCCGGCTGCGGGCCTTCGACCACCGGGTGGTGATCCTGCCGAACAGCGAGATCACCACTGCGCCGATCGTGAACTATTCGACGCTGCCGGAACGACGCATGGACATCTCGGTGGGCGTGGGCTACGACGACGACCTGCAGCGTGCACGCGAAGTGCTGCTGCGGATCGCTCGCGACGAACCTCTGGTGCTGGACGATCCCGAACCCGTGGTGCGCGTGGTCGGCCTGGGCGAAAGCAGCGTGGACCTGGTGCTGCAGGCCTTCGCGCGTAACGATGATTTTCTCGAAGCACGCAGCCGGGTGATCGAGGCGGTACGCAACCAGTTGATCGAGCAGGGCTTGAACATCCCCTATCCACAGCGCGACCTGCACGTCTACCACCGCGATGCCGATGGACGGCCGATCGGCGAGCTGCTGCTGCGCGGCGTCGCCGACGACGGCGACCTGGCGAAGACCAAGCCCTAGGCCGGGGCGGAATGTCAGCGTTCCGCGCCGGAGAGCACGCCCATGTAGCGCCGGTAGTGCCGCAATTCGTCGATCGAGTCGCGCACGTCGCTCAGCGCGGTGTGGGCCGACTCCTTGTCGACGCCCGCCAGCACCTGCGGTGACCAGCGCCGCGCCAGTTCCTTGATCGTGCTCACGTCCAGGTTGCGATAGTGGAAATGGGCCTCCAGCGCCGGCATCAGCCGATGCATGAAGCGCCGGTCCTGGCAGATCGAATTGCCGCACATCGGCGAGGCCCTGGCCGGCACCCATTGGCGCAGGAACTCGAGCGTGCGCGCCTCGGCCTCGGCCAGCGCCACGCCTTCCTCCAGCACGCGCCTCCACAGCCCGGACTTGCCGTGCTGGTTGCGATTCCAGTCGTCCATCGCCTCCAGCACCGGCAAGGGGTGTGCAATGGCCAGGTCCGGACCTTCGGCGAGCACGTTGAGCTGTGCGTCGGTGACGACGGTGGCGATCTCGAGGATGCCATCGCGGTCAGTGTCCAGCCCGGTCATCTCCAGGTCGATCCAGATCAGTCGGTCATTCGGGGAGTCGTGGCTCATGCGCTGCAATGCCGGCAGGGTGGAGGCATGATAACGGCTGACATCGAGGAACCGACATGCTGCAGACCGCATCGAATGCGTTGAGCCATTACGCCATCCTGACCGCGATGCTCGCACCGGCGTTCTTCCTGACCGCCACCGCCGCATTGCTGGCCTCCGCGAACACGCGGCTGGCACGCGTGGTGGACCGCCTGCGCGCCTTGATCGTGGCCTGGGATCAGGATGCACCTGACCGCGCCGAACGCGACGAGCAGATCCGTCGTCACCGTGAGCGGGCCCACCTGGTATTGCGTGCCTGTCGCATGCTGTATGCCGCCCTTGCCGGGTTCGTCGGCACCAGCCTGGCGCTGGCGATGGATGCCTTCCTCGGTTTCCGCCTTGGCGCGCTGCCGACCGTGCTGGCGGTGGTCGGCGTAATGTTCCTTCTGGCCGCGAGCTTCTCGCTGTGGCGCGAGGTCAGCCTTGCGGTGAAAAACTTCGACCTTGAGCTCGACCAGGAGCTGTGCCGGCGCCGCAGCTAAGGGGCCGGCTTGCCGCGCTTGGCGCGGAAATAATTCGTCAGCATCGCGCCGGCCTCATCACCCAGCACCCCGCCGACCACCTCCACGCGGTGGTTGTGACGCGGATCGGCCAGCAGGTCGAACACGCTGCCGGCGGCGCCGGTCTTGGGATCGAAGGCACCGAACACCACCCGCGCGATGCGCGCATGCACGACCGCCATCGCGCACATCGCGCAGGGCTCAAGCGTCGCGTACAGCGTGCAGCCGACCAGCCGATGGTTGCCGATGGCCGCACCGGCGCGGCGCATCGCGACGATCTCGGCGTGCGCCGACGGGTCGGATTCGGCGATGTTGCGGTTCCAGCCCTCGCCGATGACTTCGCCTTCGGCGGAAACGACCAACCCGCCGACCGGGATCTCGTCGTCCTCGCGCTGCGCGCGTTCGGCGAGCGCGAGGGCGTGGCGCATCCAGCGCTGATCGATTGCATCCATTGAATCGGGACCTGTCACACAAGAGCCTCGCTTCGTTCGACGTTCATGCAGCCATCCATGGCGCAACGATATCGCTACCGGATCGCCCGGCCCGGTCATCCACAGCCGCTAATGGCTCGCGGTCAGGCCGCCTACTCCCACTCGATCGTGGCCGGCGGTTTGCCGGAAATGTCGTACACCACCCGCGACACGCCACGCAGCTCGTTGATGATGCGGTTGCTGACCGTGCCCAGGAAGTCATACGGCAGGTGCGCCCAGTGCGCGGTCATGAAGTCGATGGTCTCCACCGCACGCAGCGCAATCACCCATTCGTAGGCGCGCGCGTCGCCGACCACGCCCACCGACTTCACCGGAAGGAACACCGCGAACGCCTGGCTGGTCTTGTCGTACAGGTCGGCCTTGCGCAGTTCGTCGATGTAGATCGCATCGGCCTTGGCCAGCAGTTCGGCGTATTCGCGCTTCACCTCGCCCAGGATGCGCACGCCCAGGCCCGGGCCCGGGAACGGATGGCGATAGACCATCTCGCGCGGCAGGCCGAGCGCCACGCCGAGCCGGCGCACCTCGTCCTTGAACAGCTCACGCAGCGGTTCGACCAGGCCCAGCTTCATGTCTTCCGGCAGGCCGCCGACGTTGTGATGGCTCTTGATCACGTGCGCCTTGCCGGTCTTGCTGCCGGCCGACTCGATCACGTCGGGATAGATGGTGCCCTGCGCCAGCCACTTGGCGTTCTTCAGCTTGGCCGATTCCTCGTCGAAGATCTCGATGAACAGGTTGCCGATGATCTTGCGCTTGGCTTCCGGATCGGATACGCCCTTGAGCTTGTCGAAGTAACGGTCCGCGGCGTTCACGCGCACGACCTTGACGCCCATGTGCTCGGCGAACATCGCCATCACCTGGTCGCCTTCATTCCAGCGCAGCAGGCCGGTATCGACGAATACGCAGGTCAGCTGGTCGCCGATCGCCTTGTGCAGCAGCGCCGCGACCACCGACGAATCCACGCCGCCGGACAGGCCCAAGATCACCTCGTCGGAACCGACCTGCTCGCGCACACGGGCGATCTGGTCCTCGATGATGTTGGCCGCGGTCCACAGCGTCTTGCAGCCGCAGATGTCGACCACGAAACGGCGCAGCAGCTCCTGGCCCTGCCTGGTGTGCGTCACTTCCGGGTGGAACTGCACCCCGTACCAGCGCTTGTCCTCGTTGCTCATCGCCGCGACCGGGATGCGATCGGTGGTGGCAGTGATGGCGAAGCCCGGCGGTGCCTGGGCGACGTGGTCGCCGTGGCTCATCCACACGTCGATGCGCGGCTTGCCGCCGTGGTCGGAGAGACCCGCGAACAACGCATCCGGCTGCACGATCTCGACCTCCGCATGACCGAACTCGCGCTGGTCGGCGGCCTCGGTCGTACCGCCCAATTGCGCGGCCAGCGTCTGCATGCCGTAGCAGATGCCGAAGATCGGCAGTCCGCTGTTGAACACCTCTTGGGGTGCAGCCGGTGCGCCCGGCAACGTCGTGGATTCCGGGCCGCCCGAGAGAATGATGCCCTTGGCGCCGAACGCGACGATCTCCGCCGGATCATGGTCCCAGGCCCAGATTTCGCAGTACACGCCGATCTCGCGGATGCGGCGGGCGATCAGCTGGGTGTACTGCGCGCCGAAGTCCAGGATCAGGATCTTGTCGCTATGGATGTTGGTGCTCGGCTGCTGGGTCATCGTTCTTTCTTCGAGTGGAAACAAAGAAGGGAAACTCGCGTCTCCCTTCCGTGAAAACATCAGCTCGCACGATAGTTCGGCGGTTCCTTGGTGATCTGCACGTCGTGCACGTGGCTCTCGCGCTGCCCTGCGCCCGTCACCTTGACGAACTGCGGCTTGCTGCGCATCTCCTCGATGCTGCCGCAGCCGACATAGCCCATTGTCGCGCGCAGGCCGCCGGCGAGTTGGTGCACCACGGCCGAGAGCGGCCCGCGATACGGCACGCGGCCTTCGATGCCTTCGGGTACCAGCTTGTCGGCATCGGCGGAATCCTGGAAGTAGCGATCCTTGGACCCCTTCTCCATCGCGCCCAGCGAACCCATGCCGCGGTAGCTCTTGTAGCTGCGTCCCTGGAACAGTTCGGTTTCGCCCGGGGATTCCTCGGTGCCGGCGAACAGGCCGCCGATCATCACAGTGGAGGCACCGGCGACGATCGCCTTGCCGATATCGCCCGAATAGCGGATGCCGCCATCGGCGATCAGCGGGATGCGGTCCTGCAGCGCCTCGGCCACCATCGACACTGCGGTCACCTGCGGCACGCCGACACCGGCCACGATGCGCGTGGTGCAGATCGAGCCCGGACCGACGCCGACCTTCACCGCATCCGCGCCGGCATCCATCAATGCCAGCGCGGCATCGCCGGTGACGATGTTGCCGCCGATCACCTGCAGCTTCGGGTACTTCTTCTTGGCCCAGGCGACGCGTTCGATCACGCCCTGCGAATGGCCATGCGCAGTATCGACGATGATCACGTCGACCTCGGCTTCCACCAGCGCCTCGATGCGCTGCTCGGTGTCGCCGCCCACGCCGACCGCCGCGCCCGCGAGCAGTTGCTCGTCCGGATCGTAGGCCGCGTTCGGGTTGTCGCGCTTCTTCTGGATGTCCTTGACGGTGATGAGGCCGCGCAGCGCGAAATCATCGTTGATCACCAGCACCTTCTCGATGCGGTGGCGATGCAGCTTCTCCAGCACCTCGTCGTCGCTGGCGCCTTCCTTCACCGTGACCAGCTTCTCCTTGCGAGTCATGATGTTGTAGACCGGATCATCGAGCTTCTTCTCGAAGCGCATGTCGCGACCGGTGACGATGCCGACCAGCTGGCCGTCCGCGTCCACCACCGGCACGCCGCTGATGTTGCGGGCGCGGGTGAGTTTCAGCACTTCACCGATCGAGGTATCGGGCGTGACGGTGAACGGCTCGCGGATGATGCCGGATTCGAAGTTCTTGACGCGTTCCACCGCGCGGGCCTGGTCCTGCCAGCTCATGTTCTTGTGCAGGATGCCGATGCCGCCCAGTTGCGCCATCGCGATGGCCAGGCGGGCGTCGGTCACCGTGTCCATCGCCGCCGAGACGATCGGCAGGTTCAGGCGCAGGCTGTTGGTCAGCCTCGAGGTGAGCGAGACGTCCTTGGGCAGGACGGTGGAGTGGGCCGGGACGAGCGAGACATCGTCGTAGGTGAGTGCTTCTGCCAGGATGCGGAGCATGCGGGATCCGGGGTCTGGGAAGCGCGACATTGTACCGCGCGGCCGGGCCTCGCGTCAGCCGACCGCCAGCCCTGCGCCATCGGCCAGTTCCGCGGCCTCCAGGGTGTTTCGCATCAGGGTGGCGACCGTCATCGGCCCCACCCCGCCCGGCACCGGGGTGATCCAGCCGGCGCGTTCGGCCGCGGCATCGAACCCGATGTCCCCGACCAGCCGGCCATCGTCGGTCCGGTTGATGCCGACATCGATCACCACCGCCCCCGGCTTGACCCATTCGCCCGGGATCAGCGCCGGCTTGCCGACCGCGACCACCAGGATGTCGGCGTTGCGGACCGAGGCTTCCAGCACCTCTGGCGGGGTGAATCGATGGCAGCAAGTGACCGTGCTGCCGGCGATCAGCAGCTCCATCGCCATCGGCCGACCGACATGGTTGGACACGCCCACGATGGTCGCGTTGGCGCCGCGGATCGGCTCGCCAGTCTGGTGCAGCAGGTGCATGATCCCGCGCGGCGTGCACGGCCGCAGTCCGAACTGGCGCAGGGACAGGTGGCCGACGTTCATCGGGTGGAAGCCATCCACGTCTTTTTGCGGGTCGATGCGCTCGATCAGGCGGCTGGCATCGGGAATGCCCGGCAGCGGCAGCTGTACCAGGATGCCGTGCACGTCGGGATCGGCGTTAAGTCGGTCGATGAGGGCAAGCAACTCGTCCTCGGTGGTTTCGGCGAGGTTGTGGTCGAAGGTGCGGATGCCGACAATGCCCGCCGCGCGGCGCTTGTTGCGCACGTAGGACTGCGAGGCCGGATCGCTGCCGACCAGCACCACGGCGAGGCCCGGGCGGCGCTTGCCGGCGGCGACGCGGGCGTCCACCTCGGCCTTCATCGCATGCAGGGCGTCATCGGCGATGCGTTTGCCGTCGAGGATGCGGGCTGGAGTCATGTGGATGCGGCGCCGGATGAAGACACGCCATTATCGCGGGCGATGCGGCTCGCGGCCAGTTGCCATGTCGGGCATGCTGTCTGCAAGTCGCATCGAAGGCTCGCCTTGAAGACGATTCCGGCACTCCTGCTGCTGATTGTCCTGGCCCTGGGGCTCGCGCTTGCGGCGTTTTATTTCGGGCAAAGGCGGCTGGTCTACTTCCCGGATGCCACCCGCGGCGATGCCGACGCACCGAGCACGTTCGAGCTGACGCGTCCCGGCAACATCCAGCTGCGTGGCTGGGTGGACCGCCCCGGCCAGCCACGCGCCCTGCTCTACTTCGGGGGCAATGGCGAGACCCTGCAAGGCGCACGCGCGCGACTGGCCGAATGTTGCCCGGGCTGGAGCGGCTATTTCCTGCCTTACCGCGGATACGGTGGCAGCGACGGTTCGCCATCGCGTGATGCGATCCTCGGCGATGCATTGGCCCTGTACGACAAGGTGGCCAAGCGCCATCGCGGCCAGCCGGTCGCGGTGGTCGGTCGCAGCCTCGGTAGCGGCGTGGCGGCTTGGGTAGCCCGACAGCGCCCGGTGGCGAGGTTGGTGCTGATTACACCCTTCGATTCGCTCGGCAACGTGGCCAAGGCGCATTACCCGTGGCTGCCGGTCGATACGCTCTTGACCGAACGCTATGACAGTGCCGATTGGCTGCACGGACGCAGCGAACCCACGCTGGTGATCCGCGCAAGCCGCGACCAAGCGGTGCCTGCAGCCAATACCGATGCATTGCTAGCCACTTTGCCCACGGGGACGGGGGTGGTGGAAATCGAAGGCGATCACAACAACCTGTCCGTCTCGCCTGCTTATACGCAGGCGCTGGCCGATTTCCTGCGCTAGCGGCGCGTCCCGCAGGCCGGGCAATCGGGGTCGGCGCGCAGACGCGTCTCGCGGAAGCGCATTGCCAACGCATCGAATTGCAGCAAGCGGCCGATCAAGGGCTCGCCGATGCCGAGGACGAGCTTGATCGCCTCGGTCGCCTGCACCAGGCCGATGATGCCCGGGACAACGCCCAATACGCCCGCTTCCGCGCAGTTGGGCGCATCCTCCGGCGCTTCGGGAAACAGGCATCGATAGCACGGCGCGATGCCGCGCTGGCGCCCCGCATCGAACACGCTGGCTTGCCCGTCGAAACGTTGCACCGCGCCGTAGACCAGTGGCTTTGCCAGACGTAGGCACGCATCGTTCAACACATGGCGCACGGGGAAATTGTCGGCGCCATCGATCACCACGTCGGCATCATGGATGAAGGCATCGACGTTGTCGTCGTCCACCCGGACACGCACGGCTTCGACCTCGATCGTGGGATTCAGCGCCAGCAATCGTTCGCGCGCCGAATCGACTTTCGCATCGACATCCACGCCGGCATCCACGTGCAACACCTGACGCTGCAGGTTGCTGCGGTCGACGATGTCATCGTCCACCAGCCGAAGATTTCCCATGCCGGCCGCGGCCAGGTAAAACGCCGCGGGTGCGCCCAACCCACCCGCACCGATCAAGGTGACGCGAGCCTGCTGCAACTTGCGTTGCCCTTCGATGCCGACCTGCGGCAGGCGCAACTGGCGCGAATAGCGCTCAAGGAAATCGCCGTCGAGTGTCGGCGCAGTCATCGGCAAGCCGTCACGCTGCCAGGCTTCGGTGCCGCCTTCGACACTGGCAACGTTGCCAAAGCCTTGCGTTCGCATCCCCTCGGCGGTGGCGAGCGAACGCAGGCCGCGCTGGCAGATCAGCAGGATTTCGGCATCACGCGGCAACAAGGCAGCCGCATCTGCCAGCAAGGCGTCCTGCGCGATGGCTTCGGTGCCTTCGGCCATGCCCGCGGCCTGTTCGGCTTCGCCTCGCACGTCGATGAGCCGCGCACCCGCGGCGACGCACGCGAACGCCTCGGCGGGTGTCAGGCGACGCACTTCGGCCATCTCAGCCCTTGCGCTTGACGTGGCGGATCAACCGGCGCTTCTTGGCCACCTGGCGATCGCTCAGCACGTTCTTCTTGTCCTTGTACGGGTTCTCGCCTTCCTTGAAGACGAAACGCACCGGCGTGCCGACCAGCTTGAAACGCTTGCGGAAGAAGTTTTCCAGATAGCGCTTGTAGGTGTCGGAGAGCGTGCGCAGGCGCGAGCCGTGCACGATGAAGGTCGGCGGGTTGCTGCCGCCCGGATGCGCGAAGCGCATCTTGGCGACGTGCCCGCGCACCACCGGCGGCGGATTGGCCTCGTAGGCGATCTCGATCGCCCGGGTGACCTCGCTGGTGCCGAACTCGCGCGTGGCCGAAGCATGGGCGCGATGCACCGCGCGGAACAGCTCGCGCAGGCCCGAGCCATGCAGCGCGGAGATGCGCACGGCCTCGGCCCAATCGACGAAAGCCAGCTTGCGCGAGAGCATGTCCTCGGCCTGCTGGCGCTGGTAATCGGACAGGCCGTCCCATTTGTTGATCGCGACGACCAGCGCGCGTCCGGCATCGAGGATGGCGCTGAGCACGGTCGCGTCCTGGTCGGTCACGCCTTCGGTCGCGTCGAGCATCAGCACCGCGACCTGGCATTGCTCGATGGCCTGCAGTGTCTTCACCGCGGAGAACTTCTCCACCGCCTCGTCCACCCGCGATCTGCGGCGTAGGCCGGCGGTGTCGATCAGGCGGTACTTGCGGCCATCGCGTTCCAGATCGACGGCGATGGAGTCGCGCGTGGTGCCCGGCACGTCGGAGGCGATCATCCGCTCCTCGCCGAGGATGCGATTCACCAGCGTCGACTTGCCGACGTTCGGCCGGCCGATGAAGGCGATGCGCACGCGTTCGGGATCGGCGTCCAGCGTCTCGCCCTGCCCTTCCTCGGGCAGGCGCGGATGGATTTCGTCGAGCAGTTCGTCGATGCCGGAGCGATGCGAGGCCGCGGTCTGCACCACGTCCTGGAAGCCGTAGCGGGCGAATTCGTTCTCGGCCTGCCGTGCATCGATGCCATCGACCTTGTTGACCACCAGCAGCACCGGGCGCCCCGATTTGCGCAACCAGCCGAGGATCCCGTCGTCCAGCGCGGAGGGGCCTTCGCGGCCATCGACCACGAACAGGACCAGGTCGGCTTCTTCCGCCGCCGCCCGCGCCTGCCGCGCGGTGGCACCGGCGAGACCCTCTTCCTCGCCCGCGATGCCGCCGGTATCGACCAGCACAAACGGCCGATCCTCGCGCAGGCGGCAGACGCCATAGTGGCGGTCGCGGGTGACGCCCGGCTGGTCGTGGACCAGCGCGTCACGGCTGCGCGTCAGCGCATTGAAAAGGGTGGACTTGCCGACGTTGGGCCGCCCCACCAGCGCAACGGTCGGCAACATGGTTATTGCCCGGGGCGGTAGGCGCCCAGGTTGCCGTCCGTGTCCTGCACCAGCAGGATGCCGTCGGCGACCACGGGCTGGGCGCGGATCGGCTTGCCGGTCAGGCGGATGCGGGCCACGATGCGTCCGTCGCTGGCCGAGAGCCAGTGCAGGTAACCGTCGTAGTCGCCAACGACCACGTAATCGCCGAGGACCGCAGGACCCGACACGCGGCGGCGCGGGAACGCCGGCTGCTTCCACATCGGCGCACCGGTATTGCGATCCAGCCCCCAGACCACGTCGTTGACGTCGCTCACGGCAACGATGCTGCCACCGACGCCGGTGCCGCCAATGCCGCCGTTCTCCTGCGACCACAGGACGCGGCCCGTCGGGGCCTCAATAGCCTGCGTATGCGGCTTGTAGCTGGTCGCGTAGAGCGTCGTGTCGACGAGGACCGGCTGGCCGTCGACATCGTTCATGCGGTCGAGTTCGCTGCGTCCTTCGGGTTGGGCAACCACCGATGTCCACAACTCGCTGCCATCGGTGGCCGACAGCGCCACCATCTTGCCGTTGTCGTTGCCGACGAAGACATAACCCGGCCCCAGGGTCAGCCCGGCATTGCCGCGCACGGTGAGAGCCGGCATGTCCGCGCGCCATGCCCAGCGCTTCTGGCCGTTGGCCGCATCGAAAGCGGTGACGCGCCCGTCGTTGGAACGCACGAAGACCATTCCCCCGGCGATCGCCGGGGCCGCGATGACTTCGTTCTGGAGGCGGGCACGCCACTTCTCGGCGCCGGACGCCGCATCCAGGATCACCACGTCGCCATCCAGGCTACCCACGGCGACGATGCCGCCGCCCACGCCCGGACCACCCGCATAGCGCTTTTTCTTCTCGTCCTTGCCGCCACCCCAGCTCCACAGGGGCTTGCCGGTCTGCAGGTCGAGCGCACGCACCGCCGAATCCGCGGCTGCGGCATAGACGCGGCCATCGGCCACCACGGGCCGCTGGCGTACGCCGATGCGCTCTTCACCTTCGCCCAGATCGACGGTCCACATCTTGACCACGTTCAAGGACGGCGTGAACTCGACCAGAGGCGCCGGCTTGGCCTCCTTGTTCTTGTTGCCGCCGAACCACCCCTTGACGGTGGTGCAGCCGCCGAGCATGACGATGCAGGCGGCGATCGCGATGGCACGAGCGGAGGGACGCGTAGGACGCATGGGTTTTCCTTGGAGATCGTGGGGGTCGGGATCGTCGGCGAATCAGGCGTTGGGCACGCTGCCGCCCGCCTCGACCAGCTTGATCTCGACGACTTGACGCTGCGGTGAACCGGTTTCGAGCTGGCGCAATGCCTTGCCGTAGCTGGCGCGCGCCTGCTCGGTCTGGCCCAGTTTCGATTGGGCATCCCCGAGCGCCTCGAGCGAGGCCGCGTCGTCGCGGTTGCCGAGCAGCTTGACCGCCTCGCCCGGCTGGCCGGTGGTCGTCAGCAAGTGCGCCATCCGCTGGTCGACGATGCGCGCCAGCATCGCGTCCCGGGTTTTCACGGCGCGCAGGGTCGCCAACGCTTCGGTGTTCTTGCCTGCATCGACCTGGGTCTTGGCTATCTGCAGCCGGGCCAACGCCGCATAGGGGCTTTCGGCTGGAATGCCCTTGAGGTCGATGCTGGCTTTTGCGGCATCGGTGACGGCGGTGCGGGACACCAGGTCGTATTTGGCAGCGACCGCCATGTCGGCCGCCAAACTGCGTTCCTGCCACCATTGCCAGCCAAGGACGGCAGCCAGGCCGACGGCGATACCGCCGATCAAGCCGATTGCATTGCGTTGCAGCCACGAACGGACGCGTTCGCCCTGTTCGTGTTCGTTCAGTAGTTCATCCATGTCGAAGCGGTCGCACTGCCCGAGGCAGTCATAGTGGGGCGGAAGGGATGCGGCACGCCTTTATTCGGAGGCGAGCGGCGAGCCGTCAGAGGATACCGCAAAGCGGGCCACGTTCGATTTGCGCCAGGGTGAAGTATCGACTTCCCGGCCATCGTGCAGGATGCGGACCTGCGAGGCATTCCCCACCACCACGCGACCGAGGCGGCCCGGGGCGAAATTGCGCGAATCGCCGGCTTCCATCAACCCTTTCTCGATGCTGGAGCCATCGGGCGCATAGAACTGGACCCAGCTCTGGCCGTCGAATTCGAACTCGAGCCCCGACGCGGCCGGCTTCGGCAAGCTGGCAAGCGATGCGGTGACGGGCTCGCGGTGCAGCGCCGCACGCGGCGACAAATCGGCCCGTTCGGCGACTTCCCCACCGCCCGGGAGCAGCGAGCGCGTGGCCACCATGTAGACCGGAATGGCGATGGCGAACGTCATCACCACGTAGACCAACCGGCTGCCCAGCTGGTTGAGGAAGCGCTCCCAGCCCGGGGTGTGGTCATGGCTCACCAGCTCGACCGGCCGCACTGCCTCGGCCGCGCCCTGTTCCAGGAGGTCGTCGGCATCCAGCCCCAGCAGGCGCGCGTAGCTGCGCAGTTGACCGCGGACGAAGACCGGGGCGCCCAGGGCATCCCAATCGCCGCTTTCGATTAGCGCCAACGTCCTGGCGGGGACATGCAGGGTCTGGCTGGCCTGCTGCAGCGTGAGGTTGCGCTGTTCGCGCGCGGCCTGCATGCGGCCGCCGACCGCGATCCGGTTTTCGCTGTTCGTTTGGCTGTTCATGGCATTCATCGACCGGTGGTCCGGGGAACGGTTTGAGGGAATTCGCGCTGGATGCGCGCACGGTAGCCGGCAGCGGCGCGGGCGTCGCCCAGCCGGGTCTCGATCTGTTCGGCAAGGCCGAGGACGGTGGCATCGACCGGCTGCAGGGCCAGCCTGCGCTCGATGAATGCACGTGCTTCCATCCACTGCCCACGCCGCATGGAGAGGCGGGCCAGCATTTCGAGCGCCAGGGTGTTCTCGGGGTCCAGCCCGATCGAGTCGCGAAGCGCTTGTTCGGCCTGCGGATCCATGCCCGCATTCGTCGCGCAAGCGCCGAGGTTGGCCAGCATGTCGGCGCGGGCAGTGCCGTACTGGGCCTGCGCCGCATAGTCCAGATATTGCAGGGATTCGGCTGCACGACCGTTGGCGCATAGCCATGCGCCGTAATTCCCGACCTCGGCGGCGCGACCACCGGAAAGTTCGGCGGCCTTCTTGAACCAGCCGCCGGCCGCCTGCGCCTGACCGCGGCGTTCGGCGACGGCTGCAAGCAGCGTATGCGCATCCACGGAAGCCGCATCGAGCTTCAACGCTTCGTTCGCCTTCGCCTCGGCGCCGTCCACATCGCCGGCCTGCAGCAGGCCGCTGGCCTGAGTGGTCAGGCCCTGAGCGGACTGGCGCGCTTTCACCTCGCTGCTGTCGTGGGCGACGACCGGCCGGCGCACCTGCTCGATCTTGACCTTCTTCAGGTTGGGCTTGACGAAAGTGAGCCGATTGCAACCGGCCGCCCCCAGCACGACGGCGGCCAGCACGATGCCCGGCAACAGCCGATCAAGCCGCAGCATCGATGCCTCCTTCCTGCGCCTTGAGGCGCTTGGCATGCTCGGCCTGGCGACGCGTGCGATCGAGCACCTGCCCTTTCAGCTGGCCACAGGCCGCGTCGATGTCGTCGCCGCGCGTGCGTCGCACCGGCGCGACGAGGCCCGCGTTGTTCAACACCTTCTGGAACGCACGGATGTCGTCGGAGGACGAGCGCTCGTAGCGTGTGCCCAGGAAGGGGTTGAACGGAATCAGGTTGACCTTCGCCGCATCGCTCATCTGCACGCGGCGGTCGAAATCGCGCATCAGCTTGGCCAGCGCGCGCGCATGCTCGGGCTGGTCGTTGACGCCGCGCATCAAGGTGTATTCGAAAGTGACCGACTCGCCCTTCTTGCGCAGCGCGTAGCGCACGCAGGCGTCCATCAGGGTGGCGATGTCGTACTTCCTGTTGAGCGGCACCAGCTCGTTGCGCAACTCGTCGAACGGCGCGTGCAGCGAGACGGCCAGCGACACGTCGCTCTCGGTAGCGAGGCGATCGATCATCGGCACCAGGCCCGCGGTCGACAACGTCACCCGCTTGTTGGCGAGGCCATAGCCGAGGTCGTCGCGCATCACGCTCATCGCGCGCACGACGTTGTCGAAATTCATCAGCGGCTCGCCCATCCCCATCATCACCACGTTGGTGAGGCGACGTTCGCGATGCGGCACGTTGCCGAGGTGGTGGCCGGCCGCCCACACCTGCCCGATGATCTCGGCGGTGGAGAGGTTGCGGTTGAAGCCCTGCGTGGCGGTGGAGCAGAACGTGCAGTTCAGCGCGCAACCCACCTGCGAGGACACGCAGAGCGTGCCGCGGCCCTTGTCGGGGATGTAGACGGTTTCGATGGCGTTGCCGCCATCCATGCCGAGCAGCCACTTGTGGGTGCCGTCCTCCGAGCCTTTGTCGAACAGGACGTTGGGCACGATGATCTCGGCATGCTGCTCCAGCTTGGCGCGCAGCGACTTGCCCAGATCGGTCATTTCATCGAACGTGGTGACGTGGCGGTGGTGGATCCACTTCATCACCTGGTGCGCGCGGAAGCGCTTCTCGTCGAGGGTCTCGACGAAGAAGCGCTCCAGACCTTCACGGTCCAGCTCCAGCAAATTCTGCTTGGGCTGCGCGTCGTTCATGGCATCAACGCGACAGCACGTCCGTGGCCGGGAAGAAATACGCGATCTCGATCGCGGCGTTCTCCAGCGAGTCCGAGCCGTGCACGGCATTGGCATCGATCGAATCGGCGAAGTCGGCGCGGATCGTGCCGGCAGCCGCTTCCTTCGGATTGGTGGCGCCCATCAGCTCGCGGTTCTTCAGCACCGCGCCTTCGCCTTCCAGCACCTGGATCATCACCGGACCGGAGATCATGAAATTCACCAGCGCATCGAAGAACGGGCGTTCGCGATGCACGGCATAGAAGCCCTCGGCCTCCTGCTTGGACAACTGCTTCATCTTCGCGGCGACGACCTTGAGGCCGTTCTTCTCGAATCGCGAATAGATCTCGCCGACGACGTTCTTGGCGACGGCATCGGGCTTGATGATGGAAAGGGTGCGCTCCTGCGCCATGAGGGGTCTCCGTATCGGACAGTGGGGTCGTGCGGTGAGGGGACGATCAATGCCGTTGCGGCACGACAATCCCGTTGAAAATCGAGGGCTTGGCGTAAAAACCCACCAAACAGTCTAACGAATCATCGACTTGGCGTACACATGCCGCCCCGGCGTGGTTCCGGCCCGCACCGGGCACTTGACGCAGAGATCGGGATCGGCGAAAGTCAATCATCTGTTTGAATCGATTGTTGTAGCCATGTCATCCACCCAGTTCAGCACCAAGGACCGCATCCTCAACGCGGCCGAAGGCCTGTTCGCACTGCAAGGCTTCACCGGCACCTCGCTTCGCGAGGTCACCAGCCGCGCCGACGTCAACATCGCAGCGGTGAATTACCACTTCGGCAGCAAGGAAAACCTGATCAACGAGGTCTTCCGGCGGCGCATGGACGAAATGAGCGAAGCCCGCATTTCCCTGCTGGAACAGGCAGTTGCGGAGCAACCCGGCACCATCGAGCCGATCCTGCGCGCCTTCGTCATCCCTGCCCTGGCCGTGTCGCAGGACCGCGGCGGCGGCGTGGCCTTCATCCGCGTCATCGCCCGCGCCTATGCCGAGAAGAACGACGGCCTGCGTGCCTTCCTGTCGGCCCGTTACGGCCATGTCCTGCGCGATTTCGCCAAGGCGCTGGCCACCTGCCTGCCCGGGCTCGGCAAGGAGCAGTTGTACTGGCGGCTGGATTTCCTCGCCGGCGCATTGACCTATGCGATGGCCGATTTCGGCACGATCAAGCGCCCGCAAGGCGTGTCCGAGGCTGAGCACCAGCAGCGTGCCGCGGACGAATTGATCGCCTTTGCCGCGGCCGGCCTGAAGGCCGCACCCTGATTTCCCCACCTGCGCCGGCTTCCGGCCAACCCCTCTTTCCACTGGAGCAAGACATGTCCGACAACCTCCTGATCCGCCGCGTGGCCGTGCTGGGCGCAGGCGTGATGGGCGCGCAGATCGCCGCGCAGCTCGTCAACGCCGGCATCGACACCGTGCTGTTCGACCTGCCCGCCAAGGTAGGCGACAAGAACGGCATCGTGCAGAAGGCCATCGCCAACCTCACCAAGCTCTCGCCCGCGCCGCTCGGCGTGAAGTCGCTGGCCGAGGCCATCGTCCCGGCCAATTACGAAACCGACCTCGGCCTGCTTGAAAGCTGCGACCTGGTGATCGAGGCGATCGCCGAGCGCATGGACTGGAAGCAGGACCTGTACAAGAAGATCGCCCCGCACGTGCCGGCGCACGCGGTGCTGGCCTCAAACACTTCGGGCCTCGGCATCAACAAGCTGGCCGACGTGCTGCCGGAGGAACTGCGCCATCGCTTCTGCGGCGTGCACTTCTTCAACCCGCCGCGCTACATGTACCTGGTCGAGCTGATCCCGACCAAGTACACCGATGCGGCCGTCATGAACGGCTTGGAAAGCTTCCTGACCAGCTACGTCGGCAAGGGCGTGGTGATCGCGCGCGACACGCCGAACTTCATCGGCAACCGCATCGGCGTGTTCTCGATCCTCGCCACGATGCATCACACCGCGCAGTCAAACCTCGGCTTCGACACCGTCGATGCACTGACCGGCCCGTTGCTGGGCCGACCGAAGTCCGCGACGTATCGCACCGCGGATGTGGTCGGCCTCGACACCATGGGCCACGTCATCCAGACCATGGCCGACACGCTGCCGGAAGACCCGTGGCACAAGTATTTCGCCGCGCCCGCGTGGTTGAAGGCGCTGGTGGAGAAAGGCGCACTCGGCCAGAAGACCGGCGCCGGCATCTATCGCAAGATCGGCAAGGACATCCTGGTGCTGGATGTCGCCAAGCAGGATTACGCCCCGCAAGGTGATGGCGCCGCGCCGGAAGTCGTCGAGATCCTGAAGGAAAAGGATCCCGCGAAGAAGTTCGCCGCGCTGCGTGCCAGCGAGCACCCGCAAGCGAAGTTCCTGTGGGCGATCTTCCGCGACCTGTTCCACTACAGCGCTTATCACTTGAAGGACATCGCCGAGACCGCGCGTGATGTGGATCTCGCGATCCGCTGGGGCTATGGCTGGAAGCTCGGCCCGTTCGAGACCTGGCAGGCCGCGGGCTGGAAGCAGGTCGCCGAGTGGATCAACGAGGACATCGCCGCCGGCAAGGCCATGAGCGATGCACCGCTCCCAGAGTGGGCGTTGAAGCTGCCAAATGGCGTTTATTCCGAACGCGGCAGCTTCAGCCCGACCAAGGATGACTTCATCGCCCGCTCCGCCCTGCCCGTCTACCAGCGCCAGCGCTTCCCCGACCCGGTACTGGGCGAGAAGCCGGTGCAAGGCACGACCATGTGGGAAAACGAAGGCGTGCGCCTGTGGGCCGACGATGGCGACGACATCGCCGTGGTCAGCTTCAAGACCAAGCTGCACACCGTCAACGATCACGTCCTCAATGGCCTGCAGGAAGCGATCCGCATCGCCGAGAAGCAGTTCAAGGGCCTGGTGATCTGGCAGGCGGCCGAGCCGTTCTCCGCCGGCGCCGACCTCGCGGGTGCGATGGGCCTGGTCAAGGACGGCAAGATCGACGAATTCGAAGCGATGGTCGCCAATTTCCAAAGGACCAGCCAAGCAATCAAGTATTCGCTGGTGCCGGTCGTCGCGGCCGTGCGCGGCATGGCGCTCGGCGGTGGCTGCGAATTCCAGATGCATTCGGCCAAGACCGTCGCGCATCTGGAGAGCTACATCGGTCTGGTCGAAGCGGGCGTTGGCCTGCTGCCGGCCGGTGGCGGGTTGAAGGAATTCGCGGTGCGCGCTTCGCAGGCCGCGGGCCCGAATGGCGATGTCTTCGCAGAACTCAAGAAGGGTTTCGAAGATGCCGCGATGGCCAAGGTCTCGACCTCCGCATTGGAGGCCAAGGAGCTTGGCCTGATGCGTCCCGGTGATCGCGTGGTGATGAACGCGTTTGAGCTGCTCGACATCGCCAAGGCCGAAGCCAAGGCGATGGCCGAAGCCGGCTATCGTCCGCCGCTGCCCGCTCGCAACATCCGCGTCGCCGGCGACGTCGGCATCGCCACCTTCAAGATGATGCTGGTGAACATGCTGGAAGGCCGCCTCATCAGCGAATACGACTACGAGCTCGCCTCGCGCATCGCCACGGTGATCTGCGGCGGCGAGGTGGACCGCAATTCGACCGTCGACGAGGAATGGCTGATCCGCCTCGAACGCAAGCACTTCGTCGAACTGGCGCAGCAACCCAAGACCCAGGCCCGCATCGAGCACATGCTCAAGACCAGCAAGCCGCTGCGCAACTGACCCGCGACGACGACAAGGACACGACATCATGAGCAAGCAAATCCAAGAGGCCTACATCGTCGCCGCCACCCGCACCCCGGTGGGCAAGGCGCCGAAAGGCATGTTCCGCAATACCCGTCCCGACGACCTGCTGGCACACGTGCTGAAGTCGGTCGTGGCGCAGGCGCCGGGCATCGACACCTCGCGCATCGATGACGCGATCATCGGTTGCGCGATGCCGGAAGCCGAGCAAGGCATGAACGTGGCGCGCATCGGCGTGCTGCTGGCCGGCCTGCCGGACGTCGTGGCCGCGCAGACGGTGAACCGTTTCTGCTCCTCCGGCCTGCAGGCGGTGGCGATGGCCGCCGACCAGATTCGCCTCGGCAACGCCGACCTGATGCTGGCGGGCGGCACCGAATCGATGTCGATGGTGCCGATGATGGGCAACAAGGTGGCGCTCTCGCCGCAGGTGTTCGCCAACAGCAACGAGAACGTGGCCATCGCCTACGGCATGGGCATCACCGCGGAAAAAGTGGCCGAGGAATGGAAAGTCAGCCGCGAGGACCAGGACGCCTTCGCCGTCGCATCCAACGAGAAGGCGCTGGCCGCCGTCGCGCGCGGCGAGTTCAAGCAGGAAATCTCGCCCTACGACATCGTCAGCCACCTGCCTGACATCTCCGATGACCGCATCCTGACCCGGGAGCGCATCGCAGACACCGACGAAGGCCCGCGCCCGGGCACGACGATGGAAGTGCTGGGCAAGCTGCGCCCGGTGTTCCGCAATGCGCAGTTCGGCGGCAGCGTGACCGCTGGCAACAGCTCGCAGATGAGCGATGGCGCGGCCGCCGTGCTGCTCGCCTCCGAGCAGGCGATCAAGGATTACGGCCTGACCCCCTTGGCCCGCTTCGTCAGCTTCTCGGTCGCCGGCGTGCGTCCGGAAGTGATGGGCATCGGGCCGATCGCCGCGATCCCGAAGGCGCTGAAGCAGGCCGGCCTCACCAAGGACCAGATCGACTGGATCGAGCTCAACGAAGCCTTCGCCGCACAGGCGCTGGCCGTCATCCGCGATTCCGAGCTGGACCCGGCCAAGGTGAATCCGCTGGGCGGCGCTATCGCGCTGGGCCATCCACTGGGCGCAACCGGTGCGATCCGCACGGCGACCATCGTGCACGGCCTGCGCCGTCATCAAAAGAAGTTCGGCCTGGTGACGATGTGCATCGGCACCGGCATGGGCGCGGCGGGGATTTTCGAGGCGCTCTGACCAGGTCGCTGTGGACAGGCCGGGATGCCCGGCCTGTCGGATCGGACCGACCTCAGGCCAAGCGCGCGCCGTCCGGCACCGGGCGTTCGGTCGTGGTGACGACGACGCCATCCTCGGTGTGGAATCCGGTCAGCAGGAATTCCGACTCGAAGCCTGCGATCCGCTTCGGCGGGAAATTGATCACGCCCACGATCTGCCGGCCGACCAGCGCGTCGGCATCGTAAAGATCGACAATCTGCGCACTGGTCTTCCTGATGCCATGCGGACCGAAGTCCACCCACAGCTTCCAGGCCGGCTTGTGCGCCTCCGGGAACGCTTCGACCCTGGTCACCGTCCCTGCGCAGATCTGCACGCGCTGGAAATCAGCCCAATCGATATGGCCGACGCCCTCGAGCGCATCGGCGCTCATGTCTCGACCACACCCAGCTCATCCAGGGCGGACTGCATCATCTGCCGGGCCTGTCCGCGCAACAGCGCATGGTCCAGGGCATAGCGGATGGTCGCTTCCACCAGCCCCAGGTGGGTGCCGCAATCGAAACGCGTGCCGTGGAAGCGGAAGGCTTCCACGCACTCATCCTGCAACAGTCGCGCGATGCCATCGGTCAGCTGGATCTCGCCGCCGGCACCGGAACGCGTCTGTTCCAGGATCGCGAAGATGCCCGGCGTCAGGATATAGCGCCCGACCACCGCAAGATTGCTTGGTGCCCGCTCGGGCGAGGGTTTCTCGACGATGCCGCGGATCCGCCCGGCGCGACCATCGAAGTCGGGCGCATCCACGATGCCATAGCTGCTGGTCTGCTCGTGCGGCACGTCCTGCACGGCGATCACGCTGCCACCGGTCTTCTCCGCCTGTTCGGCCATCTGCCGCAGCGCGCCATCGCCACGGCTCCAGATGAGGTCGTCCGGGAGCAGTACGGCGAACGGCTCGTCGCCGACGACCTCCTTGGCGCACAGGACCGCATGGCCGAGCCCCAATGCCTCCGGCTGGGTCACGAAGATCGCGCGCACACCATCGGGCAGCACGTGCCGGACCCGCTGCAACTGCTCGAGCTTGCCGGCCTTCTCCAGCCTCTGCTCGAGTTCATAGGCCTTGTCGAAGTAATCGGCGACCGCGTGCTTGTAACGGTTGGTGATGAATACCAAGGTGTCGCAGCCGGCCTGTACCGCCTCGTCGACCGCGTACTGGATGAGCGGTCGATCGATGATCGGGAGCATCTCCTTCGGCACGGTCTTGGTGGCTGGAAGGAAACGCGTGCCGAGGCCGGCTACGGGGAATACCGCCTTGCGGATGCGGGGATGCGACATGTCAACGCCTGTGGCTGCGACGCCCGGGGAAAGGCACGATCACCCGCCCATCGACCGGGTCGCGATGGACCGGGGAGAACTCGGGCACGGCCTGGCCGAGCAGCTGGGCCAGCGCGGTTTCGTCGTAGGCCGTGACCGCCGTGCGGATGCCGGACAGCGCGGTGTCCAGCGCATCCGCATCGACCGAGCGCACCTCGCCTTGCAGGATCTTGGGGTGCAGGGTCGGCTGGTAGCCTTCGTCGGCATGGAACAGGGTCTCGTGCAGCTTCTCGCCCGGACGCAGACCCGTATAGACGATCGCGATGTCGCGCCCCGGCTGCTTGTCCGCCAGCCGGATCATTTGCTCGGCCAGCTTGCGGATCGGCACGGGTTCACCCATGTCGAGGGTGTAGACGACATCGTGCGCACCGATCGCCGATGCCTGCAGGATGAGCTGGCAGGCTTCCGGAATCGTCATGAAGTAGCGGGTGACCTCGGGATCGGTCACCGTGACCGGCCCGCCGAGCCGGATCTGCTCGCGGAACAGCGGCACGACGCTGCCGGCCGAATCCAGCACGTTGCCGAATCGCACGGTGACGAAGTGGGTCTGGCTGCGCTGCGCATGGCGCTGGCAGACCATCTCCGCCAGACGCTTGCTGGCACCCAGCACATTCACCGGATCCACGGCCTTGTCGGTGGAAATCAGCACGAATGTGCCGACGCTGGCTTCCGCAGCGGCCCTGGCGACGGTATCGGTGGCCAGCGCATTGTTCCGCAGTGCCTCACGCAGCTGGTTCTCGAGCACCGGGACCTGCTTGTAGGCCGCAGCATGGAAGACCGCCTCGACCGGCTCGAGGGCCAGCGCGTGCGAGATGACTGCCGGATCGCCGCAATTGCCGAGCACCGACACGCAACCGACCGAAGGAAAGTCGCGCGCCAGCTCCTGCTGCAGGCGCATCAGCGCGAGTTCGTCCTGTTCGATCAGCGTGATCCGCGCGGCGCCGTTGCGGGCGCACTGGCGGCACAACTCCGAGCCGATCGAGCCACCGGCCCCGGTCACCAGCACGGTGCGACCACCCAGCCAGTTGCGGATCGACTGCCAATCCGGCGGCACGGTCTCGCGGCCGAGCAGGTCCTCGATGGCGACTTCCTTGAGCTCACCGGGCAGGGACCGTCCGCTCAGCACATCCTGCAGCTTCGGCACCATCCGGAACGGTAGGCCGGTCGATTCGCAGATCGCGATCACCCGCTGCATGGCATCGGCCGGCAACGAGGGAATCGCGATGACCAGCAACCGCGCGGCCGTTTCCCGGGCAATCTCCGCCGCTTCATCGATGCGGCCCAGTACAGACACTCCGTGCAGCCGGCTGCCGCGGAGCTTGGGTGCATCGTCCAACAGGCCCACCGGCACGTAGTTGCGGGAACGCAGCAGGTCGCGCACCAGGGTTTCCCCGGCCTGGCCGGCCCCGAGGATCAGGATGCGGGTGGAGCCTTCACGCGTACGCTGGTAACTGCTGTCCTTCCATGCGCGATACAGCATGCGCGGCGTGCCGAGCAACGCCACCAGCACGAGCGGGTACAGCACCAATACCGCGCGGGGCACGCCCTCCAGCCGGTTGTAGAGGAACAGTCCGACCGCGACGCCGATCAAGCCGAGCACGGCCGCTTTCACCAGGTTGGTCAAGTCGGGCATGCTGGCGAACCGCCAGAGTCCACGGTAGAGGCCGACCTGCCAGAACACCAGCCCCTGAACCACCAGGACGACCGCAAGCTCGGTCGCACCCGGCATCGGCAGGGACAGGCCGGTGGGCAGCATGCTGAAGCGGATCCAGTGCAGCCCGATCCAGGCTACCGACACCATGAACAGATCGTGGGTCACGATCAGGATGCGGGGCAACGCGGCAGTCCAGCGCTCACGCAAGGCAAGCATCATGCAGTACTCCTTGTGGGATCCGTCCCGCTCCCCCGCCTGAGCCAGATCCAGCCAATCACGGTGGCCGTATACCATGCCGCAAGCCAAGACATTATGAAAATGTTATCAAACTCCACGAGCCGCGTCCCGATCACCGCGCCCAAGATCGACCAGGCCGCATAGGCCAGGGTCACGGGCCAGTGCCGCCCGGCACGGCGCGTCGCCAGCTGGTAGCTGTGGCGCGAATGCGGCCGCCACCAGGCTTCGCCCTCGGCGAAACGAAGGGACAGGGTCAGGCCTGCGTCGACCAGGCAGGCTGCCATCGGGAACAGCAGGACAAACGCAGCCTGCTGGGATTGCAGGGCGCAACCGACCCACAGGCACGCCACCAGCACGCCCAGCGTGCCACTCCCGGCATCGCCCATGAAGATGCGGGCGCGCGGGAAATTCCAGACCAGGAAGCCGAATGCCGCCGCCGCGCCGACTTGTGCAAACAGCCGCCATTCGGCATCGAGCAGGCAGGCCGCCGCAACCGCGACGATCGCCGCCTGCGAGGCGGCGATGCCATCGATGCCGTCCATGAAATTCCAGAAATTGAGCAAGAGCGGAATGGCCAGTAGAGACATCACGGCGATCCATGCAGGGCCACCCATCGCCAGCACGCCGACCGCGCCGAAGCCGGCAGCCATCAGGTGCGTCGCCAAGCGGAGCCGCACCGACAGGGGATGGTGGTCGTCCCAGGCGCCGACCGCCCCGGTCAGCCCGACCGCCAGCGCCCAGGCGGCCCAGCCGATCCGCTGCCCCGAATCCAGCCAGGCCAGCGTTCCCAGCGCGGCCACGATGACGGCACAAATCGCGATGCCACCCCCGCGTGGCGTGGGCACCCGGTGGTTGCGGCGGTCATCGTCGGGCAAATCCAGCAGGCTGGCGCGCAAGGCGTATGCGCGCACCGCGCCGGTGCCGATGAAGCTGGCGATCAAGGCCGCTAACCAAGGCGGCATGTTCAGACCACGGCGTAGTTGAGCATGGGCTTGACCGTTCCCCATGACCTGCAGCTAGGGCATTGCCAATGGTGCGAACGGGCGCCGAATCCGCATTGCGAGCAGCGGTAGCTGGGATTGCGGACCAGGAGTTGGTCGGTGATGCGCCCGAGATCCTGCAGGGTGCCGATGGGATCGCTGCCATCGGCCAGGGTCAGCTCGATCAGGGCGGCTTCGCCGCGCACCGACGGCCGGTCCTTCAACTGCCGTCCCAGGTAAACGCGGGCCGCATGAACGCCTTCCTCGCGCTCGACCAAACGCGTCAATGCCAGCACCGGGGCGACGCCCGGATAGTGTTCCGCCATCTCGTCCAGGAACCGACGCGCGCCCGGGATGTCGCCGGTACGCTCGTAGCAGCCCAGCAGGGTCGGCAGGATTTCCGGCAGGTATTCGGGGTCATGTCGCGCCGCCCGCTCGAATGCCTTGATCGCCGCGGCGTCGTTGCCCGCGGCCGCTTCGATGCGCCCCTCCAGCATGCCCGGCCGCACGGCATCCGAATCGGCCGCATACGCACGGGCGATCGCGGCCCGTGCGGCATCCAGGTCGCCGTTCGCTCGGTAACGCTCGGCCAGTTCGCATTCGAACATGGCGATGAGGCTGCCCATCGATTCACCGGTCACGGCCTCGTATCGATGCGCATTCTCGATGGCACGGGTCCAATCGCGTTCGGACTGGAAGATGTCGATCAGGTGCCGCAGCGCCTGCGGCGCCCGCTGGTCGATGGTCGCCAGCTCCCCGAACACGGTTTCGGCACGGTCGAGCAGGCCGGACTTCATGTAGTCCTCGCCCAATGCCAGCAGGGCCTGTACCCGCTGCGCGTCGCTGAGGTCGGTGCGCTGCACCAGCGCCTGGTGCAGGCGGATGGCGCGATCGACTTCACCGCGACGGCGGAACAGATGGCCCAGCGCGACCTGGGTCTCGAAGGTTTCCTTGTCCAGTTCCGCGATGTGCAGGAACAGTTCGATCGCCTTGTCCGGCTGTTCGTTCAGCAGGTAATTCAGGCCGCGGAAATAGGTGGTCGAAAGCTTGCTGACCTGGCTGTCGCTATGGCGTTCGCCGCCACGGCGGCCCACGACCCACCCCATCACCGCAGCGGCGGGAAGCAGCAGGACGAACCAGAACCATTGGTCGACGAAAGCCATGAACGTACCTAGACGTGAACGATGCAAGCATCCCAGACCCGCGGCATCCGCCGCAACCCGGAGCGATGCAGCCGGCCGTCGCCTCAGGCGTCCTCGGGCAGCGGCATCACGTCGCTCACGCGTTCGCGCAGCTCCTTGCCGGGCTTGAAATGCGGGACATGCTTGCCAGGCAGCGCAACGGCATCACCGGTCTTCGGGTTTCGGCCCGTGCGCGGCGGACGATAATGCAGTGAAAAACTCCCGAACCCGCGAATCTCGATACGTCCGCCGTTGGCCAGGCTCGCGCTCATCATCTCCAGCAGGGAGCGCACGCCCATCTCGACATCCTCCAGCTTGAGGTGCCGCTGGCGCTGGCTCAGGATTTCGATCAATTCCGATTTGGTCATTACCGGACGTTTCCGCCTGCTACGGTCGGGATGGGCGGACATCCGGCCGAAAAGCGGCCCGGGAGTCCCGGGCCGCCGCCTGATCCGCCTGCGGGGTTACTCGGACTTGCCGAGCTGCTCGCGCAGCAGCGCGCCCAACTGGGTGGTGCCGCTCGAGGCTTCCGAAATGTTGCGGTTGTACTCGGCGAGGGTTTCGTTCATCTCGTCCTGATCCTTGGCGCGGACCGAGAGCTGCATGACGCGGCTCTTGCGGTCGGTGCCGATGATCTTGGCCTCGATTTCCTGGCCCACCTTCAAGACGTGAGAGGCGTCCTCGACGCGATCCTGCGAGATGTCGCGGGCCGCCAGATAGCCTTCCACGCCATCGGCCAGCTCGACGACAGCGCCCTTGGCATCGACTTCCTTCACCGTGCCCTTGACGATCGAGCCACGGGTGTTGGAGGCGACGTAGGAACCCATCGGATCCTGCTCGAGCTGCTTGACGCCCAGGCTGATGCGCTCGCGCTCCGGGTCGACGGCCAGCACCACGGCCTCCATGTTGTCGCCCTTCTTGTAGTTGCGCGCCAGGTCCTCGACGTTGCTGTTCCAGCTGAGGTCGGACAGGTGCACCAGGCCATCGATGCCGCCGTCCAGGCCGATGAAGATGCCGAAGTCGGTGATCGACTTGATCTGGCCGGACACCTTGTCGCCCTTCTTGTGCAGCACGGAGAAGGTTTCCCACGGATTGCTGGAGACCTGCTTCATGCCCAGCGAGATGCGGCGACGCTCTTCGTCCACGTCCAGCACCATCACTTCGACTTCATCGCCGACCTGCACGACCTTGGACGGATTGACGTTCTTGTTGGTCCAATCCATCTCGGACACGTGCACCAGGCCTTCGACGCCCGGCTCGATCTCGACGAACGCGCCGTAATCGGTGACGTTCGAGACCTTGCCGAAGGCACGGGTTTCGGCCGGGTAGCGACGCGAGATGTTGTCCCACGGATCCTCGCCCATCTGCTTGAGGCCCAGCGACACGCGGTTGCGCTCGCGGTCGTACTTGAGCACGCGCACGTCCAGCTCCTGGCCGACTTCGACCACTTCGGACGGGTGACGCACGCGCTTCCACGCCATGTCGGTGATGTGCAGCAGGCCGTCGATGCCGCCGAGGTCCACGAACGCGCCGTAATCGGTCAGGTTCTTGACGACGCCCTTCAGCTTCGCGCCTTCGACCAGCTTCTCGAGCAGCTGCTCGCGCTCTTCCGAATGTTCGCTCTCGACCACCGCACGGCGGGAGACGACGACATTGTTGCGCTTGCGATCCAGCTTGATCAGCTTGAACTCGAGTTCCTTGCCCTCGAGGTAGACCGGGTCGCGGACCGGACGCACGTCCACCAGCGAGCCCGGCAGGAATGCGCGGACGTCCTTGATGTCGACGGTGAAGCCGCCCTTGACCTTGCCGCTGATGCGACCGGTGATGATGTCGCCCTTCTCGAGCGCCTCTTCCAGCTCGTCCCACACCATGGCGCGCTTGGCCTTCTCGCGCGACAGGATGGTTTCACCGAAGCCGTTTTCGATGGCGTCCAGCGCCACCTTCACCTGGTCGCCGATGCCGACGTCGATCTCGCCCGCATCGTTCCGGAACTGTTCGATCGGCACGATGCCTTCGGACTTCAGGCCGGCGTTGATCACCACCACGTCGTTGCGGACATCCACGACGGTACCGGTGACGATGGCGCCCGGCTTCAGCTTGGCCAGGTGTTGCTGGCTCTGTTCAAACAGTTCGGCAAATGATTCAGTCATTTCTGGTTACTCTGGTTGATATCCGGATGTGGCATCGTCAAACGATGTCGCATCCACCCGTTGTCGGCTCGGGCGGGATTGCCCCTTGGCCGTGAGTGTTGGATGTTGGAAAACCGCCGACCCTTTCGGGGCGACGGGCTATTCTGCAGGGCTTGAAGACGCGGGTCAGCGCGAAGGGGCTGGATGGCCGTTTTCGCGCACGTGGGCCAGCACGCGGGCCACGACCGCCTCGATGCCGATGCCGGTGGTGTCGATGACGACAGCCTCCGGCGCGGGCCTGAGCGGCGCGACCGCCCGGTTGGCGTCACGCTCGTCACGGGCGACGATCTCGCCCAGCAGACTGCCCAGATTAACCGAAACCCCCTTGTCCATCAACTGCTTATGCCGCCTTTCGGCGCGCTCTGCGGCGCTGGCGGTGAGGAAGACCTTGGCAGCGGCATCGGGAAAGATCACCGTCCCCATGTCGCGGCCGTCCGCGACCAGGCCCGGCGGCTGGCGGAAATCGTGCTGCATCTCGACCAAGGCCGCCCGCACGCCGGGCTTGGCGGCGATGCTGGAGGCCGCGGCGCCGGTGGTTTCCAGGCGCAACTGGTCGGTGGCGTCCTGGTCGTTCACGTAGACGCGCGGCTCGCCATCGGGGGCATCGCCGAAGCGGATGCGGGTACGGCGGGCGCAAGCCTCGACCGCGGCATCATCGTCCAGATCGACGCCCTCCCAGGCGGCGGCGACCCCCACGGCGCGGTACAGTGCGCCGGAATCGAGGTAATGCCAGCCCAGCGCCTCGGCGACGCGGCGGCTGATGGTGCCCTTGCCGGAACCGGAAGGGCCGTCGATGGTGAGTACGGGGGGCTTGGGGGTCGAATGCATGGCGGCCAGTATCGCCGAGCGGGACCGGAACGACCACGGCCCGTTGCCGCCTCGGCGCAAAGAACCCCAACTGCTTGAGCGGATGGAATTTCCTCCGCTATAATGTCGGGCTTCGCGTCATCCATCCCGTTTCTGCCGAGGTTTCATCATGAAGGTCCTGTCCTCCCTGAAGTCGGCGAAGGCCCGTCACCGCGACTGCAAGGTCGTCCGCCGCCGTGGCAAGGTCTTCGTGATCTGCAAGTCGAATCCCCGTTTCAAGGCGCGCCAGCGCTGAGCCCGATCCGCGGCGCCGTCGTGCATCGCGACTGGTTCGCCCCATGCCGGGCATGGGTCAGGGAAGCCGCCGCGAGGCGGCTTCTTCATGCCTGCCCGGAGAGGTTGCGTGACGGCCGCGTCATCCGCCCGTCCCGCCCGAAGCCGTAGAATCGGGCCGGTCATGCCCTCGGAGCCCGCCATGCGCCGCCTGTCTCCCGCCCTTGCCGCCGCTGTGCTCGCCATCGCATCCGCCGCGCATGCGGACACGCTGCTCATCGACCGCGTGCAGCAGGAAGCCGGCATCCGGAAACCGGTCCACGGTATGAGCATGGCCCAGGTGCAGCGCAACTTCGGCATGCCGCAGTCGCGCATGGATCCCCGCGGCGGGCAGAAACGCCAGTGGCCGACGATCAACCGTTGGGTCTATCCGGGCTATGTCGTCTACTTCGAACGCGACAAGGTCATCGACGTGGTCCTGACCCAGGCCACACCGGGCGAGGCCGGCCCGCGCCCGCCGATTCGCTGAATGCCGCCCCCTTCACGCCACCCGCACCGTCGACACGGCGGCGCTCCCATGCCTGCCGATCCATGACCCAGCCATCCCGCTTTCCCGCCGAATGGGAGCTCCAATCGGCCATCCTGATCGCCTGGCCGACCGCCGACACCGACTGGGCGCCACGCCTGGGCGAAGTCGAGGACGCCTACATCCAGCTGGTCTCGGGCATCACTCGTTTCCAGCCGACGATCATCGTGGTCGCCGATGACGACGTGGAGGCCTACGCGCAGGCGCGCCTGCAGAGCAACCGCATCGACATGGAGCGCGTGCGCTTCGTCACCGCGCCCTATGACGACACCTGGCTGCGCGATTCCGGCCCGATCACCTTGCGCGATGGCGAGGGCTTCAACCTGCTCGATTTCCGCTTCACCGGCTGGGGCGGCAAGTACGGCGCCGGCGACGACGACCAGCTGGTCCGGCGCCTGCAGGCGCAGTCGGTGTTTGGCGATGCGAAGCGCGAATCGATCGATTTCGCACTGGAAGGCGGCGCCATCGAAACCGACGGCGCGGGCACGCTGTTGACGACGTGGACATGCCTGCACGAACGCCATCCCGATGCCTCGCGCGAAGAGTTGACCGCAAAGCTCTCGGCGTGGCTGAAACAGGACCGCGTGCTGTGGCTGGACCACGGCTATCTGGAAGGCGACGACACCGACGCGCATATCGACACCCTCGCCCGCCTGGCGCCGAATGACGCCATCGTGTTCCAGGCCTGTGACGACGCATCCGACAGTCACTACGCGGAACTCAAGGCGATGGCCGACGAGATCGCCGCACTGCGCACGCGCGAGGGGCAGCCATATCACCTGTTCCCGTTGCCGTGGGCGCAGCCGATCCTCGATGGCGAGCGCCGTCTCGCTGCCAGCTACGCCAACTTCCTGATCGTCAACGGCGGGGTGTTGATGCCGTCCTACGGCGACCCGGCCGATGCCAAAGCCGCGGCCGTGCTGGCAGAGGCTTTCCCGGGCCGCGAGATCGTGCAGGTCGATTGCCGGCCGATCATCTGGCAGAACGGCAGCCTGCACTGCATCACCATGCAGTTGCCGGCAGGGCTAGGGTGATTGGCAAATACCGGCAACCTTGACCCACTTACCCCTCTCTATGATCGGACCAGGCTTAGCCCAACCAATCCGAACCGCACTCCCGGTGCGCCGCTGACCCCCGTCGACATCCGCGACTTTTTGAACAATTCCAAACGTGATGCGAATCATGTAGACAACTTGCGCTTAGCACACAAAAAGGCCGCATCGCTGCGGCCTCTCTGTGACGCTCACAAGATTAGTTGTCGCCGGCAATCGCCGGCCCTTCTGGCCCCAACCACTTGTAAAACACGCCACCCAGCAGGCCACCGAGAATCGGTGCCAGCCAGAACAGCCAGAGCTGCGATAGCGGAGCGCCGCCTACGATCAATGCCACGCCGGTGGAACGTGCCGGGTTCACCGAGGTATTGGTGACCGGAATGCTGATGAGGTGAATCAAGGTCAGGCCCAAGCCAATGGCAATGGGCGCAAACCCCACCGGTGCACGACTGTGGGTGGCACCCATGATGATGATCAGGAACATCGCTGTCATCACCACTTCGCACAGAAATGCCGCGGCAATGCTGTAACCGCCTGGCGAATGGTCGCCAAAACCATTGGTGGCGAATGTGCCCGCTGCATTCGTGTCGACGGCAAACCCGGCCGCACCACTGGCAATCTGGTACAGGATCCAGCTGGCCGATATCGCGCCCAGCACTTGCGCCACGACATAGGGCAACAAGTCCTTCGCCGGAAACCGCCTGCCCGCCCAGAGGCCGAAGCTCACCGCCGGATTGAAATGGCCACCCGAGATGTGGCCAAACGCATACGCGCCGGTCAGCACCGTCAAGCCAAACGCCAACGCCACGCCCAACAGTCCAATCCCCAGCGGATTGCCATCACCACCGAACTTCGCCGCCAGCACGGCGCTGCCGCAACCACCCAGGACCAACCAGAATGTGCCGATGAACTCGGCTCCGAGTCTCTTCAACATCGTCGAATCTCCTTGCGGATAAAGTGCACGCCGACCGCGAGCAGCGTCACCATAGCCGAAAGCTTGGCATCTGCGATGCTGCAGGGCAGTGCTAGTCCTACAATGGGCCGATGAGAACGAAGACACTCCCCGTCGCCCTGATCCAGGAACGCAATCACGGCGATGCCGAAGCCAACCTCGCGGTGATCGATGCGCGCGTTGCCGAGGCTGCCCGGTCCGGCGCGAAACTGGTGCTGCTGCAGGAACTGCACAACGGCAAATACTTCTGCCAGCACGAATCGGTGGACGAGTTCGACCTGGCCGAGAAGATCCCCGGCCCCTCGACCGAGCGCCTGGGCCAACTGGCGAAACAACATGGTGTGGTCTTGGTCAGCTCGCTGTTCGAGAAACGCGCGACCGGGCTTTACCACAACACCGCGGTGGTCTTCGACGCCGATGGTTCGACCGCGGGCAAGTACCGCAAGATGCACATCCCGGATGATCCGGGCTTCTACGAAAAGTTCTATTTCACCCCCGGCGATCTGGGCTTCACGCCCATCGATACGTCCGTCGGTCGCCTCGGCGTACTGGTGTGCTGGGACCAGTGGTATCCCGAAGGGGCGCGTCTGATGGCGCTTGCCGGCGCCGAACTGCTGCTCTATCCGACCGCGATCGGCTGGGACCCGGACGATGCGCAGGACGAGAAGAACCGCCAACGCGATGCCTGGGTGCTGTCGCATCGCGGCCATGCGGTCGCCAACGGCCTGCCGGTACTCAGCTGCAACCGCGTCGGCCATGAGCCGTCGCCGCAGGGCGCATCCGGGATCGATTTCTGGGGCAACTCGCACGTGCTGGGTCCGCAGGGCGAGTTCATCGCCGAGGCCGGTGCCGCGCCGACGATCCTGCTGGCCGAGATCGACATGGTCCGCAGCGAACACGTCCGCCGCATCTGGCCGTTCCTGCGCGACCGCCGCATCGACGCCTACGGCGACCTGACCAAGCGTTACCGGGATTGAATCCGATGAACGAAACCCGCACACCGGTCTTCGACTGGCGCAGCCAACCGTACTCGGAAGTCCAGCGCGACGGCGTGCGCTACACGCTGCTTGGCACCGCACACGTCTCGCAGGCCAGCGTCGATGCGGTGAAGTCCGCCATCGACAGCGGCGAGTTCGATGCGGTCGCCGTCGAACTCGATCCGCAGCGTCATGCGGCGATGAGCGACCCCGACCAGCTTGCGAAGCTGGACCTGGTCAAGGTGATCCGCGAAGGCAAGGTGCCGATGTTCGCCGCCAATCTCGGGCTGGCCACCTACCAGCGCCGACTGGCCGAGCAACTCGGCATCGAGCCGGGCGCGGAGCTCAAGGCCGCCGCGAGCGAGGCGCAGGCGCGCGGCCTGCCGATGCGTCTCATCGACCGCGACATCGGCCTGACCTTCAAGCGCGCCGGCGAAAAACTGGGCTGGTGGAGACGGATGATGCTGGCCAGCGGCATCCTCACGTCCCTGTTCTTCGATGAGAAGATCGAAGACGATGCGATCGAGAAGCTCAAGGAAGGCGACATGCTGGAGGCGAGTTTCAGCGAATTCGCCGCCGGCAATCCTGCGCTCTACGAGACGGTGATCGCCGAGCGCGACGCCTACATGGCCGCGAAGCTGCGCGAGACATCGGGCGATGCGAAGCATGTGCTCGCGGTCATCGGCGCCGGGCACATGGCGGGCATCGCCAGGCACCTGCAGCAGGATGGCGAAGCGCCGGCATCGACCATCGCGCGCCTGGAAACCCTGCAGCCCAAGTCGGGCATCCCCTGGTTCACGATCATCCTCGCCGGCTTCGTGCTCGGTGGCTTCGCCTACGGTTTCTGGAAAGGCGGGCTGGATGTCGGCACCGACCTCATCGTCTACTGGGTACTGATCACCGGCGGGCTCGGCGCACTCGGCTGCGCGATCGCCGGCGGGCACCCGCTGTCTATCCTCGGCGCGTTCGCATCCTCGCCGGTGACGCCCCTGCATCCCGCACTGGCCTCCGGCACGGTCAGCGCCGTGATCGAGGCCTGGGTGCGCAAGCCGACCTATGCCGACTTCATGTCCCTGCGCGACGACGTGCAAAGCGTGCGCGGCTGGTGGCGCAACCGGGTGGCACGCGTGCTGCTCAACTTCTTCCTGACCAGCTTCGGCACCGCCATCGGCGTGTGGCTGGGCGGTGCCCGCATGCTGGGCAAGCTGCTGGGCTGAGGCGTCAGGCCGCGCGTGGCCAGCGCCAGGCCAGCCAGGCGATGACGCCGCACAGCAGGATTTCGATGCTGCTGTAGGCCAGGTAGAACCACCATGCGCCGGGCATGGTGATCGCCACGAACAGCGCGTAGAACAGCGCCAGCCCGATATTGAGCCAACGCGCGAGCCGTGCCGGCAACACCAGCGACAGGAACACCATCAACCCCGGTACCGCCAGCAGCAGCGCGACGAACAGCAGCGACCCCTGGCTGGTTGGCCCCATCGGGCCGGCGCCGTCGAGCATGCGCCCGAGCTTGCCAGGCTTGTACAGGCCGAAGTAGTCGCCGTAGAGATAGCAGAAGGTCAGGCTGGTCCATAGCGCGGACAGCTTGATCCGCAGCGACAGCGGCGGATCGGATAATGTGTGCGTTGCATCGGCAGGCATCGGCTTAGTCCTCATCAGTTGTCGGAATTGCGTCTCGCACCCGTGCGGGCACCGAACATGAGCAGCCACAGGCAGCTGCCTATTTCGCCGATGGCTGCCGGCAGCCGCACATAGCGGATCAGCGAAGACTCGGCGAAGCCGGGCACCAGCAGGCCACCAAACACCTGCACGACGTAACCGATGCCGCCCAACACCAGCAGCAGGCCCAACACGCGAGGAATGCGGGCGGAGCGCAGCACCAGCCATCCGAACGGCAGCAGCCAGAGTCCCCAGAACAGGCTGGCGATGCGCAAGCCAAGGCCATAACGCTGCATGCACTGCGCGAATGCGGCTTCCATCGCAGCGGCCGCGCCATCGGTTGCGTGGCCTAGCAGCGACAACGCCTCCATCCGGTGCGTCACCGCCACCAGCCCGATCGGCACGCTGATCGCAGCCAGCGCCACCATCAGGGCGGCGGCGCAGCGGTTGATATCGCCCAGCACCCGATACAGCGCGAACGGCAACAACAGGAATGCGACCTGCATGACCAGGAAAGCCGCGATGCCGGCCCTGAACAAGCCCTGATGCGACGCGGCGTCGACGAACGAACCGCCCGCGCGTTGTGGCACATATGCCAGGCAGAACATGCCGGCCAGCACCATGACAAGGTAGAGCGCCCCGGCGACCCGCCCGTTCCGCCGCAACGTGCTGCACGTATCCGGATTCATGCCGTGCTCGCCCCCCCTTCCTGCGTGCGTTTCATGCGGGCGCGAAGCCACATGCGCGCCGTGTTGGCGCGCCAGTCGTCGAGGATCGCGTAGATCGTCGGCAGGAACAGCAAGCTGACCACCGTCGAGAACGCCAGCCCACCGACGATGGCACGCGCCATCGGATAGTAGGCCGGGCCATCGCCCGCCATCTGCGTGGTGCCCATGGCGATCGGGATCATCGCCAGGATCGCCGTGCCCATCGTCATCAGGATCGGGCGCAGGCGCTCGCGGCTGCCCTCGACCAATGCGTCGGTGCGGCTCATCCCGGCTCGCCGGTGGTTGTTGATGTGCTCCACCATCACGATGCCGTTGTTCACCACCACGCCCATCAGCACCAGGATGCCGATGAAGGCCATCACGTTGAATTCCGTGCCGGTGATGAAGAACAGCCAATAGACCCCGAATATCGAGAACAACACGCCACTCATGATCGCCGCCGGGAACAGCAGCGATTCGAACACCGCGGCCATCACCACGTAGATCATCACCAGCGCAATGGCCAGGTTGAACAGCATCTGCTTCATCACCTCGCCCTCGTCCATGAAGCTGACGCGGTCGAAGGTGTAGCTGTAGCCGGCAGGCCAGCCGACGCGCGACAGCACGCCCTCCATCGCCTTGCGCGCATCCGGCATGACGACCTTGGGCGCCAGGCTGGCGGCGATGGTGAGCGTGGTCTGGCGGTTGGTGCGCTGGATCACGCTGGCCGCCGGTTGCGAGCGCACGTCCACCATCGCCATCAGCGGCACGTCGCGGCCGTCGCGGGCACGGACGGTGAAGGTGGCCAGCTCACGGGTCGAATAGTCCTCCGCACCGGCGAAGCGCACGGTAACCGGCACTTCGGTGTCGCCGCGGCGGAATTCGCGCAAGGGCGACCCGCGCAAGGCCAGCGCCACCCATTGCGAGACTTCCTGGGCACCGAAGCCGAACGCGGCGGCGCGTTCCCGGTCCACCCGCACCACCAGTTCGGTGTTGCGGTCGCCGACGTCGACGCGCACGTCGCGCAACTCGGGCAGACGGGAAAGCATCGGCACCACATCCGCGGCCAACTCGTTGAGCGCCTCGGTCGAATCGCCAACCAGCCTGACCTCGATCTTGTCGTTCTCCATCGACGCGCCCGGGCCGCCTTGGCCGCCGATGCCGATCTTGGCACGCGCCGATTTGGGCATGCCCTTGCGGATCTCTTCGGTGACTTCCTCCACTCGGGACGCGCCTTCCGGATCGAGCTCCACGTTGATGCCCGCCCGTCCGCCTTCACCGAACCGCGATGAAACCTGCTTGATGCCGAAGCGCTCGCGGTTGGCATCAAGGTAGCGTTCGAGTCGCGCGACCTCCTCCGACATCTGGTCGCGCGTATAGGCGCCTTGCCACTGGTAGAAGATGTCGATTTCCCCGGTGTCGTCGCCGCCGAACATGTTGCTCTTGGTCAACGCGGCCGGGACCAGGCTCACCGCAACGACCAGCAGGATTCCCATCACCGACTTGGCGCGATGCTCCAAGGTCCAGCGCAGCACGCTCGCGTAGCGGTCCTGCAGCCGGTGGATGAAGCCGGTGCGGCTGTTCACGGCCTGCGGCGTCTTCAGCCGCGCGGAGATCATGGGGATCAGACTGACCGCCACCAGCCAGGAAGCCAGCAGCGACACGCTGATGGTGATGGCGATCTGCGACATGTAGATGCTGATCATGTTGCGTTCGCCGAACAGGTTCGGCACGAACACGATGCAATGGCAGAGCGTGCCCGCCGACAGCGCGATGGCGACGTGGCGGGTGCCGATGATCGAGGCCAGTCGCGGCTGGTCCGGCATCTTCTCGCGCTCCTGGTAGATCGATTCGACCACCACCACGGCGTTGTCCACCAGCATGCCGATGGCGAGCAGGAGCCCCATCATCGACAGCACGTTGAGGGTGACGCCGGCGAAATACATGAAGCCGAGCGTCATGATGAAACAGATCGGGATGGCCAGCGTGACCATCAGCGTGGAGCGCCAGTCGCGCAGGAAGAAATACAGCACCACGATCGAAAGCAGCAAGCCGATGGCGCCGGCCTCGGCGAGGCTGGCCAGCGATCCGATGACGGCATCGCCCTGGTCCTCGGTCACCTCGATGTCGATGCCGCGCGCGCCGGGATCCTCCCTGATCCGCTCGACCTCCGCCTTCACGTCGCGCGACATCTGCACCAGGTTGGCGTCGCGCTCCTTGAAGATGTCGATGCCGACAGCCGGCCGACCGTCGAGGCGGCGCCCCGAGCGCATCTCGACCGGCTTGAATGTCACCTCGGCGATGTCGGACAACCGCGTGCCGCGCGTGTCGAGCACCGTATCGCGCAATTGCTGCAGGCTGGCGATCTCGCCCTGCGGCTGCACCCGCAGCCGGCGCTGACCGTCATCGATCTCGCCGGCGGATACCGAGAAATTCAGCGTGCGCAGCTTGTTGGACAGCACGTCCAGGCCGATTCCGCTCGCGGACAGGCGATCGGGCAGCACCGCCACCTCCACCTCGTTCTGCGGCGCGCCCTGGATCTCGACCTTGGCCACGCCCGGGATGCGCTCGATGCGGCGCTTGAAGGTGCGGTCGATGCGGTCGTATTCGCGGGTCATGTCCAGCGTCTTGCTGGACAGGCGCAGGCTGATCGCCTCGCTGTCGGAACTCGACCACTTGAACACCATGTAGCGGCGCAGGTCGTCCGGCAGGTCGTTCCGGATCGCATCGATGCGCTCGCGCGCATCGGCCGTGGCGATGGCGATGTCCCGGCTCCAGTCGGAGAACTGCAGGAACACGCCCGCGCTTTCCGACGTCGCGTTGCCCTGCATGCTCTTGACGCCGGTCATCGTCGAGAGCGTTTCCTCGACCGGGCGCAGGATGCTGCGTTCGGTCTCTTCCGGCGTAGAGCCGGCGTATGGCAGCATCACGTAGATGAAGGGTGCCGACACGTCCGGCATCGCCTCCAGCGGCAGGCGCACGGCCGCGATCAGCCCCACCACCACCATCGACACGAACAGCATGATGGTGGTGACGGGCCGCTTGATGCTGAGCTCGGCGATGCTCATGGGTGGGCGACTCCCTGCTCGGCGACGTCCTCGGCCAGCGCCGTTTCCAGCGCCTCCCGGTCGGTGCGCTCGCGCCGCCCGCGCTCTGCGTATGCCTCGTCGGACTTGCGGTCCAGCAAGTCGTAGACGACCGGAATCACCACCAGCGTCAGCAGCGTGGAGACCAGCAGGCCGCCGATCACCGTGATCGCCATCGGCGAACGCACCTCGGCGCCCTCGCCGACCGCCAACGCCAGCGGCAGGAAGCCGAACAGCGTGCAGGCCGTGGTCATGATGATGGGCCGCAGGCGCGAACGCGCACCCTCGACCAGCGCCTCGCGCTTGGGCATGCCCTCCAGCCGCAGCTGGTTGACCTTGTCGATCAGGATGATCGCGTTCTTCACCACCAGGCCAACCAGCAATATCAATCCGATGAACACCACTACCGACACCGGCGAGCGGGTCAGGAGCAGCGCCAGCACCGCACCCACCAGCGCGAGCGGAATGGTGAAGAGGATGACGAAGGGATGCAGCAGCGATTCGAACTGCGAGGCCATCACCAGATAGACCAGGAACACCGCTAGGCCGAACGCAAACAGCAGCGAACGCACCGAACTTGCAAGCTCCTCGCCCTGGCCGCCGATATGAAGCCCGATGTCTGCGCCGAGCGGGTTGTCGGCGACCATCGCCTCCACCTCCTCGACGGCGCCGCCAAGATCGATGCCGTCCAGGTTGGACGACACCACCGCCACGCGGGTCTGGTCGGCGCGGTGGATCTCGCTCGGGCCGATGCCGGCCTCCACGTCGGCCACCGCGGACAAGCGGACCGGCGCGCCGGCGCCCGGGTTCACGACCAGGTTGCGGATGTCCTCCAGCGTGGCGCGTTGGTCCGGTTCGGCGCGGACCAGCACGTCGATCTTGCGGTCCCGGAAACTGTAGCGGGTCGCCACATTGCCGCGCACCTTGTTCACCACGACGTCGGCGATCTGCCGCGTGGTCAGGCCGATCGCGGCGGCACGGTCCTGGTCGAAGCGGATCTGGATTTCGGGATAGCCCTGCTCGACCGTGGATTTGACGTCTGCGTAATGCGGGTTGGCGCGCAGCATCGCCGCCAACCGCCGTCCCGCGGCCTCGACCTCGCCGATGTCGTCGCCGGAAACCTCGATCTCCAGCGGCGTGGACAGCGCGAACAGTTCCGGACGGCTGAAATCGACCTGCACGTCCGGCTGGCCCGCCATCGACTTGCGCAGACCTTCGGTCAGCGCGGCCTCCACCTTCGCGTTGCCGCCGTCCTTCATCACCGCGGTCAGCTTGGCGATGTTCTCGCCGCTCTCGGTGGGGCTGGCGTCCAGCCGGGTGCCGCTGCCGCTGACGCCGTAGAGCGCCTCCAGGCCCGCATCGCCGTCGTGCCCGGCCTGAAGGCGGCGCACCACGGCATCGGTTTCGCGCAACGGCGTGCCCGGCGGCAGCTTCACCGTCATCTCGAAGCGGTCCTGCGCCAGCTGCGGGATCAGGTCCGCGCCGAGCAAGGGCAGCAGCAGCATCGACACGGCGAATGCGCCGGATGCCGCGATCAACACCAGCGCCGGTCGGTTGAGCGCCGCCGGCAGCAGCCTGAGATAACCGCGCTCGGCGCGACCGTAGGGCGACATCGCGATGTCGCTGGCCTTGCGCATCACCGGGCCGACGACGCGATTGAGGCCGCGCCAGAGGCGGATCAGGCCCCAGGCAAGGCCGTAGGCGATGCGCGAAAGCAACCAGCCAATGCCGCGCCCTGCGGCCACGAAAGGCTTCTGCCAACCGCGCGCCGGACGATATTCCGGGCGCGGCGCTTCCTCCGGAAAGGCCAGTGGCGCGCGGCCCTTGAGCGAGGACAGCATCGGAATGAGCGTCAACGACACCATCAGCGAAACGGCGATGGCGATGGCGACGGTCAGCGCCTGGTCGCGGAACAACTGGCCGGCGATGCCTTCGACGAACACCAGCGGCAGGAACACCGCGATGGTGGTGAGGGTGGAGGCGACGACCGCCATCGACACCTCCCGCGTGCCCTGGATGGCGGCATCGAGAATGCCAAGCCCGCGTTCGCGCGCCTTGGCGATGGATTCGAGCACGACGATCGAATCGTCCACCACCAGGCCGGTGGCGAGCGCGAGGCCGCCAAGCGACATCACGTTGAGGCTGAGGTCGAGCTGCCCCATGAAGAAGAACGTGGTGATGATCGATACCGGCAGCGACAGCGAGACGACGAACGTGCTCCAGCCGTCGCGCAGGAACAGGAAGATCACGAGGATGGCGAGCAGGCCACCGATCACCGCGTCCAGCTTCACGTCGCTGATCGCATGGCGGATGAACTGCGACTGGTCGTCGATGGCGGTCAGGGTGACGTCCGGCGGCATCTGCTTGCGGATCTGCGCGAGCGTCGCCTCGATGTTGTCGGCAGTGGCGACGGTGTTCGCGTCGCCTTCCTTGTAGATCGCCAGTTCGACTGCTTCCTTGCCGCCCAGGCGGATGATCGCCTCGCGCTCCTTGAAGCCCTGGCGCACGGTGGCGACGTCCTTCAGGCGCACCGGCAAGCCACCGGCCATGGTGGATTGACCGCCGCCGCTCGCGCTTTGCACCGATGCCGCCGCCGCCATCGAAGCCGCATCGCCGGATGCCGCGGCCACCCGCGCCATCTGCGCGGCCGCGCTCTCCGCGGCGCTGTTGCCGGCGGTGCGCGTGGTCAACAGCAGATTGCCGATTTCCCCGACGGTGGCGAACTGGTTGACGGTACGCACCAGATAGCGCTGCGTGCCTTCCTCCAGCCGCCCGCCGGACATGTTGATGTTTTCCTGCTGCAGGCGGTTGATCACGGTCTCGATCGGCATGTTCAGCGCCGCAAGCTTCTGCTGGTCGATGTCGACCTGCACTTCGTCCTCCAGGCCACCGGCCACCTTGACCGCGGCCACGCCTTCGACCGGCTCGAGCTTGCGCTTCAGGTCGTCGTCGGCGTACCGGCGCAGGCGGGTCAGCGCGCCGCTGTCGCCGTCGGTGGCCGTGGTCGCCAGCACCAGCCGCATGATCGGCGCGGTCGAGGGATTGAAGCGCAACAGCACCGGCGGCTTTGCCTCCAGCGGCAGCTGCAGCGCCTCCATCTTGTCGCGGACCTCAAGGCCCGCCTTGTCCATGTCGGTGCCCCAGGCGAACTCCAGCACCACGTCGCTCTGCCCGGTGCGCGAGACCGACTTCAGCTTGCGCAGGCCCTTGACCACGCCGACCGCTTCCTCGACCGGCTTGGTCACCAGCGTCTCGATCTCCGCCGGCGCGGCGCCGGTGTAGTCGGTCCGGACGGTGAGCGTCGGGTAGCTGAGGTCCGGCAGCAGGTTGACCTTCAACCCCGACAGCGCGATCAATCCGAACAGCACCAGCGTCACCATCAGCATCAGGATGGTGACTCGGCGACGGGTGGCGAACTCCACCAAGCCAGAACCGCGTACAGGCGTCATGTCGGGCTCCGTCAGCGCGGCGCAGGCGTGGCCGCGGGTGCCACCGTGGCGCGCGGGTCGATGACTTGCACGCTGCCGCCTTCACGCAGCGCGCTCTTGCCGGCGATCACCACCCGTTCGCCGGCACGCAGGCCATCGCGCACTTCGACGTACTCGCCTTCCGCATAGCCGGTCTTGATCGGCACGCGCACGGCCTTGCCGTCGCGGACCACGTACACCGCCGGATCCCCATCGTCCAGCAGGGCGAGCCGGGGCACGCTCAACACGTCCACGCGCTGGTCGTAATCGATCGCCATGCGACCGAACATGCCCGGCTGCAGGCTGCCTTCGCTGGCGAAGCTGCAGATCACCCGGAAAGTTCCGCTGCCGGCATCCACCACCGGTGCAACTCGATCGACCTTGCCGGCAAAGGTCCGCCCCGGCAACGCGTCGACCGAAAGCTGGACCGGCAGCCCCGGCTTGATCTGGTCGATGTCGCGCTCCGGCACATTGAGCGTGGCCTCGAGGCGCGAGGTGTCGACGATGCGGAAGATCGGCGAATTGATCTGCACGAAATTGCCTTGCTTCACCGACTTGGAGGCGATCACGCCCGAAATCGGCGCGCGCACGGTGGTGTAGGACAACTCCAGCCGCGCCATCTGGTTGGCCGCACGCGCGTTCTGCAGGTCGAAACGGAGCTGATCGACGTCGTTGGCGCTGACCATCTTCTGCTCGGCCAGTTGCGAGGCACGGCGATAATTCGCTTCAAGCTTGGCCACCTGCGCGTTGGTCTGCGCAACCTGCAACGTGGCGCGCGCCGGATCCAGGCGGGCCAACCCCTGTCCGGCGGCGACGGCCTGCCCTTCCTCGGCCATGACCGCGAGCGCGACGCCGGAAGTCTTCGCCACGACCTGCGATTCGCCACGCGCCTCCAGCGATGCAGTGCCGGTGTAGCGGGCGATCATCGTGCGTGGGCCGGCCATCGCGACCTCGACCGGGATGGCTTCGGTTTTCGCATCGCCATCCGCCCCGTCCTTGGAGGCCGCAGCGCCGTCGCGCTTGCAGCCCGCCCCGATCGCCAGCGGAATGGCCACCATCAAAACCAGCAGCCGGCGGGAGAACAACTTCGAATCGAACAGGGATTGGCTGGACATGTCGGCAAGCGAGTAGGTGTTGTATGCAAGTAAATCACCTGTCCGCGAACACGGTAGGTGCCGAAGGTCATGTCGTCGGCTGCCGCCGATGCCGGCATGGCGATATACTCGCGGGGCTTTGCCGCTACCCGGCACCACCCGAGACCGAGATGAAATCGATGCGACCGAACACGATCGCCGCCTGCCTCGCCTTCGCGCTCCCCTTCGCGGCCCAGGCGCAGGAGACCGCCCAGCCCACCGCCGCCGATGCCAAGCTCGGCGCGTCGCTGACCTATACCTGTCAGGGTTGCCACGGCATCACCGGCTACAAGAACTCCTATCCCCAGTACCACGTGCCGAGGATCGCCGGGCAGTCCGAGCAATACCTCAAGAACGCGCTGGCGGCCTATCGGGAAGGCAAGCGCAAGCACCCGACGATGCATGCGCAGTCGATGAGCTTTTCGGAAACCGAAATCGCCGCGATCGCCTCCTACCTCTCCAGCCTGAAGAAGAAGTGAGCCACGTCATGACGACCCTGCGCTTCACGGCCGCGATGGCCTCCGCCCTTCTGCTCGCGGCTTGCGGCGGCGCCGAATCCCCGGCCGAACATGCCGCTGCGTCGCCTCGCGTATCCGGCCAGACCGAATCGTCCTCCGGCCTGCCTGACGGCAATCCGGAAGAAGGCGCCAAGCTGGTGGTGGCCAAGGGCAGCAGTAGCCAGGCCTGCGCGGATTGCCACGGCAAGGACGGCAACACGCCGAATGCCGCGGACGTGCCGATGCTCGGCGGCCAGTACGCCGACTACCTGGGGCATGCGCTGATGGCCTACCGAGACGGCCTGCGCGAACATCCGCTGATGGGCCCTCAGGCCAAGGACCTGAGCGACCAGCAGATCGCCGACGCCTCCGCGTATTTCAGCAGGCAACCCGGCAAGATCGGCGACCTGTCGCACATGTGAGTCCGCCCGCGGGAAAGGCGACACGCACCATGAAAAAGCCTGCGCAAGCAGGCTTTTTCATGGGCGCGCGAGCGGGACCGCCGGATCCTGCCCGGGCGGAGGTTCTGCCTGCGGTTCGGCCCGGGGCGTCAAGTCCTCGGGGTTTTCGTGCAACCGCGGCTTGAAGGGGGTGTCGGGTGGCTTGCGCGCACGCGCGGGCTGATCGAACTTGCCATTCTTGCCGGCCATGGGCAGGCAGCCACCCATTGCCTGCAGCACGGAAATGGTGCACTGCAATTCCATGTCGGTCCCGGGGATCGGGATGCTGATGCTCTTGATGCCCTTGCGCACCCATTCCTGCAGCAGGGTTTCCGAGGGCCGCCAGATGCCGTCGAACATGGTGGCCCGATAACCGAGCGAAGGGCGCTTGAGCCAAGTGCCTTCCTTGTACGGATCCGGGAAGCGCGGCTTGAACTCGTCGCCGGCCAGCCTGGGGCTGCCGTCCGCATTGAACAGGCCGCTGCCGTTGCGGGCATCCCCTTGTCCGCGCGCATCGCCACGGTCGCTCCCGGACGCCTGGCCGGCCCGGTTGCGGGCAGCATCGCCCCAGTCGTCGCCACGCCTCGGCGATGGCCAGGCACCCGGCCGGCTGGCCGTCTCCGGACCCGCCCCGCTGCCCCGGGACTGGGTTCCAGGCGCCGTGCCCGCTGCCGGCGCCGCGGATCCAGCACCTGCGGCCGATGCCGGAACGGCACCATTGCCGGAACGCTCACCGGGCAGAGCCCGGGCAGTCGGCATGCCTTGCCTCAATTCACCGGCTGGAAGCGGAGCCGACAAGCCGCGGGTGGACAGATCCGGCAATTCGATCCGCTCCCGAATCGGCTCCACTGCCTGTGCGATCGATGGAATCCTGAGCTCGGGCATGCGCTCGCTCGACTGCAGGCTGCGGACCGTCGGCAAGGGAGCGGGGATCGAATCGACTTCGGGTAATTGGCGCGCCAGCAATGGAGCCGTTTCAGGTTCGGCGACATCCATTCGTCGCGTCGGTGGCAACTCGAAATCGTCGGGGCGATTCGACTCCGTGGTCGCCAAGGGCTGGGCCACCGGCTGCGCGGCTTCCTCCGCCGAGGCATCCGCCGCTTGCGTCGATGGCATGGCATCGCTGCGGGTCGCAGGCCGCGATGCAGATGCCGCGGCGGCATTGCTCGCCCCGGGTGCAGGCTCGCTGCCGCCGCCCGTCGCCTCGGGCGTGCCCAGGCCGACGATCCGGATGCGCACGGCTTCGCCTTCCGGCGGCGCGGACAAGGCGAGGAAGCGCAGGTACATGAGCCAGACCAGCAATGCCGCGAAAAATCCGTTGAGCAGCAGGCTGACAGTCAGCGCGCCGAACCTCAAACCGCGCGTCTCGCGGGTCTGTTCGTCCCAACCCTGCAAGAACAGCATCCGGAACGCCTGCAGCCGTCCTCGCGGAAGCAGTGCTTGCGGCAGCGGCCGCATCGGCCTTGCCCGCATCAGCGCGACCACTTCCGGCATCGCCGGCATGCGCGCATCCATGCGCACGGCCCGCGACAGCCACGCACGCCAACTGGGGGTCGGTCCGGGCGGAACTTCCGGGCGCAGGCTGAATCCGCGACGCCGCGCGGCCAACAGGATGAGGATATCGTCGCGACTCGCCACGACGCCTCCCGGTCAGCCCTGGCGGGGCGCGTAGGGCGCGGAGCCGGTCGCGTGGTCGGTCGCGTCGCGGACCGCCACCACACCCGGCACCTTCTCGAGCAGGGTCTTCTCGATGCCCTGCTTCAGCGTCACGTCCGCCATTCCGCAGCCATGGCAACCGCCGCCGAAACGCAGCACCACGATTCCGTCCGAGGTCACTTCCTCCACGCTCACGTTGCCACGATGCATCGCAAGTTGCGGATTGATCTCGTGCTCGACCACCCACATCACCCGCTCCACGAGCGAGGCATCGGATTCCGGCGCGACACCCTTGATGCGCGGTGCCCGGATCTGGAGTTGTCCGCCGGTCGCCTTCTGCTCGTAGTCGATGCGCGCGCCATCGAGCGCGCCGGCGCTGCCGGCATCCACCCACAGGGTGAAGCCTCGGCAATCCACCGCCCATTCGTCGCCCGCCAAATCGTCGGGACCCGCGAACTCCAGCCGCACGTCCGCGCGCGACGTGCCTGGGTGGACGGCGGACAAGCGCACGCCCATGCCGGGCATGGCCTCGCGTTCGATCAGCTTGCGGAAGTGGGCTTGGGCGGATTCGGTGATGTCGATCATGCGGGTATTCTAAGGGGCCATCCGTGACTGCCGCCCGACGCGGCCACCCTTGGAGTCTGCCATGAACGACCTGGTTCCCCTCGCCGATGCCCACTGCAGCCCAAAGCGCGGCCAGGAGCACCGCCTGACCGAAGCCACCGTGCGCGAGTTGATGCCGCAGCTCCCGGGCTGGGAGCTGGCCGAAGGCGGCCAGGCCCTGTCCAGGACCTTTCGTTTCGATGATTACTACCGGACGATGTCGTTCGTGAACGCGCTGGCACACATGGCCAACCGCGAGGACCACCACCCCGACCTCTCGGTCCACTACGACCGTTGCGTGGTTCGCTGGTCCACCCACGATGTCGGCGGCCTGTCGGAGAACGATTTCATCTGCGCGGCGAAAACCGACTTGCTGGGGTAGCCGCGATGAAGGCACGCGCAATCACGGGTTTCCTGTTTGTCTGCCTGCTGCAGATGGCGGGCATCGCCCAGCTCCCCACCCCTGCAACTGAAAGCGGATGGGCGCGCAAAGAAAAGGGGATGGATGCCTACAAGCGCCAGGATTACGCAGCCTGCGCCACGATTCTCACCGATCTTGTCGCCGACCCTGACCACCGCAGCGCAACCACGCTTTACAACGCGGCATGCTGCCAGGCCATGGATGGCCATCCCGAACGCGCCATCCCGCTGCTGCTGGAAGCGAGCCGGATCGACATGCTGCCTGTGGCGCAAGTGGAGGCGGATGAGGACCTCCGTGCCGTACGGGCACTGCAGGAGTGGCCGGCATTGCGGGACAGGCTGGACGCAGGCGAGAAGACTCGCCTGGCCGGCATGGATCGCGACCTGCGCAATGAGTTGGCCCGCAGGGTCAAGCTTGATCAGGATGCTCGTGAGCGTGCGATTGCCGCGCCGCAGCCGCTTCCCCAGGTCCTGGCCAAAGAGCTTGAGCGCATTGATCGCGACAATACCGCTTGGGCCAAGCGATATTTGGAAGAACACGGCTGGCCGGGATATGACCTGATCGGCAGGGATGGTTCGGGAAGCTTCTTCCTACTCGTCCAGCATGCCGATGCGGATCGGGCCTTCCAAAAGCAGGCATTGACCCACATGCAGGCATCCGTGGCGCGCAAGCAGGCCTCGGCCAGGCAACTGGCTTATCTGACCGATCGCGTGCTCACGGGCGAAGGCCTGCCCCAGCGCTATGGCACGCAGTTCCACCAAGTGGACGGCAAGCTGGTTCCCATGCCCATCGAAGACGCCGAGCACGTGGACGAACGACGCGTCGCGTCGGGTTTGCCCACCATGACCGAGTATGCCGCATTGATACGGGACACCTACAAGCCCGCATCGACAGCCGGGAAGTAAGGGTTCCGCACAGCCGCACGGTCACCCCAACCTGTCCAGCACCTCGCGCAAATCCTGCGGCAGTGGGGCATCCAGCACGTATTCCGCGCGCCCCTCGTCCAGCGCGAAGCGCAGGCTGGCCGCGTGCAGGAACAATCGCTTCAGGCCCGCCTGCTCCCGCAGTTTCCTGCTGACCGCCGCATCTCCGTATTTGTCGTCGCCGGCCACCGGATGGCCCAGGTGCTGGGCATGCACGCGGATCTGGTGAGTGCGTCCGGTCTCGATGCGCACTTCGCAATAGCTCATGCCATCGCGCCGCTCCAGCACGCGGAAGTGGCTGGTCGAGGGCTTGCCCGCCGGGCTCACGGTCACGTGGCGTTCGCCGCCCTGCCTCAGGCCGACCAGCAGCGGCGCTTCCACGGTCATCGCCCCGTCCGGCATGCGGCCGGCCAGCAAGGTCAGGTATTTCTTCTCGATGCCCGCGCCGTGGTCCTCGCGCAGCAGGGCCTGCAATTCACGCAGCGCCGAGCGCTTCTTCGCCACCACCAGCAACCCCGAGGTATCCCGATCCAGCCGGTGCACCAGCTCCAGCGACTGCCCCGGGCGCAGCGCGCGCAGCGATTCGATGGCGCCATGGCTGATCCCGCTGCCGCCGTGGCTGGCGAGGCCACTCGGCTTGTTCAGGGCCAGCAGCCGGCTGTCTTCGAACACGATGGCAGCTTCCAGCGCCGCCAACAGGCCTTTCGGGGGCGGCGCTTGTTCTCCCGGCTCCGTGAGACGAACCGGCGGAATCCGGACTTCATCGCCGCCGATCAGCTTGCGCTCGGGCTTCGCCCTACCCCCATTCACCCGCACCTGGCCGCTGCGCACGATCTTGTAGATGAGCGAGCGCGGCGCACCCTTGAGCTGGCCCAACAGGAAGTTGTCCAGGCGCTGGCCCTCGCGGTCGTCGGGTACGCGAACGGTGCGGGCGGCGGGACGGTCGGATACGGGCTCGGACATGAACGGGATGAATGGGCCACGAAGCGATAGCCACCAGCATGACGGCTTTTAGCCCAAGCGTCTGCTCTGGCCGGGGAAGGCTGTTTATCTGATACACTCGGCATGCGAAGCAAGCCACTGATTCTTGCAGGGTTTTCAGGCCGAAAGCCGGAATCCGCAGGATTCGGGCGAAGCGCAGCCACTGCCCCCGGGGCAGCCGCGCCAGCGAACGCCCGACGGTGGAACAGATCGCACGCCGCCTCTGGGCGACGTGAATGAACGCAGTCCCGCCGCTTGCGATGCATCTGCAGGCGTCGGCCCAAGAGTGGCATACAACAAGCGCTCCCGCGGCCCGCCGTGGTGTTGCAGCGCTGGAAAACTTCAGGCGACGGCCTGCGCGATGCGCGGCCAGCGCCCAGCGGTGACCAGAGGCGAAACGCCCGGCGTTCCGCGCGTGGAGGCGCGCAAGGAACGAGCAATGAAACGCATGCTGATCAATGCGACGCAGGCGGAAGAACTCCGCGTCGCGATCGTCGATGGCCAGAACCTGTACGACATCGACATCGAGCAACCCTCGAAAGAGAACAAGAAGTCCAACATCTACAAGGGCAAGATCACCCGTCTGGAGCCCTCCCTCGAAGCCGCTTTCGTCGAATACGGCGCGGAACGCCATGGCTTCCTGCCGCTGAAGGAAATCTCCCGCGACTACTATCAGGCGGGCGTCGATCACAACAAGGCCAACATCAAGGAACTCCTGCGCGAAGGCCAGGAAGTCGTGGTGCAGGTGGACAAGGAAGAACGCGGCAACAAGGGCGCGGCCCTGACCACGTTCATCTCGCTGGCCGGCCGCTACATGGTGCTGATGCCGAACTCCCCCACCGCCGGTGGCGTGTCGCGCCGCATCGAGGGCGAGGACCGCGCCGAGCTCAAGCGCGCGATGGATGCGCTGGCGATCCCGGACGACATGGGCGTGATCATCCGCACCGCCGGCGTCGGCCGCGACGCGGAAGAGCTGCAGTGGGACCTGGATTACCTGCTGTCGGTGTGGAAGGCGATCGCCGAGGCCGCTCTGGCCAAGCCGGCGCCGTTCCTGATCTATCAGGAATCGCGCCTGATCATCCGTGCGCTGCGTGACTATATGCGCGCCGACATCGGCGAAATCCTGGTCGACACGCCGGAGATGTACGAGGAAGCGAAGGAATTCGTCGCCCAGGTGATGCCGCACAACCAGCGCAAGCTGAAGCATTACACCGACGATACGCCGCTGTTCAACCGCTTCCAGATCGAATCGCAGATCGAGTCCGCCTATGAGCGCGAAGTGCGCCTGCCCTCCGGCGGTGCGCTGGTCATCGACCAGACCGAGGCGCTGACCGCGATCGACGTGAACTCCGCCCGCGCGACCCGCGGCGGCGACATCGAGGAAACCGCGTTCAACACCAACCTGGAGGCGGCGGAGGAAGTCGCGCGCCAGCTGCGCCTGCGCGACCTGGGCGGCCTGGTGGTGATCGACTTCATCGACATGTCCAGCAACAAGCACCAACGCGATGTCGAGAACAAGCTGCAGAACGCGCTCAAGTACGACCGCGCGCGCGTGCAGATCGGCCGCATCTCGCGCTTCGGGCTGATGGAGATGTCGCGCCAGCGTCTGCGCCCGTCGCTGGGCGAGAACAGCCAGATCGTCTGCCCGCGCTGCGAAGGCCACGGCCGCATGCGTAGCGTGGAATCGCTGTCGCTGTCGATCATCCGCGTCGCCGAAGAGCACGCGATGAAGGACAACACCGGCCAGGTGCTGGTGCAGGCACCGGTTGAAATTGCGAATTACCTGCTCAACGAAAAGCGCGCCGCGCTGGCCGAGATCGAGACGCGTCATGCGTCGCCGATCGTGATCGTCGCCGACGAGCAGCTGCACACCCCGCATTACGAGGTCACGCGCATCCGCGAGAACGAGATGGGCGAAGAGACCTCGCGTCCCAGCTACCACCGCGGCATGCCGCGCAAGCTCCCGACCCATGCGCTGAACAAGTCGCATCTCAACATCCCCGATGCGCCGGCGGTCAAGAACGTGAAGCCGGCGCAGCCGGCACCGATTCGCACCCCGCGCGAAGAAGAGCCGCCTGTGGAAGTACCGGCACCGCGGGCCGTCCAGCCGCAAGCTGCCGTACGCTCCAAAACGGGCTTCCTGTCCCGGATGATGCAGCTATTCGCAGGCGCCCCGACCACCGACGAGAGCGTTCCCGGGCGCGAAAAGCAAAGCGGCAAGAGGGACCGCCGCGGACAGCGCGATGTTCAGGGTCGTGGCACCGGCCGCAGCAACGAACAACGCGGCGAGCGCGGCGGACGTTCTCCGTCGCGGCAGCAGAAGGAAGGACGCGAAGCCGCGAACAAGCCGGCGCAGCGACAGGATTCCGGCAAGCCGCAGCGCGAGCGTAGCCAGCCCGCCAACGATCAGGCGGCTCAGAATCCGCCTGTGGCCGCTGGGGCTAACAAGCCTGACCAGCCGCAACCTTCCGCCAAACCTGCGGGCGAAAAGGAGGGTCGCGGGCGTCGCAATCGGCGTGCTCAACGCACGGAGAAGACCGAGGACGTCCAAGGCGCCTCGCCGGCGAACGACGCTGCCACGACCGACAACGCCAATGCCGAAGTCGCTGCTCCCGCCGTGCCGGCAGTGGTCGCGACCGAGGCCCCGCTCGACACGGCGAGTGCCACGACGACACCGCCAGCTTCACCTGAAGCCGACGGCAGCACTGAAGGCTCACGCCGTCGTCGCGGCCGCCGCGGCGGACGCAGGCGTCGTCGCGGCAGCGAAACGGCCCAGGACGAATCCACAGCCGAGGGCTTGGACGGCGATGAAGAGGCGATTTCCCCATCCGCTTCTCAGCCGGAGTTCGACTTCGCCGATGGCATCACCGACGCTGCCCCGCCATCGCCCGCAATGAGCGCTGCCGTGCCCGCCAGCGACCCGGTCGAATCCCGCGAGCCCGTCATTGAATCCACGGAAGCGGCGCCCGCCGCTGCGGTAACCGGCGGCACGGAACCGGCTGCCTTGGCACCTGCGCCCGCCGAGGCGGCGGCCGAAACGCCTGCCCCGGCAGCCCGCAAGCTGCCGATCGCGCGCGGACCGAAAATCTCCGCATTGCCTCTTTCCGCCGCGATCGCCGCCTCCCTCGCGGAAACCGCCCACCGTCCCGGCAAGACCCCGATGACGGATGCCACTCCCCAGCATTCCGGCGTCAGCGAGGCGATGACGGGCGGGATGCCCGGCAGCGACAGCACCCTCGTCGAAACCGCCGCTGTGGAGCCGCCGGAGCCGACGAGCGCGGCGCCAACAGCCCTTCCGGCGCTTCCGGATCCGTCGCTTGAGGCTCCGGAAGCGGTTCGCGCTCCTCTGCCCGCCGTCCTGGATGGCGGGGCGACCGCTGTCCAAGCGGCCGAAACCATCGCCGAGGCGGCTGCAGGAACCGAGGCCGATCCGACCACGGAGGAAGCCGACTCCGAGCACGGGGATGGTCGTCCACGCGACGAAGCCTGACGCCGCTCGGAGAAAACGGAGCGGGGGGGCGGGCTACATCTCACCCACCCGCTCCAGCGCGCCTCATACCGCGTGCGCGCTGTCGGAGAGGCCGTACTGGCCCGCGAGTCGGGCCAGCGCGATGCTGTCCTGGATCGACAGTTTCTCGAACAGCCGCGACTTGTGCGTGTTGACGGTCTTCGCACTGAGGTTGAGGCGCTTGGCGATGTGTTCCTGCCTCAGCCCCTGCACCAGCAGCATGGCCACCTCCAGCTCGCGAGGCGAGAGCGTATCGAACGGCGACCGGTCGCCGCTGACCGCCGACAGCGCCATGTTCTGCGCGATGCTGCTGCCGAGGTAACGCTTGCCGCGCGCCACCTCGCGCACCGCCCGGACCAGCTCCGCCGCGTCACCGCCCTTGCCCAGGTAGCCTTGCGCGCCTGCGTCGATCAACCGTTTCGGCAGCGGCCCGTCCTCCAGCACCGAGACCATGACCACGCGCGTGCCGAAATCCGCGCGGGATATCCGTTCGGTGATCTCCAGCCCGCTGATGCCGGGCAGGTGCAGGTCGCACAGCACGACATCGGGCTTGAGCGCGCGGATCGCCGGCAAGGCCGCCTCGCCGCTGTCGGCCTCCCCCACCACTTCGATGTCGACTTCCTGTGCGAGGATCATCTTCATCCCCGTGCGCACCAGTGCGTGATCGTCGACCAGATAGACCCGGATAGCCATGCATTTCCCCCTGCATCGGTGTCCAAAGACTAGGCGCGGCCACCCGTCGCCACAAGTCCGGGAAAGCGGCGGCGTCGGATCGGATTTTCCCTAGCCCCGGGGTGACGCGATAATGGCGCCCCCTGCCGGAGGATCTCCCGATGCGCTATTACCACAACCCGCGCTGCTCGAAATCCCGGCAGGCGCTGGAACTGCTGCGCGAGCGTGGCCTCGAGCCGGAGCTCATCGCCTACCTCGACACGCCGCCCGATGCCGCTGCGCTGCGCACACTGCTCGACAAGCTGGGCATCGCGCCTCGCACACTGTTGCGCAGCGGGGAACCCGCCTATGCCGAACTCGGGCTGGATGACGCCTCGCTCGACGACGACGCGATCATCGCCGCGATGGTCGCGAATCCCGCCCTGATCGAGCGGCCCATCTTCGAGCACGGCGAACGCGCGGTGATCGGCCGTCCGCCCGAACGCGTCCTCGAGCTGCTCTGACGCCTAGAGCGACTTGCTCCGCCGCAGCGCGGCAACCAGCGGCGGCGGCGCGAAGCTGTCGCTACGCGCATCCCGCCAGTATTCGGCGAAAACCGCGTGCCTGGACGGCTTTCGGTCAAGCAGCTCGCCCGGCCGCAGCCAGGTGAACAACGCCGCGTAGGACCGGATTTCCGTCGGTGATACCCGCCGCATGATGTGTTCGGGACCGAGCTCACCGGGATGCTCCAACCCGGCCGCACACAGAAGGTCGTGCAGCGCCTTCAGCGTGTTGTCGTGGAAGGCACGCACTCGCGAGGCCTTGTCCTCGACATCGAGCTTGCGCCAGCGATCGGGGTTCTGCGTGGCGACCCCGGTGGGGCACAGGTCGTTGTGGCAGCTCTGCGCCTGGATGCAGCCCAGCGAGAACATGAAGCCGCGCGCCGCGTTGCACCAGTCGGCACCGAGCGCCATCGTGCGGGCGATGTCGAACGCACTGACGATGCGGCCGGCCGCGCCCAGCCGCACCTGATCGCGGATGCCGAGACCGACCAGCGTGTTGTGCACCAGCATCAGCCCTTCGTGCATCGGCAGGCCGACGTGGTTGATGAATTCCGAGGGTGCCGCGCCGGTGCCGCCCTCGGCGCCGTCGACCACGATGAAATCCGGGCGCAATCCCGTCTCCTGCATCGCCTTGGCGATGCCGAACCATTCCCATGGGTGTCCGATGGCCAGCTTGAAGCCGGCCGGCTTGCCGCCCGAAAGATCGCGCATCCTCGCGATGAATTCGAGCAGTCCGACCGGCGAATCGAACACCGAATGCCGCGCGGGCGAGACGCAATCCTGGCCCATCGGCACGCCGCGCGCCTCGCTGATCTCGGCCGTCACCTTCGCGGCAGGCAACATGCCCCCGTGGCCGGGCTTGGCGCCCTGCGAGAGCTTCAGTTCGACCATCCTCACCTGCTCGCCACGCGCGTTCTCGGCGAAGCGCTCGGGATCGAAGCCTCCCTGCGCGTTGCGGCAGCCGAAATAGCCCGAACCGACCTCCCATACGAGGTCGCCGCCATGCTCGCGGTGGTAGCGCGAGATCGAACCTTCGCCGGTATCGTGCGCGAAGCCGCCGAGTCGCGCGCCGAGGTTGAGCGCGCGGATGGCGTTGGCCGACAGCGCGCCGAAGCTCATCGCAGAGATGTTGAAGACGCTGGCGGCATAAGGTCGGGGACAATCCGGCCCGACCACGACGCGATAATCCGCTTCCGCATGCGGGGTTGGCGCGATCGAATGATTGATCCATTCGTAACGGTCGCCGTACACGTCAAGCTCGCTGCCGAACGGCACCACGTCGCTGACCGACTTGGCGCGCTGGTAGACCAGCGCCCGCTGCTCGCGCGAGTAAGGCACTTCTTCGGTGTCGCGCTCGACGAAGTACTGGCGCATCTCCGGCCCGATCGATTCCAGCCCGTAGCGCAGATGGGCGAGGATCGGATAGTTGCGTCGCAGCGTGGTCTTCTTCTGCAGCACGTCAACGGTGCCCAAGGCCGACAACGCACCCGTCAGCAGCAGGAACCAGAGCCAGTCTCGATGTCCGGTCGCCACCATCGCAATGGAGAGGAGGAAGCCCGCCACGCTGGCGGCATAGGGCAGGCGGCGCAGCATGTCAGAGCCTGTCGTCTACCGCATCGCGCGGCCACGCCGATTTCACGTCGTAGACCACGGCACCCGGCTTGCCGAGGGCTCGAATCGCCTCGGCATCCATCGCCTTGTAGGCGGAGTGCGCAACGGCGAGGATGACCGCGTCGTAGCGCCCGGAGGTCGGCTCGGCTACCAGCGGCACGCCGTACTCGGCCATCGCAAGGCCGGCGTCCGCCCATGGATCGTGAACGTCCACGGCAACGCCAGCCGCGCGCAGGCCTTCGAGCACATCGATCACCCGGCTGTTGCGCAGGTCCGGGCAGTCTTCCTTGAATGTCAGCCCCAGCACGAGCGCACGCGCCTGCGTCGGCTCGATCGCGCGTTCGCGCAACATGGCGAGCACGCGTTGCGCGACGTGCGCGCCGACCTGGTTGTTGATGCGGCGTGCGGTATCGATCAGTTGCGGGTGGATGCCCGCGGCGTCCGCGCGGTCGATCAGGTAATACGGATCGACGCCGATACAGTGGCCGCCCACCAGGCCCGGCCGGAACGGCAGGAAGTTCCACTTGGTCCCAGCCGCATGCAGCACGTCCTGGGTGTCGATGCCGAGCCGGTCGAAGACCAGCGCCAGCTCGTTGATGAGCGCGATGTTGACATCGCGCTGGATGTTCTCGATCACCTTGGCGGCCTCGGCCACGCGGATCGAAGGCGCCCGGTGCGTGCCGGCGCGGATGATCTTCCGATAGAGCGCATCGACGAAATCGGCCGTGCCCGCATCCGAACCCGACGTGACCTTGAGGATGTCGGTGAGACGGTGGGCGCGGTCGCCGGGATTGATGCGCTCCGGGCTGTATCCGCAGTGGAAATCGCGGTTGAAGCGCAGCCCCGAGCCGCGCTCCAGGATCGGGACGCAGATTTCCTCGGTGGTGCCCGGGTAGACGGTGGATTCGTAGATCACCACGTCGCCTTCCTTCAGGCATGCAGCCACCCGCTCGCTGGCCGCGACCAGCGGAGCGAGGTCCGGCCGCTGCCCGGCATCGATCGGCGTGGGCACGGTGACGACGAAGACGTTGCGATCCCGCAACGACGCGGGATCGTCGTCGAAGCGCAGGCCGGGCTGGATCAGATCCGCGTCCGCGACTTCGCGGGTGCGGTCCCGGCCGTCTCTCAGTTCCCGGACGCGCCGATCATCGGTGTCGTAACCGAGGGTATCGAACTCGCGCGCGAAGGCCGCCGCCAGGGGCAGGCCGACATAGCCGAGCCCGATGACGCCGATGCGGATATCGGAAAGGTCGCGCATGTATTCCCGTGATCGCGGAAGTCCCGCCGTACGACGGTCAGTCTAGCGTGCATCGGGCCATCGGCCGCATGCGGGGTGGTGCCCGGAGTCGGGATCGAACCGACATATCCTTGCGGATGAGGGATTTTAAGTCCCTTGCGTCTACCAGTTTCGCCATCCGGGCCTGGCCGCATCATCGCATGCGCCCCGGCAGGCGGAAGTCTCGCCCGAGGCGCAGGCACAAAAAACCCCGGGAATCCCGGGGTCTTTCGTTCGATGGAGGCCGAGGTCGGAATCGAACCGGCGTACGCGGATTTGCAATCCGCTGCATAACCACTCTGCTACTCGGCCATCGAGGCCATTGTTCCACAAGCCGCAGGCCGGCGAAACGAAAAACCCCGGCGGACCGGGGCTTTTGATGCTGGAGCGGGAAAAGGGGCTCGAACCCTCGACCTCAACCTTGGCAAGGTTGCGCTCTACCAACTGAGCTATTCCCGCATCGAGCCGTGCATTTTACCGATGGCGGATGGGGTGTCAACTGGCTGAGGCGTCGCCGGCGGGCGGCCTTCCCCGGCTTTCAGCACGGGCCATGCGGCACGCAGGTATTCGAAGCCCGACCACAGCGTCAGCAAGGCGGCGGCGGCGAGCATCCAGTCGCCGATGACGAAGACTTCATGTCCCATCCATAGCCACGGGTCCGGATTCTTCGACGGCGAGTACAGCAGGCAGCCGATCGCCAGCATCTGCACCACGGTCTTGACCTTGCCCAAGGTCTGCACCTTCACACGGGCGCGCTGGCCCAGCTCGGCCATCCATTCCCGCAGGGCCGACACCGCGATCTCGCGCCCGACGATCACGCCGGCCCAGCAGGCCATCCACGGGGTCGGATGCGCCTGCACGATCAGGAACAGGGCGGTCGACACCATCAGCTTGTCCGCGACAGGATCGAGAAACGCGCCGAACGCCGAGTACTGGTGGTAGCGTCGCGCGATCCAGCCGTCGAGCCAGTCGGTGAGCGAGGCCAGCGCGAACACCAGCATCGATGCGACGCTGGTCCACTTCCAGGGCAGGTAGAACACAGCCACCAGCACGGGGATCATGAGGATCCGCGCCAGCGTCAGCATGGTGGGAATGGTGAGCTTGGTGTTCACGATGCGGCATTCTCGCCCAAACCGTGCAGTGCCGTGTAGACGCGCTCGGCAAGCGGCTGGTTGATCCCCTCGACGCGCGCGATCTCGTCCACGCCCGCGGCCTTCAGTCCCGCCAATCCGCCGAAGTGCTTCAGCAGGCTGGCACGGCGGCGTGGGCCGATGCCCGCGATGTCCTCGAGACGGCTGGTGCTGCGCGCCTTCTGCCGCCGCCCACGGTGCCCGGTGATCGCGAACCGGTGCGCCTCGTCGCGTACCTGCTGGATCAACTGCAGACCCGGCGACTGCACGCCAGGGGTCGATTCGCGTCCATCGGGCAGCACCAGCGTCTCTCGTCCGGCCTTGCGTTCCACGCCCTTGGCCACGCCCACCAGTTGCACGCCGTCGATGCCGAAATCCGCCAGCACTTGGCTGGCGCGGGACAACTGCCCGGCGCCGCCATCGATCAGCAACAGGTCCGGCATGACGCCGTCTTCCTCCACCGCGCGACGGAAGCGCCGCTCCAGCGCCTGTTGCATGGCGGCGTAGTCGTCGCCGGGTTCGATGCCGGCGATGTTGTAGCGGCGGTATTGCCCGCGCACCGGGCCTTCGACATCGAACACCACGCAGGAGGCGACCGTCGCCTCGCCCATCGTGTGGCTGATGTCGAAGCATTCGATCCGTATCGGCGGCGCCGCCAATCCCAGCATGGATTGCAGGTCGGCGAAACGGGCGGCCTGCGCGGCCCGGCTCGACAGCTCCGTCGCCAGCGCCACCTGCGCATTGCGCCGAACCAGCTCCAGGTAACCGGCGCGCTCGCCACGGACGCTGTACTTGACCTGCACGCGCCGGCCTGCGGATGCGGTGAAGGCCTCCTCCAGCAGCTCGATGTCGGGGATGGCGCGGTCCAGCACGATCTCCCGTGGCGCAGGCTGCTCGGCATAGTACTGCGACACGAACGCACCGAGCACTTCATCGGCGCTGTCGGCGCCGTTCAACCTGGGGAAATAGCTGCGCGTGCCGAGGTTGCGGCCATCGCGGAAGGACAGCAGCATCACGCAGGCGCGCCCTCCCTCGATGGCGCAGGCCAGCACGTCGAGCTCGGCCGCATTGCCATCGACGAACTGCCGCGCCTGCACCGTCCTGATCGACGTCAACAGATCGCGCATGCGCGCCGCGCGCTCGAACTCCAGCGCCTCGCTGGCGGCTTCCATCTCCCGGGCGAGCTCGGCGGTCAGCGCCTCGCTGCGGCCTTCCAGGAACATCCCTGCTCGCCGCACCGCCTCGGCGTAATCGGCCTCGCCCACCAACCCGACGCATGGCGCGCTGCAACGGCCGATCTGGTATTGCAGGCAGGGCCGCGAACGGTTGCGGAACACGCTGTCCTCGCAATTGCGCAGCTGGAACAGCTTGTGCATCAGGTTGAGCGTCTCGCGCACCGCGCCCATGCTCGGATACGGACCGAAGTAGCGCCCGGGCCGCGAGCGCGAGCCGCGGTGCGCGGCGATCCGCGGCCACGGCTCGCGCGTGATCAGCACGTACGGGTAACTCTTGTCGTCGCGCAGCATCACGTTGTAGCGCGGCTTGAGCGTCTTGATCAGCTGGTTTTCCAGCAGCAAGGCCTCGCCCGGCGTGCGGGTGACGGTGATTTCCATGCGCGCGATCTGCGCGACCATGGTGGCGATGCGATGGCTGAGCGCCTTGTTGAAATAACTGGCGACGCGCTTTTTCAGCGAGGCGGCCTTGCCGACGTAGAGCAGGCTGCCGTCGTCGGCGTACATGCGATACACGCCGGGCGCGGCGGTCAGCGCGCGCGCATAGGCCTTGCCGTCGAAATCGGGATGGTCGGGGTTCGCGGGCACCCGGGAATTATGCCGCGCGCTCGTGCAACAGGCGCTGCACGATGCGCTCGCCGCCCCCGGCAATGCAACGCCAGGCGGCCTCGAAATCGCTCGCATCGCCGTAATAGGGATCGGCGATGTCGGGATCGCCATCGACACCGGCCCAATCGAGATAGCGCAAGGCCTCGGCACCGTCGCCCTGCCCCCGCCTCATCGCGCGGCCATCACGCAGCGTGTCGGCATCGGCGAACAGCAGCTGGTCGAAGCGACCGAAATCCTCGGCCCGCAGCTGCCGTGCGCGTTGCATGGAGATATCGATGCCATGACGCGACGCGACATCGATCGCGCGCCGATCCGGTGACTGCCCGGCATGCCACGGGCCGATCGCGGCCGAATCGACCTCGATGCCGCGCAAGGAGGGTTCGCGGGCGATGGCATCCGCCAGCCAGCCCTCCATCATCGGCGAGCGGCAAATGTTGCCCATGCACACCATCAGCAGCTTCATCCGCGCTTGCGCAGATGCACCTCGGCCCGCGCGAGGTCCTCCGGGGTGTCCACGCCGGGTGGGAAGGCTTCCGGCGTCGATGCAACCGCGATGCCGAAACCGGCTTCCAGCACACGCAGCTGTTCGAGCTTCTCCAGTTGCTCCAGCCGCCCCGGCGGCAGGGCCGCGAAACGGCGCAGGAAGCCGACCCGATAGGCATAGATGCCGATGTGCCGCAGCCATGACCCCTCCGGCAGCGCATCGCCCTCGGCCGGGAAGGCGTCGCGATCCCACGGGATCGGCGCGCGGCTGAAATAGAGCGCGCGCTCATGGGCGTCGGCAACCACCTTCACCGCGTTCGGATCAAACAAGGTGGTCCGATCGGTGATGGGCGCAGCCAGGGTCGCCATCTCGCAGTCGCTGCGATCCAGCAGCTCGGCCACGGCGCGGATGCCCGATGGCGGCGCGAACGGCTCGTCGCCCTGCAGGTTCACCACGATGAGATCATCGGCCCAGCCCGCGAGGCTCGCGCATTCGGCCAGGCGATCGGTGCCGGAGGGATGCGCCGGCGATGTCAGCACGCCGCGGGCGCCGCTGCCCTCCACTGCATCGAGGATCCGCGAGTCATCGGCCGCGACCCAGACTTCGCGTGCGCCCGCATCGAGCGCACGCCGGGCGACGTGCCAGACCAGCGGCTTGTCGCCCAGCATCCGCAACGGCTTGCCGGGCAGGCGCGTGGCCGCATGGCGGGCCGGGATGGCGACGACGAAATCAGGCATCGGGTGGCCTCCGCATCGGTTGCAGCTTTTCATCCAGCGCCAGCCAGAACGCTTCGGGCAGGCGCGCCTCGATCGCCACGCACCAGCTGTCGTCCGGCGCGAAGCTGGCGCACTTGACCGCATCCTTCTCGGTCATGAACACCGGCAGCTCGCTGCTGAAGCGCAGGTCTTCCGGCACGTAATCATGGTGGTCCGGGAACGGGTGTGGCACCACCCCCAGCCCTTGCGCACGCAGCAGGTCGAAGAAGCGCTCGGGATGGCCGATGCCGGCGACCGCGTGCACGCGCCTGCCGGCGAATTCCGGGAACGGCCGTGGCCGATGCCCACGCAAGGGGAAGGGATGCCCGAACACCTGCCGCATCGGCCATTCGCCCAGCGCGGGCTCCGGCAATTCAGCCACGGTGCCGTGGTTGACGACCTTGAAATCGGGTGGCAAGGCGGATTCGGGGGCCTCGCGGAGCGGACCGGCGGGCAGCAAGCGGCCGTTGCCGTAACGCCGCGCGGCGTCGATCACTTCGATGGCGATGTCACGATGCAGGCGCAGGTGCTGCAGCCCGTCGTCACAAATGACGAGGTCGCAACCGGCCTCGGCCAGGGCGCGTGCCGCGGCCACCCGGTCGGCATCGACACGCACCTTTGCACCGGTCCGGCGCGCGATCAGCACGGCCTCGTCGCCATGCGTGCGCGGATCGCTGCCCGCCTCGACCCAGCGCGGGGTGCTGGCATCGTCGCGGCCGTAGCCACGGCTGGCGACGCCGGGCGTCCAGCCGGCATCGCGCAGGCGATTGACCAAGGCGATCACCAGCGGCGTCTTGCCGCTGCCGCCCGCGGTGAAGTTGCCGACCACGATGACCGGCACACCGGCCTTGTGCGAGCGCAGCCAGCCGCGCCGGTACCAACTCGAACGGCAGCGCGTCGCCGCGCCGTAGATCGCGGCAAGCAGCCGGGCATGGAGCGGAATGCGGCCGCCGCCGTACCACCACGCCGGCGTGTCGCGCTGCGAAGCGCTCATGTCGCCTCGCGGAATTGCATGCGATGCAGGTGGGCGTACAGGCCGTCGTGCGCGATCAGTTCGGCATGCGTGCCCTGCTCGACCAGGCGGCCTTCGTCCAGCACCAGCACCTGGTCGGCGTGCTCGATGGTGGAGAGCCTGTGCGCGATGACCAGCGTGGTGCGGTCCGGCATCAGCTGGTCGAGCGCATCTTGCACCAGTCGCTCGGACTCGTTGTCTAGCGCGGCGGTGGCCTCGTCGAGGATCAGGATCGGCGCGTCCTTCAGCATCGCGCGTGCGATGGCCAGGCGCTGGCGCTGGCCGCCGGACAGCCGGCCGCCGCGTTCGCCCACCGCACTGCCGGCCCCTTGCGGCAGGCGTTCGACGAATTCCATCGCGTTCGCGCTGCGGATCGCGGCTTCAACGGCCTCCGGGCCGGCATCCTGCATCTCGCCATAGGCCACGTTGGCGGCGATGCTGCCATCGAACAACATGACCTGCTGGCCGACCATCGCGATCTGACGACGCAGATCGGCAAGGCGGTAATCGTCCAGCGGCCTGCCATCGAGCAAAATCCCGCCCGATTCGGGTTCGTAGAAGCGCGGGATCAGCTTGATCAGCGTGGACTTGCCGCTGCCCGAACGCCCGACGATGGCGGTGACGGTGCCCGGCCGGGCGGTGAAGCTGAGGTCGTGCAGCGCCGGCGCTTCCTGTCCCTCGTAACGGGCGCTTACATGGCGGAATTCCAGTTCGCCGCGCGCGCGCGCAAGTTCAATCGTGCCATCGTCCCTTTCGTCGGGACTGTCCAGCACGGCAAACACGCGATCGGCGGAATTGATGCCGCGGTTGAGCATGCTCTGCACGTTGGTGAGCTGGCGCAGGGCCGGGACGAGCGCCACCATCGAGGTCAGGAGCACGCTGAAGCCGCCGGCCGTCAAGCGCCCGGCCGCTGCCTCGTGACCGGCCACGACCAGCATTCCGGCCAGGCCGATCGCGCCCAGGGTCTGGACGAACATCGAGAGCGAGCCGCGCGTCACCTCGACCTTCAGCGCCAGCCGCACGTTGCGTGCGGTCTGGGTGCCGTAGCGGGCCATTTCGGATGAACGCGCGCCGTAGGCCTTCACTTCCTGCTGGGCATGCAACGCCTGGTCCGCGGTCTGCAGCATGTCGGCGGATGATTCCTGTATCTCGTGGTTCAGGCGGCGATAGCGCCGCCCGACCTTGCCCATGGTCCAGGCCAGCACCGGGCCGAGCACCAGCAGCACCAGCGAAACGCGCCAGCTGGTCCAGAACATGATCGCCAGCATGGCGATGATCTGCAGCGCGTTGCTGACCATCACCTTCAGCGAATCCACCGAGGCCTGCGCCACCTGCTCGGTGTCGGCGCCGAGGCGGGTCAGCATCGAAGGCACCGGTTCGTTGTCGAACCGGCTGCCCGGCATGCGCAGGTACTTGTCCATCAGTTGCAGGCGCAGGTCGCGGGCGACATTGCGTCCGCTTCGGGCGATCGTGTAATCCCCCATCAGGCCGAACACTCCACGGGCCAGAAGCAACAGCACCAAGGCAACCGGCAACCACCAGTTGAAATCCTTGGCCACGAGCAGGTCGTCGATGATGGGCTGTTGCAATTTGACGACGGCCGCGCTCACGGCCGCCTCCAGCAACATGGCCAGCGCCGCCATCGCCAGCAGGTGGCGATACGGCCAGGCGTAGCCCTGCAGCCGACGCCATGTGCCCCGGGTGGTGGCAGTCTCGTTCACGGGCGAGGCAGCTGCACCGCCGGTTCGCGCGGCTCGGCCGCGGTGGCATTGGCGATGCGGCGGAAGCCGAGCTGTCCGAGCGCATCGTAGGCGGTGACCACCGCTTGCCAGGGCGTCCGCGCATCGGCCCGGATCAGGACCGTGCGGTCGCGGTCGCTGCCGGCGACCTCGGCGATCGAGCGCCGGAGCGAATCGACGTCGGTGCGCAGCACCTCGCGATCGCCGACGAAGTAACGCCCTTCCGCGTTGATCAGGAGCGCGAGCGGGCGTGCCTCGGCCGTCGCGCGCTCTCCGTCGGCGCGCGGCAGTTCGAGACGCAGCACCGAACGGCTGTCGAAGGTGGTGGTGACCACGAAGAAAATGATCAGGCAAAGGATGACGTCGATCATCGGGACCAGGTTGATCTCGGGCTCGTCGTCGGCACGATGGTCGCGGATGCGCATGTCAGGCGTCTTCGCCCTTTTCCAGCACGTCCAGCAGCTGCATCGCTTCGTGCTCCATGTCCACGATGTAGCCGGCGATGCGCCCGCGGAAATAGCGGTGGAAGGCCAATGCAGGCACCGCCACGATCATGCCGGTCGCGGTGCAGACCAGTGCCTTGCCGATGCCTCCGGCCAGCTGGTTCACGTCGCCGATGCCGTGATCGAGGATGCCGAGGAACATCTCGATCATGCCGACCACGGTGCCGAACAGGCCCAGCAGCGGGCCGGCGGCGGCGATGGTGCCGAGCGTGTTGAGGTACTTCTCCATCCCGTGGACGAGATGGCGGCCGGTGTCCTCGACCCGCTCGCGGATCGCCTCGCGGCTCTTGTGCCGCACGTCGAGCGCAGCGGCCAACAGCGCGCCGAGCGGCGAGGTGGAGCGCAAGGCGTCGATGTGCCGTTGCTCCAGGTTTCCGCGCCGAGCCCAGTCGCGAACCTCTTCGCCCAGCCCAGGCGGCATCACCGCCGAACGCCGCAACGTCCAGAACCGCTCCACGATGATCGCCAACGCCAGCAACGACAGCATCAGCAGCGGGATCATCGGCCAGCCGCCGGCCTTCACCAGTTCGATCATCGGGTTCCTTGCGCCGGGCTCTGGGAATCGGATCGATAGGATAGCCCAGCACCGGCGGCTTGCCGGGCGACGGCGTCCCAGAACCGTGCCGTTCGCCGCCGCTCTTCGCTCCAATCCACGCCGTCGCGCCCGATCCGGACGCGCACGGCACCCGATTCCGCACTGCCCGCCACTTCCGCACCGGCTTCGCGCCAACGCGCCACCACGCCGGCGCGGGGATGGCGGAAGCGGTTGGCATAGCCTGCGGAGACCAGCGCCAACCGCGCTCCCGTCGCTCGCACGAACGCTTCCGACGATGAGCCCCCGCTGCCATGGTGCGGCACGGTGACCACATCGGCGCGCAGGTCGTTGGCAGGCAGGCGCAGCAAGCGGCTTTCGATCAGGTCGTCGATGTCCCCCGTCAGCAAGGCCGCACCGCCCGCCGCCTCCACCCTCAGCACGCAGGTGGACTGGTTGCGCAGGTAGGGGAAGCCCGGCGTCGGATGCAAAAACCGAAAGCGCACGCCCTCCCATTCCCAGGATTGCCCCGACAGGCAGGCGGAGGTGGCCGGCAGCGGCGCATCCGGTGGCGCCAGGGTGCGTGCGACCGGCAAGGCGCGCGCGACCGCCTCGCGGCCACCGGCATGGTCGGCATCGGCATGGCTCAATACCATCGCATCGATGCGCTCGATGCCCAACGCGCGCAGCGTCGGCACGACCGCGCGTTCGCCGGCGTCGAATCCCTCCGGCGTGGCCGGACCAGCATCGTAAAGCAGGACGTGCCCGCGGGTGCGCACCACGACCGACAGCCCCTGGCCGACATCCACCTGCACGATCTCGGCATCGCCCTGCGCTGGCACAGCCGTCGCCGGCCAGAACAGCGGCAGCACCAGTGCTGCGGCCAACGTGCGTCCGGGCACGCCCCGCGGCAACAGCAGCACGAACATCGCCACCATGGCCGCCGGCAAGGCCCAGGTCGCGGCTTCAGGGATCCACAACAGGGCCAATCGGGAGTCCGCAAGCCACTCGAACGCCGGCCAGGCGAGGTCGAAGGCACGTGCGGCCAGCATCCACAGAGGCGCTCCCCAACCAGCGTGCAGCATCTCCGACGCCGTCCCCAGCAGGGACAGCGGCACCACCACCCCGCTCCACCACGGCACTGCCACCAGGTTGGCCAGCGGCCCCACCAGCGAGGCTTGGGCAAAGAACGCCACCGCCAGCGGCAACAATCCGAGGGTGGCCACGGCCTGCGCGGCGACGAATTGGCGTGCATGTCCCGCGCGCATCCCTTGCAGGCACCACGCCAGCCATGCCACGCCGCCAAAGCTCAGCCAGAAACCCGGCCGCAACACGGACAGGGGATCCGTCATCAATACGGCCATCAACGCCACTGCCAGGGACTGCGCGACATCGGTCTTCCGCCGCAGCAAGGAGGCGCCGGCCACGAACCCGATCATCAGCACCGTGCGCAAGGTAGGCAGCGAAGCCCCTGTGGCAAGCAGATAGGCGAATGCGCCGAAGGTGGCCGCCATCGCCATCGCGATGCGCCGCGGGCAGCGCCGGCCCAGTGACGGGAGCAGTTGGTAGACCGTCCAGACCAGTGCGGCCAGCGCCAATCCGACCAGGCCGACATGAAAGCCCGAGATCGCGATCAGATGGGTCAGCCCGGCGGCGCGCAGGGTTTCCCAGTCATTGTCCGACAGGCCGCGGGTATCGCCCAGCGCCAATGCCGCGATGAAGCGGGACGATGGCCTGCCGGTCTGGCGGGTGATTCGCCCGGCCATGGTTTCACGCCATGCCACGATGCCGTTGGCGGCGCCGACGCGACGCGCGGACTCGACATCGCGCACATGGCCCGTCGCGGCGATGCCGTCCAGCAGCATCTGCCGCTCGCCATCGAAGGCACCCGGGTTGCGCAAGCCACGCGGCGCACGCAGTTTCACCGTGAGGCGCCAGCGCTCGCCGGCATGCAGCTGCCAGCGCGGACCGGGCGCCGCGTTCTGGCTGCTGCGCCACGGGTCGTACCAGGACAGGCGCAACTGCCGGCCGCGCAAGGCGGTGGGCTGGTCGGGCGCATCGTCCACGCGGATGTCGAAGCGGGTGCGGCGCGCTTCATGCCGGGGAAGCTCGACGATGCGGCCACGCACCGTTGCTTCGCGCAGTTCCATCGATGCGGGCAGCTGGGTGGCCAGCCGCCATGCGCCTTGCCCGACCAGCAAGCCGATGCCGAGCAGGAATACCCCGCCAATCCGCAGCCAAGCTGTCCCGCGCAACCAGCCAACGGCGCCTGCCAACGCGAGGATGGCGATGGCCCATGTTGGCGGCAGTTGCGGCAGGCGCGTGGCCAGCAGCATCCCGGCCAGCAGCGCGACGGCGGTGGCCGGTGAAAACAGCGGCGTCCTTGCCGCATCCTTCATGTCAGACCTCGTCTATGGGTACTTCCCTGAGCTTGCCTTCGTGCAGCTCCAGCACGCGGTCGAGCTGGCGCGCGAGGCGCCGATCATGCGTCACCAGCACCAGGCTGGTCTTCTGCTCGCGGTTGAGCGCGAGCATCAGTTCGAACACCCCGCCGGCGGTGCGATCATCCAGATTGCCGGTCGGCTCGTCGCCCAGCACGCAGGCAGGCCGGTTGACCAACGCGCGCGCGACGGCCGCACGCTGGCGCTCGCCGCCGGACAGCTCGCCCGGCTTGTGGCCAAGGCGATGCGCGAGACCGACCTGCTCCAGCAGTGCCTTGGCTCGCTGGCTCGCCTCCTCCACGCCCGCGCCTCCGACCAGCACCGGCAGCATCACGTTCTCCAGCGCGGTGAATTCCGGCAGCAGGTGGTGGAACTGGTAGACGAAGCCCAGCGCGCGGTTGCGCAGCCGCCCGCGTTCGGCATCGGAAAGATCGCTCATCTTCCGCCCGGCGACGTACACCTCGCCGGCAGTCGGCGTGTCCAAGCCGCCGAGCAGGTGCAGCAGCGTGCTCTTGCCGGCGCCGGATGCGCCGATGATCGCCACGGTCTCGCCGGTGCGCACACCGAGGTCCAGCCCGTCGAACACCGGCGTGCGCAGCTTGCCCTCGGCATAGGTCTTGCCGAGCTGCTCGGCGCGGATCGCATCGCCCTGTCCTGGCGTCGTGTCGATGATGTCACTCATAGCGCAGCGCCTCCGCCGGCGGCGTGCGCGAAGCGCGCCAGGCCGGGTAAAGGGTGGCGAGGAAGGCCATCAGCAGCGCCACGCAGGCGATGACCGCCACGTCGTCCGCACGCAGTTCGGTCGGCAGGCCGGTGATGTAATAGACGTCCTCCGGCAACAGCTGAACGCCCAGGATCGACTCGATCACGCCGAGGATGCGTTCCAGGTTGAGCGTGAGCAGGATGCCGCCGATGACGCCGGCCACCGTGCCGATGACGCCGATCAAGCTCCCCTGCACCATGAAGGTCTGCATCACCTGCATCGGGGTGACGCCGAGCGTGCGCTGGATGGCGATGTCGGCCTGCTTGTCGGTCACCAGCATGACTTGCGAGGAGACCAGGTTGAACGCGCCCATCGCGATGATCAGCGACAGCAGGATGCCCATCACCGTCTTTTCCATCTTGAGCGCACGGAACATGTTGGCGTTCTCGTACATCCAGTCGCTGACCCGGTAAGGTCCCTGCAGCTTGATCGCCAGATCGGTGGCGACCTGCGATGCCTCGTCCATGTCGTGCATCTTCAGGCGCACGCCGGTGACGGCATCGCCCATGCGCAGCACGCGCTGCAGGTCGTGGATGTTGGCCAGCGCCAGCCCCTTGTCGTATTCGTTGTAGCCGGCCTCGAAGATGCCGGACACGGTGAAGCGCTTGGTCTGCGGCACCGCACCGACCGGGGTCGAGCTGATCTTGGAGGTCATCACCACCACGCTGTCGCCGACGCCGACATCAAGCCACGCCGCCAGCTCGCGACCGAGGATGATGTTGAAGCTGCCTTCCGAGAGCGAATCCAGCCCGCCCTGCTTCATCTTCTGGGCGATCACGGACACCTTGGCCTCCTGCGCCGGATCGATCCCGCGCACCATCGCAGGCTGTTCGCGCGGGCCCTGCAGCAGGCCCTGGGTGTCGATGTAGGGCGCGGCGCCGGCGACGCGAGAGTCGGCCTTGGCGATCTCGAGGGCATCGCGCCAGTTCTGCATCGCCGCGCCATCGGCACTGACGGTGGCATGCGCGACCATCTGCAACATGCGGTCGCGGATCTCGCGCTGGAAGCCGCCCATCACCGCCAGCGTGGTGATGAGGACGGCCACGCCCAGCGCGATGCCGAGGATCGACGCCATCGAGATGAAGGAGATGAAGCCGTTGCGGCGCTTGGCGCGGAGGTAACGCAGGCCAATGGCGACGGGTAGCGGTTTGAACATGATGGGCATCGTCTGAGCCAGCCGCTATGTTGCCATCCCGACCGCCGGCGAGATACCGGCACCGGCGGGCGTAGCCAGCCGTAGTTCACGCCGCTGCTGCATCGACAGGGTATCCGGCCAGAACGCGAGCGCCTGCCGGCGACCCCGTGCATCGCGCCAGGCCACGAAAGCCAGCGACCCGCGCCAATGCAACCGCCAGCGATCGAAGGCTTGCCCATCCACCTGCAAGGGCAGCTCCGCGGACACCACGACCACCTGAACGGGCAGCCGGCGATAACGCTGCGCCTCACGCACGGCGTGCAGCATCGCCACCACGGCCAAAGGCCAGGCCAGCCAGCGCGACAGCCCGCAAGCCAGCAGGCACAGCGGCGAAAGAACGACCAGAAGCTGCAGCCAGGCGGCGATCAGCCGCGAGGGGCGCCACTCAAGGCGGCAGGTCGCGGATGCGCTGGATGAGCGATGCTGCTTCGACATCGGGGATGGCCTCGTAGCCCATGAACCACCGCCACAGCTTGTCGTCTTCGGTGTCCAGGAGGCGTAGGAAAACCGCCCGCCCTTCTTCGGAATCCCGCGTCCATTCGCGTTCGAGGTAGCGCAGCATCAGCTGGTCGAGCTCGCGCATGCCGCGCCGGCAGCGCCAGCGCAGGCGGCGGAGTTCGGCGGCTTCGGTTTCGCTCATCGGCATGAAGACGGCCCCTCGCGTGGAGGGGCCTTCGGATCACATCGTGCGGGCCAGCATCAACTGCTTGATCTCGCTGATCGCCTTGGCCGGGTTCAGGCCCTTCGGGCAGGTCCGCGCGCAGTTCATGATGGTGTGGCAGCGATACAGCTTGAACGGATCTTCAAGGTCATCCAGACGGCTGCCGGTGTCCTCGTCGCGCGAATCCACGATCCAGCGGTAGGCCTGCAAGAGGATGGCCGGACCGAGGTAGCGGTCGCCGTTCCACCAGTAGCTGGGGCAGCTGGTCGAGCAGCACGCGCACAGGATGCATTCGTACAGGCCGTCGAGCTTCTCGCGGTCTTCCTTCGACTGCAGGCGCTCGCGGGTCGGTGCCGGGCTCTGCGTGCGCAGCCACGGGCGGATGCTGGCGTACTGCGCGTAGAAATGCGTCAGGTCCGGCACAAGGTCCTTCACCACCGGCATGTGCGGCAGCGGGTAGATCGGGATGTCGCCCTTGCCGCAGTCCTCGATGGCCTTGGTGCAGGCCAGCGTGTTGGTGCCGTCGATGTTCATCGCGCACGAGCCGCAGATGCCCTCGCGGCAGGAGCGGCGCAGGGTCAGGGTCGGGTCGACCTCGTTCTTGATCTTGAGCAGCGCGTCCAGGACCATCGGCCCGGTCGCGGCGAGATCGACCTCGTAGGTGTCGGTGCGCGGGTTCTGCCCGTCGTCGGGGTTCCAGCGATAGACCTTGAAGGTGCGCACGTTCTTGGCACCCGCGGGCGCCGGGAAGTGCTTGCCCTTCTGGACGCGGGAGTTCTTGGGTAGCGTGAATTCAGCCATCTGTGTTCTCCCGGATCAGTAGACGCGCGGCTTGGGCGGCACGACCTCGACATCGTCGGTCAGCGTGTACATGTGCACCGGGCGATAGTCGATGTGGGTCTTGCCGGCCTCGTCGATCGAGCACACGGTGTGCTTCTGCCAGACCTCGTCGTTGCGATCCGGATAGTCTTCGCGGGCATGCGCGCCGCGCGACTCGGTGCGGTTCTCGGCCGAGGTGATGGTGGCGAGCGCCTGGCCCAAGAGGTTCTGCAGCTCCAGCGTTTCGATGAGGTCGGAGTTCCAGACCAGCGAGCGGTCGGAGACGCCGACATCGTTGAAGGACTGGTAGATCTCGTTGACCTTCTTAACGCCGTCCGCGAGCGTTTCGCCGGTGCGGAACACGGCGGCATCGGCCTGCATGGTGCGCTGCATGTTGTCGCGGATCTTCGCGGTGGCAAGATCCCCCTTGGCATTGCGCAGGCGGTCGAGGTTGGCGACGGACTTGTCCACCGCATCGCCGGTGAGCTTGGGATGCAGGCTGCCCGGCTTGATCGTCTCGCCAGCGCGGTTGGCAACGGCGCGGCCAAAGACCACCAGGTCCAGCAACGAATTGGAGCCCAGGCGATTCGCGCCGTGCACCGACACGCAGGCCGCCTCGCCGATGGCGTACAGGCCCGGCACCACGTGGTCCGGGTCGCCGTTCTTCAGCTGCACCACTTCGCCGTGGTAGTTGGTGGGGATGCCGCCCATGTTGTAGTGCACGGTCGGGATCACCGGGATCGGTTCCTTCTCCACGTCCACGCCGGCGAAGATCTTCGCGCTCTCGGCGATGCCGGGCAGCTTGGCGTGGATGTCTTTCGGGTCCAGGTGGGTCAGGTCGAGGAAGATGTGGTCGTGATGCTCGCCCACGCCGCGGCCTTCGCGGATCTCGATGGTCATCGAGCGCGAGACCACGTCGCGCGACGCCAGATCCTTCGCGTTCGGCGCATAGCGCTCCATGAAGCGCTCGCCGTTGCTGTTGCGCAGGATGCCGCCTTCGCCGCGCACGCCTTCGGTGATCAGGCAGCCCGCACCGTAGATGCCGGTCGGGTGGAACTGCACGAATTCCATGTCCTGCATCGCCAGGCCCGCGCGCAGCGCCATGCCGCCGCCGTCGCCGGTGCAGGTGTGGGCCGATGTCGCGGAGAAATAGGCGCGGCCGTAACCGCCGGTCGCCAGCACCGTGCCGTGCGCGCGGAACAGGTGCAGCTTGCCTTCGGCCATGTCCAGCGCCAGCACGCCGCGGCAGACGCCTTCCTCGTCCATGATGAGGTCCAGCGCGAAGTATTCGATGAAGAACTCCGCCTCGTGCGCCAGCGACTGCTGGTAAAGCGTGTGCAGGATGGCATGGCCGGTGCGGTCGGCGGCGGCGCAGGTGCGCTGGGCGATGCCCTTGCCGTAATGCGTGGTCATGCCACCGAACGGGCGCTGGTAGATCTTGCCCTCATCGGTGCGCGAGAACGGCACGCCCTGGTGCTCAAGCTCGATCACCGCCGGGATCGCCTCGCGGCACATGTACTCGATCGCGTCCTGGTCGCCCAGCCAGTCACTGCCCTTGATGGTGTCGTAGAAGTGGAAGCGCCAGTCGTCCTCGCCCATGTTGGCGAGCGCGGCCGAGATGCCACCCTGCGCCGCCACCGTGTGCGAGCGGGTCGGGAACACCTTGGTGATGCAGGCGGTCTTCAGGCCCTTCTGGGCCAAGCCAAAGGTGGCACGCAGGCCCGCGCCGCCGGCACCCACCACGACCATGTCGTACTTGTGCTCGATGATCGGGTAGCCGTCGATATGCTTGATGTCGGTCATGTCAGTCTCACGCCGTCATGGCGATGCG
>Ga0209793_1000260_pt1 | contig 77082 bp, 64 predicted proteins | sample EBPBio122009_DNA_FD_185863 | JGI IMG/M metagenome (GOLD analysis project Ga0209793, IMG submission 185863) | Wastewater treatment Type I Accumulibacter community from EBPR Bioreactor in Madison, WI, USA - Reactor 1_2/2/2009_ DNA (SPAdes) (version 2) | ecosystem: Engineered > Bioreactor > EBPR >... | reverse complement strand
CAACAAGCTCAAGCAGTGGCGCGGGATCGCCATGCGCACCGACAAACTCGCCCGCAACTACCGGGCCGCGATCGCCCTGGCCGCCACCATGATCTGGCTACGCAGCGGCTTGATCAACACGCCCTAGGGGTGAAAACCCGCGGTCTCGTTGAGACCGCCTCTGACCTGCGGCTTTACGGCGGCACGACCGCTGATGCATGATGCAGAAGGTGACCGCTCTCGCGGTCCGCCGGTCGACAACAGGACTGAGGCGAGCTCACGTGGCGGGTCCTGCACGCGTCGTCACGCGCCGACGCAGTCGCAACGCGGCGCGGCGATTCGTCGCCGAACGAGGCTTTCGCCGCCATGCCGACACCGTCCTCTATGTCGGATTGATGCTGGGGACGGCGATCACCGGCTTCAGCATCTGGCGCTGGCCACACGCCGTGCCGCCGCTGGCGCTGGCCCCCTTCATCCTGCTCGCGGGCCTGCTCCTGCGCATCCAGCGCCTCAATGCCGTCTTCGCGCTCAACGGCCTCATCCTTTTGCTCGACGCCTACACCCAGCACCGCCCGCTCGTGGTCATCGCCGCCTTCGCGCTGCTCGGGATCATGTATGTCGTCGCCACCTCCCGCGCGCGCCTGGGCATCCGCGGCCTGACCGGCGAGAACCTCCTCGTCGACCTGCGGGACCGGCTCGAGCGCACGGCCGCGATCCCACCACTGCCCTCCGGGTGGAGCGCGGAGTTCGCCATTGCCGCCGCGAACGGCGAAGGCTTCGCGGGCGACTTCCTCGTCACCTCGCTGCCGATCAACTCCTCCCATCTGGAGGTCGCGCTCGTCGACGTCAGTGGGAAGGGGCGGCAGGCCGGATCCCGTTCCCTCCACCTCTCCGGTGCCTTCAGCGGGTTGCTCGGCTCGGTGCCGCCCGAGACCTTCCTCACGCGCGCCAACGACTACCTGCTGCGCCAGCGGTGGGACGAGGGCTTTGCGACCGCGGTGCACCTCTGGCTCGACCTCGACACCGGCCGGTATGCCGTGTCGCGCGCCGGTCATCCGCCAGCTGCGGTCTTCCGTTCGGGGACAGCGAGTTGGCTGCTGGACTCCACCGTGCCCGGTCCGCTCCTCGGGGTCTTCGGCGGCGCCGAATTCCCCGTGGCCCATGGCGAGCTCGCGCCGGGCGACGGCCTCATCATGTACTCGGACGGGGTGGTGGAGAGTCGAGGGCGAGATCTCATCGACGGACTGGACCGGATGCTGGGGGTCGCCTCCGGCGTCCTCGTGGCCGGCCCCATGGGGGTCGCCGACGGGGTCGTCGCCGGAGCCCGATCGGGCGAGAGCGACGACCGGGCCGCCTTCTTCATCCGACGGGTCTGAGCGCCACCAGGGTCAGATCGGTGATGGTCCGGCCGGCCCGCAGGCCCTTGGCCTCGAAGCCGTCGGTGGGGCGCCAGGTCGGCCGGCTCGTGCTGTGCACGCTCCACCCTCCGTGTGCCGCCACCTGCTCGAGGACGTGCTCGGCATAGACGTCGTGGTCGGTCGCGATGCGCAGCACGCCGTCCTCGTCGAGCAGGCGGAGGAGCAGGTCGAGGGTGTGCTGTTGCACGAAACGCCGCTTGGCGTGCTTCTTCTTCGGCCAAGGGTCGGGGAAGAACAGGTGGACGGCTGACACCGACCCGGCCGCGACGCGCTCGTCCAGGAAGGGCAGGGCATCGCCGCGGTGCACGCGCACGTTGGTCACACCGGCCACCTCGGCCGCCGCGAGCATCCGGGCGACGCCGGGGACGTGCACCTCGAGGGCGAGGAGGTCGTGCTCGGGGTGCGCCGCGGCATACGCAATGGCGGCGGCGCCGTGGCCGGAACCGATCTCGACGACCAAGGGTGCACGGCGCCCGAATGCAGCGGCCGGGTCGAGCGGCCCTTCCGGCACCTGCGCCTCGGGCAGGAGGCGCTCCATGCGCTCGGCCGTCAGGGGGGAGGTGCGCCAGCGTGGGGTGAAGGTGCGCACACCTGGTCGGGGCGCATGATCGAGTTGCTTGCGGATGGACACGAGGCGCAAGCCTATGAGGGATCCAGCACGCCCAGTCGGGGTGACAGGATTTGAACCTGCGGCCCTTGCGTCCCAAACGCAATGCGCTACCAAACTGCGCTACACCCCGGTGCGGTCATCCTATGCGCCACCGGGGAGTGCTTCGGACGGGATTTCGGTCTGCCCCGGCCGACCATTACGCTGGTGCGGCCCCCGCGGTGCGAGCTGACGGGGTGCGCGGGCGTAGCTCAATGGTAGAGCCTCAGTCTTCCAAACTGATTACGCGAGTTCGATTCTCGTCGCCCGCTCGTGCGCAATGCCCCGATCGGAGTCTTCGACTCCGGCTATGGCGGCCTGACGGTCGCCCGGGCGATCCTCGACCAGCTGCCCCATGAGTCGGTGGCCTACCTCGGCGACACCCTCCACGCGCCCTATGGGCCGCGACCGATCGCCGAGACCCGAGCCCTGGCCCTGGACTGCCTCGACCGACTCGACCACCACGGCGTGAAGATGCTCGTCATCGCGTGCAACACCGCGAGCGCGGCGGTCCTGCACGATGCCCGCGAACGCTATGACGTGCCGGTCATCGAGGTGATCCGGCCGGCGACCCGGCGGGCGGTGCGCGCGACCCGCAATCGCCGCGTCGGTGTCATCTCGACGATGGGCACGCACCAGTCGGGTGCCTACCTCGACGCCTTCGCCGCGGCACCCGATCTGTCCGTGATGAGCGTGCCCTGCCCGCGCTTCGTCGAGTTCGTCGAGGCCGGAGTGACCTCCGGTCCCGAGCTTGCCGCCGTCGCAGCCGACTATCTGGCTCCGCTCAAGGCGGCCGACGTCGACACGGTGGTGCTCGGATGCACGCACTATCCGCTGCTGACCGGTGTCATCTCCTACGAGATGGGTGAGGACGTCACCTTGGTTTCCTCGGCGGAGGAGACCGCCAAGGACGTGTATCGCGTGTTGCGGGAGCACGACCTGCTCCGCGCTGACGATCTGCCGCCGCCGACGCACGGTTTCACCACGACCGGCGACCCGGCCGAGTTCCGCAGGCTCGCGACCCGCTTCCTGGGTCTGGGCAGCGAGCTGGGGGAGCTCTTCGTGTCGCTGCCGCCCTCGCCGTCGATGCCCTAGCCCCCTCACACCACTCCTTGCGTCAGCTCTTGCCGCCGGTCCCGCTCGCGCGGAAGCCGAACCAGGCATCGTTCATCCGCTCGACCTGACCGGGCGTGAACATGTCCATGCAGGAGTCCTGCGTGTAGTCCATGAAGTTGTGGATCGGGTCCAAGCCGGGGGCCGTGCAGGTGTCGGCGCCATCGGGGCAGTCGAACTGGGCCTGGGCCTCGCGCGGGGTGTCGGCGACATAGTCACCCGCGGCCGAGCAGCCCTTGTTGAAGGTGTGGTCGAGCATCATCCAGTGCCCCACTTCGTGTGTGAGGGTGTCACCCAGCGCGTACTTTCCGGCCGTGCCACCGGGCATGGACTCGTCGAGCATGACGACGCCGTCGATGTAGTCGCGACCGTTGTTGTAGCCCTTGGGGAAGTACGCCCAGCCGAGCAGACCGCCGCCAATGTTGGCGGAGTAGACGTTGAGGGTGCGGGAGTCACCCTCGTAGAGCGCCTTCTTCATGTCGCGTTCGTTCTTGCCCGGCTCGACGGTGTACCAGGCCGGGTTGACGGTCCAGGTGATCTTGTCGAGGCGGAAACGGAACGGGCTGTCCGCGGCGTCCGGCGCGGTCCTGCCGGAGTAGGAGTCGTTGAGAACCTGCACCTGGGCGTTGATCATCGTGGTCCACCGGGTCGTCTCGGCGGCGCTGAGCGCATGGTCGGACACGACGTGGAAGACGGTCGGGATGGTGACGGAGCCATTCGCGGCGCGTGGGTAGTCCTTGAGCACGCCATAGGCGTTCGCCTCGCTCTTGTCCCGGATGAGCGACGGCTCCTTGGCCGTCGCGCCCTTGGCCAGGCGCCCTGCGCCGGGGTCACACAGGCTGGCGCCCGTGGACGCTGTCAGTGGCGTTGCGGACGCGGCCGCCGAGCCGCTCAGAGCGGTGCCGAGCACGAGGGCAGTGACGGCGAACGCGGTCTTGGTGATGCGCATGGATCCTCCGGCAGGCAGGGGCGGGTCAGTCCGCGTCGCAACCTACTCGCGTTGTAGCCACCGCGGAGGGAATCAGGACGACAAGCTCGCCAGTCGGCTGTTCGCACCGCCAGCGTCGAGACGTCGCTGCAACTTCTCGAGGACGATCCGGCCCGGCCACGCGATACCGAACACTGGTCACCCTAGGTCCCTCTTCGCGCCGGGGTGTCCCTCGACGGGGGGCCTCGAGGCCCGCCGGGCCGTCCCGGCCCGGCCCGGAGGTGTGGGGCGATTCGGCCCCGGCAGCCGCGGCGGCTAGCATGAGTGGTCACGTATGCCGCGTGCTCGCCACGCGTGCCCACCCACTTGGGGAGGCGGCCGGGGAAGCCCGGCCCCGCGGCATACCGCAGCAAAGCCCTGACATCGATCCCAAGTGGAGTGCGTGAAGTGAAGAGTGCCGTCGAGACCCTCAGCCCGACCCGGGTCAAGCTGCTCGTCGAGGTGCCGTTCGACGAGTTGAAGCCCGAGCTCGACAAGGCCTACCAGACGATCGCGTCCTCGATCCAGATCCCCGGCTTTCGCAAGGGCAAGGTGCCCTCGCGGATCATCGACCAGCGCGTCGGCCGTGGCGCGGTCGTCCAGGAGGCCGTCAACGAGGCGCTTCCGCGGTTCTTCGCCGAGGCCGCCGAGGCCGAGAACCTCAAGGCGATCGGTCGCCCGGACGTCGAGGTGACCGCGGTGCCGCTCGCCGACGGCGAGGACTTCGAGTTCACCGTCGAGACCGACGTGCGCCCGGAGATCGAGCTGCCGGAGCTCGACGGGATCACCGTCCAGGTCGACGACGTCGCCGTCAGTGACGACGACGTCGAGGAGCGCCTGACCGACCTGCGTCAGCGTTTCGGCACCCTCGTCGGGGTCGACCGCGCGGTCGAGACCGGTGACCACGTCTCGATCGACCTCGCCGCCCGGATCGGTGACACCGACATCGACTCCGTCGAGGGCATTTCCTACGAGGTCGGCTCCGGCAACATGCTCGAGGGCATGGACGATGCGCTCGTCGGCATGACCGCCGGCGAGACCAAGACCTTCACCGCTCCGCTCGCCGGTGGCGAGCACGAGGGCCAGGACGCCGACTGCACCGTCACCGTCCAGTCCGTCAAGGTCCGTGAGCTCCCTGAGCTCGACGACGAGTTCGCGCAGCTGGCCAGCCCCTTCGACACCCTCGACGAGCTCAAGGACGACCTGCGCAGCCAGGCCGAGCAGGCCAAGAAGTTCGAGCAGGGCGTCCAGGCCCGCGACAAGGTCCTCGAGCACCTGCTCGAGGTCACCGAGGTCCCGGTGCCGGACGGCATCGTCGAGGACGAGGTCAACAGCCACCTCGAGGGTGAGAACCGGCTCGACGACGACGAGCACCGCGCCGAGGTCGACGAGAACACCCGCAAGGCCCTCAAGGCCCAGTTCCTGCTCGACGCGCTCGCCGAGAAGCTCGAGGTCAACGTCGAGCAGCCCGAGCTCATCGAGTACCTGATCATGAGTGCCCAGCAGTACGGCATGGACCCGAACCAGTTCGCTCAGGCGATCGACAGCCAGGGCCAGATCGGCTCGATGGTCCAGGAGGTGGCCCGCCGCAAGGCGCTCGCGGCCGTTCTCGAGCAGGCGACCGTGACGGACACCTCCGGGAACGCCGTCGACCTCGACGCGCTGGTTCCGGAGGCCGAGGATGCCGAGGCCGACGGGGCCACCGGGGCTGCTGCCCAGGACGTCGAGGCTGTCGAGGACGTGGTCGAGGAGACCGACGCCAAGGCCTGAGCCGCCGCCGCTGATCCCTTGCGTCCGCGTTTTCCGTTGTTACAGCGACGGAAAACGCGGACGCAAGCGTTTGGGGGGGCCCGAGGTGGTGCCGCGCCGCAACATGACGTCATAACCGGTGGCGATTGGCGCGTCGCCGCCGATCGCAGCGCGCGCCATTGCACCCATCCTTCGGCCCTTCTCCGCACCGGGTTGGTCGACCGTCGTCAGGGTCTGGTCGAGCCAGGGCACGTCGATGCCGTCGAAGCCGGTGACCGACAGGTCCTCGGGGACGCGCAGGCCCAGTGAGGTCGCGGCCCGGATTGCGCCGGCCGCGAGCAGGTCGGACTGCGCGACGATCGCGGTCGGTCGCTCGTCCTCGGGCAGGCCGAGCAGCAGGCGCGCCGCCGCCTCACCCTCGGTCACATCGGCAGCGGCGGCCTGGACCACGGGGCCGGTGACGAGGGCAAGGAACCCTCGGGCTCGCTCCCGCGCATCGGGGTATGCCGCGTGCTCGACCTCCATGGCCTGGACCCCGGTCGTCGTGGCGTGAGGCCGCAGCGGCATGGTGATATGACCGATCCGCTCGTGCCCCAACTCGAGAAGATGGCGGACGGCCAGGCCTTGGGCGGCGGCCTCGTCGACCCGCACGTGGGTGACGCGGGTGTCCTCCGGGGCCCCGCTGCCGATGATCGGGATGCCTCGGCCAGCGAGAGTCTCGACGAGCGGGTTGGTCGAGGGGCCACAGAACGGGAAGATCGCGGCATCCATGGCCATCGTGGCGGTGCGTGCGCCGAGCTCGTCGAGGTCGTGCGGGTCCTGGGCCAGGAGGAGGAGGCCGAGCCCGTCGCGACCGAGTTCGTCGGCGAGCCCGTCGAGGACCTGGACGGCATACGGATCACGCAAAGCGAGGGTGAGCGGGGACTCGACGACGACGGCGACCACGCCGCTGCGCCCTGCCCTCAGGGAGGAGGCGACCGGGTCGGGTCCGCGGTAGCCCAGTGCCGTCGCTGCCGTCCGCACTCGGGCCGCTGTCTCCTCGGAGACGGGGCCCTTCCCGCTGAACACCAGAGAGGCGGTCGAGAGCGACACTCCGGCGCGCTCGGCGACCCTCTTGAGGGTGGTGCGTCGAGGGCGTGGTGCGGTCATGAGCCCACTGTAGTCGAAACGATTCGGGTGATCATGGGCTTCTGTTTTGACAGGACTCTGTGCTCACCAGCACACTGGACTCGAAACGATTCGACACCTCTTGTGCAAGGACACGCCATGACTCCCGTCGCCGTCGACCGCCAGACGCTGGAGCGCGCCAAGCTCGCCACCTTCGCCTTCTTCGGCCTTGCCGGGGTGGCCTTCGCGAGTTGGGCCAGTCGGATCGCCGACGCCAAGAACGATCTCGGCCTGGGCGCCGGCGAGCTCGGGGCGACCCTCTTCGCGATGTCGGTGGGCTCGGTCCTCGCCCTTCCCCTGACCGGTCGGGTCGTCGAGCGTTTCGGCGTCGTCCGCACCATCCGCGCGGGCATGATCGCCGCCGCTCTGGGCGCCGTCGTCGTCGGTCTGGGCGTCGACACCTTTGCCTCGCGGCCGGTGGTCATGGGCGGGCTCTTCCTCCTCGGGGTCGGCGTCGGCGGCTGGGATGTCGCGATGAACCTCGAGGCCACCGACGTCGAGCGCCACCTCGGGCGCGCGATCATGCCGCACTTCCACGCCGCCTTCAGCGGTGGCACGGTGCTCACTGCCCTGCTCGGTGCCGGACTGTCGTGGGCCAACGTGCCGATCCTTGCGCACCTGTCGGTCGTCGCCGTCCTGGTCACGGTGGCTGGCCTGTGGGCCCTGCGCTCCTGCCTTCCTCACGAGGCGACGGCCGCGGGCGCGACGGCTGCCCACAAGGCCACGACCGGGGAGAAGTCCGCCTCGGCCTGGCGTGAGCCCCGAACCCTGCTCATCGGCTTGGTCGTCCTGGTCGCCGCCTTCACCGAGGGCACCGCCAACGACTGGCTGGCCGTTGCCTTCCACGAGGGACACCAGCTCCCGACCTGGGCGGGCGTCCTGGCCTTCGCGACCTTCCTGACCTGCATGACCGTGGGCCGGATCGTCGGCACCTCACTGCTCGACGAGCACGGTCGCGTCCCCGTCCTGCGCGTCTGCTTCACCCTGGCGATCATCGGCTCGGCCATGGTCATCTTCGGCAACGCCTGGCTCGCCTTCGTCGGTGCCGCGATCTGGGGTGTCGGTGCCTCGCTCGGCTTCCCGGTCGGCATGAGCGCCGCTGCCGACGACCAGGCTCGGGCCGCCGCCCGCATGTCGGTCATCGCCACCATCGGGTATGCCGCCTTCCTCGCCGGTCCTCCCCTCCTGGGCTTCCTGGGCGACCACTGGGGTGTGCTCAAGTCCCTCACCGTCGTCGGGGCCGGCGCCATCCTGGCGCTCCTCATCGTCCCGGTGACCCGCGAGCCGCAACGGGCGGTCGACCACGCGGCCGAGCCCGCACAGCCGGTCGGCTGAGCCCGCGGCATACTGGCCGTTGTGCTCAGGGCGAACACGGGCCACACCCGGGAGTGGACCGGGGGAGCGGCGCGTTAGGGTCACTGACAAGCCAGACCCCAACGTGTCGACAGGAGCGAGACCTTCGTGAGCACCCCTGACATCGTGGCCGCCGGCCCGGGACCCCAGACCGGCCTCGACGACCACATCTACAACCGCCTCCTCAAGGAGCGGATCATCTTCCTCGGCTCGGACGTGCGCGACGACAATGCGAACGCGATCTGCGCCCAGATGCTGCTGCTCGCGGCCGAGGACCCGGAGAAGGACATCTGGCTCTACATCAACAGCCCCGGTGGCTCGGTGACGGCCGGCATGGCGATCTTCGACACCATGCAGTGGATTCCCAATGACGTCGCGACCGTCGCCATGGGCATGGCCGCGTCGATGGGACAGTTCCTCCTCAGCGCCGGCACCAAGGGCAAGCGCTATGCCACCCCGCACGCGCGCGTCATGATGCACCAGCCCTCCGGTGGCATCGGCGGCACGGCCTCGGACATCAAGATCCAGGCCGAGCAGTTGCTGCACATCAAGAGGCAGATGGCCGAGCTCATCGCCCAGCACACCGGCCAGAGCGTCGACCAGATCGAGAAGGACTCCGACCGCGACCGCTGGTTCACGGCGTCCGAGGCCAAGGACTACGGCTTCGTGGACCACGTGTTCACCAGCGCCGCCGACGGCCCGAAGTCCGACAACCCGGTCACCGACAAGTGACCGTGGCGAGAGAGCAGAGACCTGACATGACCTTCCCTGACATCACCGGTCGACTCCAGGTGCCGGCGCCGACCAGCCGTTACATCCTGCCGAACTTCGAGGAGCGCACCTCCTACGGCATGAAGCGGATGGACCCCTACACCAAACTCTTCGAGGACCGCATCATCTTCCTCGGGGTGCAGGTCGACGACGCGTCCGCCGACGACGTCATGGCGCAGTTGCTCGTGCTCGAGTCCCAGGACCCGGACCGCGACATCCTCATGTACATCAACAGCCCCGGTGGCTCGTTCACGGCGATGACGGCGATCTACGACACGATGCAGTACATCCGGCCCGACGTGCAGACCTTCGTCATCGGCCAGGCCGCCTCGGCGGCCGCCGTTCTGCTCGGTGCCGGCGCCAAGGGCAAGCGCTTCGCCCTGCCCAACGCCCGCATCCTCATCCACCAGCCCGCCATCGAGGGCACCGGCGGCATGGCCTCCGACCTGGAGATCCACGCCAACGAGGTGCTGCGCATGCGCTCCTGGCTGGAGGACACGATCAGCAAGCACTCGGGCAAGGACGTCGAGGAGGTCCGCAAGGACATCGAGCGCGACAAGATCCTCTCCGCCGACCAGGCCAAAGACTACGGCCTGATCGACGTCGTCCTGGAGAGCCGCAAGGCCAACAACTGACGCCTCTTGGGGTATGCCGTGGGGCCGGGTTCCGCTTGGGACCCGGCCCCACGGCATACCCGTGCAGAACGGGTGAAGGACATTGCGCTGACAGCGGACAAACGCGACGCGTCTCCCGCCACGGGCGTTCAATGAGCGTGTGGGGCAGGTGGCGCAGGTAGCGTCGGTCCGACGATCTGGCGTCAGGAAGGGTGAACCGTGGCACGTGTGGGAGAGAGCAGCGACTTGCTCAAATGCTCCTTCTGCGGCAAGTCGCAGAAGCAGGTCAAGAAGCTCATCGCCGGGCCGATGGTCTACATCTGCGACGAGTGCATCGACCTGTGCAACGAGATCATCGAGGAGGAGCTCGTCGAGTCCTCGGACGTCGGCCTGGGGGAGTTGCTCAAGCCGCGCGAGATCCACGCGTTCCTCGGCGAATACGTCATCGGTCAGGATCGCGCCAAGCGTGCCCTGGCCGTCGCGGTCTACAACCACTACAAGCGCATCCAGGCGGAGGCGAGCCTGACGAGCAAGAAGGACCCCGAGCATGTCGAGCTCGCCAAGTCCAACATCCTGCTCATCGGCCCGACGGGCTCCGGCAAGACCTATCTCGCGCAGACCCTCGCCAAGATGCTCAACGTGCCTTTCGCTGTCGCTGACGCGACCGCGCTCACCGAGGCCGGCTACGTCGGTGAGGACGTCGAGAACATCCTTCTCAAGCTCATCCAGGCCGCCGACTACGACGTCAAGAAGGCCGAGACCGGCATCATCTACATCGATGAGATCGACAAGGTTGCGCGCAAGGCTGAGAACCCCTCGATCACCCGTGACGTGTCCGGCGAGGGTGTCCAGCAGGCGCTGCTGAAGATCCTCGAGGGCACGACGGCCTCGGTGCCTCCGCAGGGTGGGCGCAAGCACCCGCACCAGGAGTTCATCCAGATCGACACGACCAACGTCCTGTTCATCGTCGGTGGCGCCTTCGCCGGCTTGGACCGGATTGTGGAGTCCCGCACCGGCAAGAAGGGCCTGGGCTTCGGCGCGGCACTGCACACGCCCAAGGACCAGGACTCGATGTTCGCCGAGACCACGCCCGAGGACCTGATGAAGTTCGGGCTCATCCCCGAGTTCATCGGTCGCCTCTCGGTCATCACGGCCCTCGAGGGCCTCGACGAGGAGACCCTCGTCCGGATCCTCACCGAGCCTCGCAATGCGCTCGCCAAGCAGTACGCGCGACTGTTCGCCATCGACGGCGTCGAGCTCGAGTTCGAGCCGGATGCCCTGACGGCCATCGCGAAGAAGGCACACGAGCGAGGCACGGGTGCTCGCGGTCTCCGGGCGATCATGGAGGAGGTCCTCCTCGACATGATGTTCGACGTCCCCAGTGACGACGAGATCGCCAAGGTCGTGGTCACCCAGGAGACGGTCGAGGCCAAGGTGCTGCCGACGATCGTGCGCCGCAGCGAGGAGACCCGTAAGCGCACGCCGCGCAAGCGCAGCGCCTGATAGTGGTGGCGCGAAGGCGCCTCGACCGACCACGATGGGTGCCGTGAGCACGGCATACCGATTGCGCAGCGGTGACCGCGGTCCGGTGCAGCAGTCGCCCGTCACCTGCGGATCGGCCTGCCTGACGGTGGCACGCATGCTCGTGGATCCGGCGTTCGCCTCGTGGATCCGCACCGGCCGACCGCACCTCCCCGGTGCCCCAACCGGTGACACCGAAGGCGAACGGTTCGCCGCCTACGAGCGCGTCGTGCAGCGGCGGACCAATGGGCTCTTCCCCGCGGGCCTGCACCTCAACGTGCCGTGGCCACGCGCCCTGGGCACGCCGCCCTGGGGCGCCAAGCGCGAGTTGGAGTTCGGTGCCGCGCGCCGGGGGACGGACTACACCGTCGAGGTGCTGCGCCCTGACGATGCCGACGCGCTACGCCAGTCCTTCGACCGGCTCGTCGACGTGGTGGCCGAGGGCGAGCCGGGGCTGCTCTACGTCGGCGCGTCCACCCTGCCCCGGCATGTCGTCCTCATCCTTCCCGGTGACGGTGACCGGATGCTCGACGTCTACGACCCGGGCACCGGCCGCGTCGACCACTTCCGGCGCGACGCGATGGTCGAACGCCGGTTGGGGCTGTCCGGCTGGGACGTGGCGTGGTTCAGTGTCCAGCCGATGGGTTACGGGCGACGGTCCGTGCGAGTGCCGGCGACCGATTTCGACCCCGCCCCCGCCTGAGACTCCCTTTGCGTCCGCGTCTTTCGTCGCTACGGCGACGCAAGACGCGGACACAAGGGCTAGGGGGTCTTGGGCTTCTCGACAGGGATGAGCACTGCGTCGCTGCCGACGGTTTCCGATCCCTCGGGTCCTTCGGCCAGGCGCAACTCGCCGGTGATCCGGCCGGCCGCCCGGAGATCGGCCTCACCCGCACGCACCAGGTCGTGGGATGCCGCGGGGCCGGTCAGCGTCAGCGCGGTCACCTCGGCGCGCATGCCGACCTTGGCCTCCGACTTCACCTTGCGGACCGCCGCCAAGGCGCCGGCCACGGCCGTGAGCACCTCGGGATCACCGCCGGCCGGCAACTCCAGCACCGTGGGCCACGACGCGCGGTGGATCGAGTCCTCGTGCGTCCAGGACCAGACCTCCTCGGTGACATAGGGAAGCATCGGCGCGAGCAGCCGCAGCACGACGTCCAGCGCCAGCCGCAGGGTCGCGCGAGCGCTCGCCGCGCCCTCCTCACCGCGCGAGCCGTAGGCGCGGTCCTTGACCAACTCGAGGTAGTCATCGCAGAAGGACCAAAAGAAGGTCTCCGTGGCCTCCAGGGACCGCGTGTAGTCCCAGGCCTCGAAGCCGGCCGTCGCCCGCTCGACGACGGTGCGCAACTGGGCCAACAGCGCCAGGTCGAGCGGATCGGTGACCTGGGCCGCGAGATCACCGGTCACGTCCCCGAAGCCGAGCGCGAACTTGCTGGCATTGAGCACCTTGATCGCCAGCCGCCGCCCGACCTTCATCTGGCCGATGTCGTAGGCCGCGTCCGTCCCCAGGCGACCGCTGGCGGCCCAGTAGCGCACAGCGTCGGCCGAGTGCTCCTTGACGACGTCCTCGGGGGTGACGACATTGCCCTTGGACTTGCTCATCTTCTTGCGGTCCGGGTCGAGGATGAAGCCGCTGATTGCGGCGTTCGTCCACGGTGCCGTCCCGTGCTCCCAGAAGGACCGCACGACCGTCGCGAAGAGCCAGGTGCGGATGATGTCGTGCGCCTGTGGACGCAGGTCCATCGGGAAGACCTTGGCAAACAGTGGGCTCTCGCCAGTGCCGTCCGCGCCCTCGCCGCGCCATCCGGCAGCGATCTGCGGGGTGAGCGAGGAAGTGGCCCAGGTGTCGAGGACGTCCGGGTCGCCGACGAACCCACCGGGTATGCCGCGTTGCGCCTCCTCGTAACCAGCGGGCGGGTTGGCGGCCGGGTCGACCGGCAAGTCGCTCTCGGCGGGCAGGATCGGGTGGTCGTGGTCGACTTCGCCGTGCTCGTCGACGGGATACCAGACCGGGATCGGCACCCCGAAGAAGCGCTGTCGTGAGACCAGCCAGTCCCCGGAGAGGCCGGCCACCCAGTTCGCGTAACGGGCCTGCATGAAGGGCGGGTGGAAGGCGACGGACTGACCCATCCCGATGAGCTTGGCGTTGAGGTCGGCCTCCCGCCCACCGTTGCGGATGTACCACTGACGGGTGGTGACGATCTCGAGCGGCTTCTCGCCCCGCTCGTAGAAGTTGGCCTTGCGTTGCGTCGGAGTCGGCTCGCCGTCGAGGTCGCCGGAGTCCCGAAGCGCGGTCACGATCGCCTCACGGGCCGAGAAGGCCGTCTTGCCGGAGACGCCCTCGGCGTAGAGACCGGCGCCCGGGCCGCCCGCCAGCCATTCGGGTGTCTCGGCCTGCAGTCGACCGGTCCGAGTGATGATCGACCGGGTCGGCAACTGCAGATCGCGCCACCACTGCACGTCGGTGAGGTCACCGAAGGTGCAGCACATGGCGATGCCGGCGCCTTTGTCCGGCTCGGCGGCCGGGTGCGCCAGCACCGGCACCTCGACCCCGAAGAGCGGTGAGGTGACCGTGGAACCGAAGAGCGCGGCATACCTTTGGTCATCGGGGTGGGCGATGAGCGCGACCACCGAGGGGATGAGCTCGGGTCGGGTGGTCTCGATGAAGATCGGGCCGTCGGCACCGTGGAAGGCGACGCGGTGGTAGTGGCCGGGGTAGTCCCGCGCCTCGAGCTCGGCCTGGGCGACGGCCGTCTGGAAGGTCACATCCCACAGGCCGGGCGCCTCGGACTGGTAGGCCTCGCCGCGAATCACGTTGCGCAGGAACGCCTGCTGCGAGGTCGCCCGTGAGTGGTCGTCGATCGTCCGATAGGAGATCGACCAGTCGAGCGAGAAGCCCATCCGCCGGAAGAGTCTCTCGAAGGCCTCCTCGTCGCGCACCGTGAGCACGTCACAGAGCTCGATGAAGTTCTGCCGGCTGATCGGCTTCTCGTCGGCGGACTTGGTCGACTTCGCGTTGCCCTCGAAGGGCGGCACGAAGTCGGGGTCGTGGTGCAGTGAGGCGTCGCCGCGCACGCCGTAGTAGTTCTGGACGCGCTTCTCGGTCGGAAGGCCGTTGTCGTCCCAGCCGATCGGGTAGAAGACGTTGAAACCACGCATCCGCTTGTAGCGCGCCATGCAGTCGGTGTGCGTGTAGCTGAAGACGTGCCCCATGTGCAGCGATCCGGAGGCCGTGGGCGGGGGAGTGTCGATCGAGAAGACCTCGCCGCGCTCACCGGCCAATGCGCGGTCGCGGTCGAAGGCGTAGGTGTCCTGCTCGCGCCATACCTGCGTCCACCTGTCCTCCAGCCCGTCCAGGGACGGGCGCTCGGGAATCCGGGCAGCACTCGATGAGGTGGTGTCAGCGGTCATGGGTCGATTCTCCCAGATGGTGGACCGGGTCACGGACGTGCGTCAGGCCCGCTCGGTCTCGCGGCGGGCCCGCCGAATCATGCCCCACATGCCGAGCGCCAGGACGGTGCTCCCGGTGCCGAGGGGCAGCCACAGCGTGGTCTGGCGCTGGTCGGCGTTGGGATCGGGGACCGGAGTCAGATCAAGGGCCTGGGGTTCGTCTCGCGCGTCCCGCTGGGGTCTGCTGGCCGTCACCTCGAGTCGGTGGATGATCTGGGCGGCGGACTCCTGGGGGAAGCGTTGCCGGAGCAGGGCGACAGAGCCACTCACCAGCGCTGTCGCATAGCTCGAGGAGGGTGCGCCGTCATAGCCGCAGTCCCCCCAGGCCCGGTTGGCGAACTACAGGCCGGTCCCGACGTGACACCCGAGCAATTGCGGATCCGCTCCTGGTGGAGGGGTTGCGAGGTCTTCATCCTCGTGGACGACTACGACCTGGTCGATCCAGGCGATGCGCGACCTCGCGGCACCGGGCCTCATGCTCAGCTCGAGCCCCGACGAAGGTGCCCTCGTCGGCCGGATCAAGGGGACGCCCCAACCCCCCGGCCGTGGCCGCATCGTCTCGCGCGAACTGGGCGATCAGGTCCTCCAATTGGCCTTCCAGCCCTCGGCCCACGAGTGAACCTACGCTCGCGTAGGGTGGTGCCATGGAGTTCCCCTACACGCCGGTCATCGGCCTGGCGCGGACCGTCTTCTTCCTCCAGGGGCTGAGGTTCACCATCCTCGGTGAGGAGAACGTCCCGGCGGTGGGCGGTGCCGTGATGGCGATCAACCACACCGGCTACTTCGATTTCACGTATGCCGGGCTCGCGGCTCGCCCGCGCGGCCGTCTGGTCCGCTTCATGGCCAAGAAGTCGGTTTTCGGACATCGCGTGACCGGCCCGCTGATGCGAGGGATGAAGCACATCCCCGTCGATCGGCATGCCGGGCAGGGAGCGATCGAGGCGGGTCTGGCCGCGGTCCGTGCCGGCGAGATCGTCGGGATCTTCCCCGAGGCGACCATGTCCAGGTCCTTCGAGCTCAAGCCCTTCAAGGGTGGAGCCGCGCGCATCGCCCGCGACGGTGGCGTACCGCTGCTGCCGACGACGCTCTGGGGGAGCCAGCGGGTGTGGACCAAGGACGCCCCGAAGCATCGGCTGCGCAGCAACACGCCGATCCACATCACCGTGGGGCAGCCCCTGCACCTGGCCCCGGACGCCGACCTCAACGAGGCCACCGAGCAGCTGCGGTTGGCCATGGCCGGTCAACTTGCTGCCCAGCAGGCGGCATACCCGCGGATGACCGGTGACGACCTCCGCTACCTGCCGGCCCGCCTCGGCGGGACGGCGCCGACGCCGGAGCAGGCCCACGAACGTGACCACCAAGACATGACGCGCAGGGTCGACAAGTTCAACCGCGGATCCAGTTCCTGACGATCAGACCGGGTGCCCGAGGTGCGCCAGGGCCTGACGCAGCAGGACGTCGTGGCCGCGGTCGAGATCGGCGAGCAGGGCGGGGTCGCGGGCCTCGTCCGGGGTGAGCCAGGCGAGGTCGAGTGCGTCCTGTTGCGGCGCACAGTCACCGGCCACGGGCACGACATAGGCGAGTGAGACCGCATGCTGGCGGGGGTCGTGGAAGGGCGTCACGCCGGGAGTGGGGAAGTACTCGGCGACGGTGAACGGCTGCGGGCTCAGCGGGATGCGGGGGAGGGCCATCGGCCCGAGGTCCTTCTCGACGTGCCGCAGGATGGCGTCGCGCAGCCGCTCGTGATGCAGCACGCGGCCGGAGACGAGCTCGCGAGTGATGCGGCCGTCCTCGTTGACCCGCAGGAGCAGGCCGATCCCGGTCACGGTGCCGCGCTCGTCGACCCGCACCGGGACGAGGTCGACATAGAGGATCGGCAGCTTCTCCCGAGCCTGATCCAGGTCCTCACGGCTCAGCCAGGCGCTGTCACGATCCAGTTCGAGGGGCATGAGGCGATTGTGCCAAGGGTGGCCCACAGGTGGTGGATCAGGGCGGGTTAGCATCGCCGGGTGCGGGTCCTGGTGCTGGGTGGGACGGCCGAAGCGCGGGCCTTGGCCGTCGCGCTGCTCGACAGGGGGGTGGACTTCGTCTCCTCGCTGGCGGGTCGCGTCACCCGTCCGCGTATGCCGGTGGGCCAGGTTCGCATCGGCGGTTTCGGCGGCGTGGACGGGCTGGCTGACACTCTCCGCGAGGGGGGATTCACCCATCTCATCGACGCGACGCATCCGTTCGCGACAACGATGACCGCGCACGCCGTTGCCGCCGCAGAGCTCGCGGGTGTGCCCGCGCTGCGGCTCGCGCGCCCGGGGTGGGCGGGACGCACCGACGCCGACACGTGGACGTGGGTGCCCGACCTCGACGCGGCCCGTGTCGCGGCGGAGTCGCTCGGGAGTCGGCCCTTCCTCTCCAGTGGCCGCCAGACGCTGCCCCATTTCGCAGGGTGGATCGACCGGGACGTCCTCGTCCGCGTCGTGGAGCCCTTGGACGGGGAGGTCCCGCCGCGCTGGACAGTGGTCCTGGATCGTGGGCCCTACTCCCTCGACCGTGAGCTCGACCTGTTGCGAGGACACCGCATCGACGTCCTGGTCGCGAAGGACTCCGGCGGCGCCTACACCAGCGCCAAGCTCGACGCCGCCGACGAACTGGGCGTCGCGGTCGTCGTGGTGGCTCGCCCACCGGCGCCGAGGGATCTGGTGACGATCGATGACGTCGCCGGCTGCCTCAGTTGGCTCGGCGCGACCGGCGCGACCGGCGACGAGCCACGACGCCCCGAGCCGCCACGATGAGGCCGAGCGAGATCAGCCCGATGCTCCGCTCGAGGTGCACGGCGAGGCCCAGGTCGGCGGCCGTCACCGCGGGCCCGTCGCCCAGGCGTCCGCGGTCCTCGACCACACCGTCATAGGTGTTCGATCCGCCCAGCGAGACACCCAGAGCGGCGGCGAAGGCGGCCTCGACCGGCCCGGCGTTCGGGCTCGGGTGTGCCGGCGCATCCCGGACAACCACGGTGAGGACGTGGCGCGCCCCGGAGGTCGATCCGGTGGCGATCGCTGTGCTCAAGACGGTCAACCGGGCTGGGAGCCAGTTGGCGAGATCGTCGAGTCGGGCTGCGGCCCAACCGAATTCGCGATACCGCGGCGATCGGTGGCCGATCATGGCGTCGAGGGTGTTGATCGCCCGATAGGAGAGCAGGCCGGGCACCCCCGCCACTGCGCCCCAGAAGAGTGGGGCCACGAGCGCATCGGCGCCGTTCTCGGCCACCGACTCCACGGTGGCGCGGGCCACCTCATCGGGTGAGAGCGCGGAGGGGTCGCGTCCGACGAGATTGCGCACCTGCCGTCGGGCAGCTGCCAGGTCTCCTGCGGCGAGCTGGTCCCGGATCGTGAGGGCCTCGCGTTCCAGCGAGCGGCCACCGAGCACGGCCCACGTCGCCGCGGCCGTGAGGAGCACTCGCCCGCTCCGCGGACCGACCATGCGGTCGAGGAGCACGCCCGTGCCGGCCGCGGCGCCCACGAGTGCGGCGACGTGCACCGCCCCCCGGAGCCGGGTGGAGGCGTGGTCGCGAGCCTCCAACGCGGCAGCGGCCCGCCCAAAACCGGCGACCGGGTGGAAGCGGCGGGGGTCGCCGAGGACCCGGTCCGCGGCATACCCCAGGACCAGTCCAGCCACGACCCTCATGCGTCGTCCTTGAGGGTGAGGACCTGGCCGGCGACGACGAGCAGCACGCGATCACTCGCGCCCGCCACGGCTTGGTTGAGTCGACCGAGCTCGTCGGCGAAGACGCGGGCCGACCGGTGCTCGGCGATCCCGCCGAAGCCCACCTCATCGGTGACCGCGACGACGTCGTGCGGGCAGGCCAGCCACGCGGACACCACCGCCGAGACCTCACGGTCGAGCGCGGACCGCCAGTCAGCCACCGGTTGGTCCCAGGCCTGCAGGCGGTCGAGGGCCGTCACCAGCCAGCCGCCGAGGCTGTCGACGAGGGCCGGCCCGGTGAGCGCGGCGAGCGCCCCCGGGAGGTCCGACGTCTCCACGGTCCGCCACGACGCGGGTCGGCGCGCGCGATGGTCGCGGATGCGGGCGGCCCAGTCGGGGTCATCGTCGCGACCGGGGGCGGTCGCGACATAGGTGGCGTCCGCGTCGAGGAGGCTCTCGGCGAGGGCGGACTTGCCGGAGCGGATCCCTCCGGTGACCAGGGTCCTCATGACGCGATGCCCACGGTCAGCACCACGAGGAGGGTGCCCAAGCCGACTTCGATCACGGCACCGAGGACATCGCCGTTGATCCCACCGAAGACGCGCAGGGCGCTGCGGACCACCCATCCCACGACCGCGAGGAGCGCCACGACGGCGGCGGCGCCCTGCCACCACGGCAACCCGGCGAGCGTGCCGGCCGTGGTCAGGGCCGCCGCCGTGGCGCCGACGACCACGGCGCCGACGGGGCCGGGGACGGTGCTCGCGACGACGACGCCGAGGGTGGAGCCCTCCGCCGGCGGCAGGCCACGCAGGCAGCCGAGAGTGGCGGCGACGCGGGACGCCACGACCCCGGCACCCGCGATGAGCCAGCCTCGGGGGAGCTCCTGCAGGGCCGCCACGGCCGCGATCTGGACGAGGACCACTACGAGCAGCGCGGCCACACCCATCGGCCCGACGTCGCCCGTGCGCAGCACGCGGAGGGCGCGCTCACGATCCCACCCCGCCCCGATGCCGTCGGCGGTGTCGGCCAGTCCGTCCAGGTGGAGGGCGCGCGTGGCGAGGGCCAGCGCTCCGATCGACAGCGACGCCGTGACGAGCGCGGGTAGCGCGAGCCACCGTCCGAGCACGCACGTCGCGGCGACGAGCACGCCCAACGGGAGTGCCGCGACCGGGGCCAAGGCCATCGACCAGGCGCCGACCCGGCGCGTGGGCCGGGGGATGTGGCCGACGGGGATCATCGTGAGCGTCCCGACGGCCAGCCTCAGCCCGCCCCAGGCAGCATTCATCGCGGGGACTCCCTCAGGCCTGGGGGAGCAGGGCGGACACGGCGGGACCGATGACCGTGACGGCGGGGGCGCCGATGTCCTCGGCGGCCGCTGCGGCGGGCAAGGTGGCGAGGTCGCCGCGGACGAGGCGTTGCGAGGGCATTCCCCCGTCGGCGATGGAGGCCGCCGGCGTGGCCGGGTCCAGGCCGGCCCGGAGGAGGCGTTCGGTGATCTGGGGCAGGGCCGCGACCCCCATGAGGATGACGATGGTCAGACCGAGCCGGGCCAGGGCATCCCAGTCGATGTCGCTGCGCGGGTCGTCCGGGGTGACATGGCCCGAGACGACGACGAAGCCCTGGGTGAGGCTGCGGTGGGTCAGCGGGATGCCGGCCAGGGCCGGCACGGCGATGGAGGAGGAGACTCCCGGCACCACCTCGACCGGGATGCCGGCCTCGACGCAGGCATTCCACTCCTCGCCGCCGCGACCGAAGACGAAGTTGTCACCGCCCTTGAGGCGCACGACGCGGCGCCCGGCGAGCGCGCGGTCGACGAGGATGGCGTTGATCTGCTCCTGGGGCGTGAACTCCCCGCGCGGGATCTTGCCGACGTGGACGACTTCGGCGCCGGGCTTGGCCTGCTCCAGTGCCGCCAGGGGGGCCAGCCGGTCACAGACGAGGACGTCGGCAGTGCGAACGGCCTCCAGTCCCGCGATCGTGAGCAGGCCGAGGGGGCCGGGGCCGCCGCCGACGAGGACGACCCGGCCGGTGGTTCGGTCGGTCGTCGCGGTCGCCGCGGCGCGCAGCGGGTCGCGCAGGACGATGTCATAGCGCCCGGTGTCGAGGTCGTCCTCGGTGTGCAGGGTGATGAGGCGGCGACCGGCCAGGTCGACGAGTCGGGCATCGGGTGCCGGGCTCTGGACGTCGACGCGTGCGCCCTGGTCGAGGAGCGACTGGACCGTCTCGGACGCGCGCGGACCCGGCTCCACGATCAGGACGTGGGGCGCGGAGCCATCGGGGAGGGGGAGGCGCAGGGTCATGCGGTGAGCTCTCTGCGGGGTGGAGCAGATCGGTCAGTGGGGTGGGCCGAGGCGGTCACCATGGAGGCCCCGGGGTGGCCGACCGCTGACGCACGGGCAGCAGTGCCGCCGAGGACGGACGGCAGCTCGCGCAGGAGTCCATCGGTCGTGTGCGGATCGCGCACGGCGATGCGGACCCAGTCGGTCCCGAGGCCGGGGAAACTGTCGCCGCGCCGCACGGCATACCCACGCTCACGCAGCACCGTGTGGATGCCGGGACCGACCCGGACGAGGACGAAGGGCGCCGCGCCCGCCACCGGGTCGAGGCCCAAGGCCTGCAGTCCGCGCACGAGATGACGTCGCCACCCGGCAGCCTCGCGCGCCAGCTCCGCCTCTTCCGCGCGGGCCGCGGGGGCGCAGACGGCGACGCTGGCCCGGGCGGCCAGCGAGGACACCGACCAGTGCGGCTGCTGCTCGGCGAGCAGGGCGAGGAGGGCGGGGTCTCCGACGACATAGCCGGCGCGCAGGCCGGCCAGGCCCCACGTCTTGGTCAGCGAGCGGATGACGAGGACGCCTTCGAGATCGGACGAGATCAGCGAATCAGGCTCTCCCACAATGGCATCCATGAAGGCCTCGTCGACCACCAGGACACGTCCGGGGGCACGCAGTGACTCCAGGGACGAGCGTGGATGGAGGACTCCGGTCGGGTTGGTCGGGTTGCCGACGAAGACCAGGTCGGCGTCGGCGGGCACGCGCTCGGGGTGCAGGAGGAAGCCGTCCGGCGCGCTGAGCACGTGCTGGTCGGGCACGCGGCCGGCCCGGCGCAGGGCCGACTCCGGCTCGGTGAACTGCGGGTGCACGACGAGGGGTCGCCGGCCCGCGATGGCGCGCGCGATGAGCGTGAAGGCCTCGGCGCCCCCGCTCGTGGGCAGGACCATCTCCTCGGGGACGCCATGGCGTCGGGCCAGTGCCGCTGCGGCCTCGCCGACGACCGGGTATGCCGCGAGGTCGCCGATGCCTTCGCGCAGCGCGGTCGCGAGCCAGGCCGGCGGTGCGGGCACTCGGACGTTGACGGCGAAGTCGACCAGTCCGGGCCCGACCTCGGCGTCGCCGTGGTGGTCCAAGCCGACCGAGGCTGCCGGCTCGGGTGCGGACGGGAACGCGACCTGTGCAGGCGCCGTCGGGTGAGCTGCTGGAGGTGCGCCGAGGAGGACCGGCGGCTGCGCGGCATACGCGTGCACGGAGGCGGCGAAGGCGGCCGGCACGGACGGGTTCCCGGCCCAGTGGGTGTGCAGATAGGAGGCGTGCACGGTGGCGTGTCCGGTGCCGGCCGGGTCGAGCGCAAAGCCATCAACCCCGTCCTCGTGCGCCCACGCCGCGGTGGGGCCCGCCCCCGGTGCGGTGCGCGTCCGGTGGAACTCGTGACCGCGCGACGTCGTGCCCGCCGGCCCGAGGATGCTGTCGACCGTGGTGCGGGCCGAGCGGTACTGCAGCGTCAGGCGGGGGTGCATCGCGGCGTCAGCGGGGACGGCGCCGACGAAGTCGTGACCCTCGAGGGTTCGGCAGAGGTAGAGCAGGCCCGCACACTCGGCGACCGTGGGCATGCCGGAGGCGATGGCGTCGCGCACCGATGCGGTGAGCGCGGTGTTTCGGGACAGTGCCGGGGCGTGGGCCTCGGGGAAGCCACCGCCGAGATAGAGACCGCTGGTGCCCACTGGGAGTGAGGTGTCGAGGGCGGGGTCGAAGAGGACCGGCTCGCAGCCATGGGCCCGCAGCAGCTCGTCGGTCTCGGCGTAGCGGAAGGTGAAGGAGCGGCCACCGGCGACGGCCACGACCGGCCGGGCCGCCGATGGGTCGGGGTGCGGGTGCGGGGCATCGAGCTCGGCCGTGGGGGACCACGGTGTGGCCGCCAGGTCGGGAGCCCGGCCGGCGAGTTCAAGGAGCAGGTCGAGGTCGATCAGTTGGGCGGTCTGCTCGGCGAGGCGGTCGAGGGCGCTGACGGCGTCGGTGCGCTCGGCGGCCGGGATCAGCCCGAGGTGGCGCGACGGGGCGCTGACCCCGGCGTCGCGCGGCAGGACACCGAGCACCGGCAGGCCGGTGGCCTCGACACTCGAGCGCACCTCATGGGCGTGGCGCGCCGACCCCGACTTGTTGAGGATGACGCCGACGACGTCGACGGCCGGATCGAAGGTCCGCAGCCCGTGCAGGGTGGCCGCGATCGTGCGGGCAGCCGACGAGATGTCGGCGACGAGGACGACCGGGGTGCGCGTGAGGGTGGCCAGGTGGGCGGTCGACGCGAAGCCGCCGGTGCCGATCCGTCCGTCGAAGAGGCCCATCACCCCTTCTATGACTGCCACGTCGGCGGGCGCGGGGGTCCGGGCCCCGTGGAGGAGGAGCGGGACGATGAGTTCCTCGGAGGTCAGCCAGGGGTCGAGGTTGCGACCGGGACGCCCGGTGGCGAGCGCGTGATAGCCGGGGTCGATGTAGTCCGGGCCGACCTTGGCCGGGGACACGACGTGACCGGCCCGGGTCAGGGCGGCCATGATGCCGACGGCGATGGTCGTCTTGCCCTGTCCCGATGCCGGTGCCGCGATGACGACCCGGGGCAGCCGGGTCGGTCTCACCACTCGATGCCCTTCTGGCCCTTCTGGCCCTTGTCGAAGGGGTGCGCGATCTTGGTCATCTCGGTGGCGACGTCGGCGATCTCGAGGAGGCGAGGATGCGGGTCGCGCCCGGTGATGACGACGTGTTGGTAGCCGGGGCGGTTGGTCAGGGTGTCGACGACGTCGTCGATGTCGAGCCACCCCCACTTGAGGAGATAGGTGAACTCGTCGAGGACATAGAGCGTGTGCGTCTCGTCGGCGAGGCGTCGCTTGATCTCCGCCCAGCCCTCCCGGGCCGCCTCGGCGTGGTCCTCCTCGGTGCCGGCCTTGCGCGACCACGACCAGCCCGAGCCCATCTTGTGCCACTCGATGGGGCCGCCCTGGCCGGTCGTGCGGTGCACGTCGTCCAACGCGGCCAGGGCCGCCTGCTCGCCGATCCGCCACTTGGCGGACTTGACGAACTGGAAGACCCCGATCGACCAGCCCTGGTTCCAGCCGCGCAGGGCCAGTCCGAAGGCCGCCGTCGACTTCCCCTTGCCGGCGCCGCCGTGGACGATGACGAGCGGGCTGTTGCGGCGTTGGCGCGTGGTGAGGCCGTCCGCGGCCTGCACGGGGGTCACTCCCTTGGCCATCAGGCGGCCCTCCTGTCGTTGATGAGTGCCACGAGATGGTCCGCGGCGATGTCCTCGAGGGGCAGGTGCTCGGCCCCCATGCGCCCGGCGAGGTCCTTGGCCAGCCCCATCCGGAAGCGGCCCGACTCGCAGTCGATGACGACGGTGTCGACCGCCAGGTGGGCCCACTGGTCGGCAATCCGCTGCGCGCGCGCCAGAGCATCGGCGCCCGCCGTGGCCCGGCCGTCGGTGACGAGCACGAGCAGCGCCCGGCGTCGGGGGTCGCGGATGCGCTCCAGGCCGAGGGCCTTCGCGGCGGTGGTCAGGCCCTCGGCCAGCGGGGTGCGGCCACCGTGGGGCAGCTCGGCAAGGCAGGCGGCGGCGGCCTCGACCGACGAGGTCGGCGGCAGCGCGAGCTGGGCACCGGCTCCGCGGAAGGTCACCAGGCCGACCCGATCACGCCGTTGGTAGGCATCCATGAGCAGCGAGAGCACGGCCGTCTTGACCTCGGCCATCCGCGAGCGCGCGGCCATGGAGCCGGAGGCGTCGACGACGAGGAGGACGAGATTGGACTCCCTGCCCTGGGTGATCGCCGAGCGCAGATCGCTCCCGCGGATCTCGAGCCGGCCCGGCCCGGTCGATCCGGTGGCGCGCGCGCCACGCTCGCGGGCGGCGGCCGTGATGGTGGCGGTCAGGTGGACGCGCCCCGTGCGCTCCCGGCTGGCGCCGACGGTGCGACCCCAGCTCGTGATCGCCCGACTGCGCTTGCCCGCCGCCCCGGAGCCCGTGCCCCGCACGCTCAGCCGACGGATCCGGTAGGGGTCGTGGGCCTGCGCCACGCCCTGCACGGGTGCCGGCAGGTCGGTCTCCGGTGCGTCCTTGCCCGACTCGGTGTCCGAGGGATCCGGTGCCGGGGGGTCGGGCCGCGGATCGCGCGCGTCGTCCTTGCCCTCCGCGGAGTCCTGCGGCCCAGACGGCGGGGGATCGGTCGCGTCGGCCTCTTCGTCAGCGCCCTCCTGACTCTCCGGGTCCTCCGACCCCTGTGGGTCCTGGGGGTCTTGTGGGCCTTGGGGGTTCTCGGGCGGCGGCTCGTCGTCGCCGAGCAGGCGGTCGAGGAGGTCCTCGTCCAGCCCGGGTGCATCGAAGGGCGCGCGCCGGCGGCGGTGGGGGAGAGCGAGTTTGGCGGCCGTGCGGATGTCCTCACGAGTGACCTCGGCGCGGCCCTCCCACGCCGCGTGGGCCACGGCGGCGCGCGCGGTGACGATGTCGGCGCGCATCCCGTCGACCTCGAAGCCCGCACACACGGTCGCGATCTTGTCGAGCGCCCAGTCGCTGAGGCGAACCCGCCCCAAGCCCTCCTGCGCCACCGCGATCCGGGTGGCCAAGTCGACCTGCGCCGCGGCATACGACGCCTGGAAACCGGCGGGGTCGGCGTCGAAGGCCAACCGGCGGCGGACGACGTCCGCGCGCTGCGCGGGGTCGCGACTGGCCCGGACCTCGACGGTCAGGCCGAAGCGGTCGAGCAACTGGGGACGCAGCTCGCCCTCCTCGGGGTTCATGGTGCCGATCAGGACGATGCGCGCCGGGTGCGAGACCGAGACGCCGTCCCGCTCGACCGTGTTGCGGCCCATGGCGGCGGCATCGAGGAGCAGGTCGACGAGGTGGTCGTGGAGGAGGTTGACCTCGTCGACATAGAGCAGTCCGCGGTGGGCCTGGGCCAGCAGGCCCGGCTCGAAGGCCGTCTCGCCGCGGCCCAGGGCCTTGCTGAGGTCGAGGGAGCCGATGACGCGATCCTCGGTGGCCCCGACGGGCAGCTCGACGAGGCGGGCCGGTCGGCTGGTCGAGGCGGGGTCGACGTGCGGGCCGTCCGGGCAGTCCGGGTCCGGGGAACGGGGGTCGCAGGCGAACCGGCAGTCGGGCACGACCGCCTGGCGCGGCAGGATCTCGGCGAGGGCGCGCACCATCGTCGACTTGGCGGTGCCCTTCTCGCCGCGCACGAGCACCCCACCGACCTCCGGCGAGACCGTCGTGAGGACGAGCGCGAGGGCCATCTCGTCGGCGCCGACGATGGCGGCGAACGGGTAGCTGGACACGACGCTCCTCCTGGTGAGTGACCACGCTCACCGGCCGATTCGGCCGCCGCGGGGCCCCGGGGCGGCGTGACGCAGGAGGACGTCCTGGCTTCCGGGCCCCTCGTCGGGAGACCGGTCACAGTGGCGGGACCGCTCCGGATTCGCACCGGTATTCCTCGCCCTGCGTCGCCCGCATCCTCCCACACCGGCGCGCCCCGGGCCGGTGAGCCCGGTGCCTCGACGGACGTAGGCTGTCGCGCGTGATCGAGGTCGTGGGCATCGGGGACGACGGTTGGGCCGCCCTGCCGCGGCACCACCAAGACCTCGTGCTCCGTGCCCCGGTCGTCCTCGGCGGGGTCCGCCACTTGGCGCAACTGCCACCCATCGAGGGTCAGCGGCGCGAATCGTGGCCCACGCCGCTTCGGACCCAGTTGCCCGCGCTGCTCGCCGACGTCGGCTCCGGGGGCGTGGTCGTGCTGGCCAGCGGTGATCCGCTGACGTCAGGCGTCGGCACGACCCTCATCGAGTTGCTCGGTCGTGACCGGGTGCGGATCCACCCGAGCATCTCCTCCGAGACGCTGGCCCGCGCCCGGATGGGTTGGCCGGCCGAGGAGACCACGGTCGTGAGTGTCGTCGGCCGTTCCCCGGAGCGGCTCCGCCGCCACCTGGATCCGGGGGCTCGCCTGGTCGTGCTCTGTGCCGACGGCTCGACGCCGGCCGCCGTCGCGGAGCTCCTCACCGGTGAGGGATGTGGCGGGTCGACGATGACCGCCTGGTGGCATCTTGGGGGACCGAGCGAGGGCAGCCGATCGGGCACCGCTCGCGGCTGGGACTCCACACCAACCCCCGACCTGGTCATCCTCGCGCTCGAGGTCGACGTCCTCGCCACGATGCGCCCAGCCGTGGGCCCCGCGCCCGGCCGCCCCGAGGACGCCTTCGACCACGACGGCCAGATCACCAAGCGTGACGTGCGCGCGAGCGCCCTGGCCCACCTCCGGCCGACGCCGGGCGCGCTGCTCTGGGACCTCGGGGCCGGGTCGGGGGCCGTCTCGATCGAGTGGGCACTCGCGGCGCCGCGCGCACGCGCCATCGCTGTCGAACGCGACGCGGCCAGGGCCGAACGCATCCGCGCGAACGCCGCTCGGTTGGGGGTGCCCCGCGAGGTGGAGGTCGTCGAGGCCGACCATGGCGACCGGGCGGAGTCGGTGCTCGACGCCCTGCCCGACCCCGACGCCGTCTTCGTCGGCGGCGGCCTGACGAGCGACCTCGCCGACCTGGCCTGGGCCCGGCTGCGCCCCGGAGGACGCCTCGTCGCCCACGCCGTCACGCTCTCGGCCGAGGCCGTCCTCGTCGCGGCCCACCAGCGCCACGGTGGGCACCTGACACGGATGACCGTCGAGCATGCAGCGCCCCTTGGGCCCCACCTGTCCTGGACACCGGCCCGCGCGATCGTCCAATGGAGCGCTCAGAAGCCCCCCGAGCAAGGATCCCCATGACCGTCCACTTCATCGGCGCCGGCCCCGGAGCCGCCGACCTGCTCACCCTGCGGGCCGTCCGCCTGCTGCAGGAGAGCCCGGTGTGCCTCTACGCCGGCACCTATGTCGACGACGAGGTCCTCGCCCACTGCCCGCCGGGCACCCAACTCGTCGACACGGCATACCTCAATCTCGACGCGATCACGAAGACCCTCGTCGCGGCCCACGAAGCCGGCCACGACGTCGCCCGGCTCTGCTCGGGGGACCCCTCGATCTATTCGGCGATCGCCGAGCAGACGCGGCGTCTCGACGCCGCCGGCGTGCCCTGGGACCTCACCCCGGGGGTGCCCGCGTATGCCGCGACCGCGGCTCTCATCGGTCGCGAGCTGACCGTGCCCGAGGTCGCCCAGTCCGTCGTGCTCACCCGCGCGCAGAAGGACTCGACGAAGATGCCCCCGGGGGAGACGCTCGCGGCCTTCGCCGCGACCAATGCGACCCTCGTCCTCCACCTGGCCATCCGCCACACCCGACGACTGGCCGACGAGCTGAGCGCGCACTACGGGCCCAACTGCCCGGTCGTCGTCGGCTCCCAGGTGACCCAGCCCGGCGAGCTCGTCCTGCGGGGCACCCTGGCCGACATCGCCGACCAGGTCGAGGCCGCGGGCCTGACCCAGGCCGCGGTCATCATCGTCGGGTGGGCGCTGTCGGCCGAGGACTTCGTGGAGTCGCACCTCTACTCGAGCCGACCGCCTAGGCCCGCCGGGGAGGGGCGACCGGACGCCTCGCTGGTGTAGCCTGCCGAGCATCATCTGCGTGAGGAACCCGGTGCAAATCCGGGACGGTCGCGCCACTGTGAGCCGAGCCATCGGCGAGTCAGGAACTCCTGTGGATGTCGCGTGCCGCCGATCGGCGCCGCGCGTCACGTCTGATCGGGCGCGTCATCCCGAGGAAGGTGCAGCAATGCACATTGCAGAGGGCTTCCTGCCCCCACTTCATGCGGCCGCGTGGACGGCCGTCGCGGCCCCCTTCGTCATCCATGGCACCCGGGCGATCAGCCGCACCATCAAGGAGCACCCCGAGGCCACGTTGTTGCTCGGTGCCGCGGGGGCCTTCACCTTCGTCCTCTCCGCGATCAAGTTGCCCTCGGTGACGGGCTCATCGTCCCACCCGACGGGCACCGGACTGGGGGCGGTGATCTTCCGGCCCCCGGTGATGGCGGCCCTGGGGACGATCGTCCTGCTCTTCCAAGCCCTCCTGCTCGCCCATGGCGGTCTGACCACCCTCGGGGCCAATGTCTTCTCGATGGCGGTCGTCGGCCCGTGGGTCGGGTATGCCGCGTTCCGCCTGCTCGGTCGCGCTCCCTTCTCGGTCCGCATCTTCGCGGCCATGGCGTTGGCCAACCTCGCGACCTACGTCATGACCGCCACCCAACTCGCGCTGGCCTTCCCCGGCCAGAACGGCTTCGTAGGCGCGTGGTCGGTCTTCCTCGGCATCTTCGCGATCACCCAAGTGCCGTTGGCCATCATTGAAGGCCTCGTCGGCGTCCTCATCTTCAAGGCCCTGCGCAGTTGGGCCGGCCCAGAACTCTCCGCTCTCGGGGTGTTCTCGCGCCGCCCGGACCACGCCGGCACCAAGGTCGAGGAGGCCATCCATGCGTAAGCACGCGAGCACCCTGGCCATCCTCCTGGCGATCGTCGCCCTCTTCACGGTCGCGATGGTCCTCGGCACCCGCCAGAGCACCGGCGACGGCGAGACCTTCATCGGCACCGACTCGGCGGCCACCACCCACATCGAGGAGAACCACCCCGGCTACACCCCGTGGTTCCAGCCGATCTTCGAGCCCTCGAGCGGCGAGGTCGAGTCCGGACTGTTCGCGCTGCAGGCAGCACTCGGCGCAGGAGCCCTCGGGTTCGTTCTCGGCACGATGCGCGAGCGGCGTCGCCAGCGCCGGTCGGCTGCCGACGATTCGAGCCGCCCGCTGAGCGACCCGGAGCCGGCCTGTGATGCGGCCGAGCCGCAGTCGAGGGGCTGACCTTGGCGCGATTCGCCCTCGACGAGGCGGCCTGGTCCGGGCCGTGGCGTCTGCGGTCCACCGGTGAGAAGGCCCTGCTGTCACTGGGTCTGCTCACGGTGGCCGCGACCTCGCGCTCCCTCTGGGTCTCCCTCGTCGTGCTGGCCGTCGCCGTCTCCACCGCCTTGTTCGCCGCCCGCGTCCCGAAGCGCACCTATGCCCTGGCGGTGGTCGGCCCGATGACCTTCGTCGCCGTCGGTGCCATCCCCATCGCGCTGACCTTCGGCGGCCAACCCACCGACGTCCTGGCCTCACTCGGCCCGGTGTCGCTCACGTCCACCGGCCTGTATGCCGCGGCGGCGGTCGCCGTGCGGTCGGCGGCCGCGATGGCGGCCATGACCCTCCTGGCGGCCACGACTCCGATGGTCGACCTGCTCGCGGGGCTGCGGCGACTGCGGGTGCCCGAGGTGCTCGTCGACATCGCCGGCCTGGTCTATCGGATGCTCTTCACCCTGATGGACTCCGTCCTTGCCGTCCGCGAGGCGCAGGCGGCCCGCCTCGGCTTCGTCGACGGCCGGACCGCTCGTCGGTCGATGGGCCTGATGGCGGGCTCGGTCCTCGGGCGCGCCTGGCAACGGTCGCGGCGCCTCGAGGAGGGCCTGCGCGGACGAGGGTATGCCGGGTCGCTGCGGACCCTGCCCAGGGAGACGGTCGTGTCGGTGCCCTTCATGGCGGTCAGCGGTCTGATCGTGACCGCACTGGCCGCGACGTCGATCCTGTTCGCGCTGCGAGGTGTCGCATGACTCATCGCACCGGCACGTGGGAGCCCACTGTCGGGGCGGTGCTCGTGGGCGAGGGCCTTCACGCGGGCTACCCGGGGCGAGGCGACGTCCTCGACTGCGCCCATGTGTCCGTGACGGGGCGCAGCCGGCTGGCCCTGCTCGGTGAGAACGGCTCCGGCAAGACGACTCTGCTGCGCTGCCTCTCGGGTGCTCATGTGCCCGACGCGGGGAGCGTGGCCGTCGATGGCATCACGCTCCGCCACGACAACGCCGGTCTGCGCGACCATCGGCAGCGGGTGCAGCTCGTGCTGCAGGACCCGGACGACCAGCTCTTCTCGGCCGATGTGCGCGCCGACGTCTCCTTCGGCCCGATCAACCTGGGGCTCGACGACGCCGAGGTCCGCGTGCGTGTGGCGGAGGCGCTCGAGTTGCTCGATGTCACCGAGCTCGCCGACCGTCCGGTCCACCAGCTCTCCTACGGTCAGCGCAAGCGCGTGGCCATTGCCGGCGCGGTGGCGATGCGGCCGCAGGTCCTCCTGCTCGACGAGCCCACGGCCGGGCTGGATCCTCGGGCGGTCACGACCCTGCGCGCGGCGCTGTCGAATCTCGAGGCCCGGGGCACGACCGTCGTCGTGTCCACGCACGACATCGACTTCGCGTGGGAGTGGGCCGACGAGGTGGGCGTCGTCGTCGACGGCATCGTCCACCAGGGCAGCACCGTCAAGATCATGACCGACGAGGCGCTGCTCGGTCGGGCCCATCTCGGCGTCCCCTGGCCCGTGCGGCTGCTGCGTTCGCTCGGCCACGAGATCGACGTCGTCGCCCCGCCTCGGACAGTCAGCGACGTGGCGCGCCTCCTGGGCTGAGGCCGTGCTCGGGCCGGCTCAGTCGACGTAGCGCGGCGTCCAGACCCGGCCGGTGCTCGTGACGCGGGTGCTCGCCGCGCCGACCATGACCAAGCAGCCCATGTCGACCGTCTCGGGGTCGAACTCCCCGAGGGTCGTCACGGAGAGGGACTCCTGCTCCCGCCCGACGTGCCGGGCCACGACGACGACCCGGTCCGCGGGGAGGACCCCGAGCAGGACATTCTTGGCCAGACCGAGTTGGTCGGGTCGTGAGGCGGATCGCGGGTTGTAGAACGCCAGCGCGAGATCCGCCTGAGCACAGGCCCGAAGGCGCTCGACGACCACGTCCCACGGCTTGAGCCGGTCGGAGAGCGAGATGAGGGCGTGGTCGGCACCGAGCACGGCACCGGCGAGCGCCGAGGCGGCGTGGGCGGCGGTGACGCCGGGCACGACGTGGATCGGCACCGCGGCATACGCGGGGTCGGACTCGGCGGCCTCGAAGACGGCAGCGGCCATCCCGAAGACGCCGGCGTCACCACCGGAGACGACGGCGACCTCGTGACCGGCCCGCGCGAGGTCGAGCGCCTGACGGCCGCGATCGACCTCGACGGTGTTGCCGGACGGCAGCCGGGTCAGGCCTTCGCGCTGGGGGACTCGCGCGACATAGGGGGCATAGCCGATGACGTGGTCCACGTGACCCAGGACGTCGCTCGCCTCCGGCGTCACCCAGGCGTCCGGTCCGGGTCCCAGCCCGACGACATGGACGGTCCCGTATGCCGTGGAGCCGGCATCGTTGCTGGCCTCCGCACCGAGCGTGGCTGCGGGAGAATCTGATTCGTCCTGTGACTCACGCTGCCCCACATGCTGGGTCGTATCCACTGCCCCGGTCGCGCGACCGGCGGCATCGGCGCGCAATCCCTCGCCCGGGACGACGACGAGCGACATGTAGGGCACGGTGTCGGCGTCGACGTCGGCGAGGGGGAGGACGCGTTGCCGCTTGCCGGAGGCACGCTCGACATAGACGGCGCGATCGAGCAGACCAGCCTGGCGGACGGCTTCGACGACGCCCGGGAAGGTCTGGCCGAGCTTCATGACGATGGCGGCATCGGTGTCGGCCAGCCGTCGTGCGAGTTCGGGCACCGGCAGGGTCCCGGGCAGGATCGTCAGGGTGTCCTCGTGACGACACAGGCCGGTCGCGACAGCCGCCGTGGCAGCGCTCACCGAGGTCACGCCGGGCACGACCGCGGTGGGATAGAGGGGGGAGAGCCGGTCATGGACATACATGAAGGAGCCGAAGAAGAGCGGGTCACCCACGGCGAGGACGACGACGGTGCACCCTTGCCTCAAGTGGGTCTCGAGCCGGTCGGCGCAGTCGTCGTAGAACTCCCCGAGCGCGGCGTAGTAGCCGCCCGGGTGGTCGGCGAAGCCGGTCGTCACCGGGTAGCGCAGCTCCTCCTCGATCACCCCGGGAGGGAGCAGGTCGGCCACGATCGAGCGGGCCATGGACTGCTTGCCGGTGCCGGCGTGGAAGGCGATGACGTCGGCCCCGCGGATGAGTTCCGCGGCCCGAAGGGTCACCAGTCCGGGGTCGCCCGGGCCCACGCCCACGCCGAAGAGTCGGCCGGTGTGAGAGGGGCGAATGTCGTTGTTGCTCATGCCAGTTCCGATGCATTCGCCAAGGCGTTCAGGGCTGAGGCAGCCATGGCGGAGCCGCCGCGACGACCGTGGACGACCAGCCAGGGGATCTGTCCGCCCTCGGGCAAGCGGTGCTCGGCCAGGGCGAGCTTGGACTCGGCGGAGCCGATGAATCCGACGGGCATCCCGACGATGGCTGCAGGTCGCGGGCCACCGTCCAGGATGATCTCGAGCAGGTGGAAGAGCGCGGTCGGGGCATTGCCGATGGCGACGACAGCACCCTCGAGGCGAGGGCCCCACAGCGAGACCGCTGCCGCGGCTCGGGTCGTGCCCCATTGCGTGGCGAGGTCGGGCACCGCCGGATCGCGCAGGGTGCAGATCACCTCGTTGTCGGCGGGCAGGCGCCGGCGCGTCACGCCCGAGGCGAGCATGTGGGAGTCGGTGAAGATCGGGGCTCCGGCCTCGAGAGCAGCGCGAGCGCGGCTGACCAGGTCTTCGGTGGCCGCGAGGGCCGAGACGATGTCGACATCGCCCGCGCCGTGGATGATCCGCGTCGCAACCGTCACCAGGTCGGGGGCGAAGTCACGGAAGTCTGCTTCATCGCGGATCATCCCGAACGACCGGCGATAGATCTCCAGCCCATCGGTGACGTAGTCGTAGCGGCGGGTGGGGGGCACCAGCGTCATCGGTCGGAGACTCCATCGGCAGTGACGACGTCGTCGACCGAGCGCGGGTCGACGACGAGGACGTGGTCGAGGGTGGGTGCGCCACAGGCGCGTTCGCATCCGACGAGGTGGATGCGGGGTCCGCTCGGGCTCAGCGAAGGGGCAGCCGCCAGGGCGAGCTCCATGGTCGGGGACGACGTGCGCGCGCACCAGGGCGCGCCCGAGCACGCAGAGAGTCGGGCCCACGGGTCGGTGGCCGTGACGCTGAAGCCCGCGTCACCGAGCTCCTGCGCGAAGCGCGTACCGCCAGGGATGACGACCGACCGCCATGGCGTGATGACCACCTCGTCCGTCACCCGGGCGAGCGCGGTCAGGTGGTCGGCCCGCAGCATCGCGAGCGGGATGCCCGCGACCAGGTCGTCGCCGATCGGCCCCGGCACGAGGGGCGCCGCCGCGTCGACCGGCATCGGCTCCAGTCCGCGCAGGACGCGGGAGTCGGCCGGCAGGTCGCGGATGTTCCAGACGCGTGGCCCGGCCCGATGTTGCAGGAAGAGTCGGGCACGCTCGAGCAGGTGGGCGACGGCATCGTCGCGAGCACACGGCATACCCAGTCCGCCCACTCGGAGCACCCCGGTGGTGGGAGTCAATGCCTGGTAGGCCACATCGAAGGGTTCGGTGAGGACCGACCCCGTCGCGTCGGAGACGGCAAAGAGGAAGCGGCCCGGCAGGTCCGCGAGCACCGGGTCGGCGCAGAGGGCGACATCGAGTTCGGCAACGAGCGGCCCCAGCTCGGGAGCACGGGGCGCGGCGAGGATGTTCCGGGCGCGTTCATGGGTCGACGAGGGCAGAAGCCCGGTCGCCTCCGCGCGGACCATGACCTCCTCGGGGAGCGGGTCGGGCAGGCCGCGGACCTGGAGATTGGTGCGGGAGGTCACGGCCAGCATCGGCGCGCCGAAGTCCGTGCCGATCGCCAGCAGTTCCGCAAGGGTCGACACGTGCACCCGCCCGCCGGGGATGCGGAGGCGGATGATCGCCCCGTCCTGGGCCACGAACGGCGTGAGCAGACCGGGGCAGCGGTCGGCGCCGAGGCGGGTGGAGGTCACGCCGGGGAGCATACGCGCGCGTTCTCTCGGCTCCCCGTCTGCCGTAGGCTGCCGAGCGGCTGTCGTCGACGGAACCCGGTGCAAGACCGGGACGGTCCCGCCACTGTGACGCCCCGTTCACCCGGGCGAAGTCAGGAACGTCGCGACGACCTGCTCCGGCTTCCCGCCGGGCATCCTTCGACCCGGGGCGCGGACCCCAAGGGAGTTGCACTGAAATGCCACGCATTGCCCTGCTGTCCACCAGCGACACCGACCTGCTGAGCGCGCGCGCGAGCGGCGCGGACTTCGTCTGGGCCAATCCGGCGCGACCGACCCACCAGGACCTCGGAGCAGCGCTCGAGGGTGCCGACATCGTGGTCGCCCGCATCCTTGGGGGGCCGCAGGACCTGTGCTCGGGATTCCGGCGGATCGCCGCGACCGGGACGCGGATGGTCGTCCTCGGCGGCGAGCAGGCCCCCAATGCCGCGCTCATGGAGCTCTCGACGGTGCCCGCCGGTGTGGTCGCCGAGGCCCATCGTTATCTCGCGCAGGGCGGCCCGGACAACCTGCGCAACCTGCACGCCTTCCTCTCCGACACCCTGCTCCTCACCGGTGAGGGCTTCGAGCCGCCCGCCGAGCTGCCGACGTGGGGTGTGCTCGACCGGCCCGAGGTCCCCGCTCGCGAGGACGGTGCCCCGCGACCGCGGGTTGGTGTGCTCTTCTATCGCGCCCAGCAGGCCGCCGGGAACACCGCCTACGCGCACGCCCTGTGCGACGCCATCGACGAGGCCGGTGGCGTCGGTGTGCCGATCCATGCCGCGTCGCTGCGGGATGCCCCGGACGACCTGATCGCCCACCTCGGCACGCTCGACGCCCTGGTGGCGACGGTGCTCGCTGCCGGCGGCACCAAGCCGGCCACCGCGAGTGCGGGGGAGGACGACGAGGCGTGGGACGTGCGAGCCCTCGCCGAGCTCGACATCCCGATCCTTCAGGGGCTCTGCCTGACGTGGAGCCGGGCCGAGTGGGAGGAGTCCGACGACGGCATGTCGCCGCTCGACGTGGCGACCCAGGTCGCCGTCCCGGAGTTCGACGGTCGCCTCATCACCGTCGCCTTCTCCTTCAAGGAGACCGACGCCGACGGCCTGCCGCACTATGTCGCCGACCCCGAGCGCTGCGCCCGCGTCGCGCGAATCGCGGTCAACCACGCCCGCCTGCGCCACACCCCGCCGGAGCAGCGCAAGATCGCGGTTGTGCTGTCGGCGTATCCGACCAAGCACTCCCGCATCGGCAACGCCGTCGGTCTGGACACGCCCGTCTCCACAGTCCGCCTGCTGCGGGCCATGCGCGACGCGGGCTACGACCTCGGCCCCAACGGCGGCGCGGACGGCATCCCCGGTCTGGGCGAGCTCGCCCCGGTCGAGGGTGAGGCGGCGGACACGACCGCGGGCAACGCGCTCATCCACGCCCTCATCGCCGCCGGGGGGCAGGACCCGGAGTGGCTCACCCAGGAGCAGGTGAGCGGGGCCCAGGTCCGCATCCCGGCGAGCACGTATGCCGCGTGGTTCGCCGCGCTGCCGGCTGACCTTCGCGAGGCGATGACCGACCACTGGGGGGAAGCGCCCGGCGAGCTCTTCGTCGACCGGTCACGCGACCCCGAGGGCGAGATCGTCTGTGCCGCAATTCAATCGGGCAATGTCGTGCTCCTCGTGCAGCCGCCTCGTGGCTTCGGGGAGAACCCCATCGCGATCTATCACGACCCCGACCTGCCGCTGACCCATCACTACCTCGCGACCTATGGGTGGATCGAGGAGGAATTCGGCGCGCACGCGATCGTCCATGTCGGCAAGCACGGCAACCTCGAGTGGCTGCCGGGCAAGAACCTCGCGATGTCGGCCTCGTGCGGCCCCGATGCCGCCTTGGGCTCCCTGCCGCTGATCTATCCCTTCCTCGTCAACGACCCCGGTGAGGGCACCCAAGCCAAGCGACGGGCGCATGCCACGATCGTCGACCACCTCGTGCCGCCGATGGCCCGCGCCGAGTCCTATGGCGACATCGCCAGGCTGGAGCAGTTGCTCGACGAATACGGCAATGTCTCGGCGATGGACCCGGCCAAGGCGCCCGCCCTGCAGGGCGAGATCTGGACCCTGCTGCGGGCGGCAAAGATGGACCAGGACCTCGGGTTGACGGAGAACCCCGACGACTATGCCTTCGACGAGCTCGTCGGCCAGATCGACTACCACCTGTGCGCGATCAAGGACGTCCAGATCCGCGACGGGCTGCACGTCCTCAGCGAGGCGCCGACCGGCGACGGGTTGGTCAACCTCGTCCTCGCGATCCTGCGCGCCGGCCAGGTCTTCGGGGGCCGCTCCGACGGCATTCCGGGGCTGCGGACCGCCTTGGGGCATGTCGAGCACGAGAGCAGCAGTGCTGAGACGGACCGTTTCGAGGCGACCGCGCGTGCCCTCGTCACGCGGTGCGCGGACTCGGATTGGGATGCAGCCGCCGTCGACCGGATCGTGGTGGACGTCCTCGGTGCGGCCAACCCTGGCGTCTCGGCCTCGTTGACCTTCGCCTGCCGCGAGGTCGTGCCTCGCCTGCGCGAGACGACCCGCGAGATCCCCATGGTCCTGCACGCCCTCGACGGCGGCTATGTGCCGGCCGGGCCTTCCGGCTCGCCACTGCGCGGATTGGTCAACGTCCTGCCGACCGGGCGCAACTTCTATTCGGTCGACCCCAAGGCGATCCCCTCGCGGCTGGCCTACCAGACCGGCGCGGCCATGGCCGAGTCCCTCCTCGCGCGCTATCGCGAGGAGACCGGGGAGCTGCCCCAGTCGGTCGGCCTTTCCGTCTGGGGGACGTCGGCGATGCGGACCTCCGGTGACGACATCGGCGAGGTGCTCGCCCTGCTCGGCGTCATGCCGATCTGGGACGAGCAGTCCCGCCGGGTCGTCGGTCTCGAGCCGCTGTCGTTGGAGGAGCTCGGCCGGCCCCGGATCGATGTGACGGTGCGGATCTCCGGCTTCTTCCGTGACGCCTTCCCGCACGTCATCGCGCTGCTCGACGACGCCGTCGCGCTGGTCGCTGGGCTGGACGAGCCGGACGAGCTGAACTTCGTGCGGGCCCACGCGCGGGCGGACGAGGCAGTCCACGGTGACGAGCGGCGCTCTCGCACACGGATCTTCGGGTCCAAGCCCGGGTCCTATGGCGCCGGCATCCTGCAGGTCGTCGAGTCGGGCAACTGGCGTGACGACGCCGACCTCGCGGAGGTCTACACGCAGTGGGGTGGCTTCGCCTACGGGCGGGGAATGGACGGCATACCGGCCCGGGAGGACATGGAGCGCAACTATCGGCGGATCCAGGTCGCGGCCAAGAACATCGACAACCGCGAGTCCGACATCCTCGACTCCGACGACTACTTCCAGTACCACGGCGGCATGGTCGCGACGGTGCGCGCGCTCACCGGCGCCGACCCGAAGGCCTTCGTGGGCGACTCGACCTCGCCGGACGCGGTGCGCACGCGGACCCTGCAGGAGGAGACGAACCGGATCTTCCGGGCCCGTGTGGTGAATCCGCGCTGGATCACCGCGATGCAGCGACATGGGTACAAGGGCGCCTTCGAGCTGGCCGCCACGGTCGACTACCTCTTCGGGTTCGACGCGACGGCGGGGGTGATCCCGGACTGGATGTACGAGAAGCTCGCGCAGGAGTACGTCCTGGACGAGACGAACCAGGCCTTCATGCGGCACGCGAACCCGTGGGCGCTGCGCGGCATCGTCGAGAAGCTGGCCGAGGCCGCCGAGCGCGGGTTGTGGGAGCACCCCGACCCGGCGCTCATGGCAGCGATGCAGCAGGTGTATCTCGAGGTGGAGGGTGAGTTGGAGGAGTGACGATGGCGCGAGGATTCAGTGAGGGAGGCGCAGGCAGGGACCAGTCCTGGGCACGGCCCGTGCCGGTCATCGGTGACGCGACGAGTGCCCGCACCCGGCGGGAGGACCCGGCGGGCTGGGCGATGGGCGAGTCCGTGGTCGAGGCCTTGGAGTCCGTTGTCGGCGCGCGCCGCGACATCCGCCGCTTCCGGCCGGATCCGGTGCCGACTGAGCTGCTCGAGGCCGTCCTGGAGGCCGGTCACCGAGCCCCCAGCGTGGGGCACTCCCAGCCGTGGCGCTTCATCGTCGTCTCCGACCAGGCGACTCGCGACAAGGCTGCTCATCTGGCCGATGCAGCTCGGCTCGCCCAGGCCGACCACCTCACCGAGGATCGTGCCGCCCGCCTGCTCGACCTCAAACTGGAGGGCCTGCGGGAGGCGCCGCTGGGCATCGTCGTCGCCTGTGACCGTCGCACACCGGCCCTGGGCGTGCTCGGTCGCGCAACCTTCCCGGATGCCGACCTCTGGTCGTGCGCCACCGCGATCGAGAACATGTGGCTCACCGCTCGCGCCCACGGCCTGGGCATGGGGTGGGTCACCTTGTTCGACCCCGCCGACCTGGCCGACCTCTTCGGGCTGCCCGAAGGCGTCGTCACCCTCGGCTGGCTCTGCCTGGGCTGGCCCGACGAGCGACCTCCCGAGCCCGGCCTGCAACGGGCCGGCTGGTCGACCAAGACCCCGTTGGCCGAGGTCGTCCTGCGGGAGCGGTGGAGCGAGAGGGCACCGGCCCAGCCGGTCTCGCACCTGCGTGGCCCCGACGAGCACCGTCTCGTTGCGGCGACCGACGACGCCGACGACCTCCTCGCTCCACCGGACTCCCTCGGTGTGCTCGACCGTGTCTTGAATCGGGTTGTGGCACTGGGGGATCGGCCGATCGATGGCGGGACCCTCGTGCTGGCCTCCGCGGATCACCCGGTCGCGGACCTGGGCGTGAGCCCGTATGCCGTCTCCGTCACCCGCGAGGTCACCGAGGCCGCCGTCGCCGGCACGTCGATGGGCGCGGTGGCGGCGCGGACCTCAGGCCTCGACCTGCGCGTCGTGGACGCCGGAGTCCGCGGCGACGACCCGGTCGCGGGTGCGATCGATGCCCGACCGCGTGACCCGCGGGGGGATCTGGCGAGCGCCGATGCCCTGACCGCCGCCGACGTCGACGCCCTGCTCGCCACCGGTCGGGACCTCGGGCGCCGCAGCGCCGAGCGGGGCCTGGTCGTGCTCGGCGAGATCGGGGTCGGCAACACCACCGTCGCGGCCGCCGTGGCCTGCGCCCTCACCGGCCTGGACGCCGTCGATGCCGTCGGTCTGGGGGCAGGCGCCGATGCCGCCATCCTCGAGCGCAAGCGCGCCATCGTCGAGGCGGCCTTGGCTCGCAGCGCCCCCTCCCTGACCACCGCCGGGTCACCGGCCGATCGGGCCAAGGCGATCCTCGCCGCGCTCGGCGGCCCAGATCTCGCCCTGCTCACCGGGGTCGTGCTCGGTGCGGTCGAGGGCGGTGCGCCGGTCATCCTGGACGGACTGGCCGGCTCCCTCCCGGGCCTGCTCGCGACGCGGATCGAGCCGGCCGTTCAGGCCCACCTCATCGCCGGGCAACGCTCACGCGAGCGCGCCCACGCTGCCGTCCTGCGCGCCCTCGGCCTGGAGCCGCTGCTCACCCTGCGGCTGCGCGCCGGTGAGGGCGTGGGCGCGTGTCTCGCGGCGTCGATGCTCCTCCAGGGCCTCCGCATGCGTCGTCTCGCCGCCCGCACGGTGGAGTGAGCAGACACCTCGGCCTCGAATCGACCAACGCTCCCGACACCGACGTCGGGACCTCGTTCCGACGCCCAGCTCCGGGAGCGTCCGCCTACGACGGGCTCAGCAGGTAGACGTCCATGATCCAGCCGTGCTCGGCCCGCAACTCGGCGCGCAGAGCGATGAGGTCGTCGATGACGTCCGCCAGCCGACCCGACCGCAAGGTCTGCTGGGGAAGCCCGAGATAGGCGCCCCAGTGAATGACCAGGTCCGGCGCCCGCTCCACCAGGGCCTGGCAGGCCAGGTTGCCGTCGAGCATGACGACAACACTGCCCAAGGCGGGGCTCCACTCCGCCGCCAACCGACGACCCGTCGTGATGTGCACGGGCTGGCCGACGGCGTGCAGCACGATCCCGTGCGCGGCGGCGAGGGCTTGGAAGGCCGAGATCCCGGGCACGACGTGCGTGTCGATGGGAAGCCGCTCACCGATGGCGTCGACGACGCGAATCGTGCTGTCGTAGAACGCGGGGTCACCCCACACGAGGAAGCCCACGACGGCGTCGACCGGTAGGTCGGCGATCACGTCCGCATAGCGGTCGGCCCGCGCCGCATGCCAGTCGGCGACGCCGGATCGGTATGCCGTGTCGTCGCGTTCGGCGTCCGGTCCCCTCACCGGGTCGGTCACCGTGACGAAGCGGTAGTCCTCGCCCTCGGTCCCGTCGATGAATTGCGCGCAGAGGGCCCGACGCACCGAGACCAACTCGTCCTTGGCCGCACCCTTGTCGGCGATGAGGAAGACGTCGACGCTGCGCAGGGCCGCGATCGCCTCCTGGGTGAGGTGCCCGGGGGAGCCGGCGCCGATGCCGATGACCTTGACCTGGCGCGGTGCGACGTGGGGGCTCATGAGTCACTCCGCGCCGTGAGGGCGAGCAGTGCGTCGAGGTCGAGGTGCTCCTCGACGGCGTCGGCGAGGGCGTCGATCATGGCCGAGCGCCGCTGCGCGAATCCGGCTGCCCCGGGCCGTGATTGCCACAGCGACCCGGACAGGGCCGCCACGTCGGCGAGGAACGCGCGCCGGAAGTCGTCCCCCTCCAGGGTCCCGTGCCAGATCGACCCGAAGACCGCCTCGCGGCGCATGCCGCCGGGGAAGGAGCCGTCGTCGTCGACGACACCGTGGTGGATCTCGTAGCCCTCGACCCGGTGTCCGCGCCAGGTGTCGGTCGGCCGGCCCAGCACCTTCTCGCGCGCAAAGGTGACCGTCGCGGGCAGCAGGCCCAGACCGGGCACGACACCGGCCCCGCTCTCGACGGAGTCATCGATCGTGGCGGCCAACATCTCGTAGCCACCACAGATCCCCAGCACCGGACGGTCGGCGGCTGCGCGTTCGAGGACGACATCGGCCAGCCCTTGCTCCCGCAGCCACGCCAGATCACTGACCGTGGCTCGCGAGCCCGGCAGGACGAGCAGGTCGGCCTCACGGCATACGTCGGCATCGGTGGTCACCCGCACGTCGACGCCGGGCTCGGCCGCCAGGGCGTCCACATCCGTGGCATTCGACGTCCGCGGTAAACGGACGACGGCGACTGACAGGCGGTCGACGATCCCGTCCTGCGATGGGCGCCAGCGTCCGATCGAGAGGGCGTCCTCGGAGTCCAGCCAGACGTCCTCGAGCCAGGGGAGCACCCCGACGAAGGGCACGCCGGTGCGGCGGGTGATCTCCTCAAGACCCGGTGTCAGCACGGACTCGTCACCGCGAAACTTGTTGATGCAGAACGCCTTCAGCAGTGCCCGGTCGTCCTCGTCGAGCAGGGCCCACGTGCCGAAGAGCGCCGCGAGGATGCCGCCGCGATCGATGTCACCGACGACCATCACCGGGAGGTCGAAGCGGCGCGCGAGCCCCATGTTGACGTAGTCACCGCGCCGCAGGTTGATCTCGGCGGGGGAGCCGGCACCCTCGGCGACGACGAGGGCGTGCCGGGCGGCCAACTCCTCGTAGGCCGCGAAGGCGGCCGTGGCCAGATGGGCCCGGCCGGTGGCGTACTCACCGGCCCGGAGCTCGCCGGCGGGCTGCCCCCGCAGCACGACGAACGCCCGGCGGTCGCTGCCGGGCTTGAGCAGGACGGGGTTGTGCAAGGAGCTCGCCTCGACACCGGCCGCCTCGGCCTGGAGGTGCTGCGCCCGCCCGATCTCGGAGCCGTCGCGGCAGACCATCGAGTTGTTCGACATGTTCTGGCTCTTGAAGGGAGCAACGCTCAACCCCCGGCGGGCGAAGGCGCGGCACAGGCCGGTGACGACGAGCGACTTGCCCGCATCCGAGCTCGTCCCTGTCACCAGCAGTCCAGCCACGCGGCGACCTTACAGTGGCCTCGTGAGCGACCCCGTGACCATCCACCTCGTCCGCCACGGGCAGTCCACGTGGAACGTCGAGGGTCGCTTGCAGGGGCAGATCGCCCACCCCGAGTTGACGCCCCTCGGGCGCGCTCAGGCCGGCGAGGCCGCCGCCGTCGTGCGCAAGCGGTGCGCCGGCCACGGCCCAGCCGTCCGCCTGCTCTCGAGTGACCTTGTGCGGGCGGCACAGACCGCCGACGTCATCGCGCAGCGCCTCGCCGTGCCCGTCGAGCTCGAGCCCGCCCTGCGTGAGCAGGGCCTGGGCCGACTCGAAGGTCGCCTCACGCGTGAGCTCACCGCCGAGCCGACCCCCGAGGGCGTGGAGGTGACGGAGGTCCGGTGGGGCGGAGGCGAATCGATCGAGGATGTCCACGACCGTCTCGGCCGCCTCTTCACCCGAGTGCTGGCCAGCGCCGAGGGTGACCTCGTGCTGGTCACCCACGGCGACACCCTGCGCGTCGCCGTCGCCTGGCTGCTCGGTCGCTCCCACCGCGAGGTGGACTGGGACCCGGTTCCCAACGGCACCGTGACGAGCCTGGAGGTCGATCCCGCTAGACTTCTGCACCAACAGCGTCTGAGCCGTCATCAGCGGCGAGCTTCCGGAAGAACAGCGGGTCTGGACTCACCCAGCACCGCCCACTAGACCCGGACGAGTCGGGCTTCGTCACAGCCTTCGGCAAGAGCGGTCGTATGCCGCGTGCCCGCCTCCCGCAGCCCGCTGCGGTGGGTGAGCGGGCGGCATACGGCAAGCGAGGTGGCACCGCGGAGGTGAGCACCCGGCATACGGCATCGTGTGCGGGACTCCTTCGTCCTCGTCCCAGAGATGACGAGTTGACGATCCGCAGGAGCGAAATCAAGCCATGACCTATCCCAAGGTCTCGACGACCGGCGACCACACCGGAGCCGCCTTCGGCGTCCCGCCGAGCCCGCGCTTCCCCCAGATCGAGGAGTCCGTGCTGGCCTACTGGGCAGAGGACGGAACCTTCCAGGCCTCGATCGACCAGCGACCGGCGGGGGTCGACGGGTCGAACGAGTTCGTCTTCTACGACGGGCCGCCGTTTGCCAACGGGCTGCCGCACTACGGCCACCTGATCACGGGCTACGTCAAGGACATCGTGCCTCGCTACGAGACCATGCGCGGCAGGCATGTCGAGCGGCGCTTCGGGTGGGACACCCACGGCCTGCCCGCCGAGCTCGAGGCGATGAGCCAGCTCGGCATCAAGACCAAGGACGAGATCCTCGAGCTCGGCATCGACGCTTTCAACGCCAAGTGCCGTGAGTCGGTCATGAAGTACACGAGCGACTGGCGCGAGTACGTCACGCGGCAGGCGCGCTGGGTCGACTTCGACAACGACTACAAGACCCTGAACCCAGAGTTCATGGAGTCGGTGCAGTGGGCCTTCAAGACGCTCTATGACAAGGGCCTGGTCTATGAGGGTTTCCGCGTCCTGCCCTACTGCTGGAACGACGAGACGCCGCTGTCCAACCACGAGCTGCGGATGGACGACGACGTCTACAAGATGCGTCAGGACCCGGCGGTCACCGTCGGATTGCGCCTGTCGACAGGCGAATTGGCGCTCGTCTGGACGACGACGCCGTGGACGCTGCCGAGCAACCTGCTCATCATGGTCGGGACCGACATCGACTACGTCGTCGTCGAGTCCTCGGTGCCGACCGGCTCGCCCGAGCGCTATGTCATCGCCGCGGCCCGCGCCCAGTCCTTCGCCCGCGAGTTCACCGGCGACCCCAAGGGTGACGTCGAGGCGCTCATCGTCGAGCGGCTCACGGGTGCCGACCTGCTCGGGCGCTCCTACACCCCGCCGTTCTCGTACTACGAGGGCCAGGCGAACGCCTTCCGGGTCGTCGAGGCCGACTTCGTCACGACGACCGATGGCACCGGGCTGGTCCACTCGGCCGGCGCCTTCGGTGAGGACGACAAGGTCGTGACCGACCGCGAGGGCATCGAGCCGGTCATGCCGGTCGGTGCCGACGGGACGTTCACCTTCCCGGTGCGGGAGTACGCCGGGATGCTCGTCTTCGACGCCAACTCCTTGATCATCGACGACCTCAAGAAGGCCACGCATGGTGAGCAGGTCGGCTCAGTCACCCCGGGGACGGTGCTGTTGCGCCGCGAGACCTATGACCACTCCTACCCCCACTGCTGGCGCTGCCGGCAGCCGCTGATCTACAAGGGTGTGTCGAGCTGGTTCGTCGAGGTCACGGCGTTCAAGGACCGCATGGTCGAGCTCAACCAGGAGATCACCTGGGTGCCCGAGCACGTCAAGGACGGCCAGTTCGGCAAGTGGCTGGAGAACGCCCGCGACTGGTCGATCACCCGCAACCGGTTCTGGGGGAGCCCGGTGCCGGTGTGGAAGTCGGACAACCCGCAGTTCCCGCGGATCGATGTCTACGGCTCCTTCGCCGAGCTCGAGGCCGACTTCGGCCGGCTGCCGCTGAACGCTGCGGGCGAGCCGGATCTGCACCGACCGTTCATCGACGAGCTGACCCGTCCCAACCCCGATGACCCGAGCGGGACGTCCACGATGCGCCGCGTCGAGGACGTGCTCGACGTGTGGTTCGACTCCGGCTCGATGTCGTTCGCGCAGGTCCACTACCCCTTCGAGAACGCCGACTGGTTCGAGCACCACTTCCCCGGCGACTTCATCGTCGAGTACATCGGCCAGACGCGCGGCTGGTTCTACACCCTGCACGTCCTCGCAACGGCCCTGTTCGACCGACCGGCGTTCAAGTCGGTCGTCAGCCACGGCATCATCCTCGGCAACGACGGCCAGAAGATGAGCAAGTCGCTGCGCAACTACCCCGACGTCAACGAGGTGTTCGACCGCGACGGGGCCGACGCGATGCGCTGGTTCCTCATGAACTCGAGCATCCTGCGGGGCAGCAACCTGATCGTCACCGAGGAGGGCATCCGCGAGGGCGTCCGCCAGGTGCTCATGCCGCTGTGGAACTCGTGGTACTTCTTCTCCCTCTACGCCAACGCCATGAATGGTGGGCAGGGGTATGCCGCGCGCTGGTCGACCGCGTCGACGGACCCGCTCGACCGCTACCTGCTCGCCAAGCTCCACCAGTTGGTCGAACGCACCACCGCCCAGCTCGATGTCTATGACATCCCCGGTGCCTGCGAGAGCGTGCGCCAGTTCGTCGACGTGCTCACCAACTGGTACATCCGGCGGAGCCGGGAACGCTTCTGGGACACCGGTTCCGGGCGCACGCCATCCGACGCCGAGAGCGCGACGGGCGGCACGGCATACGAGGCGTTCGACACCCTCTACACGGCGCTGGAGGTGCTCACCCGGGTGGCCGCACCGCTGCTGCCGCTCGTGACGGAGGAGATCTGGCGTGGTCTCACCGGCGGGCGATCGGTGCACCTCACCGACTGGCCGTCGGCCGCCGACCTGCCCGCCGACGACGCCCTCGTCGCCGTGATGGACCGGGCGCGCACCATCTGTTCGGTCGGGTCCTCGCTGCGCAAGTCCGAGCACCTGCGGGTGCGGCTGCCGCTGGCCGGACTGACCGTGGTGACGGCCGACCCGGCGACGCTCGAGCCGTTCGCGCCGATCATCGCCGACGAGCTCAACGTCAAGTCGGTCACCCTGCTCGATGTCGACGCGGCCCACGAGTCCGACTTCGGGATCAGCCAGAAGCTCACCGTCAATGCGCGGGTCGCCGGCCCGCGTCTGGGCAAGGACGTGCAAACCGTCATCAAGGGCTCCAAGAGCGGTGACTGGTCCGTGGCCGAGGACGGCACGGTCACCTCCGGTGGGTTGGCGCTCGTCGAGGGCGAGTACACGCTCGAGACGGTCGTCTCCGAGGAGGCCGGTGCGGACGCACACGTGACCGCGATGCTGCCCGGCGGTGGCTTCGTGGTCCTCGACACGGAGGTCACTCTCGACCTGGAACTCGAGGGGACCGCCCGTGACCTCATCCGCGCGGTCCAGCAGGCCCGCCGCGAAGCCGGGCTCGACGTCTCCGACCGGATCACCCTGACGATCGCCGCCGGCGAGCACACGTGGCGTGCCGCGCTCGAGCATCGGGACCTGATCATCGGGGAGACCCTCGCCGACCAGTTCTCGGTGTCGATGAACCTCGACGACCTCGCGGTCGGCGACGACGTGTCCGAAACGCTCGTCGGCAACGAGCAGCGCGTCCGCATCCGGGTCGCCAAGCGCTGATTGGCGCCGGTCAGGCGCTCGCCGACGGGCTCCGCCTCCACCCGTCGAGAGGGAGCAAATCGCGGGCCCAGGAGGTCCGAGCCCGCGATTTGCTCCCTCTCGACTGGTCTCACCCGACCGGACGGGGGCGGGCGATCGGTCAGGGCCACCGATGGTCGAGCAACATCGCGAATCGCTTGAGCAACGCATGACGACGCAAGGGGTCGGACAGGTCCTCGGCCCAGATCTCGCGGGTGCGCCAGTCTCGGTCCCGAAGGCGTGACTTCCTGTCGGAGTCCTTGCTGGCCTGGTGGCGACTCGCGTGGTGCTCGCCCTGGTACTCACCGATCAACCGTTGCTCCGGCCAGACGAGGTCGCCCTCGGCCAGCCATTGCCCGTCGTCGTCATGGATGTCGAGATTGACCACCGGCTCCGGGAACCCCGCCTCGATGAACATCAGGCGCGCCCGCGACTCCTGCGGTGATCGCACCCAGGGCCGGATGAGGGGCAATGCTTGGCTCAGGAGGACTTTTCCTCTTGGCCGGTTGCGGGCGTCCAGTCGCTGACGGAGTTCCCCGCGGACGCGCTCCACGTCCACCTGTCGCACGTCGAGTCGCTGGTCCAGGGTACCGTCGCTCCACCATTGCGGACGCCTATCGGAGAAGTCGTATGCCGTGTGGTCCGGCCGCAGGATCACGTTGGCCGCCGCGTCTCCCACCACCACGAGATCTTCCACGGTCAGGCCATCGCACCGCACGAGCTCGCCGTAGTCGCACCAGGTGTCTGCTGCATCGACGACGGCGAACTCCTCATGCAGGTGCACGACCCGCTGCTCGAGCCCACGATGCCCGGCGACGCCCTCGCGCCGGATAGGCCCGACGGCGCTGCCGCACATGACGTGAAGGCGCCGATCGCGTGTCTGTCGAGAAGTGCGGGGGAAGCCGTGGACATCACCGGCGCTGAGGTGGGAGAGGGCCACCGCTTCGGGAAGCCCGAGCAGCAGAGCACGCCGAAGCTCGGGCCCGTCCTCGACGGGAGTCGCGCAATGGACCCCGTGGGTGATGTGGTGGAGTGCCTTCGCACGCAGCCGGCTGGCCGGCACACCCCTGTAGATCGCGTCGTGCGCCGCGAACGGTCCGGAGGCGAGTTCGGCAGGAAGGGGGGTGCGCGGCATACGAGAAGCCAACCCGAGTGCCGACCGGCTCCCGGTGTTGTCCACAGCTTTCCACAGGGGTTCGCCCAGCATCCCGCGATCGAGAGGGAGCAAACCGCGGGCGCACGGGTCCGCCGCCCGCGATTTGCTCCCTCTCGACAGAAGGGGACGGCGAGGGAGGGGACGGGGAGGGAGGGCGGACGGTGCGGGAGAATGGGCCCGTGACCCCAGCACCCGACGCCGCCCAGCGCGAGGCCGCGCGCAATCTCGAGATTCGCAAGCGGATGCGGGAGGCGGAGGAAGCGATCCTCGCCCGTGCGCCGGAGCACCAGCTCCAGCCCTCCCTCGACCGCATCACCGCCGTCATGGAACTCCTCGGGGACCCGCAGCGCACCTTCCCGGTCATCCACCTGACGGGCACGAACGGCAAGACCTCGACGACCCGCATCATCGAGCGCCTCCTGCGTGAACTCGGCCTCAAGACAGGCAGATTCACCTCACCACACCTGCACTCGATGCGTGAGCGGATCGCCCTGTCCGGCCAACCGATCGGGGAAGAGGCCTTCCTGGCGGCCTACGACGAGGTCATGCCGTTCGTCGAGATGGTCGACGCACAATCGCTCGCCGCGGGTGGCCCGCGGATGACCTACTTCGAGGTCCTCGTCGCCATCGGGTATGCCGCGTTCGCCGATGCCCCGGTCGACGTGGCCGTCGTCGAGGTGGGCATGGGAGGGGCCTGGGACGCGACGAATGTGGTCGAGGCTCCCGTCTCCGTCGTCCTGCCGATCGACATCGACCACCGGCACTTCCTCGGCGACACGGTCGAGGAGATCGCGACCGAGAAGTCAGGAATCATCACGGCAGATGGCATCACCGTCATGGCCCTGCAGCCGCACGACGAGGCAGCGGCGATCCTGCGCGACAAGGCGGACGAGGTCGGGGCGCGCCTGGTCGCCGAGAGCATCGACTACGGCGTGACCGCGCGCGACGTCGCCGTCGGCGGCCAGCAGATCAGCGTCAAGGGCCTGGCGGCCGAGTACCCCGACCTCTTCCTCCCCCTGCACGGCCCCCATCAGGCCCAGAACGCTGCGACCGCCATCGCCGCCGTCGAGGCCTTCCTCGGCGGTGGGGAGCAGGCGCTCGACCTCGACGTCCTGCGCGAGGGGCTCGCTGCCGTCGACTCACCCGGACGGCTCGAGATCGTCCGGCGCAGCCCCACGGTCATCGTCGACGCCGCCCACAACCCGCACGGCGCGCTCGCCCTGCGCGAGGCCCTGCAGGACTCCTTCAACTTCGCCAAGATCGTCGGTGTCGTGGCGATCCTCGCCGACAAGGACGCCACCGAGATGCTCGAGATCCTCGAGCCGGCCTTCGACGAGGTCGTGCTCACCCGCACCACGTCCGCGCGCGCCATGCCACCGGCTCGGCTGGGCGAGCTCGCCACCGAGATCTTCGGCGAGCACCGCGTCCATGTCGTCCAGGATCTGCCCGACGCCCTCGACACGGCCGCCGGCCTGGCCGATGACGGGGGAGTCGCGGGTGGCGTGGTGGCGACGGGGTCGGTGACCACGGCGGCCGAGGTGCGCATGCTGCTGGGCACCACGACCGCCTGAGCCCGCGGCATACCCTTGACGTCATGAAGTGGCTCATCCTCCTCGCCGTCCTGCTGGCGATCGTCTTCGTCCTCGGGATGCGAATCGGCGCCGGGAAACAGGGCGGCTCGGTCGCCTTCACGCCCGTGCACGAGCTCCCCGAGACCCAGCGCAGGCCCATCGACGGGGCCCTCGACAACAACCAGAAGATCCTGGCCATCAAGCACTATCGCGACGTCACGGGCGCCGGCCTGGCTGCCGCGAGGACCGCCGTCGAGATGCACGACCGTCGGCGCAACCAGTGAGGATGCAGTTCGTCGGGCGCACCGGCACCTTCACCTACCGGATGCTCGCGACCGTCCTGGCGGCGCAGTCGATCCTGCTCTTCTTCGGTGCCCTCGTCGCCCGCGGCACCGCGATCGCCGCCGGCAAGGACGGTGGCCGGGTGTTCGCGATCGGGTGCGCCCTGGCGGTGCTCGCCGTCCTCGCCGCGGGCCTCATGCGGACGCCCTTCGGGCTGCCGCTCGGCTGGCTGGTCCAGGTCCTCACCTGGGCCAGCGCCGTATGGGTGCCGATGATGCTCGCCGTGGGGCTCGTCTTCACCGCGCTCTGGGTGTTCTGTCTGCTCCGCGGTCCACGCGCCGAGGCGCTCGTCGCCGAACATCGCGCCGCCGCCGAGGCTGATGCCGGCCACCACTAGGCTGGCCGGGTGACCACCGAACGCTCACTCGTCATCGTCAAGCCCGACGGCTTCCATCGGGGCCTCACCGGTGAGGTCCTGCGCCGGATCGAGGCCAAGGGTTACGTCCTGGCGGCCCTCAAGATCCTCACGCCGCCGACCGCCCTGCTCCAGGAGCACTATGCCGAGCACGAGGGCAAGCCCTTCTTCGAGCCGCTTGTCGCCTTCATGTCCAGCGGTCCGGTGACCGCGGTCGTCATCGAGGGCGAGGACTGCATCAAGGGCTTCCGGTCGCTCGCCGGCGCCACCAACCCGACCGAGGCTGCGCCGGGCAGCATCCGCGGTGACCTCGGGCGCGACTGGGGCGAGAAGGTCCAGAAGAACATCGTCCATGGCTCGGATTCGCCCGAGTCCGCTGCCCGGGAGATCGGCATCTGGTTCCCGGAGCTCTGATCACCGCCGCCTGTCGGCCAATGCCTTTCACCGGTATGCCGCGTGCCCCCGGCTCGCGGTCCGATCCGCCGGTTAGCATCGGCGGGTGGCGAGCGTGTGGGGTCGATTCGGGGGTCGTGACCTCGCCATCGACCTCGGGACCGCCAACACGGTGATCTACCAGCGGGGCCGCGGAGTGGTCCTCGACGAGCCGTCGGTCGTGGCGGTGCGCACCGGCACTGCCGATCTGCTCGCGGCGGGCGCCCGAGCCAAGGAAATGGTGGGTCGAACCCCGAGCTCGGTCACCGCGATCCGCCCCCTGCGTGATGGCGTCATCTCCGATGCGGAGGTGAGCGAGCGCATGCTGCGCTGGTTCGTCGACCAGGTCGCTCCGTCCACGATCCTTCGTCCTCGCGTCGTGGTGGGGGTGCCGAGCGACATCACGGGTGTCGAGCGGCGCGCGCTCGAGGATGCGACGCTGCGGGCCGGCGCTCGGCGGGTCTACGTCATCGAGGAGCCGATGGCTGCAGCGCTCGGGGCGGGCCTTCCCATCCACGAGACCGCTGCCTCGATGGTCGTCGACATCGGTGGCGGCACGACGGATGTCGCGGTCATCAGCCTCGGCGGGGTCGTGTCAGCGCGATCCGTGCGGATCGGCGGCGACGAGATCGACGAGGCGATCGTTGCTCACGTGAAGGGCGAATACTCCCTGCTCCTCGGTGAACGCACGGCCGAGCACATCAAGGTCACGGCCGGGTCGGCCTTTCCCTTGCGCGAGGAGGTCAACGAGCGGGTGCGGGGTCGAGACCTCGCGACCGGCCTGCCCAAGACGGTGGTCATCAACTCGGCCGAGGTTCGGCGCGCCATCGAGCTTCCCTTGCACCAGATCATCGACCTCGTGCGTGGTGTGCTCGACGTCTGCCCACCCGAATTGGCCGGAGACATCCTCGACCGCGGCATCACGCTCACGGGTGGGGGAGCCCTGCTGCGGGGCCTGGACCAGCGGCTGCATCACGAACTGGGCGTCCCGGTCACGGTTGCCGAGGATCCCTTGCGCGCTGTCGCGCGAGGTGCGGGTCGCTGCGTCGAGGAGTTCTCGACCCTGCAACGCGTCCTCGTCGACACCACTCGACGGTGACCATGCCGTCCGGGCGTGGTCCCGCGAGCAACACCCGCCGCCGACTTCTCACCGTCGCGGTTGTCGCGACCCTGCTCGTCGTCGGTGCCGGACTGGTGGGCCTGCCCGGAGTGGACCGGGTCCGCAGCCTCGCCGGGGGCGCGTTCGGCCCGCTCGAGCGGCTGCTGGCCCCGCAACGTGACTCCGACCTCGCCGCAGCACGCGCCGAGCGCGACAGGTACGCCGACATCGCCCGACAGGCCCAACAACAGGCGCACGACCGGGCCGACCTGACCGCGCTCCTCGACGCCCCGACGACCGACGGCGCGACCGTGCTCCCCGCGCACGTCGTCGGCATCGGGCGCGAGGGGGCGTCGGGCCCGCAGCGGATCACCCTGGACGTCGGCTCGCGCGACGGAGTGAGCGCAGACAGCACCGTGGTCTCGGCGGCCGGCCTCGTCGGGCGCGTCGAATCCATCTCGGCGTGGACCTGCGACGTCGTCCTCCTCGGCAGCCCCGAGGTGGTCGTCGGGGTCCGCGTCGGCCCGGACGGGCGGATCGGGACGGTGAGCGCCACGGGCGCCCTCGGCATAAGCTCCAGTGTCCTCGGTTCCCGGGCCCTGCGACTCGAACTCGTCGAGCAGGGCGAGATCTCGGTCGGGGACATGGTCACCACCTTGGGCAGTGTCGACGGGCGCCCCTTCGTCGCGGGAGTCGAGGTGGGTCGAGTCACCTCCGTGGAGCCGTTGCGCGGCCGTGCCACGACCACCGCCGTGGTGGAGCCCACGGTGGACCTCGGCAGTCTGGGCCTGGTGGGCATCCTGCAGACGGCGCCGCGCACCCAGCCGCGACCAGCGGCCACCGGGGGGACGCCGTGATGTGGCGTCTGGTGGTCCGGGGAGTCCTGCTCCTGCTGGCCGCCCTCCTCGTCGTTGCGATGGGGGCACGACACCTCCGGCCGGCCCCGGACCTCGTGGCCGTCGTCGTGGGCGTGGTCGCCCTGCGCGGCGGCCTGCGCAGCGGCCTGGGTGTCGGGCTGGCCGGTGGCTGGTTGCTCGATCTTTTGCCGCCGGGCTCGGCAGTCCTGGGCACCTCGGCCCTCACGTATGCCGTGGCCGGGACGCTCGCGGGCACCCTCCAGCGCCCGGGGCCTGCCTCGTGGCTCCTCGTGGCTGTGGCGGCCGGAGTGGCCGGTGCCTGCGTGACTCTGATCGGCGTCCTCGCCGCTCTGGCCAGGTCCGCACCCGTCAACGTTGCCGGAGCGCTCGCCTCGGTGGTGGCCACGGCGACGATCGGCTTGCTGCTCGGTCCCTTGCTGTTGCGCCTTGATGCCCGATGGGCTCGGCGTGCCTGAGCGACGTCGACGGATCAGGTCCTTCGGGCGGGCCGGGACCCCGATCCGCCTGGGTGGTGGCGGGCAGTTGGTGGCCGAGCACCGGGGCCGGCTCCTGGCCGTGTCGGTGGTCGTCCTCGTCCTTTTCGTCGTGCTCGTGGGCCGGTTGGGGCAGGTCCAACTGGTGGAGGGTGCCGACACAGCAGTGTCGGCGGCCGGGACGAACACCCGCACCCTGCCGGTCCCGGCCGTGCGTGGCCGCATCCTGGACCGGCACGGTGTCCCGCTCGTCGCGAACACCACGTCCCTGACCGTGACGATGGACCGGCGCGTCTTCACGGCCCAGCCCACCCGTGCTCGCGAGAGCCTGACGGCGCTGGCCGCGTTGCTGCACCGCGACCCCTCGGAGGTGATCGGCCGGGCCCAACTGTGTGGTGAGGACGGTGCGCCCAAGCCCCCTATCTGCTGGAACGGCTCTCCCCAGGTGCCCGTCCCGGTGGCCCTCGACGTCGACCCGACGATCGCCCTCACCCTGCTCGAGCGACCTGACCTGCACCCGGGACTCGGGGTACGCACTGAGGTCGCCCGCACCTTTCCGTCGCCCGATGGGGTCAACGCAGCCCAGCTCCTCGGCTACCTGGGCAGGGTCACCGGTGACGAGGTGAGCGGCTCCGACGGGCGGCTCGGCGTTGACGACCTCATCGGCCGGGCGGGGCTCGAAGAGCAGTACGACAGGCAATTGCGCGGCACGGCAGGGGCGCAGGTCGTCGCCGTCGACCCGCGCGGCCTCGTCCTGCGCGAGGTGCGTCGCACCGATGCCGTGCCCGGACGCGACCTGCGCACCTCGCTCGACGCGGCGCTGCAGGCCGTGACCGAGCGAGTGCTGGCCGACGGAATCGCCGACGCCCGTAGTCGCGCAGAGGTCGCGGACTCCGCGGCAGCGGTCGTCCTCGACGCCGGCAACGGCCAGGTCCTCGCCTCGGCCAGTGTCCCGACCTACGACCCCGGAGTCTGGACCGGCGGCATCACCGCGGCGGACTATGCCCGGCTCACGGACCCGGCGGCCGGACACCCGTTGCTGTCGCGGGTGACCGGCGTGACCTTCCCCCCTGCCTCGACGATCAAGGCGCTGTCGGTCCCGGCGGCCGTCCGGGTCGGGGACTCGCTCACCGACCTCCATCCGTGCCCGGCGAGCTACCAGATCGGGGACCGGGCCTTCCACAATTTCGAGTCGACGGCGCACGCACCCCTCACCTACGCCGACGCGCTTCGCGTCTCCTGCGACACGGTGTTCTACGACGTCGCCTACCGATCCTGGGTCACCCAAGGGGGGCTGTCCCAGCGTGCCGACGACGGCGACCCCTTCGTCATGACCGACCGGGCCTTCGGGCTCGGCTCCCGCACCGGCATCGACCTGCCCGACGAGGCAACCGGTTCGGTCCCGGGTCGTGAGCGCAAACTCGCGGCCTGGACCGCCCAGAAGGACGAGTTGTGCCAGCGGGCGACCACCGGCTATCCCGAGGTCGCCGCGACGGACCCGGAGCGCGCGGCATACCTCCAACAGCTGGCGGTCGAGAACTGCGCCGATGGCTACCTCTACCGTGCCGGGGACGCCGCGAACCTCGCGATCGGCCAGGGCGAATTGGCGGCCACCCCACTGCAGATGGCGGTGGTGTATGCCGCGATCGCCAATGGCGGCAAAATCGTCACCCCCCGCGTCGGGTTGGGTCTGGTGGACCCGGTCACCAAGGTCGAAGAGGCGATTGCCCCCGGCCCGACCCGCTCCAGTGGTCTCGATCCCGCCGTGGCCGAGTACGTCGCGGAGGGACTGCGCTCGGTCGTGACGGGAGGGACGGCAGCAGGAGTTTTCGCCGGGATGCCGGAGGACTGGCCGGTCGCCGGGAAGACCGGGACCGCCGAGGTCTTCGGCCGGGGCGACACGGCGTGGTTCGTGTCCTGGGCGCCGGCGACGGCGCCGAAGTATGTCGTGGCGGTGACCGTCAGCCAAGGGGGGACGGGCGCGGAGACGGCGGCCCCCATTGCCCGCCGGATCCACGAGGCGCTCCGAACGATGACACCCTGACGCCACGCACTAGGCTGACGTCATGGCTGATTTCGATCTCGTGGTGCTCGGTGCTGGTCCTGGTGGATACGTCGCGGCGATCCGCGCCTCGCAACTCGGTATGAAGGTTGCCGTGGTCGAGAAGAAGTACTGGGGCGGTGTGTGCCTCAACGTCGGCTGCATCCCCTCGAAGGCGCTGTTGAAGAATGCCGAGTTGGCGCACCTGCTGACCAATGACAAGGCGAAGTACGGCATCGAGGGTGAGGTGAGCATGGCCTACGCCCCGACGCACGCGCGCTCGCGTCAGGTGTCCGCGGGGATCGTCAAGGGCGTGCACTTCCTCATGAAGAAGAACAAGATCACCGAGATCGACGGATGGGGCACCCTGACCGGCCCGCAGGGGATGTCGGTGGCGCTCAACGACGGGTCCACCCGCGAGTTGACCTTCGACAAGTTGATCATCGCGACCGGCGCCGTGACCCGGATGCTCCCCGGAGTGCAGGTGAGCCAGAACGTCGTGACCTACGAGGAGCAGATCCTCGACGCCGAGTTGCCCGGGTCGATCATCATCGCCGGGTCCGGTGCCATCGGTGTCGAGTTCGCCTACGTCATGAAGAACTTCGGTGTCGATGTGACCATCGTCGAGTTCCTCGACCGGATGGTGCCGACCGAGGATGCAGATGTCTCCAAGGAGCTCCTCAAGCACTACAAGAAGTTGGGCATCAAGGTCCTGCTCGGCACCAAGGTCGAGTCCGTCGAGGACACCGGATCCGGTGTGCGCGTGACGGTTTCTCCAGCCGCTGGTGGCGACCAACAGGTCCTGGAGGCCGACAAGTTGCTGTCCGCGATCGGCTTCGCCCCCCGCACCGAGGGCTACGGCCTCGAGGCCACCGGCGTCGCCCTCACCGAGCGGGGAGCCATCGCCATCGACGACTACTGCCAGACCAACGTCCCCGGGGTGTACGCCATTGGTGACTGCACCGCCAAGATGATGCTCGCGCACGTCGCCGAGGCCCAGGGCATCGTGGCCGCCGAGCACATGGCCGGCGCCGACACCATGCCGGTCGAGTACGACTTCATCCCGCGGGCGACCTACTGCCACCCGCAGATCGGTTCGTTCGGTTACTCAGAGGCCCAGGCCAAGGAGAAGGGTTACGACGTGAAGACGGCGACCTTCCCCTTCGCAGCAAACGGCAAGGCGGCCGGCCTCGGTGAGACCGCGGGGTTCGTCAAGGTCATCGCCGACGCGACCCACAACGAGATCCTCGGTGCCGCGATGATCGGCCCAGATGTCACCGAGCTGCTGCCGGTTCTCACCCTCGCCCAGAAGTGGGACCTCACCGCCGATGAGGTCGCCCGCAACGTCTTCGCGCACCCGACCCTGTCGGAGGCGGTCAAGGAGGCCGTCGAGGGCATCGTCGGCCACATGATCAACTTCTGAGACCGGCAGGCTCTGTGCTCAGCCCCACGACCCGGGGTTGACCGACCACACCGCGCTGGCGAAGAGCGGGGTCAGCTGGGTGGGGTCGGTCGCCACCTGGGTCGCATAGAGGGGCATCCGCGGCTGCGGGTGGCCTCGCTAAGGTCCCGACATGGCCAACGCATCCTTGCTGCTCAGGTCCGTCAGGCTCGTGCCGATCGGGCTCGGCGGGCGCGGCGGCGACCCGGTCGACCTGCGCATCGTCGATGGCCAGGTCACCCAGATCGCTCCGACCCTCGGGCGACGTTGCGCCGAGCAGGTGATCGATGCCGAGGGCCGGTGGGCCATCCCCGGGCTGTGGGACCAACACACCCACCCCGCGATGTGGGCCCTCACCAGGCGCCGGATCGATCTCGTCGGTGCCACCGGCCCCGACGACACCTTGCGACGAGTGGCGGAGCACATGCGCGGCATACCCGCTGGGACGTCCTTGGTCCTGGGCTACGGCCACCGCAGCGGTGACTGGACCGCGCAACCATCGGTGGCCGCCCTCGATGCGGTGACCGGTGACCGCCCGGTCGCTCTCGCGTCCGGCGACGGCCACAACGGGTGGCTCAACTCGGCAGCCCTGCGCTTGATCGGATTGCCCCCCCGGCCTGGAATCCTCGCCGAGGAGGAGTGGTATGCCGCGTATACCCGGCTCGAGGTCCACGACCCCGATTCCGCTGATCCGACCGAGGCCCTGCGCGACGCGTTGGGCCGCGCCCATGCCAAGGGCGTGGTGGGGATCCGCGACTTCGAGTTCGGATCGAGCTTCGACACCTGGCCGACGCGAGTGGCCAGCGGGCTGGACACCATGCGAGTCCGGGCGTCGGTCTACCCGGATCGCCTGGAGGAGGTCGGGGCGCTCGGACTGCGCACCGGTGACCCTCTCGTGCCCGGGCAGCCTCTGGTGACGATGGGCCCGCTCAAGATCATCAGTGACGGCAGCCTCAACACCTTGACGGCCTGGTGCTGTGAGCCCTACCTCGGGGAGGACCTCCTCGTCACCTCGTCCGGCGCACCCAACCTCGACCTCGAGGAGCTCGTGCCGATCATGGCTCGAGCCCGTGCACTCGGCGTGACCGCGGCGATCCACGCCATCGGGGACGCCGCGGTGGCGGCGACCCTGGACGCCTTCGAGGCCAGTGGGCAGATCGGGACCATGGAGCACGCCCAACTCGTCCGGTGGTCCGACCTGCCGCGGATGGCGCGTCTGCGCGTCAACGCCAGTGTGCAGCCGGCGCACGTCCTGGATGACCGGGATGTCTCGCAGCGTTGGTGGGGGGACCGGACCGAACGGCTCTATGCCTTCCGCGCGATGGTGGATGCGGGGATCGCGCTCATGCTCGGGTCCGATGCACCGGTGTCTCCGCTGGACCCGTGGCTGGCGATGGCGGCAGCCGTGCATCGTTCCGGTGATCAGCGCAGCCCTTGGCATCAGGAGCAGGCGATCACGGTGGCGGAGGCCTTGAGCGCCTCCATCGACGGGCAACCCACGCTGGGTGTCGGCAGCCGTGGCGACATCGCGCTGCTCGATGCAGACCCGCTGGCCGTGCCCACCGAGGGGGAGGGAAGTCCCGCGCACGCGGCATACCTGAGGGGTATGCAGGTCGCCGCGACGATCGTGGCTGGTCGCGTTGTCCACACCTCGTCGCTGAGGGCACTCTGAGGCCGACGGCCCCAGGTTGGTCGACATCGAATGCGTGTCACCCTTGACGGGTAAGGTTCTCCCAGTGCAGTGCCGACCTGATCTTGAGATTCTCTTGACCATTCGTTGACCTGCAGCAGGCCAAACTCAGGATGAGGGGACGCACCGGTGACCGGCAATGTGACCATGAAACCGTTCAAGCCGGCCTTGCTGGCCGGCTGGGACGCGCTCTCATGGGTGGTCGCGGCGGGCGCGTTCGTGCTGGTCCGCCATGACTTCGACCTCTCCGCGAATGTCTGGCGCGAAGTGGTCGTCTACACCCTGACGGCGATCGTCCTGCAGATCGGCATCGGTTTCCGGACCCATCTCTACCTCGGGCGAAGCCGGATCGGCAGTTTCGACGAAACCACCATGTTGGCCTTCGTCGTGGGTGCTGTCGCCGCGATCGGCGCCGGCGTGGCGTTGGCCTTCGAGCGCAGCTATTCGCGAGGGCTGCTGCTGCTGGTGCCGGTGCTCGCCCTGCTGCTGATGGCCTTTGGGCGATGGGCCTACCGCGGCACCGCCGACCTGCGTCGTCGACCGACCGGGACCGAGGAGGCCATTTCCGCGGTCGTCTACGGTGCCGGCGATGCCGGCCACCAGATCGCCCAATTGGTGGACCTCTCGGACGAACCGCCTTACCGCATTCTCGCCTTCGTCGACGACGATCCTGCCAAGCGATTCCTGCGCGTCCGTGGTCGCCGCGTCGTCGGTCGCGGCGACGCCCTGATCGAGGTTGCGCGCCAGCACGGCGCCAAGGCCGTCATCCTGGCGATCACCAAGGCTGAGCCGGCCCTCCTCCAGGAGGTGGCGGACCAGTGTCAGGTTGCCGGTCTCGAATTCGTCGTGGTCCCCCCGGTGCGTGAACTCATCGGTGGCCGCGTCGAGCTGGAGCAGTTGCGGGCCTTCAACATCGCCGACCTGCTGGGTCGGGACACGGTCCAGACCGACCTCTCGGCCATCGCTGGCCTGGTGAGCGGGCAGGTTGTGCTCGTCACCGGTGCCGGCGGTTCGATCGGATCGGAGCTGAGCCGGCAGGTGCACCGGCTCCAGCCCGCTCGCCTGATCCTGTTGGATCGCGACGAATCAGCCCTGCATGCCCTCGAGTTGTCGCTCTTCGGCACCGGCCTGCTCAACCGCGATGAGATGGTCCTGTGCGACCTGCGTGACGAGTCAGCACTGGCGGCGGTCTTCCAACTCCACCAGCCCGATGTCGTCTTCCACGCCGCGGCGTTGAAGCACCTCCCCATGCTGGAGCGCTTCCCAGCGGAGGGATGGAAGACCAATGTGCTCGGCACCCTGCACGTCCTCCGGTGCGCAGCCCGGTTCGGCGTGCGACACGTCGTCAACGTCTCGACCGACAAGGCCGCCGACCCGACGAGCGTGCTCGGCCGGACCAAGCGGCTCGCCGAGCGTCTGACCGCGCACTATGCGGGCGTGACGGGGGAACCCTGGGTCTCGGTCCGCTTCGGCAACGTGCTCGGCTCCAGAGGGTCGGTGCTGGAGACGTTCCGCGCGCAGATCGACCAGGGCGGGCCGGTCACGGTGACCCATCCCGACGTCACGCGCTACTTCATGACCATTCCCGAGGCCTGCGAGCTCGTCCTGCAAGCCGCGACGCTCGGTGACCGTGGTGAGGTCCTCGTGCTCGACATGGGCCGTCCGGTGCGAATCGTCGACGTGGCCAAGCGGTTGATCGCGGAGTCCCGCAGTGACATCTCGATCGAGTACACCGGGCTTCGTCATGGCGAGAAGTTGCACGAGGTCTTGCTCAGCGACCTCGAGGTCGCCGAACCGAGCAGTCACGAGCGCATCACTCGGGTCGTTATCGAGGGCGTGGATCCGCAGATCGTCGAGGGCATGTGCCCCGGAACCCAGACGTCGCTCACGGCTGACCGCGAGCACCAGACCCACTGATGAGCGCACCACTCCCCACCGGTGACCCCACGGTCGCCGTCATCGGTCTCGGTTATGTCGGTCTGCCGCTGGCGGTGGCCTTCGGCCGCGAGCTCAAGGTCATCGGTTACGACATCGATGGCGAACGCGTCCGCCAACTGGCCGCCGGCCATGATCGCACATTGGAGATCGATGCCGAGGAGCTCGCCGCTGCTCGTCACCTGATCTTCACCGATCGCGCGGAGGACCTGGCGACTGCGGACGTCTACATCGTCACGACGCCGACACCGGTCGATGGCTCCAACCGCCCCGACCTGACGCCAATCCTGTCTGCGTCCGAAACGGTTGCGGCCGTGCTCTCGAGGGGCGATGTCGTGATCTACGAGTCGACCGTGTACCCCGGCGCGACTGAGGAGGAGTGTGTCCCGGTCCTCGAAAAGGGATCGGGCCTGCGCCTCGATGTCGATTTCTCGGTCGGTTACAGCCCGGAGCGCATCAATCCCGGGGACAAGGAGCATCGCGTCACGAACATCGTCAAGGTGACGTCCGGGTCGACTCCGGAGGCTGCCATATTCGTCGATGACCTCTATCGCCGGGTCGTCACGGTCGGCACCCACTGCGCTCCGACCATCAAGGTCGCCGAGGCCGCCAAGGTCATCGAGAACACCCAGCGCGACGTCAACATCGCGCTGATGAACGAGCTCGCCATCCTGTTCGCTCGGCTGGCCATCGACACCGAGGACGTCCTCGTGGCGGCCGGGACGAAGTGGAACTTCCTCGGCTTCCGCCCCGGCCTCGTCGGTGGCCACTGCATCGGCGTCGACCCCTACTACCTGACCCACAAGGCGCAGATGGTGGGCTACCACCCCGAGGTGATCCTCGCCGGCCGACGGCTCAACGACGGCATGGGGGCCCATGTCGCCGCCCAGCTCGTCAAGGCGATGACCAAGCGCGGCATCCCGGTGCAGGGCGCGCGCGTGCTCGTGCTCGGCCTGACGTTCAAGGAGAACACGCCCGACCTGCGCAACACCCGGGTCATCGACGTCATCCGCGAGCTCGAGGAGTTCGACGTTGCGGTCGATGTGCACGACCCCTGGGTGGACGCGGAATCGGCGGCCGAGCACTACGGTGTGCAGATGGTCGAAGTCCCCGAGCCCGGTGCCTACGACGCGGTGGTCCTCGCCGTGGCTCACCGTGAGTTCCGTGAGTGGGGGAGCGACCACATCCGGGCACTCGGCAAGCCCGGCGCCCACGTGCTCTACGACCTCAAGTACGTCCTGGACCGGGCCGACTCGGACCTGCGCCTGTGAGCGAGCGCATCCACCTCTCGTCCCCTGACGTGACCGAGGCCGAGGAGCGGGCCTTGGTGCGGGCGATCCGCTCAGGCTGGGTGGCACCCCTTGGCCCCGAGGTCGACGCGTTCGAGGAAGAGCTCGCGGCCTACTGCGGGCGGGAGCACGCCGTGGCGCTGTCGTCGGGCACGGCCGCGTTGCACCTGGGCCTGATCACGCTCGGCGTCGGTCCCGGCGATCTCGTCCTCACGTCGACGATGACGTTCGCCGCGACCGCGAACGCAATCACCTACGTCGGCGCGGAGCCGGTCTTCGTCGACTGCGATGCAACCGGCAATATGGATGCCGGGCTCCTCGAGGAGGCGTTCGAGCGGTGCGCGGGCGGTGGGCAACGGGTCGCAGCGGTGCTGCCGGTCGACCTGCTGGGCAAGGTCGTGGACCACGCCCGGGTGGGCGACATCGCCTCAGCCCATGGGGTCCCAGTGCTCGCGGATGCCGCGGAGAGCCTCGGTGCGACCCGCGACGGCCGCCCGGCAGCCTCGTTCGGGAACGTGGCGGCCGTGTCGTTCAACGGCAACAAGGTGATGACGACCTCCGGCGGGGGGGCGCTGCTCACCGACGACGCGCACCTCGCGCAACGGGTGCGCTACCTCGCCACCCAGGCACGCCAGCCGGTCGTGCACTACGAGCACACTGAGATCGGCTACAACTACCGACTCTCGAATCTCCTGGCCGCCCTCGGTCGCACCCAGCTCGCCCGCCTCGACGACATGGTGCAGCGGCGGCGCCAGCACCGGCTGGGCTACCTCGAGCTGTTTGACGGGGTGGCCGGGGTGAGCGCCTTCGGTGAGCCTTCGGGTCTGGCGGGTGGGCCAACCCACGACAACTGGTGGCTGACCTCGGTGCTCGTCGACCCGTCCGTGGCCGGCTTCTCGACGGAGGACCTTCGTCTCGCCCTCGCCTCCGCTGACATCGAGGCGCGTCCGCTGTGGAAGCCGATGCATCTCCAGCCCGTGTTCGCGGGCGCCCGCGCCGTGCTCGACGGCACGAGCGAGCGGTTGTTCTCGACCGGCCTGTCGCTGCCGAGCGGCTCAGTGCTGGACGATGGGCAGATGCAGCGCATCCACGCAGTCATCACCTCCTTCCTCGAGGGTCGCCGTGCCACACGGTGAGCGGCGGCGCTCCGACGTCGCCAAGCGCGGGATGGACGTCACGGTCAGTGCCGTCGGGCTCGTGCTGAGCGCGCCGGTGCAGCTCGTCACCGCCGGAGTGGTGCTCGCGGTCCACGGGCGTCCGGTCCTGTTCCGCCAGCCCCGCCCGGGTCGCGACGGCGTGGTCTTCGAGCTCGTGAAGTTCCGCACGATGCGGCATCCGGACGCCACCCACGTGACGGATGCCGACCGCCTCACCTCTGTGGGTCGGTTCCTGCGCTCCACCAGCCTCGACGAGCTGCCGACGCTGTGGAATGTGCTCAAGGGCGACATGAGCTTGGTCGGGCCGAGGCCGCTGCTCGTGGAGTACCTGCCGCGATACAGCCCCGAACAGGCGCGACGCCACGAGGTGCGTCCGGGGGTAACTGGCCTGGCCCAGGTGTCGGGGCGCAACGGTGTGGCCTGGGAGGACAAGTTCGCTCTCGACGTGGAGTACGTGGACACCCGGAGCCTGACGCTTGATCTGGTGATTCTTGCTCGCACTGTTTGCTGCGTGGTGAAGCGGCAGGGGATCAGCGGTGGGGGCGAGGCGACGATGAGCGTGTTCATGGGGTCGCCGGCGGTACGGGTCGGCGATGACGTCGCCTGACGGGTTTGGCCTTGAACGGGTCGTCGTGGTGGGGGCATCGGGCTTCGGTCGGGAGTGCCTCGACGTGCTGGAGGCCATGGCAGCGGCCGGGTCACCTGTCGAGGTGGTCGGGGTGGTCGACGACGGGCCCTCCGAGCTCAACATGGAGCGGCTCGCGGCGCGCGGTGTCGCCTACCTGGGCACCGTCGATGAGTGGCTGGCTGGGGATGCCGTCACCCGGCGGTACGTGCTCGGGATCGGCAGCCCAGCGGTGAGGCGGCGGTTGGCCGCTCGGCTCGAGGGCACCGGGGCGCGACCTTTCACGGCCATCCACCCCAGCGCGACGTTCGGCGCTCGTGTCGCCAAGGGGGAGGGGGCCGTCGTCTGCGCGGGGGTGGCGGTGTCGACGAACGTCCGTCTGGGGCGGCACGTGCACCTCAACCCCAACGTAACCGTGGGCCACGACGCAGTCCTTTCTGACTTTGTCTCCGTAAACCCCGGAGCGGTAATCTCGGGCGAAGTCGTTCTGGGAACAGCTGCGCTCGTCGGGGCAAGCGCGACTCTCCTCCAGAACCTGTGGATCGGCAAAGGTGCGCTTATTGGTGCTGGAGCGGTGGTAACGCGAAATGTGCCGGCCGGCGTCGTCGTCAAGGGTGTGCCCGGTACTTGGGATTGACCGTGTGGTTCTCTTATCCTATTCAGGTGCAAAGCGCGGTCAAGACTCGATCTGGCTATTACCGTTTATGCAAGAATGGGCTGAGCTGCAAAAAGTCGCTCATCTCGGCCTCCGGGCCAGCGAATTTGTGCGGTGCGCGTCGAACGGCGCAATCGGGCTCTTCCCAATCGAGGGTGTAGGACCTGACTTCGCCGTGGTCGGCGCGTCGGTGCGGGGATAGGCGTCGAGGCCTTCGCAGGATGGAAGTTCTGACACTGCCCACCTGTAAGGCCTCGACGTGCCTGACGCTACCTTCACCAGCCCTGATTTGTGACTGCTGCACGGATAGGTGACAGGTTGGTCACGCGGCCTGAGTGGCCGGTGTGGTCATGATGGTCTCGTACTCGATGGGGGTCAACTTGCCGAGTCGGGCTTGGCGTCGTCGGCGGTGGTAGGTCCGTTCGGTCCAGGTGACGATGGCCAGCCTCAGCTGGTCGCGGGTGTCCCAGGTTCGGCGGTCCAGGACGTTCTTCTGCAGGAGTGCGAACCAGCTCTCCATGGCGGCGTTGTCCGCGCTCGAGCCGACTTGTCCCATGGCTTCGAGCAGGTCGTGCCGGGACAGGGCGCGCAGGTACTTGCGGGACCGGAACTGGGCGAGTTCAAGGGGTCGTTGCAACACCGGGTTGTTGAAGGATCGTAGTTGCTCTTCGAAGACCTCGGCGGGGGTTCGCCAGCCGAGGATCTTGCGGGGCCGGTTGTTGAGCGCGTGAGCGACGGCGTCGAGGTCTTCGGCGGACCAGCGCGACAGGTCGGTCCCCTTGGGGAGGTACTGCCGCAGCAGCCCGTTGGTGTTCTCATTCGTCGGGCGCTGCCACGGCGAGTGGGGGTCGGCGAAGAACACCTTCGTTCCGGTCTCGAGCGCGAACAGGGCGTGGCCCGACAGTTCGTTGCCGCGGTCCCAGGTCAGTGTCTTGCGTAGCTGCTGTGGCAGTTTCGTCATCGACGCCGTCAGCGCGGCGTTCATGGCCACGGCACCGTATCCGCCGAGCGCCGGCCCGTTCTTGACGTGCGGTTTCTCGGCCCAGCCCTGCATCCGCGGCAGGTGCACCAGGGGCGTGGCGCGGCTGGAGCGCTCGACGAGCGTGTCGATCGCCGAGCGGCCTGTCCCGATGATCAGGTCGCCCTCCCAGTGCCGGGGACGGCGCGGTCCTCAGCCTCTGCGGGACGCTCGCTGAGGACGACATCCGCGGTCACATGACCCTGCGCCTTGTTCCTGGACCGGGCTCGCGGCTCCCGCAGTGCGCGGCCCGTGCGCAGACAGGTGACCAGCTCGCGCTTGAGCGGGCCACGGCCCTGGATGAACAGCGACTGGTAGATCGCCTCGTGGCTGGTGCGCATGGACTGATCATCGGGGAAGTCGACCTTCAACCGGTGCGCGATCTGTTCCGGGCTCCACGCCGTGGACCATCGCCGGTCCGCCCGGCGGGGCTTGTTCAGCCCCTTCCACGGAGGCGGCGTCGGACCCGACGCGACCGTGCCGTCACGACGGCGGACGTTCCCTGCGAGCCGGTCCTGCACGTACTCACGCAACCGGTCGTTGGTCACGAGCTTCGAGGTCTTCGGTCGCTTCGCCGCCTGCTGCGCCTTCCACTGAGACTCCCCCCCGAATCCGGCGGCTTCAGACCCCAACTCCTACACCCTCGATTGGGATGAGCCGGGAAAGATCGATCGGCTCGACGCCTACCGCGCCGCCCGTTCGGTGCTGTCCGGGGAGGCCACTACCGACCCCAAGGACGCCAGCATCGAACCCTGGCGGGCGCTGACCGTCATGCGCAGCAGGTTGCGTGGCGTCAGATCGGGGCACTGCTGGTCAACGCCCAGGGTCACCTTCGGGACCAGTACCGAGACCTGCCCGACGCCAAACTCATGGCCGCACTGACCAGTACCCGCCCCAAGCAAGTCCGTGACCGTGGTCAAGCGGACACCGTGCATGCGCTGCGTTCGCTGGCCCGCAGGCACCCGTCACCTCGGCGGGGAGCTCGCCGACCTCGAGCAGCGGATGCGGACCCGGGCCACACCGCCAACCCGGCCCTGCTCGCGATCAAGGGCGTCGGCGCCGTGGTCGGCTCCCAGCTGCTGATCACCGCCGGGGACAACCCCGACCGGCTGCGCTCCTCGGCCTCCTTCGCCGCGCTGTGCGGCACCGCGTCGATCCCGGCCAGCTCCGGACGCACCGACCGGCACCGGCTCTCCCGAGGCGGGGACCGACAGGCCAACGCCGCCCTGCACCACGTCGTGAAGAACCGGATGCCAGCGACGAGCGCACCCGCGCCTACCGCGACACCCACCTGGTCAAGGGTTGAACCAAGAAGGCCGTGTAGCGGGCGCTCAAACGTGCCGTGGCCCGCGAAGTCTTCGCCACCCTGGCCGGGCGCTGCACCGTGCCTCACTACACCCACCTACGCCCAGCCCGCAGCGCTAAGAACATCACCCTGACCGCCGTCGCGACAGCCCTTGACGTGTGGCCAGCCCGCGATGGCGAACTCGGGCTCGGCCGACGCCGCGACGACGCCTTCGCCGACCGCTACCGGGGCTGGCTCGGCGCCGCTTGACAACGCATAGGAGCATTCAGACCCCGTCGGGGAACTCGAACTCGGACGACGGCGCGATTACGCGTGGGACTGTCCGCCATCAGTCTCTCGGGGGACGAGCTCCACGAACGTGTTGCCCGGGCGGCACGTTCATGTCAGCCCGAGTGGACCAACGGGCACCAGGCTGTGGTGGGCGATTTCGTCTGCGTTGACTTCGCGGCGGTAGTCTCCGGGGATGTTGTAATCGGAGAAGGGACGCTCGTGGGTGCCAAGGCTACGATCCTGCTGAACCTGTGTAAGGGCGTGACGCCGTGATGAGAAGACCTGTACCCGACGCTGCGGTCGTCAAGGTTACGCCCGGCAGATGACGACGAGCCCTGGAAAGTTGTGGGGGGTCCTCGTGACGTACCGCCGCCCCGAGGCTCTGACTCAAACGCTTGCCGCGATAGGGCGCCAGAATCGGGCGGTGGACGGGCTCGTGGTTGTCGACAACGGCTCGGACTGCCACGCCAGAGCGGCTGCCGCGGCAGTGGGCGCGATGTACATCGACGCCCATGGGAACCAGGGTCCGGCGGGCGGGATTGCGTTGGGTATGCAGCACATCCTCAGGATCGCGGCTGATGAAGACTGGCTGGTTCTGTTCGACGACGATGACCCCCCTCGCACGGACGAAATACTGGAGCAGCTGTGGAACTTCGGCCAAGTGCAGTGTCGGTCCGATTCTCGAACAGGGGCAGTGGGTCTCGTCGGAGCCAGGTATGATGCCCGGCGGGGTGTCACCCGGCGAGTTCGAGATGAGGAGCTGGACGGTCCGGTCCCGGTTGACTACATCGGTGGGGGCCAGTTTCCGATGTTTCGCTGCGTCGCGCTGAAGCGCGCCGGCGTCTTCGATCGACGACTGTTCTTTGGTTTTGATGATCTGGAGCATGGTCTGCGCCTCCGACGTGCTGGCTACTCCTTGTATGCGGACGGAGACCTGTGGCTGGTTGAGCGCCGTCTCAACAAGCGCACAGGGCTGGACAAGTCCAGACTGCGCACGCCGCGTGACGCTGCAGCGTGGCGCCGCTACTACTCGGTCCGGAACACCGGTCTCATCGCGAGGGAGTATGCATCCCCGGCCACGGCAGTGTTCGTGGCACTCGGGGGCGGCGCGAAGGGGGTGATGGCTCTCGTGCGAGCACGGCGGCCAGCCATCGAGTGGGTTATGCCGCTTCGGGGCGCGGTTGACGCTGTCATGGGCCTCAGTGGGAGGCGGGTCGATCCCGGACTCGCTCACAAGACCGGCGGACTGCCCTCAGCGCCATGGTGGTCCGGGTCGAAGAGGGGTTCTAGGCATGGCCTTGGTTGATGTGGTAATTCCAACGCGAAACCGGATTGAACTGACGACTCAGGCCGTTCGCTCGGTGCAAGCGCAGACATTCTCTGACTGGGCTCTGGTGATCATCGACGACGGAGGAGACGATGGCTCCGGTGAGCGCCTCGCCGAAGTGTTCGCCGGCGATGGCCGAATCCAGGTCATCTCGCGACCCCGGCTGGGACCCGAACGGACGCGCGATTTCGGAGTCCGGGCCGGCTCTTCTCCTTGGGTTGCGCTCCTGGACAGCGACGACCTTTGGCTGCCCACGAAGCTCGAACGACAACTTGCGGCGGTGGACGAGCACGTTGACGTAGTCCTCTGCTGGTACGAGTGGTTCCGGCCGGATGGGTCCGTCCGGACGACCGGGAAGCCAACTGGCGCCGGACGAGTATCTCCGCTGCTGACGGACAACATGAGCACCCCCCTGGTCCGTAGGGACACCTTGGCCAGCATCGGCGGGTTGGGCCACCAGCCTGGTCTCGGTCCGCTAACCGCATGTGAGGGTATCGAGTTCTATGTCAGGCTCCTGACTCGGGCGCACGTGGCAGTAGTGCCCGAGGTCCTAGTGCGATGTCGTGACCATCCCGGCGTGCGAGAATCGGCGAAGTTGTCGGGACCTGAGGGCGCAATCGCTCTGGATGCCGTGGCCTCGTATCATTCGAGCGCGCTGGCTGAGTGGCCCCGCGAGCATTCGCTCCTCTTGGCGCGGGCAGCGGCACGCTATGTGGCGGCCGGGATGACTGGAACCGGTTACCGGCGCTTTCAGTCCGCCTTCCGCATCGCGCCCCCGCGTTGCCGTCCTGCGCTGGTTCGCCGGTACGGTCCCTTTATGGTGAAGGATGTAATGAGCCGGTTGAATCGACGGGTGCGCACGTGAAGCTACTGGAACTGCGTCGTTGGCGCTCAAGGTTTCTCGGTCGGAAATCCATAGGGGTCGGGTCGCTGAATAGTTTGCGGTTGGATTCCGCCTTCATGAGGCGCAGTTCGCTCACGGTTAGGGGACGCGAGAACGAGGTCACCATTGGATCCTCGTCGAGCGTCGTGAACTGCAGAATACTCATACTTGGAAACCACAACTCCATTACCGTCGGGAAGTGGGGGACTGCTGCACGGATAGGTGACAACGACTCTGTGGTGCCGTGGGGTGCCGCAGGAGAGGATGTGCACCATGCCCAAGCCCTATCCGAAGGAGTTCCGACAGAACGTGGTCGAGGTGGCTCACGCTCTTGAGGCAGGGACGACGTTGAAGGAGATCGCGAAGGACTTCGGGATCTCGGAGTCGTGTCTGACGAACTGGATCGCGATCGCGAGACTGTCCGACCAACGGTGTAACTGGCCCAACGCGCTGACGCGGTCAGCGGGAAAGGGTCAGTGATGACCGAAACACTGGTGGGCGTGAGCCCATTGCGAAAGGCAGCCAAGAAGACGCTCACGCCTGATGAGGTGGAGCGCAACGCAGTGCGCGAGCTGGTCAAGGCCGCTCGCGCCAGGGGTGAGGATCTGACTGGCCCGGAGGGGCTGCTCAAGGCGATCACCAAGCAGGTCATCGAGGCCGCCCTTGAGGAGGAGATGACCGAACACGTCGGCTTTGACAAGCACGCTGTCGAAGGGCGCAACGGTGGCAATTCGCGGAACGGGACTCGCGCGAAGACGGTGCTGACGGACAACGCTGGCCCGGTGGAGGTCGAGGTGCCTCGGGACCGGGAGGGCACGTTCGAGCCGGTGATCGTCAAGAAGCGGCAACGCCGGTTGACCGATGTCGACGCGATCGTGTTGTCCCTGTACGCCCGTGGCTTGACCACGGGGGAGATCAGCGCACACTTCGCGGAGATCTACGGCGCGAGCGTCTCGAAGGACACCGTCTCGCGGATCACGGACAAGGTGATCGAGGACATGCAGGCATGGTCGGCTCGACCGTTGCAGGGTGTGTACGCGGCGGTCTTCATCGACGCGATCTACGTCAAGGTCCGTGATGGGCAGGTCGGTAACCAGCCGTTCTACGCGGCTATCGGGGTCGACCTGCACGGTCACCGCGACGTGCTGGGGATCTGGCCGGGGACCGGGGTCGGCGGGGAGAGCGCGAAGTACTGGCTCGCGGTCCTGACCGAGCTGAAGAACCGGGGCGTCGCCGATGTGTTCTTCGTCGTGTGTGACGGCCTCAAAGGGCTCCCGGACTCGGTGGCCACGGTGTTCCCGGCCGCGATCGTTCAGACGTGCATCGTGCACCTGATCCGGGGCACGTTCCGGTACGCCTCCAAGCGGTACTGGGAGGCGATCGCCAAGGACCTCCGCCCGATCTATACCGCGCCGTCGGCGGACGCGGCGTGGGCCAGGTTCGAGGAGTTTGAGGAGAAGTGGGGCAAGGCCTACCCGGCGATCCCGAAGCTGTGGCGGGCCGCGTGGGAACAGTTCATCCCCTTCCTCGCCTACGACGTGGAGATCCGTAAGGTCCTCTGCTCGACGAACGCGATCGAGTCGTTGAACGCCCGCTACCGGCGAGCGGTCAACGCCAAGGGGCACTTCCCCACCGAGCAGGCCGCAATGAAGACGCTCTACTTGGTGACGCGGTCCCTGGACCCCAAGGGCCTGGGGCAGGCACGATGGGTCACCCGGTGGAAGCCGGCACTCAACGCGTTCGCGATCACCTTCGAAGACCGCATGCCCGCGGCCGAGAACCTCTAACCAATGAACGCCAGTTACACCGTTAGTCGGACGGACCCGACGTGACCTCAAGACCGAGGACGTGTCCCAAGGACAGCGAGCAAGAGGCTGCGATAGTTGTGCACGTTCGTCGGTTGTATTCGGATGGCGCTGCCTGCGTGTCGTATTGACTGGCGAGTATCAGCGATCGTCCGCGCTTGCCTGGAGATGATCCGGTGCAGTGAGGCCGCACCTGCTCGGTCGTGAGCCAGTCGCCCGGCGTAGCGATCCAGGAAGACCCTCGCGGAGTCGGCCGGCGCGCTGTCGTATCGCCGAATCCGCTGGGTGGCCGCTTGTCGGTGCAGATCCGCGGCCACGTGCGACGAATACGCGACTGCCCCGGTGTCCCCCGAGGCGATCAGCTCGCACAGGCGCAAACCCAGGTCTAGGTTTTCGGAGTACCTCAGGTGCTCGTCGAAACCGCCGACGGCCATGAACACGTCGCGTCGTACCGCGAACCCGCCCGGATGGATCCTGCTGGCCCTCATGCTCGGGTCGGTCATGGAGAGGTGGCATTCGACGGTCTCGACCGGAATGGTCCCTGACCAGAAGATCACGGGCGCGGTGACGACGACGGTCTCACGGTCAACTACTGATGACCAAGACTCCAAGGCGTCGGGTCGGTACTCGTCGTCATCGTCGAGAAAGGCGACCCACGGGTGCGTGCCGGCTGCTGCCCCACGGTTGCGGGCACCCGAGACCCCGAGCCGCTCCTGCTCGATGACGCGCATCCTGGGGTCGGTGATACCGTGGAGTATTTCGCGCGTTCGTCCTCCCTCCCCGTCTGAGACAACGATGAGTTCGAGTGCGTCATGGCTTTGACCGAGCACGGATTGGACTGCGCGTAGGACCGACTGGCGCCCGTGATGTGTGGGGATGACCACCGTGAACCCCACGCTGTCAGTGTGGGCATCCGCCTCCTGCGTCACGACTTACCCCGAACGGACGCGTTGAAGAACGTGATCATCTGGTCGACGACGGCATCGATTGTGTACAGCGAATCAAAACGGGCCCGGCCGCAGTGCGCACGAGCCGCCGCTGCCTCGCCGTCGTCAAGAACCTGGATGAGCGCTCGGCCGAGCTTGGTTGCGTCCCGCGTAGGAGTCAGCACTCCGGCGCAGGCGTTACCCTCCCCCAGGATCTCCTTCGAGGTGGGTATGTCCGACGCCACGATCGGACACCCCACGGCCAAGGCTTCAATGAGGGCTCCCCCGAACCCTTCGCGCTCGGACGGGAAGCAGAATACATCGGCTGCGGCCAGGAGTGCGTTCACGTCGGCTCGATAGCCGAGGAACCTCACGTCTGCGCCCAAGGACCGGGCCTGGCGCTGGAGATCTGGGGTTGCCCGACCCGGCGGGCCTGCGATAAGCGTCACAGTGTTGGGGTGCCGTGCCAAGACGGCGGGTACTGCGGCCACGAGGTGCTGGAGGCCCTTCGCCGGCTCAACCCGCCCAACGGCCAACACCACCGGGCTCCGCGGGTCAATGGCGAGTTCGCCTCGTATTGCCTCGCGTTGCTCCCTCCTCTGAAAAGGGTACTTCTCTGGGTCGCGCCCACGGGGAATGACGTGGACGAGGTCAGGTGAGATCCCGAGCCTCGGCGGGACGCTCAACGCGATGGCTGATGAGATCGCGTGAAACCGGGTGGACGCCAGCGCTGTCACCGCGTCCAAGGTCCTGGCCGCATGGAGTTTGAGGGTGTTTGCTTCGGAATAGTGCTGAGGGCCGTACGAGTCGCTGACGATGCTCGTCGACACCGGCACGCGATGCAACAGCGCCCCGATTCGCCCCGCAATGTCGGCCTCGAACAGTGTCGTGTGGATGAGATCCGGGCGGACTTCTCGCGCCGTTGCCACCACCGCTCGGACGCTGCCCAGGCGCCCGGGTGCGGTGCGCCTTCGGTGCACCGTCGCCCCAGCGCGCTCAAGATCGGCAGCCAGGTGGAGACTCGTGCCCAGGGAAAGGACGTGAAGGTCCACTCCGCCGGCGACCAGACCGGGCGCCATGTCGGCGAGCGACCTTTCCGCGCCGCCCAGGGCCAGTGAATCGATGACGTAAAGGACCCGCATCATGTCTCGCCACCGTGCGTAATGCCCGCAATGGCCAAGGCGCTCCTGTAGAACTCGCTGTCTTCCTGGAGGCTCTTCGGAGTTCCGAGTGCGGATAGTCTGCCGCCCTCAATGACGAGAATCCGATCGCAGATGTCGAGCGTGGACATTCTGTGCGCAATGATCACGACGGTGATTTGTCCGCGCAACTGGGCAAGAGTGGTTCGGATGAGGGCCTCACTCCGTCCATCCAGCGCGGAGGTGGGCTCGTCCAGCACCAAGAGCTCAGGTTGGCCGACCAGCGCACGAGCAATCGACAGGCGTTGACGCTGCCCGCCCGACAGCTGGCTCCCTCGCTCGCCGAGATGGGTGTCGAAGCCGAGTGGAAGTGACTCTATGTCCGACAACACGTTCGCCTGGCGCGCTGCCACCCGAAGCGCGTTGTCGTCAATGCCGTCGCGGAAGAATCGGATGTTCTCGGACACCGTGCCGGTGATGAGGAGGGCGTCCTGCGCGACGAAGGACACCCGTCGGCTCCACCACGAACGGTCGACATCGCGGAGGTCGGTGCCACCGACGCACATTCTGCCCTTCGTCGGTGAGCGCAGTCCCAAGAGAAGCTGGGCCAAGGTAGACTTGCCGGCCCCGGACGGGCCAATGACACCGACCACTTCTCCTGCGCCGATACCGAAAGTAACCCCGGTGAGCGCTGGTCGCTCGGCCGTATATGCGAACTCGACGTCGTGGGCCTCGAGTGGTGCGACGTGGGCCGGGATGGCTTGGCCACCGTCGGCCCGAGCCGCCTGGTAGCGGGCGATCGTATCTCCTACGTGGTCGAGAAACGGTGCGTTTGATGCGAGCGCACCCCAAGCCGCCGCTAGTTGCTGACCGTAGCTGAGCGACCGAAGCATGAGGAGGATGACAGCCCCGAGGACCGCAAGGTCGTCAAAACCAACGAACGCGAGGACGGCGACGCCCACCAGGACGGCGCCATAGGCCAGAGTCATGTAGATCAAGGGCAGCGCCCCACTGAGGACTTGGACGCGTCGCTGAGTGGCTGTCGTTTCGTTACTCAGTTTGTCGATGCGATCTCCGAAGGGCGCCTGGACGCCGAAGGTCTGCATCTCCTGCCCGAGAGAGCCCAGCTCTGACACTGCATTGGCGAACTGGAGGCCGGCCTGGGCGGACTCACCAGCGCGGTCACGGATCCGTCGCCGCACGGGACTCAGCACGGCACCCACGAGTGCCAGGGCCACGAGCACTGCTGCGGTGGACGCTGCATCGATGGCAAGGCCGGTGGCCAAGAACGCCCCCAGACTCAAGAGCGCGGTGACGGCGCCGGTCAGCGTCGAGACCGCGTTGGAGAGGCGGCCCACGAAGGACGTGAGCAGCTCTTGGAGTCGACCTGCGGGCTCCGCAGCCTGAATCGCCCAAGTGCTGTTCAAGTAGGCGTGGGACAGAAGGCGCCGTTGGTCCCTGGTGACGTCCGCCGTAAGGTGCGCCGAGGTGCGCACGCCAGCCAGGTTGAGACCGAGCCGAACGAGCAACAGCAGAGCGGCGAACATGAGCGCACTGTTGATCGCGAGCGAGTGGCCGACGTACGGCCCCACCGACGACCGCCCGCTCACCATGGCCATAGCCACGCCGGTGAGAATGAAGAGGAACAGTGCCTCCAGCAACGCTCCGATAAAGGACAGGGAAGCGAGCAGCGCAACTTGTCCCTTGTACTCGGACACCAGGCTGCGGAGCGCTGACTGTCCCCGGATGGGTCGTTCGGGGCCAATGCCAAGAATCCTCATGTCACCCTTGCTCGAGACGTGGCCCCCAACACGACGGCCCCCAGGATATGGCGGTGGCACCTCATGCGCGTCCCCCGGCGCCCGGGTCGATGAGCTCGCTGGCCAATGCCCTCCACTGGGTAGCCGTCGCCGTGATCGTGAATCGTTCCCTACAGTGTTCTCGGGCTCGCTCGCCCATGGCGGCACGGAGGCCAGGGTCGTTCAGAAGGGTCTCAACCGGGCTAACCAGCTGAAAAGGGTCATCTGACTCAACGAAGCCGGTCGAGCTTTCAATGACGACGTCAGCCACGCCCGCTGACGCTGTCGAGACCACCGGAACACCGCTCAGCCCGGCCTCGATGAGAACCCCAGGCATCCCCTCGGTCGCTGGGGCGCTGGTCATGACGACGACCGACGCCCTTCGGAGCAGCTGCGGGACATCGGACCGGACTCCAAGCATTCGCACCCCCAGGGCTGCCGAACGTTCTTGTAGTGCCGCGCGCTCGGGTCCGTCGCCGACGATGGCCGCATCGAACGTTGCGGCGAGCGAGCGCAGCACCGCGACGACGTCGAGGAACAGGCCGGGTCGCTTCCCGGCCTCGAGCTGCCCGACAAAGAGGATCATGGGCGGGTCTGCGCGGCTCTCGTCACCCGTGGGGGGATGGTAGGTACGCGGGTCGCGTCCGTTCGGGATCACCGCCAGTTTGGCCCTCGGCACGTCGAGCACGTCGTGCGCCTGCTCTACGATCTCGTTCGACACCCCGACCACACGGGTGGCTCGGCCCGCGAGGAACCGGTAAAGACGCGTTCTCGACGGTCTGGAGAGCTCCGACGTGGACAGGCCCACCTTGTAGTAGACGGTGCGAGCAGGGCCGCCGGTTGCGACGACGTACTTCAGCGGCTCGCCGCCGTGCGCGACCACGACCTCGGCGCGCTCGTCGCGGATGGTGCGGCGGAGGCGCGCGACAGCGACCGGATCGAGCCCCGCCCGGCGCAGCAGGCCGGACCGGACACCGAGCCGGATGTCGGCCCGCAGCGCGGCCTCGGGTGCCTCGAACAGCGACACGGCGAGGTGCCTCTGCTCCGGGTCGCCGGCCAGCGCATCCCGCAACTGGCCCGCATAGACCTGAGCGCCCCTATCTAGGTCCGCGGGGAGCACGTGGAGCACGGTCGTCCTCGGATCGGCGCTCGGGCGAGCGAATCGGCCCGTCGACGTGCCCTTCCGCCGTGCCACCTCTGCATAGGTGTCGAGGGAGACCCGTGCCACCCTGCGCTGGTCGAACTCCGCGAGGGCACGCCGGCGGGCGGCGTCGCCGAGCCGCGCGCGGAGCTCGGGGTCCCCCAGGAGAGCACCGACCGCCCTCGCGAGAGCAGTCCCGTCGTGAGGAGGCACGAGCGTGAGGTGGATGCCGTCGTCGCCCACCTCGCGGCATCCGCGGATATCGGTGAGAACCATGGGCACCCCGCAGGCTGCCGCCTCCATGGCGGCCCGGGAGAAGCCCTCCCGGTGCGAGGCCAGCACGAAGACGTCCAGCGCGGCGTACACCGCAGGCATGTCGGTGCGCTCGTCGACGAACCTGATGCCGGTCGTGTCCGCCTCGCTCGCGCCAGCATCCGTGTCGTCCTCCGGCCCGACCCAGACGAACGTCGCCTCGGCGGACAGCTCCGAGGCGGCGGCGGCGAACTCGACCAAACCCTTCTCACGCACGCGCCGGCCGATGGTTCCCACAAGTAGCTCGCCCTCGGCCACTCCGAGCTCGGCGCGCACCCGCTTGCGGCCCTCCGGATCCGGTGCGAATCGTTCCAGGTCGATCCCGTTGCCCACGACTCGGTGCCGGCCTCGCTTGAGGGCGGGACGCAGGGTGTCGCGGTCTGCGGCGTTCTGGAACAGTTCGTAGTGGGAGAAGCGTGCAGCCAGCGCCTCCAGTCCGTAGACGAAGGCACGTTTGGCCAGCGGATCCCCAGGCCGTGCCCACAAACCGTGGCACGTGTTGACGACAACCGGGACCCCAGCCAGTCGGCCGGCGATGCGACCCATCACGCCGGTCTTGGGGTTGTGCGTGTGGAGGACATCGAGGTCCAGAGCGCGGATGGTGCGGACGAGCTCGCGAGAGGCCGCGAGGTCCGAGGCGGGCGCCCATGAACGGGTGAGGGTCCGCACCGGGACGTGGGTGACACCAAGCGCTGCGACTCGCTCGACGTAGGGGCCGGGGGCGCTGATGCCGAAGACCTCGTGGCCGGCCTCGACGTCCACGCTCAGCTCGGTGCCGAGCAGGAGCGCCAGGCTCATGTCCACGGTGGTGAGGTGCGCGACCCGCAGCGACCGGGGTCGCGGTCCCTCTCCAAATGTCGTCACGGCTCGGAATTCTCTCAGGGTCGGGGGCGGACGCCAACTCCCCTTGCTTCCGAAGCAGAAACGCTCACTGATTCGTCGGCTAGACTCACCAGTCGAACAATCACCACCCCCCGGCAAACCCATCGCCGCATCAGGGGGATCTCGACCCGAGCGGGGAACCCGGCATGACGCTTCGTGACTACCTGACCATAGCTCGGCGTCGGTGGCCGATCATCGTCGCCTGCGCCGTGGTCGCGGCTGCCGTGACGTGGTTCCTCACCCCCGCGCAGACCGACGAGGCGGAAGTGGCGCCTTCCTACACGGCGACCGCCACCCTGCTCGTCGGGTCCGGCGGGCCCCCTGAGCTGGTCTCCATCGACCGTCTCGCCCTCTTCATCAAGACCGGCGAGATCCCCTCCCGCGC